>WLWD01000261.1_pt1 | contig 365547 bp, 231 predicted proteins | sample 6712731 | NCBI WGS metagenome assembly WLWD01 (sample SAMN12718690, study PRJNA576275) | sponge metagenome | isolation source: marine sponge | host: Mycale hentscheli | place: New Zealand: South Island, Marlborough, Capsize Point | collected 2014-11-01 | reverse complement strand
TTTGGACGACAGTTTCTGGAACAATATCGTCTTATACTCTCTCCTCGGGACTCCAAGATCAGCAAGGTCTGCTTCCAGCTTACGGATGTACTTTGCTATATCCATGCCATCTTTGTGTGGCGCTAGTCCAATGACCTGTCTCGTTCTATCAGAATGTGAGGGCGCAGGCGGTGGTGCGGTTCTCCTAAGACTCGTCAAAGAAGTCAGCAATTCTCTCATATCAGCCACCGACAAAACCATACCCTCAGCCTCAGGATCTCTCTCTCTCCTCCCACTATCATCCCTACCATGTTCATTCCTGCTCGTCTCCAACTCATTATCACTTAAACCATCCATATTATCTCTAACCGTCTCCAAACTCATCCTTGAATTACCAGAACTACAAGAGGAATCGGACGAACTGTCACCGACACTCGCGATGCTACCAGTCGTATACACAACACTATCTCCACTACCGCCAACACTACTACTCTCACACACACCTGAGTCCGACGAAGAAGTCACACCAGGAACAGACTGAATCTCAAACCCTCTCTTCTGCTTACAAGCTCTTTCCGGCTGTGATCTCTGACTCATCCAGCAAGATGGTAGACTTCAGAGACTCCGCAACCAACTACAGGAACACAGATTACAAAAATCAGTGAACAACAGTCAAACAACAATAAAATAACAACAGGCAAACACTAACAAGTATGCAAATGCAAAGCAAAAGACAAAAGGTCACAGAAAAAATTGAAAGGTCAAGAAAAATATGCTAGTATGGTGGGCACTAAAACAAAAAGACACAAAACTTAGTTCTCGAATGAAGGTCAATCGATGGTATGGGGCTTCTTTAACTTCTCTGTAGGGTGATCACAGGAGAAGAACACCGCTGCCGCCAATTGTGGTCGCTGGGGAAAGGGGGAAGGAACAATGGTCGTCAACCTAAGTGGCCGTGAAGCTTCTGGGTCGCCGACAGGTTCCAGGAAGGTACGCTGCCACCAGAATTCAGAAAGCCTGCCGCTGCTACTCGCAAGTTATCCAGTCCCTTTATAGCGCTAGGGGTCGCCGGAGCTCGTGTAACAATGGCAGCACAAGAGAACAGAATTTTAACTCGGTCTACTTGATGTCTTTATTGAACTAACTGTGCGCATGCGTGGCTTTGGTATTTGTACTAGGCCACGCATGCACTCACACAAAAAGATAGAAACATCCGGTTCACATACCGGGGCACAAATCAAACACACACGCACGACAATTCCTCTGAAAAGTGACCTCTAGCTAGCTAAGTGTTTATAAAAATTATACATATAAGGGCATGCATACACCATAACATATTAAATGAATGCTGACTCTCTTTTCAGTTCAGTCCTAGTTTTCTGTCTTCCTTCTTCTCTATGTCTTGCTTTCCTTCTCTCTCTCGGAGGCCAGACCCACAGCAATTCAGCTCAGACCTACGCACATGCAAGCGGCAGAGCCGAAAATGAGTGCAGCGCGCTACAAGTTAGCGTGGTCACACCCTCTTAGTGGCGTTCGCGTCAGTAACATTATATAGTCGAGGTGAAGAGTGTAGCAGCAAATGATACTTTGATTACTGTTGTATATGTTGACAATTGAAATATTAGGGGGAAAAACTAGAAAGAATGGTGGGAGAAAAACGGGGGAAGAGGTACGAAACTCAAGAGTAGTAGAGATCTTTTCAGTTAAGCCTTGCAGATTTCATCTATTGGAATTGGTGGGAGTAGATAGTTATCTTAGTTAATGTCTCTTTGTCACAACCTTACCCAGTATAATTGGTTTTACTTGGCAATCCATTATATGATAGTCACTAAAAGAATGCAATGTAGTGCTTTGTTCTAAAGTTCTTGAACAATGGAGCATTTATAAACTCAGGTACATTGAGAAGGGAGCTAAGGGTTGGTTCATATAATATATATCATTAAGGGAAATAGAATGTGTTTACACCTTTTATAAACTCAGGTACATTGAGAAGGGAGGTAAATAGAATGTTTACACCTTTGTCTATGACAAGATATAAATTTTGATTCACACATACTGCAGGTCATACAAGCTTAGAGGAGTTCATTTGGAGACTTAGTGGCTAAGTAAATTTTCCCTCTAAGACGCAGTTTATCATAATCTGAATGCCTTACCAACAAAATTGTTCTAGTAGATAATCCCTTGTCCAATAGTTAAGTCACGAACAGACTACATTGTAAAGCTTGTGCTGATATTATATTTAGTTTTTAGTTTAAGAGTGAATGTAAAATTGTTGTGTGTTGCGAAAGGATAGCACAAAAATAAAAAATAAAACATTTGGGAAATAGAACGTTTACACCTTTTAGGTTGTCTATGACAAGATATAAATTTTGATTCACACATACTGCAGGTCATACAAGCTTAGAGGAGTTCATTTGGAGACTTAGTGGCTTAGTAATTTTTCTTGCTAAGACGCCTTACCAACAAGTCACGAACAGACTACATTGTAAAGCTTGTGCTGATATTATATTTAGTTTTTAGTTTATGAGTGAGTGTAAAATTGTTGTGTGTTGCGAAAGGATAGCACAAAAATAAAAAATAAAACATTTCCACAAAATAAATATTATTTTGCAGTTAGCACTTTCTGCGTGCATCAGCTTAGCGTGCTCACTCATTATTTGACCAGAGCACATCATTAATTGTAATACCAGCATATCTAGCCACTATTCATCATGGCGCACACTTGAGAAATTGGCAAGGCACCACGCTGCAGCGTTTCCACGCCACTTAGCGTGGCCACACCCACTTAATGGCATTAGCGTCATTAGTAGTAGCATTACTTATCTTTGAATAGAAAAGTGTCATAACAAAAGATGTTCCTTTTGTTATTTATATGTACTCTTACACTACATGCTGTGGAAGATAAGTGATAATAAAATGGAAGGTATAATAGTTGACGATTATGTTATTGAAGAGTAAAATTTGTCATTTTTATTTTATAAATATATTGGTGATGTACTGAGCCAAATTATTTTAGCTGATTAATAATTTGTAGCTGGGAATTTTTAGGATGCCTTGAAAATAGAAAAACTATACCAAAAAAATGAAGCTGGAAATATAAAGTTGGGAAGGGAAGCTAGTCTCCCACAACAATGGAGTCTGAATTGAGATTTAGGTATCCATGTATTTGGCCCATATTTTATTTTTTAAGAGGTCAAAACGTGTCTAACTTTAGAGCTAGGCTGTTTTAGAAGTACATTAGGGCTGGCGCACTAAGTTAAAAAGTCAGAAGTAAAAGACATCGAAATCAATATGACAGAATAACAAACGGCAGAAAGCTATTGGGACATAAGGGACGTTCGCAGTTAAAGTCTTGCGGCTTCTATTTTCCAATGGAATTATTGGTTGTTGTAAGTTAAGTTATTCCTTAATTTATATTTTGCTCACACGGTAAAATAATATTGCATGACCTAATTGGATATTTTTGCCAGCATTTCCCTCTTTTATGCCCCAATAGACACAAGTGAATATATATTTAATTTCTCCCTGATTAGTAGAGGATAAAATAAATACAATAATGTTGCATACGTAGTTAATGAATGTTGAGGCATTATTTCAAAACATTATGTCAAAACAAGTTTACACGATGTAGAATTTAATTGTTATGACTTCTACTAAATAGTGAAACAATGACAACTAGTAAACTATTCATAGACTTGTTGACCATACATATCTAACATTGTAAGCATTTACTGTACAACACAATATATCTGAGTGTTTGTATCAACAGACGAGCAGGTTTACAGATTGCAGTGTATTTTTGCTTTCATAACATCTCTTTTTATTAATTATTGAATAATTGTAATCAGCAGTGCTGCCTATGTGCCATCTTCAAAATATCAGTATAAGTATATCTAAAAGTAGAGTTATTTTATATGTTATCTTATATAATTGACTTTAAGACTTCTTTAAGCAACCCAGGGAAATATAAATAAGTTTAAAAATCATAAAACAAAGTTAAGAAGCTCTATGAGCTCTATCTTAATTTCTCCCTGATTAGTAGAGAAATAAATGAAATACAATACCATAGCATAAAGTGAGAATGTCGTAGCATTATTTCAAAACATTATGTCAAAACAAGTTTACATGATGTAGAATTTAATTGTTATGACTTCTAGTAAATAGTGAAACAATGACAACTAATAAACTATTCATAGACTTGTTGACCATACATATCTAACATTGTAGCATTTACTGTACAACACAATATATCTGAGTGTTTGTATTCAACAGAGGAGCAGGTTTAAAGATTGCAGTGTATTTTTGCTTTCATAACATCTCTTTCTATTAATTATTGAATAATTGTAATCAGTAATACAGAGTTGCCTATGTGCCAATTTCAAAATGTCAGTATAAGTATATCTAAAAGTAGAGTTATTTTATATGTTATCTTATATAATTAACTTTAAGACTTCTTTAAGCAATCCAGGGAAATATAAATAAGTTTAAAAATCATAAAACAAAGTTAAGAAGCTCTATGTGTGCCGTTAATTAAATTAAATTATATAACTTAATAAATTTAGTTTAAAGGGCCATTTGGTGTTATTGTTATTTGGAAGTGTTGTGCCTAAAATTATTACAAACATGGCCACCAGAGCTAACCTCTCTGCCCTTAAGAATCTCCTTAGAAGATTCTCTTTAAAATGAAATGGACTCAATTCATAATAATGACAAACAAGTACTGCCTGATTGCAGAGCAATTTCAACAGACTGCAGTAAAGTTGTCATTACACGAATGATATAATGATCGAGGTAATAAACAAGACAATATTTCACTAGTTAGACACTTGTATGTTGGGTTGAAAAGCAACACTAATTATCTTCAGTGATGTGATGGAAGGTGCACTGGTGTAATAGTCTTGCATAGCCAGACAGCATACGAAATTAAGTGTTGGCTATTCATGCTAATATTCATTGTGATCTTGTCATTAAAATGGGAATGCACTTAGACTTCTGTTGAACAAAACTTTTGAGTTTAAAAAAGGGCTATCTCATATCTGCCTAAAGTTTGTTTGAGTTCTGCTACTAATGAACTAATGAAAAACATAATCTGTAAATGTCATAACTGAGAAAGCATGAATGCATACACAATTCAAAACAAGTTTACAATTGACTATGCAGTTACAGGCTTTGTTTGTGTTCTATGGTTTCATGTATTGTGTATAAACCATAGAGCACAAAACAAAGCCTGAAAACAACATTCTAGGCTTGTTGACTTGGCTAAGCATTAGTCAATCAACTTTTCAATTTGAATGCTAGTTTATTATAATTCGTACTAGCTAGATGAATCATTACTGCTATGTAAACAAAAACAATATTTAATATGTCAGTGGTTTTGCACAATCTGATACAGGGAGAAGTTGGCTACTCAGTCTACAAACTTCGTGTTGTATTTGACAGCATGTTAATGGGAAGTTTTTCATTCCCATAACTATGAAATACACACAGAGAAGTTGCAGAAGTTTAGGGGATAAAAGCTGCAATGTAGTAGATTATGATAGCACTTTGTTACTGTGTACATAGTGACTATAGCAAACTCATAATATGAATCAAAAGTTGAAAAAATCTCAAAAAATCTTAATTGTTTTATTATACATTTTTTAAAACATTTTATTTGAGTAATAGTCAAAATAGTGTCATTGGAATAGTAAGTTTATGAGTTAATACAAATAATATGCACATTGCTGGATTATATAATTAAAGTTGTTAAGTTATTATGAGAACAGTATTCAGAAAGCTGTTTATCTAACAGTAGACTGCAGCTGTGTATTATTATAAATACTCATGTACTTTGCACAAAGCTCATAGAAATCACATTATACAGGTATTTGTTAATGTGTTGGTTGAATGTTTGACGGTTAGTTTGTTAATAGAGTTTGGAATATAGTATTCTAGAATGATTGTCAACATTTACAATCAAGTTTGAAATGCAACAACAGTGTCCGTAGATAAAATATATCCAACACTAGATTTACAATGTATCATAATCAAAGTAAGATAGTTAACATTTATTAATGCATAAATATGATTTTCTCACAATAAAATCTAAAAACACAAAGACAGCAGTTTTTATTATTTGTAGAGAAATTGAAGTGGTGGTAATTTTTAGCATCAGTGAAGTAAAATATTAAATCTAATCTCATGGAGTCATGATGTTTTTGATAATGCTATCACACTTTCTTAACTAGGCAGCTTTGAATGTAAGATTACAAACTTTCTCCAATACAATTGAACTGTTATGAAAATTACAATTATAAGTTAAAATAACTGCCAATCTACAAGAATCAGGTATTTTTGCAGTAAAGCCAATACGTACTTACAATGGGTCATTTGTCTACAAGTTATTCATTGTTTTTTTTCTGTTAAGCTGTAATCATCTATCTTTTGTAAACTTGTTTTGATGCAAAAATCTATTGGTATTATAAAAATTAATGACTCTTCTCACTTACTGAATTGTATTAGTGAAATTAGAATGTTTAGAAATATTTCTTATAGCTCAAAGAAAGTTATCGGCGTTAAATAAAGTTTGCTGTGCTATCTTTATGTCAGTGTCATATCTATATGCACATTATTGCCATAATGTAAATAATTGATAGAATATTTGTTTGATAGCAATATTTTATAACACATCTAATAATGAAGGGATGTGACAGATGCACAATAGGCTAACCTGCAATACACCTAGAGTATAGGGAAATACCAATTAATTCAGGTCATAACTATGTAATTAACAATTCTTTGTTGGCAGTTGTTTATGGAATTATGACATTATTGTCCAATGCCTACTTAAATTAATTGACTAAGTGAAGTCTATCTCAACAGAAATTACTAGAAATCTTTAAACATTTGCTCTATGTTAGCCTTGCAATAAAGCATTGATTCACCTCTTTGTATGTATTTGGACATAAAATTACATTATCCTGCAATTATGGAAATGTTTTTTCTTTTATACTTTACTGTAAAATTACTCAAAGGATAATTGTTAGTTATAATTATATTCATATTAGCTTATTGACTTACATGTTTATTAAGTTTATTTACATTTATATTTATAATCATACTATAATTATATTACCACCAAATGGACCACAATCATTATTATAGCTGTTGTTATGACCTTAAATTGAATAATAAGCAAAATGTCAACCATTAAAACCGTCATTTTAATACTGTTATCAGCTTGAGTTTTGATGACAACAACTGATGTAATCAGTAAGTGTCATATCTATTAAAACAAAAAAAGCAAACAATTGCAATTCAATTAGTTTAATACTCAAAGATCAAAGACAGAAATTAAACTACTTTAGGCACTAACATAGTCTGTAAATATCAATTCTTACTGTTGGTATCAAATTTCAGCATAATACCAAACTCTTCCACTCAAATTTCAGAAGTCTTCAGTGGTTGACAAAAATACAGGGGCAGATCCAGCATTAACGACAGGGAGGGGCCCAAGTACAGTTAGGTCAAAATTACTAATCTATTGAAATTGTTATAATTGATTACAATAGCTAATATGGACATTGATTTATGAATAAAGAGGAGGTTACCATGTAGTTGCTCTGTGGACTGGATTGGACATTGATTTATGAATAAAGAGGAGGTTACCATGCAGTTGCCCTATGGACTGGATTGCCTGTCCTATTACATTCATGAATTATAATTTTTCTATAAACTTAGTTGGTAGGGTGGGTGCCCTGGCCCCCTCGTAACCCCCTGGATCTTCCCCTGATATATATGTCACTTTATGATTGGAGGCTGGATCAGTAAGCATGTTTATATAGCATAGAAGTGACTACTGGCCTAGAGCTAAATTCAATTGGGCATTAGCAATTCTTCATTTTTATAAGCATTTCTGACATGTCATAAATATAATCATATAACTATTTACTCTGAATTGAAGGTTACAGTTTTCAACAATGAGTATAAAACTAAAAATAAGTAATTTTTATTTTGATTTTCAATTGCTCTATGAAACAATTTTTAATAGTATATTTGTTAATGAAATATTTACTTATATTTTTGGAACTGCTTGATTACATAGCCACACCCAAAATGTAAACCATGATAGCCACTCTATAAAAGCACCAGGTTATATCACAGAACAGTCAGACTGATGTCCAATTTCAGTCATGAATGATAATAAGATTTACTGGCTTATGTCAGTGACTCTTCTGCTTCAATGGAGTATCAGTCTAGCTACCAGTGACACCTTCCACATAGTGATCTCACCTGCTGCTCCATGTCCTGGAGAGTTCATTGGAGAGCCTTGTCTCACTCTACAACAATATGTATCTAACCCAAGCATCAGTCATGGCAACATAACTCTGTTGTTTGAGACTGGAACTCACTCCGTGAGTCATGCCTTCTCTGCTTCTAATGCTCACAGTTATTCTCTATCAGGTTACAATGTATCAATAGAGTGTATTTCAAATACGGTGTCATATACACTCACTTCTATTCAGTACCTCAACATAACAGGATTGAAATTATCAAACTGTGGTTCATTCACAGTTTCATCTTATTATACTTATTTTACAGAATTACAATTTTCCAACTGTGGTTCATTTCAAATTTCTTCTGAATATACTTCTTTTGCAGATTTACAATTTTCCAACTGTGGCTCATTCACAGTTTCTTCTAATTATACTTCTTTTGCAGATTTACAATTTTCCAACTGTGGCTCATTCACAGTTTCTTCTAATTATACTTCTTTTGCAGAATTACAGTTTTCCAACTGTGGCTCATTCACAGTTTCTTCTAATTATACTTATTTTACAGAATTACAATTTTCTATCTGTGGCTCATTTCGAATTTCTTCTAATTATACTTCTTTTACAGAATTACAATTTTCTAATTGTAACTCATTTGTTATTTCTTCTCATTTTCTAAATTTTACTAATACAAATTTTTCTCGCTGTGGCTCATTTAGATTCAACTCTATTTCATACATGTTCTTCACAAGAGTTAATTATACTAATTCTGGATCTCTGTCTGCTTCAGGAAGTACTGCAATAGAATGGTCAAACGTAATATTTACTGCAAATGGTAATGCTCAATTTGCCAATTGGGAATATTTGCATATAACGAATTGCTCATTTAATTCAAATAGAATATGTCCTCTTCTCAGACTATCGAATGTCAGGAATGGCAGTATTACATACAGTTCATTCAGAAACAATCAATACAGTTCTTGTTGGGGAGGAGCATTGCATTTGACGAATTCAGAATTAACAGTGTGTTAGTAGGTAATGCAAATAGTATGTCGTAGGGTGGAGGAGCTGTTTTTGGAGCAAGGTCGAGTTTGGTGATTCGAAAATCTTATTTTTTATATCACTATGCTTATTATGGTGGAGCTATCTACACATGGAACTGTCGAGTATATTCAGAAAACAATTCTTTCATTCAAAACTATGTCACTTACAGAAGTGGAGGTGCCATCTACATGGACAGGAGTCATCTTACTTTAGTAAACACAATATTTACTAATAACACAGCAAGATATAGTGGAGGAGGATTATACTTCAGAAATAATAATATAACTATTACAAACACTAGCTTCATAGGAAACAGAGCAAATATTGGAGGAGGAATGTATGTTGACAATGCTAATAGTGTTACACATAATGAAAATACATTTACACAAAACAATTGAGGAGGAGTATATATTTCTACTGCTAACAGCATTATAATTAGTAGAAATAGATTTGAACAAAATAGAAGAGGAGGAATAGGAGGAGGAGTATGCATTGTTCGTGTCATTAACATAACTTCTAGTAATAATATTTTTACTGCTAATGATGCAAGTGCTGGAAGTGGAGGAGGAATGTATATTGGCAGCTCTAACACTATCATTACTAATAATAATAATTATGTCATTAACATTGCAGGAGCTGGAAGTGGTGGAGGAATGTATATTGGCAGCTCTAACACTATCATTACCAATAATAATAGTTATGTAGACAACAATGCAGGAGCTGGAAGTGGAGGAGGAATGTATATTGGCAATTCTAGCACTATCATTACCAATAATAATAGTTATGTCATTAACAATGCAGGAGCTGGAAGTAGCGGAGGATTGTATATTGGCAGCTCTAACACTATCATTGCTAATAATAATAATTATGTAGGTAACAATGCAGGATCTGAAGGAGGAGGAGTTTATTTTAATAGTGATAACAAGATTGTTACTCACAATAATGAATTTGTTAACAATACATCCAACTCAGGTGGGGCTATTTCTAGCAGATCACCTTTGTCATTATACAATTCATATTTTACTGATAATGTGGCAATAAGATATGGAGGATGTATTTATATGAATTCAGTTTCTAATATTTCTGTTATGATAAGTGACTGTACATTTATTAATAACACAGCCCTAACAGAAGGAGGAGGAGCTATCTATTCTAACAGTCGCTATTCTAATGTCTCTCTAGTATCCTCAAGATTCAGCTATAACTCCGCCTCCTATTGCAGTGTGTTAGACGTAGACGAATACTATCACTTCAGTGTTAACTTAACAGGCAGCATATTCACACACAACACTGCTACAGGACAACTCATAGGAGGGGGCGTGGCATGCATCAGGAATGCCTCTATTGATATCGTCAGAAGTACATTCAAACACAACTATGCCGACCTTCACGGAGGAGTGTTCTACATCGATGAGAGTGTGACTTCAGTAGAGGGAAGTTTATTTGTAAACAACTCTGCAGCTGTAGATGGAGGTGTATTATACACTTACGTTCATGCCTCTAGCTACAACATCAGAGGAAGCCAGTTTACTAACAACTCAGCAGGTGATGATGGCGGTGTGTTATTTCTAGGACAAGTGAACAGTCAAGTAAGCATTGATGAGTCCATATTGAGTTGGAACAATGCAGGAGACAGAGGAGGAGTTGTAGCTATAATAGCCAGTTCTATGTTCATATAAATCAACAGAACTAACATCTTCAACAACACGGCTTCCTTTGGAGGCATGATCAGTGCCTGTAATAGTGAGGTGACAGTGTTAGAAGAAGAGTTGTTTGTGAGTGAGGATCCTGTGTATACATTCTGTACACTGTATGATGGAGATGTCACATACTTCAATATCACATCTCCAAGAGATCTAGACAACACAATACCCACCTCATCACCAATGCCTAATGTGTCAATAATGAGTTCAGAAGTATTTCAATCGAGTAGTTCTATAAATACTACTAAAGTGTCCACTGCATATTTGTCAATAGCAAGTTTGCAGGTATCTTCGAGTGATACTATAAATAGTAACGTCATGTTAACCACACCAAAATTTTCCAGCATATATTATACATCTTTGCCCTCAGTAAATGTCATCAAAACAAACCTTGTGGAAAATACAATTATTAATTCGATGTTTACTTCAATGAGTAAGACTAATCAATTACAAACGACTGCACATGATTAACTTTCTAGCAGTTTATTCTCTTCTGTAATTCCTACTTCAATGTACATGCAAGAGTTGATAAGTACAAGTACACAAAGGTCAAGATCATCTACTTTAGGTGATTTAAACACTGACATTTTCATTGATGTAATTATTACACCATCATCAACTAGTGGTAGTATCCAAGTATTTAGCAGTTCTCAGAATTTAGTTTTTATGACATCCGTTAAGTTACAAGATGATTTTACAAGTGGAGTTCTAACGTCAAATTCAGAGTTAAAATCACACACATAGTCTCTAGAACAATTAATTTCTGTAGTACCAGCTACAACATGGAGTCCAGTGGAAGAAGAGACAGCAACATCAGATTCAGATAAAGTTAGTCCCACTATATTCAAGCAACCAATAATAAATAATAACTATTATTACAATTCCTTACATGGTATCATCAACACCGTCCTAGTTTGCTTTTTATTTGTAATAGTAATACTTGTTTTGGTAATAGGTTTTTTCATGTACCAGTATAAGTTTCAGGGAAAACATCACACTTCATCAAAACAAAGTAAGAAGGAGACCAAGTTAATTTTTGAAGCTCAAAGTTACAGTAAAAAGGACGATTTTAAAGATTTGCAAGAAAAAGAAGAAATATTTTAGTGAACGCCAACTCATTAATATAATGATAGTTATATATAGTAACCCTTTACTTATTTAAGAAAATTGTTACATATTATTAATGCATTTTGTTTGTGTTAATTTTTATAAATCGAGAACATACATTTGAAATATTTTTTTGTTATAGTTTCTTCCGTTTATTTTAATAATGTCTCATCCAAAATGAACAAAGTCATATTGATACAAACTCTAATGTGTACACACTTAAATCCACCAACACAAACACTGATATTTACTGTGGGCCACTTCCATGTAGTAGTAAAGGACAGATCCCATAGAGTGCAGTTTAGCATTAACTCAGGCATATTGTTGTTGTGGTTGCGTAGGTCGTTATGTGAACTAAGTATTCATTAACTGATGTTTATTGTTTATCATACCAGTACTGTAAGTTATGTTCATCCCATGTACGTGTCTATAGAAGGATCTGTGTCACTCATAATCGTTTGGAGTTCTTTTATCATGTTAGACTTTTAAATTAAGATACTTGTGTAGAGCGGCTACACACAGAGTTCTACGTGGTGGCAACATTAAAACTACCTAAGTTTGTCTTTATTCCCCTTTCCTGCTCAGCTAGAACTAGGGACCCCCATTCACACATTAATACCTGTATCACTACAGTTGCTCACTAAAATTCATAATTTCCGTGTTAACTAGATGATATAGTCTGCTGGTTATTTATTCTTAGGTTAAAATTTAGTAACTGCATTGTACTTTTATATATTTAACTTTAGAAATATCATTGTTGTTAATTTCATCTGCAAAGCTCTGCGTGACTTATGGTACTCTATTGTTATTGATCAGTCCACAGCTATTAATCTCAGTGGCAGAATTTTTCAACTACTGAGGCTTCAGATGCCTTCAATAGCATGTTGATGGCATTCAATGGTCATTCTTATACCATAACACACAATCCAATCAAAACATAGAAACGTCAGTAAAAATACAAGATTAATCAAATAGAACGGTTATAATCAATGAAGAGAAATCCCAATGAGTAGAACTGACATCCAATGGTCACTCTTATATTAGAGCACACCATCAACTCCAAACATAGATACATCAGTAGAAATACAAGATGAATTGAAAAATCACAAATACAAAACATGACACACTTGAATGAATCTGTCATATTAGTTATCTAATTACAAATTGATATGAATGAGTTGCAACATGCTGTTGTCAATAATAATATGTATGTGTAATCCACAAAGTGGGGAATGAAAATGAGGATAAAATGTAGCATATCTCAAGAAAGAGTGCAGTTGTCGAAACATCTTCGGTCGAACATACTCTCTGAAATGGCAAACTACAGCATCTGTTATACCCAGCAAACAATTCAAACCACAAACCTTAAAAACTCAAATTGTGTAGAACCCCAATAGCAGTTTTGATTATTGGGGGGGGAGGGGGTGTCAATGTAAGACAAAAACAAGCACATTTGTATAAAAGGTATGCCATAGTAATATTAAATAGATATCTACAAGTAGATATGTGGTAAATAATTATCTTCATAAAAATCTCCATTGCCCAGATTCAAGAGTACACAGTGTATTCTAGTTTTGGGGTGTGTTCTATAAACAAATCATACTATATGATCTCAAATTTTACATAAAAGACAGGATCAATACTTAACTTCTGAGTCTGTTTTTCTCTTTCAAAATGGAAAGCATTATCTTGGCATTTCCTTGTATTCAGTGAATGTGTTTCCAACATTATATTGAATGGTTCTGAATCAACTAATGCTACTCTAGGCTGTCAGGCAAACATCATGATCAATAACTCTTCTAAATCTAATATCAGCATTACTTGAGATCAGCCAGGATGTCCTCATGCTCATTCAGATTTAGTTGTGAATATGTCACATCACATACTTCTAATGGAAGTATTATATGGCAGACATCAGTCTCAAGCTGTCCTCAAGTTCAGTTTCCCTTAGTGACTGCAGTTTCTATTATTGGAGCAGTAAGTACGAAGATGCTGCAAATATACAGTCTAGTAATGTCACTTTATGTGGCAATGTTGTGTTTCAGAACATCAGAACAATATTGGTCATTATGGAGGAGCGATGTACGTTAATGAAAGTTGTGTAACTTTAAGCAATGATTTCTTGTTTATCTTACAGACAAACATGAGGTCAACATAACAGATCTAATTCAAGAAAAGTTAGGAAATACAGTATATACCAACCCAGTATTATAATGTTCCAGAACAACTACTTCACTGGTATGTCAATGGACAGCCTGTAGTCTCCTCAAGTACTATTTTTCATGTAAACCAGAATGGACTCAATACCTACATGACATTCAAAAATAATGTTAATCAAACCTATGGAACCTTTATGCTAAAAGTTAACGGTACCAAGTGAAAAGACAGCATTCTATTTCCTTTTCTTTTTATATAATTTTCTGTTTCGTTTTGTCTGAGTTTTTTTCCTCTTAGTTTTTTCTTTTTTTCCTTTTTTCTTCTACTTTTTCTCTACTTAATTTTCTTCTTTATCCCCTTATTCTTTTTATGCTACTCTTTATTGTTTATCTCAATGTTGTTGTTCTTCTTTCATTCTCTTCATTCTTCTTTTGTCTTCATTTCCCCTCTACTTTGATTTACGTGTGTATTTCAGTTTCTTCTATTTTTTATTTTTTTATTTCATATTTTCCTTTTCTTTGTCTTCTTTTGCTTTCTCTTCTTTACCCTCTTAATTTTGTCCTTTTTCGTCTTTTTCTCTATTTTGCTCTTGTTATTCTTTTTATTTATTTTTGAATTTCTTTTCTTCTTTTTCCATTTTTTCTCTATGCAGTGAGTATTATTAAAAAAATTAATGATATCATATTCTTTAGATTTAATAATATGAATGTGATATAACTGTTACTGAAATATCAAATTATTATTATACATTTCTACATATCTATACAATGTATAGTTGTATCTTATCATTGTGCAGATGTACCTTTGCAATGAGAACAGTTTGTTCAGAGCGACAGATAAACTTACTTTGATGACCTATCTCAAATTGCATTTTTTCACAATTTATTTCATGAGGTAATCAAGACCCATGTTCTAAAAATACACCAGGTCACATCTTCTGTGGACATGGTGACACCTTTGACAGCAAGCACCAAATAGGTCACAAAGGAATACCTGTAGGATCACTAGTTAGGAAGCAATTATGCAAGTTTATAATAATATCAATAGCAGATGGTCTGAAAAAGTGATGCCTAGAATTAATGGTGTTTATGATTTACCAGATGCAATTGCAGTGAACCACCAAATTTGTAGCAGTAAGTTTAGGATAAAACGAGAAAATTTCTATTATTAAAGCCTAATATTGTCAACTTACCACCTCAGCATCTAAATTTTTTTTTATATTCATAAGCAGTCTGACAGAGATGATAGTATTAAAGATTGATAGAGACTACAGCTAAACTTATTAAAAGTGATATAAATCTATTGCCCTGGGAAAAATGCATTATCCAACATCAGAAGAAATGAGTATTGAAAAGGCCTTGGCAATTATATACACTTATTGGCAGAAGAAATGGAGGAAACTTTATCAACGTCTATTGTATTACAAGGTATTTATTATATATTATGTGAACTTATGTGGATACTAAAATTCTTTGACAATTGAATAAACAATATAATATTGTAAAGCCCTATCAGTCACAATAGAGCGAATAGAGTGTTGGAACTGAAACACAAAATCATCAAATTAATCTTAGATTGTTTCTCCCATCTCACTAAGTAGTATTGACATAAACTATTCTTTGTGGTTACTTTAAAATGTTGTCATATCACAGTAATTCAGGCGTTAAATCTCAATTGACTTCAAGTAAAGGACAATTTTGAAAACTTGATATTTCAATGATAATTCCCAAAGTTTCAATGTGCCAAGTGGCTCAATAGTTGTATAAGACAATAGTACATACTATTATGACCTTTTCCTGTATTTCAAGATTATATCTGACACAAACACAATATACTTGGAGTGTTTCCGAATAATCATTAGTAGTAATAAATTAGGAAATGAAAGATGTTCTTTATCTGGCTTATATTAGAGGGTTGTCATGTCACACTAAGTATGGCTTTAAATCTCAATATACATCATGTGTGAATTCTACAACTTAATAGTTTACAACTAACCAGTATTTCACCAGACATACAACAATTCTCTATGCAGTGAATATTACTGAACAAATCTAAACATATCATGCTCTTGAAATTTAATTATTTTAATATGAATGTGATTATAACTATTATGGTCAGGCTCCCCTCCCCCCTCCTAAATTTAGTTTCCCTCTTGTCTAAGTTTCCATCTAATAATTTGTGTCATAGTCATGATGTCACCATTTTCATGTGGCAAAAATATTTTTGTGACTCTACAAAATTCCCTCCCCTAGCAAAAAACCCTGTATGAATCCCCGTCATATTACGGTAAGTTAGACTTCAAGTGTCAATACTCATCAGTAAATTGCAATTTTGAAATGTTGATGTTAAAAATTCCATCTTAACTTGTGTTTTATCAATTGTATTTAATTATCTAGCTATAGCTACAGTAAGTTATATAATGATATCTATTGATATCACCCTCCTTAAACTTTTTTTAGATAATTAGAAGATCCAGCTTTCTTTTGAAGAATTGCTTCATAACCTGTGCTAATATGGGATATTTTGCTATCCATAGTCTTACTTGCACAGAATATTTTTAATTAAAATATGTCCATTATCACTCTTTACTCCTACTTTGTACTGCATTTTATAACTTTGTAGTGTACTGGCAGTGTCAACACCCAATTTGAATACGTGCTGATGCCATAGTGGGACTGCAGGTGTTTTTAATCTATAGAAGTGTGCTATGTTGGGATCACTGATTGATTGCTTATAGCTAAATTAAGGATTACTTTAGTGCATAAAGTATGGCTGTGTTGAAACCTGTTTGTTTTTAATGGTTATTGGCACAGATTCTCGTAACATACTGATGAATAAGATGTTACCATAAACTGTTGAAGTTTTTAGAATGCATTCAATGGTTGTTTTTATTGAAAGTCCATTAAGTAAAAATAACTAATGAACCTATAAACATGTTGTCACTAGTTTGATAGATATCTACAAGTAGACATTTCAGCATGTTGTTAATTATTATCTTCATGAAAATCTCCTTGGCCCAGATTCAAGAATACCCAGTATATTCCAGTACTTATAGTGTGTGTTTTATGAACAAATCTTGCTATGATCTCGAATTCTACACCGAAAAGCAAGATCAATTCTTTATGTAGATCCAGCACCATTATAAATATCCAGAACTGGCTTTACAGATAAGGAGGGGGGAACTGTTATGGACTCTTCAATCCATACCAAATAAATATTGTGATGCATATACTTTACCTCACTGCTATGTAATTCACACTCTTGTTTCTTTCATTCTAATCTATCCATACACTGAGCTCTGTGTTCTCAGTTGTGTACATCTTGCTTAATTCATTACATGTAAACCCTTTACCACATGCATGCGTGAATGGATAGTGAACAGACTATATCATTGCCAACCACTCCCCTCTCAGTTCAGATTTCCCACTTGTTCAATAAGTTCAACAAGACTAAAGAGTGTGTGGGATTTCCCTGATGGCAGCAACTTTGGAGGAAGGTGGCCAAAGCTGAGATTCCTGCGCTGCTCGACTCCCGTTCTGCTCTTACCCGTGGGTCGAGGCTGCAGAACAAGTATCCCAGTGTCCCTATTCATAGCATTGTTGCCCTATTTCGCTATATACCATGATTTCATGATACATCTTTGTTTCCATGATGACCTGTGATCCAACCACTTTGGCTTTCTTCCTGTCAATCACATAACTACTATGAACAGCTTGCCCTGCAACTGCGGTGGTGTAATAATTGCAGTCAAGAGGCTAGAGATATTTGGTGTTCTTTCACTCTATGGCCCAGTGTCCTCCCAGACTGCCCTACATAGACTTTGTTTCATGTCCAACTGTTTCATGTCCCATTGCTCTATTGTGGCTGATGGGGCCTTACCATACATCATTATTCAATTGTCAAATAATTTTAAAATCCATATAAGTTAACATAATACTTAATATAACTTAATGTTTTGGACAGTTCAGACTCCATTTGTGGTAAAGAGGAGCTTATTTATTATTATTATTACAATATCAATTATGTCATACTAAAATGTTCTATTTTACAGTCATACAATAGTAGATGCTAGGAGAAATTTACTATCATCTCTTTGCAATAAATGAGGGTAAGATGTTTTGATATTATTTCACAAATAGAATTATGTGGCTTGTAATTTATGCTGAATAGCAATCCAAGCTGTGTTATAATAAGCATCTCTAGATATTTATATGCAAATGCTGTTCATTTTTAATTAGGTACATTATATGACAACTAATTATATTCACAATGACTCCTTCCAAGCAATCAATAGTGAGTTGGAACTGAGTAGCACAAAATCATCAAAATCATCTTAGATTATTTCTCTCAGTATCTAGCTCACTATGTAGTATTGACCTTTGTGGTTACTTTAAAATGTTGTCATATCACAGTAATTCAGGCTTTGAATCTCAATTGACACCTAGTAAACGACAATTTTGAAAACTTTATATTTCAATGATAATTCCCAATGTGCCATGTTAAGCGGTTCAATAGTTGTATAAGATAATAATGCTAACAATTAGCTATCACATTTTCTTGTATTATCGATATAATTGTACTCAAACATAATATACTTGGAATGTTTTTGAATAATTATAAAGTTGTAATAGATTTAAGAAGTAAATATAACTCACTGTGTGTTCCCTATCTGGCTTACTTTGAGAGGGTATTTCTTCAGACATACAATTCTCTATGCAGTGAGTATTATTGATAAAATCTAATGATATCATGTTCTTGATATGTAATTATTTTAATATAATCAAATATGATAATTATAATTGTTACTGAAACATGAAACATCAAAATATTATTATATGTTTAGCGTACTTCTTCGAATGACCAAGAATAATAGATCTTAGAAATAATTGATTTAGCTACTCATCATGTAGAATTGATATAAACTTCAATGTACTATAAAAAAATTTATCATATTACAGCTTAAGTTAGGCTTCAAGTGTCAATACACATCTGTGAATTTGTAATTTTGAAATGTTGGGACTTTAATGTTAAAAATTTCTTCTTAACTTGTATTTTATCAATCATAACTAATTTTCTATAGCTATATGTAGTGAGTTGTATATAATGATATCTATTGATATCACCACCCTGAAAACATTTTTGCTTTTCAAGATAATTAGAAGATTCAGCTTACTTTTGAATAATTGCTTCAAAACCTGTACTAATATGAGATATTTTAATATCCATAGTCTTACTTGTGCAGAAGCTATTTTTTATTTAAATATGACCAGTTATCACTCTCTAATCCTGGTTTGTACTAGTTTTTATAACTTTTTGGTGTGCTAGCAGTGTCAAAACACACATTTTGAAGACGTGATGATGCCATAGTGGGATTGTTGGTGTTTTCTAGCATGATTTATAGAAGTGCGCAATCGATAATTTGCTTATAGCTAAATTAAGGATTACTTTAGTGCTTATAGCCCGTTACCCGAGCGACCGCGCTTGTAGTTAAGAACTATAAATCTGATACAGTCTGGTATGCTCGTAAGAAAATGTATTAGCGGGGAAAAATCTGATATAGTTCTTAGCAACCATAATTATGGTGGAAGGCAGATCAAGAGTTTGGGTACTTAAATACAATTAGTAAGATAGCTAACGCTATACTTTGCTGGTTGTTTATGTTTGGGCTATAAAATAGTTATAAACCAAAATCATTAGGTTTGTATTTCAATTTATAAATCCTAGCCACTCGGGCTGCGCCCTCGTGTCTCGGAGTCATACAAACCTCAATTTTGGTTTATAACTATAACTTATAAATCCTCGCCACTCGGGCTGCGCCGTCGTGTCTCGGAGTTTATAAATCGCATACAAACCTCAATTTTGGTTTATAACTAGAAAATGCTCGTGTAACATTGGTTGGGCGAGCGAGCGAAGTTCTGGGGAAATGTTGACACTTTCAATTGCATTGGGGTCGTTTGATTTGAATTTGCATTGGTTTTCTTCCTGCAGGTTGCCAAATCTGAATTCGCCATATGCGCAAATGGAATGCGCTCGCGTTTAAACGACCACGTATTCAGGATGCGCAAATGGAATGCGCTCGCGTTTAAACGACCACGTATTCAGTTTAAACGACCACGTATATGCGCGCGTTTAAACGACGACGTATATGCGCGCGCGTTTAAACGACGACGTATTCAGGATTTCCATAGACTACATCTTAGAGTTGCTCGCTCGCTTCGCTCGCTCGCCAACTATAACATAAAGTATGGCTGCGTTGAAACCTGTTTGTTATTAATGGCTATTGCCACAGATTATCATGATGTGTAAGATGTTACCATAAACTGTCAAAGTTTTTAGAATAATTCATTCTATAGTGTTTTTATTGAAAGTTCAATAAGTAAAAATAACTAAAAAACCTATATAAACATGTTGTTACTGGTTTGATAGATATCTACAAGTAGAATTTTCAGCATGTTGTTTATATTTATCCTCATGAAAGTATCCTTGGCACAGATTCAAGAATACACAGTATATTCCAGTACTAGTGTGTGTAAATCTTGCTATGATCTTGGATTCTACACTGAAAAGCAAGATCAATTCTTTATTTCTGATTCTGTTTTTCTCTTTCAAAATGGAGAGCATTATCTTGATACTCCCTTGTATTTAGTGAATGCTTCTAATGTTATATTAAATGGCTCTGAATCAACCAGTATTACTATTGGCTGTCAGGCTAGCATCATTATTACTAACTCTTCTGATATCATCGTATCAAATTTCAGCATTACTCGAGATTATCCAGGATGTCCTCATGCTCAATCAGCTTTAGTTGTGAATATTTCACATCTTGTACTTCTAATGGATGTAGTATTTTATGGCAGAAATCTTTCTCAAGCTGTCCTAATTAAACATAGTTCAGTTTCCCTTAGTGACTGTTGTTTCTATAATTGGAGCAGTGAGTATGGAGGTGCTGCAAATATACAGTCTAGTAATGTCACACTGTGCGGCAATGTGGTGTTTCAGAACAATATTGGTCGTTATGGAGGAGCGATGTACGTTAATGAAAGTTGTGTAACTTTTAACAATGACACATGGAAGGAATTCAGACATCATCGGGACAGCTTTATTAATGTACTGTTATCAGAGCGATGTTTACATGGGACCACTGATTTTAGTAACAATTTAGCAATAAAGAATGGAGGTGCTCTTGCTATCACTGAGTCTCTTTTGCAGGTGTTTAAAAAAGTGTCATTTGTACATAATTTAGCTGGATATATTGGAGGTGCATTATATTCTAGCAACTCTACTGTCTCATTGTGCGGTAATGTGATATTGTCATACAATATAGCAAATAGTGCAGGTGGAGCTATTGATATGAACAATTCTACCCTCTTGGCATATGCTAAAGTTATAATCCGTAATAATTTGGCTACTCTTGGAGGGGGAATATCGGCTTATTTCAATTCTTTAATTGTATGCGAGGGATATTTTAGATTTTTAAAAAATGTTGCTCATCTTTCAGGTGGTGCACTATTTTTGGATTACTGCAGCTACATAAATATGACATCTCCACTTAGCTTACTATTTAAAAGAAACAAAGCTAAGAATTATGGAGGATCAGTTTATCGATACTCTCATTATTATTCTACCGATCAGTGTTTCTTTAGGATTGTGGAGAGCAGTGCTATTGAAAACATAACTATAAAGTTTATAAATTCTACTGCAACATTTGGAAGTGACATATTTAATAACAATTTAGATGAATGTGAAGTTGTAATTAATAATCAAAGTTCAATTTCTGGATATGAATATCTTCTTGGTAAAAATGAATTTTTATCTTTTGCTTCTCCTCCACGGCAATTATGTTTATTAAAAAATGGATCGTATAATTGCTCAGTTATATTTGAAATATTTTCTAGTCCACCGGGAAAAGCCCTCAATATTTCTGCCATAGTTGTAGGAGCTCTTCAAATTTCAGTACCCACAGATACAATTTTGCATAAATTGATAGGAAATCGTCCTGTATCAATAGTTAGGAAATATGATAAAGAATCAACTTACCAACAAAATACCAGTTTTCAATTTTCATTTTATACACAGTATACTGATATATCATTCCGATTTGAAATTTACCCAATTGAAAAAAGAGACAAAGACAAATCTTTGGTAATAGATGTGTTTATAGAGAATTGTCCACCAGGTTTTCAGCTTATTGCAGAACAATGCACGTGTGAAGAAAATATTAACACTTTCAAAGATGCAGAATGTAATATTGACAGCGGACTTATTACATTTCCAAAAGGTCATTGGATTAAAATTATAAAGAACGATTCAGTATACAAGGGATTTAGGTACAGTACCAATTGCCCAGCTAAATTTTGTGTCTCAGTCATAAGACAATATGGCTGAACTTTTCTTCCTTAAACCTTGATGAGCCTCAATGTCAGCCTAATCATGCTGGAGTTTTATGTGCAGCTTGTAAGGAAAGCTATAGTTTGACTTTAGGTGACCTGGACTGTGCCCTTTGTGAAGACAAGTACATTAGTCTGCTCCTAGTCTTCATGGCTGCTGGTATCGTGCTGGTGGCTCTATCACTCCTTCTACAAATCAATGTATCTACTGGAACTATCAATGGACTCATTCTCTATGCTAACTTGGTTAATATTCATAGAGAGAGGATTTTTCCTCCCAATACAAAAAGTTCCCCTCTGCTGTGGTTTATATCCTGGATAAATTTAGACTTCGGGTTTTCTTCATGCTTTTACAATGGTCTAAATAACTACTGGTATACGTGGCTACAGTTTGTTTTCCCTTTGTATCTATGGCTATTGACTTTACTAGTCATTATATGCAGCAGATATTTTAAAATGTTTAGAGCATTATTAGGCTCTAATCCTGTAGCTATGCTAGCTACAATAATTCTACTTTCATACACAAAATTACTTCAAGTATCTTTACAAATGCTGGATTTCAGAGAAATCCATTACTCCTACAATAACTCTACTACCTATGTGTGGAAACTGGACCCTACTCAATTATACTGGGGACCAGGTTATCTTTCTATAGCAACCTTTGCTCTATCACTATTAGTTCTTTTCTTAGCTCCTTACAATTTACTAATACTATCAGGATATAAGCTTCAAGCTTACTCTAATAGAAAAGGGTTGCAATGGTTGAATAAGTTGAAACCTTTCTTGGATGCTTACTATGCTCCATTCACTCGCAATGGTAGATTTTGGCCTGGACTTCTACTCTTTCTAAGAGCCTGTGTTCTTGTTAGCGAGACTGCAAGTTTAGAAAATAGAAAGGATGTTACATTAATTATTACTCTTCACTCTGGCTATTTCTCTTTCTTGGACCTGTTCTATTTATGAGAACAAATACATCAATGTTCTTGAAATTTTCTACATCATTAATAGTATATATACTGGTCACTGGAACATACTGCATCACTAAAGATGGCGGAAACCAGCTGGCACTTGTTTATGTATCAATTTCAATAGCCTTGTTGGAATTTGTGGGTGTCTTAATATATCACATTCTCATTCGAATATTCAAATTTCAAGCAGTTAAACAATTGAAATGGATTCATGTCAAACAAGTTAGAGAAATATTTAAGACTAAGTTTTTAAATGTGAAAGATATAGAATTGAACGAAGCTGTAAATACAAGTACAACTACATTTAGCCTACGAGAGCCATTACTAGAGAGTCTGTAACTTATGTTTTTGAGTTTGTATATTTTTGACTTTATATTTTAACCTTAATTTATACAAAATTATTTGTGTAGCTAATAGTGTATTTTTGCTGAAGAATTCATCATAGATAATGTACTAATATTTGTTTAATCAATAATTATATTACCTGGGATATAAGTTTTGCTAATAATTATTATCTAGGTAGTAGTGGCAACCATACGAAAGCTGTGACTACTTCACTACCTTCCATCACAGGAAGCTGAATCACTGGTTTAATCCTACAACCACATTTAATAAACATTGTCCTGGAAAGAAAGACATTTTATTAATGCTGGCAACCACACTGGATAATTGGTAAAAAAGTATAGCAACATAGATTTGCAGTATTGCTTTAGTTAGTGTCAAGACAATCTTATGTCTGTATGGTAGCTGGTAGCTCTACCATATGGTCCGGAGTGAATGAACACTTCATGTACTAGTGCTTTGCAAGAGTAATATTAATGTTTTTGGAGACTAACTGAGTTGGAACACAAAATTTAAAAGTCAGGATAGAGACCTTGAAATTATTATGACAGAATATAACTGAAGAGCTGTGGAGAGACAAGGGACCCTCACAGTTAAAGTCTTGGTTTTCATTTTCCAAGGGAATCTGTAGGGGTAGTATAATTATAATTCAATGTTTGTCTCAGCCAATATTGGCGTTTACTTCAAAATCCATTGTTTAATAGTCGTGTCATTAATAAATCTTATGTAGTTATCTAGTAGAGCTCAGATATAACAGACAGACAACATTTTAAATTAGTTTGAGTAGACTGCTAGCCTAACAATATTGTTATATCGATATTTACCCGTATGATTCAAGGATTTTTAATTGTTTATCCCTTAGAATTAGGTAGTCTCTAACTTGAACTAAACTTTAACTAACATAATTATGTTCTACAAACTTAGAAGAGTTCACTTAGTGATTTAGTGGCGAATTTGACCACAGCTACACGCCCCACCAAAACATACCTGCAAATCCATGGAGGAACAATAGTTTTGTCATGAACAGAATACAGCGCAAGTCTTGTACTGATATATGCTGTTTACAAGTGTGTGTAAAAGTGTTCTGTGTAGACTGAGCATATTACAAAAATGTGTAAACACACGTAAGCACATTATTATTAATTTTTGAAAAACCAGCAGTTCGTTCCGTTTGCAATGCCGGTAGAATATCTTATTAACGGTTCTTGTAACCATACAAAGTATGTATATGCGCAAGTGCAGCATTGATAGTGAGGACTGCATGCCGTGCTAGCGTGGCCACACCCACTCAGTGGCGTTAATGGCGTTAGTGTCATTGTTAGTAGAGTATATTTTTGTAGTGAACAGTGTCGTAAGAAAAGAAGACACTTTTGTTACTTATAATTATATGTACGTACTTTTATACTGCATGTTGTGGAAGGTAGGTGACATTAAAATGAGAACTGGTAATAGGTTATGATTTTGCTTTTATACAATTGACTTGTTAAAATTTGTTAATGTTACATTATAAATGTATTAGCGAAGTTGTACGCATGAACTAAATTATTAGCTGATTAATAAATCGTCAGCTTGCATTAAGGATGATGTTTTAAAAATAGAAAATGGTGATAATAGACTTTAGTATACATGGTTTTGTTATTTGCACATAAGGTAATTTAAAAGTAGAAGTCAATAGAATCCTTCAACGCTATCTAAACCAATTGGTTAAAGTTCCCTACATGCCAAAGTGACCCTTATTGGCACCACATGATATTCTGTTCATTCAAAATTTAATAATGCTATGATGTTACCTATTACTTAACTGTAAATGTAACCCGTACAAACCAACTTAGACTGCTAATTCAGGTACTTTTTAACTTCAAAGTGCTACTGTGGATCACAAGTGAACTATAAGAAGAGTTTAAAGTGAAATACTAGTTCATAGATTACTGAACGGATTGTTAAGACCATTATTATTGTCTATTTGTATACTGGTAGATAGTTAATTCCTTATGAATTACCTCATTACTACTCATGGAGTAGTATTAAAAAAAGTTGATATTATTTAGAATTTGTATTATAATTATAAATTCAAAATCAACTACGCTATTTCACTTCAACTTTTGCAGTAAAACACATAACTCAATTATGTGCACATTGATGCACATTAGTGCTCATATGTCTTTAGCATAATGGAATTCTAGTAGTTTAGTGTAGGCACCACTTGTGACTACTTAATTAACAAAATACTGTTAACTTATTATGAACAATAGCAAGACAAAACTCAACATAAAAATGCTGTATATATGGACAGTTACTAAAATACATTTCATGAATATCTTGCAGATCAATATGAGGTCAACATAAGATCTAATTCAAGAAAAATTAATAAATTCTATTTATACCACAATTCTAGCCCAGTATGCTAATGTTCTGGAACAACTACTTCAATGGTATGTCAATGGACAGCCTGCAGGCTCCTCAAGTAATATTTTTTATGTGAACTAGGATGGACTCAACACCTACATGACATTCAAAAATGATGTAATCAAACCTACGGAACCTTTATGCTAAAAGTTAATGGTACCAAATGGAAAGACAGCATTTTATTTAATGTAATTTTCTGTTTCATTTTGTCTGATATTCTTTTTCTTCTTAGTTTCTTCTTTTGATCCTTTTTTCTTGTATATTTTCTCTACTTAATTTTCTTCTTTATCCCCTTATACTTTTATGCTACTCTTTATTGTTTATCTCAATGTTGTTGTTCTTCTTTCATTCTTCTTGTCTTCATTTTTCCTCTACTTTGATTTATGTGCGTACATCAGTTTCTTCTATTTTTTTAATTTTTTTATTTCATATTTTTCTTTTCTTTGTCTCCTTTTGCTCCTTCTTCTTTAACCTCTTAGTTTTGTCCATTTTTCTCTTTTTTTCTAGTTTGCTCTTGTTATTCTTTTTATTCATTTTTGGAATTCTTTTCTTATTTTTTCTCTCATTCCTCTCATTGTTTTCTCTTTTTTCTACTTTTTCTTCTTATTCTTTTCACCTGCTTCTGTTTGTCTACTTTTTTACTTTCTTTCATTTAAATTTTCCTCATTTTTCTTTTTCCTTTTCTTGTTCTTTTTACTCTTATTCTTTTCTTTGTCTTCTATTTCGTCCATTATCTCATTTTTTCTCTTCATCTCAGCATTCTTCTTTTAAAATTGTCCTTATTATTTTCATCTGCTTCTTCATTAGTTTTTTAATTTTAAATTCCTGTTAATTTTTTTCTACCATTTCTTTTTCCTGTTTGATTTTCTTCATAATCTTTTTTCTTCTCCATATATTTCTAACAAGCTAAATTACACAATAGATACTTACTTTAAAGGGCCTACTTTACAAAGTGGGAGACTACTTTACAGAATAGGGAATTGATTTACATAGGCTCCAACCGTCCCGAAATGTCCGGGACCGTCCCGGATTTGTTAACTTTGTCCCCGGTCCCGGAAGAGACTACTATTTGTCCGGGAAAGTTACTTTAACCGGCAAAAGGTAAAAAGTGTCTCTACGCGAAATGGGAAATGATCGTCAGTATCACAAATGCAGGAGTAGATTCACGGTTATTGTAGAGGTTGACATGAGCGATTGCGGTCCTCCTAAGCTTAAAAGAGCCAGAAGGCAATGCCATTTTGATTTTAGCTGGCTTCAACAATTCCCTGGTATAGGTAGAAGCTCTAAAGGTAAAAGCAGTAATAAAGTAGTGGTTATTTACTACTTTCTAGCTAGCACAACAAACTTTGTATAATAATGACTATAAAATAAATACATAAACAAAAGCAACAGTCATTTAGTGTAGGGAATAATGTTGGATATATATTTTGATACATCAAATGTAAATCTCTTCCAAGGTTTGAGGTAGTTGTATACAACTATCGTAAAACTTAGATGAACTAGAATAAAGTTCCATGCAATATCTCTGTCCTCATTGAGTAAGCACTTGATAATGAAAAAATTCATTATTCTTTTCCACAATTTTTTTAAACTTTCAAAAATACAATATAATTTAAATGCTACACCTATTTATTAGCCTTAATCGTACTTATTTAGTTAATTAGTGGCTGGCGTGGCTATGGTCCCTGAAGCTCCTATGGAAAAGTTGGAGGGTATGGATTTATATAGTAAGGGCCTTCTTTGGTCAGGTCCTGGTCATGTGTTACTTCACGTGCTAATCACATGATGGCATACTTTGCTGTAAGCAGCTGTTGTGTTGCTATTTTGCTGTAGCTAGTTCAAAGAGAAAATTTATAAAAAACAACAACTATCCCTGGCCATTCTAGAAACATTTTTGACGTATGTAACACAACCATTGGGCATTTTTGCTAGTGCAATATCATCCCAAATTCTCTACTACCACACCAGCAATCCAGATGATTATCAGAGATCCTAAATGAAAGCTGGATAAAACTCTATAGGTTGTTCTAAGTGTATTGCATATTATAGGGTTCACATGCATTCCTAGGGAGATGGTAAAGTGGCGACATCATCAGTGGAAGTTCTACTGTACATACGGTGTATTGCTGAGTCTATTCTACCAGTGTTTTACAACAGTCAGTAGCTAAAAGCTTGTTGCATGTACTAAATGAGTCGGCTCAAACTGCTTCTAAGCTTATTCTAATTGACATAATGGTAATTGAAGCAGAAGTTATTATTGTTTATCTTTATTGCCTGAAAACTTTGAGAACTTACTGAAGGGAATAATAATTATATGTTGAACAGGGGAGCTAAGACTAAAATTTTCTTTCATAGGTCTGGCAATAATGCAAGTTAGAATATAAGTGTTGTTAGCACTATTGCAGATTACACTTGGTTTATAGATGCACCGCCATTTTGGATCATAGTTTATTATCAATATAGCCATGTGTTGATTTGTAATAATAGTGAAGTGCAACTATTTAAACGAAATACAACTATTTAAACGAAATACAAGTAATACTGGCATTCCCAACTACACATGAGAGTTTGTACAGTATACAGTGGGCACCACTTGATAGTCTACACATTTAATAGTATGAGAATGATTGCTGTTGAATTCCTGAAAAGTATAGCACTAAGTATAATACTGAGGTATGAATTACATTCAAAGTTGTGTCTGTTGCAGATGAACCTATATAGAGGATTTTGAAAAGGGGTAGTTTGTTCTTCTTTTTGTTCTTGTTTTTTGTTCATCTTTTTCTTCTAATTCATTATCCTTACACACTTTCTTTTTCTTCTTTTTATTCTTCTCGTCTTCCTTACGTATTCATATTGTTGTTCTTTTTACCTTTACTCCTTTTTTATCTTCTTTTCTTTTTTCACTTTTGCCTTCTTCTTTTTCCTCTTCTTCCTCTCTTTTTTTTCATCGATGTTTTCCTTTACTCTTTGTTTTTCCTTTTTTTCTGTTTCTTCTTCTTCGACTTCTTCCTCTTCTACACTTCCTATTGCAATAGTGTCTCCAGTGTTCAGAACTCCAGTATTCAGTTCTAATGTAAGCACAAGTTTCATGAAGTTTTGATTAATAAGTAAAGATACCGCTTATTGTAGAGCTGAGACTACTACAGTTGATATTACTATGCACATGTTGGGATGCAGGATTATAAGTGTGATATCCTTACTTAGTGGTCCAGATATAGCAGCTGCACTATTGATCTTGAGCTATTTCTGACATGTGCCAGAACTATTAGATGTCTTGTTTCTTCTCTTGTTTTTTTCTTTCTTTTTTAACAGCTTTATTCTCCTTTCGTGTACATCATTATCTAAGATTGTTTCCGAGCTCTCTTACTATTGTCATCATTTTCAAGAGGAAATTGTTAAGATCTGTGATACTACACCATATCTTGACCAGTGTTGTCTCTTGAAATACTGGAGTAGCTGCAGTCTCTTATTACATGTGCTATTGACAGACTGGCGGTTAAATTCTACTTTAGATGCTCTAGATTTTATGAAAATGAAATGCATCTTTGTATTTATGTAGTAATATTACTGAAATTTCCTCTATCTTGGAAATCCCCTCAGACAACTAGGTAAGAGTGCCTCTCTAACATACAGGCATTGATAATACCTATGTATTTATGTGTATGTTTTCAGTGAGAGGTTGTTTGCAGTTCCTGAGAACAGACTCCTAGTTTACCAGTGTTAACCTTGGTTATTTTAGAAAAAAATTATAAGAAAGTATAGGAATGACTAAAGAAATCAGATTTTTTATTATTGTTATTATATTATTTGGTTCCTATTGCTGTTTGTTATTGACTTGTTATTATAGTTATTATTTTAATATTCAATCACTAGGTATAAAACATTTATTATATATATACATATAATTTGATAGAAGCATCACATTTGTTGTAATTATTACTCAGGCACTTAAGTATACATATACTTGTGTGAGGCAGGCTGAAAGTTAGAACTGTTCTACTAACTAGCGTGAACTCACCCACTTAAAAAACTTTTATCCACTACAATACCTGGTTTCAAATTCTTTCTGTGGTAGTCCATGGGATTTGCCTTCAAGAATATTCTTGACTTAAAAAACTTAGCTGTTCTTCATCATCATTATTATTATTTATTATTACTAATAAATACTGAATAATGTATAAAATTAGGAAAAAAAGATATTGAGTACGCAGATATCCAATGAACTCAGCATTACATTCAAAATAAATGATGCACTAGTGTATAAGCATAACCAAACTATGAATGTATAATCCAGTTGGCAATAAGTTGTTTACCTTTGGATGCCAGAAAGGAACACTATATTATACAATAACTATAAACAACAGTTGGCTATTATTGCCTCGTCTTCAAACTCCACACTAGGATTCTCAACTAGTGAGGGAGAGGAGCCCAGGAGACTGGAAAATCGAGCAGGCTGTCCCAAGACTGATACAATTTGTTGCAACTTGCTTTGCTGCGAAAAGTAGATCAATCAAGTAATGGGAGGGGGTTTGTCAGCAATCTGTTTCTCCTAAATATCACGAGGTCTTATTTTAGTTCTGACACTTACTTTGTGTAACTCCTCATAATCTATGAAGAATGGGAATAACTCCAAACTTCATACTGGTAGACAAGACTTCAGTTTCTTACTCAACGTCAACTGGGCTGTAGCTAGAAATATAAGGGAGGGTTATTTTAATGACATTTTAAAGCAGCTAGTTAACTGACAAAAAATATAGGATTGTTTCTTCATGTAAGTGGTCTTATTACATCAAGTGACTTATAGATAAAATTCCATATAGCTATAAGCTAATAACTAGTATCTTACAGTCTCTTTAGTCTCTTCTAGTCTGATCATTCTCATCAGTTTCTTTAGTAGATTCTTCTATAGAGTCCTTTTCGGTCACTTTATACAAATCTTTTTATTCTCTTCAGTCTCTTTAGTCTCTTTTAGTCTCCTTAGTCTCATTTAGTTGCGTTTAGTTTCTTCAATCTTTGCAGTCTCTTTTGTCTCTTCTAGTCTCTTAAAGTCTCTTCTAGTCTCTAGTCTCTTCGATCTCTTTCTTCTCTCCTAGTCTCTTTAGTCTTTTATAGTCTCTTTCGTCTCTCATAGTCTCTTTAGCCTCTTCTAGTGTCTTAGTCTCTACAGTCTATATAACCTCTTACTCTCTTATTTAGTCTCTTTAGTCTTTTCTAGTCTCTCTGCACATAGATAATGACATAAAACAACAACTGGCAATTACATGTTTGACACAAACACACATAGTCACTTGTCTCTGCACATAAACAACGACATAAAACAACAATTTACAATTATGCTTTTGATACAATAACATGTTTCTAAGAGGTAACCGTAAGTCTCTATGTGGGAGGTGTCAGATCCTGCTGAGCCCTTCCCAAAAGTCACCTTTTTAGCTACACTCGCATAAAAAACATTTTTCTAGAACTTTCTTTTGAACCATGTGGCCTTCATGTGTGGACAGTTCTCATTGGTCATTTTTTTAATGTTTCACCAGTGGGTGGCAGGGCATATATAATTCCAACATTCCATTCAATCTATTTATGTATAATATTATTAAAAAAAACCCCGAATATAACTAACCCCAAGGAACAACAGATTGTAGCATTCAAATATGAAGTTTGTGAATTATAGCATTCAAAAATGAAGTTTGTGAATTGAAGTAAAGATTGTTTAGTAGGTCATCAGTGTTGAATTTTTAGGCTAACTTATTCTTTCATTATCTAAGTCCAACAGTATCCTAACACATTCTCCTAGCATAAAGTCATTTATAATTCTCACTCTTCTACGAATAAATTACATCACAGCTTACTTATGCTCACATGCAAGGGGGAGTGGTAAGGGTAGAATTGAATTTTCAATACAACTCTTATCTTATGTGTGCATAAGAGACAATAGTCGAAACCCTCGTAGGGGGGTGATGGAAAAGGTTTGGAGTTAATTTTTTATGGTGTTTCTTAGATTTTGTTTATGGTGGGACAAGAATTTCTAACCTAAGAACCTAACAATGCAGGAGAACACTTGCAATAATATTTAGCATTCAACTCTGTTTGTTTGACTATTTCATTATCAATATTATTATTATTATTATTATTATTATTATTATTATTATTATTATTATTATTATTATTATTATTGTTATTATTATTCTTATTATTTGAATCAAATTTGCTTCCGCCACCCCTGTATGTATGATTATTCATTATTTGATTTTATAATAATAAAATATAACAACAAAAACAAACAAACAATTCAATGTAATGTAAGCTAACATTGTAATTAAGAACAGAATGTTAACTGTCATGTAATGTTAACTTGAGTAATTAAATTGTGATACAGATTCTAATAAACTGTAGAACTGTTCACTGTTAAATGTAAAGGTTATCAGATAATGATGAAGGAAAATAAAATGATCATAACCAAAAAAAAAAGGAAATAATTTGTAACATTTATTTTAGCATTTTCCCAGTTAAAGTGATGATGTTTTGGTTGCATGGTGAGTGGCATAGAAACAGTTCTGATGTCAAGGCGATGTGTAATACTTCAAAAGTGACAGTAGTATTACATCAAAAGAATATTACATCACATTGACATCAGAACTTTTTTTAGATCATTGATACCAGACACTGAAAATATATGTGTCCATCTAATAGACAGACTTCCACCTAATAATAAAAGCAGAGTGGCGTACCAAACTGGACGAACTCTAGAACATCTGTTAAATGAACATCAAAGAGCACAGAAGTTACTGGAAATCAACACATCTTCAGATGCTCAACATGCAATTCAAAGATATCATCACATGATAATAGTAGATCACCAGCAAGAATTACAGGAGATGTTATTCAGAGTCTTGGCAAATCAAAATGAGTGGACCAGTAACGAACAGGGATACTGGTTTATTGCCTCCAGTGTTTGCCTGCCTGACAATAATGTAGCTTCTAGCTAACGTTTTCTTATGTAACAGCTTTGTTTGATGATGATTATTGCACACTGGTTGAAAAATATTTGTTATATAAAAATTTTAATGACTAATGGAAAACAAAATATATGAAACTAGAATCTACTATACATAGTCATAGAAGAAATGTCAAATTATAATAGTAATGTAGGTGTTAATGTGTGTATATCTGTGTTTGTGTGGGTGTATTTCAGTGTATACACAGTAGAGAGTGTGCCTATATGACTTTATTTAGTTGTATGAGAGAAACGATCACATTATAAACAAAAATATTACCAAAAAATGTCCGTAATCTACACAAATTGGAAAAATAAAAGAATAGTGCTAACATAAATTAGGTAATCAGCTATGGTTACAACAATATTCTCAAAAATATAGACACACGAATTATTAATTTGTATTTTCTACAATTTTCGTTTAGTAACTGATACTGATATTATAGAATAATCATAAATGAAGAAAATATGTGGTGTAGTAGTCATGGCGTTACTATTTATAGTATCACTCAATAGAACTGCCTGTGAACCAGCTATTGGCAAATAAGCTGCAATAGACATGCATTCAAGAGGATACAGTATATTCCAGTCCTGGTGTGTTCTATACACAAATCTTGCCGTGATCTTGAATTCTACACTGAAAGACAGATCAATACTTGACTTCTGATTCTCTTTTTCTCTTTCAAAGTGATGAGCATTGTCTTGATACTTCCTCGTATTTAGTGAATGTTTCCAACATTATAGTGAATGGCTCTGAATCAACTAATGCTACTATACACTGGGTCTAAGTCAGACCAGATGGCGCCTGCGCGAACGGGTGATGTTGTTTTGTCTTCGTTGATATCTTTAGTAGTCAACGTAAACCTGTATAATGAACAAACTTTTTCATTCACCTTAATTACGTTACTTTACTCATTTATCATTGTTGTAACATGTTGTACCTCTGTTTACTATTGTAATTTAACCAATTATAACGTTATTTCTACTGAATTATTACTGAGTTTGTCCTTTCATAGCTATTTCAAGACTTTATGTCGGGATTCACGACTCCAACTGGCTGTCAGGCAAATATCAGTGTGGTGATATTATCGCCACATTTTCTCAAATAGTAACTATTAACATTCTTATTATTTAACTATTATTTCCAGTTTGCTTTCTTGATATTCCACTCACTTACCGTTATATTATTTTGCTACATAGGTGGTCATCTTTTTTCATGCATTCTACTAATAACTCCTCATTCCCTTGTACACTACTACCCACCTAATATTCATATTTCTAACTATTTGGTTCAGTTCTTGCTTGATTCTAACCTAATCTTTAAGTCTAACCTTTGCTAGCTTTAATCATTTTGAAGGGTTCACTGTGTAAAGATTGGTTCTCAATCCAGCTTAAGAAACTGGGTATAGAGAAGCCTTTTATCAGGGTGGTGAGACCGCAAGAATTCTGGTGGCAGCTCTACCATCGACTTTTAGACACCCTAACTTATAGCCACAATAATTATTACGAATTCTTTTTGACATTATCCTATCAAATCTTGTTATTATTTGAGATCAACCAGGATGTCCTCATGCTCAATCAGCTTTAGTTATGATTATGTCGCTATTGAATGTAGCTAGTATTTTATGGCAGACATCAATCGCAAGCTATCATAATTTTATACAGTTTAGTTTCCCTTAGTGACTGCAGTTTCTATAATTTGAGCATGGACTATGGAGGTGCTGCAAATATACAGTCTAGTAATGTCACACTGTGCGACAATGTTGTGTTTCAGAACAATATTGGTCATTATGGTGGAGCTATTATATGCTATAAACAATACGACTGCTACATTAATGTACTGTTATCTGAACAATATTTACATAGGACCTCTGCTTTTAGTAACAATTTAGCAAAGAATGGAGGTGTTCTTGCTATCACTAGATCTCTTTTGCAGGTGTTTAAAAAAGTGCAATTTGTACATAATGTGCAGTAATATCATACAATAATAGCAAATGGTGTAGGTGGGTATATTTATATTTACAATTATGCACTCTGAGTATATGCTACAGGTATATCCCATTGTAATTTAGCTTTTGGAGGTGGAGTCAATTGTCATTGGTGGCCCTGTCATCACACATTATTGGATACTGAGTTGTAAAATATTACATATTATCTTGGGAGTGAAGGGTAATTAGTTTTTAGATTGTTGTGTAGGCTGTTTGATTAATGCACAGCACACTCGAAAGTTGAAGGTCAAAGGGCACTTCTCTCTGCTATTTAGGTGAGGTATCATCATTTCTGGAAATCTATTTTAATGAGACTGATGTGCAATAATAGTGAGTATGCCTGATTCAAGGTTTGTCACAGTGAGAAGGTGAGGTGGTTTTAGTAAAGTATTTTAGCTAGTAAATTGCAATTTATAATGTGTAACTGGTGAGTGTGTCGGAAAGTCATGTGACCAGACTAGGAACAGTCATAAGGCTTGAGGCAGGCATGTGATCTAGGGTGAAGTTGTGGTCATTGGTGAGTAAATAAAAAAATTCAGGAAGCAGCAAGCCCTTTTAGGAGGCGCCATGAGATCAATAACAGACACATTCAAAGAGTCTTACAGTACTTAAGCACATACAAAAATACAAATTTGAGGAGCAAATTCCTACTTAATTCATAATAAAAATCAATTGTTCTGGCTTTATTGAATTCAAATAAAGATCCAATATTATGCTAATTATATCTTAATGGAGATATCTTGATAATATATTTTGTACCAATACCCTTCCACTCTGATCAATTTATTCCTATTTTTTACGGTCAGATGATAGTAGTATATTGCATGACATAATTAATATGATATTATTGTCAGCATTTTCTCTCCTCTATGGCCCAACAGACACAAGTGAGTTTAAAATAAATTTTTTAATTCTCCCCAATTTGTAGAGGAATAAAATGAAATTCAATAATGATTTGCATACATAATGATGAATGCCGTAGCAAACATTATGTCAAAACAAGTTTACACGATGTAGAATTTAATTGTTATGACTTCTACTAAATAGTGAAACAATGACAACTAGTAAACTATTCATAGACTTGTTGACCATACATATCTAACATTGTAAGCATTTACTGTACAACACAATTATATCTGAGTGTTTGTATTCAACAGATGAGCAGGCTAACAGATTGCAGTGTATTTTTGCTTTCATAACATCTCATTCTATATTGTTGGTTGATTGTTCATAGTAGCAACAGAGCTGCCTGTGTGCCAACTTCAAAATAGCAGTAAGTATCGAAAAAAAAAGAGTGTATTTAATGATGTAGTTATATAACTAGTTTTAAGATGTAGACTTTGTTCTCATTAACTGTATCATTTGGTGTGCCAGGCCCATTATAGGGATGTTGTGCCATAAAGTTATCGTTAGTGCTCATACACACACCAATGATATAAAGTTAAAGGTTAAAGTCATGACAATGTTTTGCTAGTTAGAAACTTGTTCTTTGGGCTTTGCTTTGCTAATCACCTGAACAGAAAATGATATCAATGTAAACTTACAACATTTTTTCCAGTGCACTGATGGGAAATACACATAAGAAATAGTCTTGCACAGCCAAACTCTTTGCCTAATGTTAGACACTATTGTGTCTCAGTGCCAATATTAAGGGAATACACTTCGACTTCTGAGTAATGTTGAACACCATTCTTGAGTTAAAAAAAATAGGAATGAGAGAGTGAATTATTGCAAATATAGGCTCTCTCTCCTCTCGCATGAGAAAGTGAATTATTGCTAATATAGGCTCTCTTTCCTCTCGCACATATATATATAAATGAGTTTTTAGAATGTAAATAAAATTATTGATGTGGCTAATTAGATGCCTCACTGTTAGTACTGATTGATACCACCACAGTTATTAACATTAGCCTTCAATGGAAATTGACTTACTGAGCAATTTATTATTGACTGACTTTAGTTTTCTGTTGTAATTAAATTGTGCCTGTAACTAAAAAAGAATGAAATATCATGAACACATTGTTAAATAAATTAACGGTATTTTTTTATTGTATGGTCTGACTCAACTGCTATGGGCCCATTTATTACAAACTACAGTATTATTTTTATGCTTCTGGGATTGCAGTCTGATGACAAGTAAAACCATGCTGACATTGTATGATGGAGGATGTGTATAAGAGTGGTAGGGGTAAGAAGGACTTAGTAAATCAGCAATTATCTTTTGAAGTCAGGAATATCTTTTGCTGGAATGAATTATGTCATATGTCTGAGTTGTGATCCTTCCTACATAAGAGAAAGTGCATCTAATTATCGTGTAGTTCTGTTTTAAAAACAGAGTTTATTTTGCATAAATAACGTATAATTATTGTATTTTATATTAAATATTAGTATACACTACTATTGGTTTATTAAATCAATAAAAAGCACATAAGTACAAGTGTTTGAGTTTATAATGAAGTAGCTACCACAATAGATATTTTCCAATATAATTGCTTATCTGCCTTCAATTTGTTTGAGTTTTGCTATAAATGAAAGAATGTAAAACATAATCCATAAATGTCATAACTGAGAACATGAACACAATAATGACAGCACACTTTAACTATTATTCCCAGTGTCTACTAACAATAAGCAAATTCAAATATTTTCAAGATGCCTTAATCTTTCAAAGCTATTATGATTTTATTAACTAATTTTAAGTAATAGTCATTATTATGTCATTATAATAATGGTTACTTTATGAATCAATACAAATGTATGCACATTGCTGGAGTATATGACTCAGTGTTATACTGTGTTGACCAAACTCCAATGGCAGACTATTTCCATTTCAATAAGATACACAATTATTTGGTAACATTTTATTACCAATAATTAACTTTATGGTAACAATACAGTGTGGTACTATTAAACGAATATCGAGAGGTATACTTGTAGCTTCACATGCTATGTAGCCAGAAAGCTATTGTATCTTATTAAAATGAATGAATATCTGAAGTAGACAAGCTGAATTGTCATGAAATAGACAACATAAATTTCATTTATATTAGAATAATAATAGAAAATTTTCTCGTTCTAACAGCTAATAGCTATTATGTTAATTAAAACTTAACCAGATATTTTGACTTCTTGCGAAAGTTCACTTCAGGGTTCAACTGATAGGACTTTGGCAAGAAGTTGAAGCATCAGGTTAAGATTCATTTAACATTATTATTGGCTGTTAGAATGAGAAAATTTATTATAGTTATTTCAGCTGAGAATGACTGAATTTTATTAGAATAGTATAGTAGTTTAGAGCTGTGGATTAGCTAATGCACTATAATATGTACTTATATATGCACTTTGCATATAGCTCATAGAAATCATATTATACAGGTATTTCTTAATGTGTTTGTTGAATGTTTGACAGTTAGTTTGTTAATAGAGTTAGGAACATAGCATTCTATAGTGATTGTCAAGATTTACAATCAAGTTTGAAATATCATTTTTCTAAAGTAGTATATAAAAACTCTTTACAACAATTTTAACACTGGTAAATACATAGATAAATTTTCTCGCACTAATAAAATCTATAATGCATCTTGATGACTTCAGTACTTCTTTAGACTGTAAACTTTCAGTGAATTCATTACTTTTCACATTCAATTGTGTACTAATGTAATTAAATTTAGAGAGAGAGATTGAAATTGTGGGTTTATAGCATCAGTGAATCTAAATAGTTAATGATAAAGGAATAAATACCAATTATTGTATATTTTAGCTATTTATACAAAAAAGGTTAATTTAAACATTATGGAGTCATAAGGTTTTTATAATGCTATTATACCTTGTTTAGTTTAGCTGTTTTGACAATTGCAACAGTTGTCAACATTTCCCTCCTCTATACCCAAAACAGACACAAGTGAATTTAAATTTAATTTTTTTATTTCTCCCTCATTAGTAGAGGAATAAAATGAAATACTATAATATTGCATACTGCTGAAGACCAAACCAAAGCTGAACATTCAACTTGACATTTAAGTACGTATCATTTCACCCTTATATGATTTCACTTCTACACTCAGTGAGCATGCTCAATTCTTCTTTATTTGTACATGCGTATTATCTCACATTCACGTATCTCCTTTGTTACCCGTTTTATCATTTTCACTTCTCATTGCTACTCGAACTGTTTCTGAATTTATCAAGCCACAGCTGATTACAGTATATAACTAGTGTCTAGCTAGTTAGTGAGAAGTCCGGAGCGGGGAACTGCATGATAAACATTCCCTGTCTGATTACACAAGCAGAAGTCTCAGACGACAACCTGTGACTCGCTAGAGGTTGACCGTGCATGAGCATTTCCCTCTTCGCATACGTAATTTAGATTGTTGTAGCATTATTTCAAAACATTATGTCAAAACAAGTTTACATGATGTAGAATTTAATTGCTATGACTTCTAGTAAATAGTGAAACGATGACAACTAGTAAACTATTCATAGACTTGTTGACCATACATATCTAACATTGTAAGCATTTACTGAACAACGTTATGTATTCAACTGATGAGCAGGTTTACACATTGCAGTGTATTTTTGCTTTCATAACATCTCATTCTATAATATTGTTGGTTGATTGTTCATAGTAGCAACAGAGCTGCCTGTGTGCCAACTTCAAAATAGCAGTAAGTATCGAAAAGAAGAGTTTATTCAATGACATCTGAGGTTTTATCAGAATGTCAAGAAGGTGAGTTGAAACAGGATGAGTTGAAACAAGCTCACAAGTCACTAGTGAAGTTCTCTTAACAGAGCTAATTCCATGAGGAACTATCAGATCTTTGAGCTGGAAATTCTGTGTCTACCCTCAGTCCTCTAATAATGCCATGCCCAGTAGTCGATGGTGATGACCCACCTCATTTTAATCCTATACAATGGTTACTATATTAATTTACTTGTACATTAGATAAGAAAATTATGTTGAGAGGAAAGTCACTCTGAAGTCCACTGATACAAGTGTGACAGTAATTGTGTCCATTATCTATTGATTTTGTCAAAGCTTAGAAGATATTCTTTTGAAAGAAAATTAAACTTGAGACATTTGTTCATGAGAGGAAGTTTTATTATTGTTGCACTAATTTATATTGGAAGATTTATGCAAAAGCAAATTTGTCCTCATATTTACTAACCCAGCATCAATATGCTAATAGTAATAAATATATACCTGTTCATTTCAGAGCATACTATGTGATGATGTTATCTATACTTCAAGCAGTTATTGGAATGAAAAGCTTCCCCATTCGCTTGCTGTCAAATTATACACTACATTTGTTGATTGAGTAGCAAACTTCTCCTTAAAACCGATTGTGAAAAACACCGGCATATTGTGGTTGGTTATTGATTTAGCAATTGATTTATTTTGTATGAATTATTATAGACTAGCTGTCACTATTGTGTACAGACTTTGTTTGTGCTCTATGATTCATTTAATCTATTGAATTGTGTTTGCATTCGTGTTTTCTCAGTTATGCCACTTACAGATGATGTTTTTCATTCTTTCATTTGTAGCAAAACTCAAACAAATTTTTAACCATACCAATTATATTAGTCAGTATTTGGTAGGTAATTCATTCTAAACTACAACACGTATATTGATGTGCTTTATATTTATTTATAAAAAGTATTCTAGTTTTATGTAAACTACTGCCATCAGAGTTAAGTTAGTCGAGAGTGAGTGCTTAGTGAGCATATTTGAATTAACAGGAATGCAATGTTTCTCTTGTGTTACATCTTTTTTTGAAATATTGTGATAGTTGTAAATTTCAATTTAACTGTGCATTAGAAAAGTTTGATAGGGATGTAGGGAGAAAGATATTAAGAAGTCAGTGTTGCTTGTCGACATCTGGAGTAATATGGACACAACTAAATGGGAAATGGTGTTGATGGAAACAACAAAACATCTAGTATCACACACTAACAAGCTTATCGCACTATAGTATTATAACATCATTAAATAATGTAGTATGTAGCAGTTTTGCTTCAATTTTGGAATTAATAGCAAATTTTACACGTATTAACAGCAAATTGTTAATTAAAACTTAACCCGATGTTTCAACTTCTTGCTGAAGTCCTCTTCAACGGTCAACTGAGGCAGAACTCTCAGTTGTAATATAATTACACAATGTAAACAGCAAGATTTCTGGAGGGTATGCTTATACTGTTTATTATATCCTGGAGGGTGATTTGCACGCAGCATGGACAGCCAACATCCTGGAAGCTCTACACCTATGTCTCTGTTAAACTTGTTGTTGTCAGGTGACATGTATAGAGCTTCCTTTTTCTTTAACTCATAATTCTTACTGGCTCTGTCTACAACTCTTACCTCTCCCATTTAATGGGGTGATGCTGCTGCCAAGCATGTTCAGCAATGGCTGATACTTTCCCACCACCTCTCTTACAAGCATCCTTATGTTCTGTCACTCTCTGCTCAAGCCTTCTAGTTGTTTCAGCCATATACTTTACCACAGCTGCAGGGTGTACTGTACACTATGGATGACTTGGTGGGTAATTGGTATAGTATCTTTAACTTTAGTAAGAAGAAGTCAAAACATTGGGTTAAGTTTTAATTAACAATATTGGCTTCTAGAACATGTAAAATTAGATATTATTATAATTATATCAGTCAAAAATGACTGAATCATTGAAATTTTGGAATTGTTCATTTTAAGTTCCCAAAGTTAGGATTTGCTTTTCTTCCATTTATAGCCACACACTGGGTCTGTTTTTGCCAATTAAATAATTCTAGATCATGACTTTCAATTGTTCCATGAAACAATTTTAGAATTATCAAGTTCTGACCCTTCATAACAACTAGATTGAAACTTTCTCACCTAAAGGGGTCTGGCACATTTTTCCTTTACTTTTCTCCAGACCCCTTTAAGTGTGAAAGTTTCAATCTAATTTGAGAATTGTTTTTTTCGTTTGGAAAATTTGTGGATACGAAAGTGTTTCAAAGTATATTATTATGCACAAATTAACTATGAATACAAAGTGTTTGACAATATTGAGATTAAACTGCTTGTTTACATAACTACACCCAAAACATTAACCATGATAGCTTCCAATCTATAAAAGCACCCGGTTATATCATAGAACAGTCAGAATGAGGTCCAATTTCAGTTATGAGTGATAATTGGATATATAGGCTATTGTTAGTAGCTGTTCTCCTTCAATGGAGTATTAGTCTAGCTACTAGTGACACCTTCCACATAGTGACCTCACCTGCTACTCCATGTCCTGTAGAGTTCATTGGAGAACCATGTGTCACTCTACAACAATATGTATCTAGCCCAAGCATCAGTCATGGCAACATAACTCTGTTGTTTGAGACTGGAACTCACTCCATGAGTCATGCCTTCTCAGCTTCTAATGCTCACAGTTATACTCTATCAGGTTACAATGTATCAATAGAGTGTATTTCAAATACGGTGTCATTTGCACTCACTTCTATTCAGCACCTCAACATAACAGGATTGAAACTATCTAACTGTGGTTCATTCACATTCAACTCTATTACCTATATGTACTTTACAAAAGTTATTTATTCTAGAAATGGTAATGTTCAATTTTCAAATTTAGAGTATTTGCATTTGACGAATTGCTCTTTTAATTCAAATAGAATATGTCCTCTTCTCAGACTATCGAATGTCAGGAATGGCAGTATTACATACAGTTCATTCAGAAACAATCAATACAGTTATTGTTATGGAGGAACATTGTATTTGACGAATTCAGAACTAAACTTAATTAGCAGTGTGTTAGTAGGTAATGTAAATATAATGTTGTATAGGGGTGGAGCTGTTTATGGAGTAGGGTCGAGTTTGGTGATTAGAAAATCTTATTTTTTATATCACTATGCTTCTTCTTATGGTGGAGCTATTTACACAAGCAACTGTCGAGTATATTCAGAAAACAATTCTTTTTGGGGACAAACTGTCTATAATAAGAAAAAGACCCCAGAAAGGAACGAAGTTGCTTCTTCGTCCTCGGGCGAGCAAAACTAGCAAGGGCAGCAACCCTGTGCTCTGGAACAGCCAACAACCCTGCACCAATCTTATGGCCTAAGTACAATAAATGCTTGCGACCAAAACAGCACTTTTTCAGCTTAATAGACAAGCCAGAAGCACCAAGACACTCTATGACACGTCCCAAATGGACCAAATGTTCAGACCACGAATGACTATAAATGACAACATCGTCTACATAATTGCGACAACACTCAGCAACAGGTTTCAATACACTCTCAACCACGGCTTGGAAAATTGCCAGAGTCCTCCCAAGGTTAGCTAGCCCTGCTCTGAGTTTAAAATCAGTTAGGGTTTTGCCAGAGATTATGGGGGAACTATTGAGACGCATGCGGGTCCGACGTTATATACCGACTGGACTCGCATGCGCAGGGAAATGTGAAAGGGTCAACCGGAAATCCGGGACACAAACTAACATACACATACATACTAAAATACAACCATGTATAATGACACACAATGCTGATAAACATAATAAAAGTTACAGGTGACACAACATTGTTCCATCGTTCTATCTTCTTCTTTCTCTATCTTCATCTCTTATTCTCCCCGCCCACAGTACATTTATTAATAACACAGCCACAACAGAAGGAGGAGCTATCTATTCTAACAGTCGCTATTCTAATGTCTCTCTAGTATCCTCAAGATTCAGCTATAACTCCGCCTCCTACTGCAGTGTGTTAGACGTAGACGAATACTATCACTTCAGTGTTAACTTAACAGACAGTGTATTCACACACAACACTGCTACAGGACAACTCATAGGAGGGGGCGTGGCATGCATCAGGAATGCCTCTATTGATATCGTCAGAAGTACATTCAAACACAACTATGCCGACCTTCACGGTGGAGTGTTCTACATCGATGAGAGTGTAACTTCAGTAGAGGGAAGTTTATTTGTAAACAACTCTGCAGCTGTAGGTGGAGGTGTATTTTACACTTACATTCATGCCTCTAGCTACAACATCAGAGGAAGCCAGTTTACTAACAACTCAGCAGGCGATGATGGCGGTGTGTTATTTCTAGGACGAGTGAACAGTCAAGTAAGCATTGATGAGTCTATATTGAGTTGGAACAATGCAGGAGACAGAGGAGGAGTTGTAGCTATAATAGCCAGCTCTATGTTCATAGAAATCAACAGAACTAACATCTTCAACAACACGGCTTCCTTTGGAGGCATGATCAGCGCCTGTAATAGTGAGGTGACAGTGTTAGAAGAAGAGTTGTTTGTGAGTGAGGATCCTGTGTATTCATTCTGTACACTGTATGATGGAGATGTCACATACTTCAACATCACATCACCAAGAGATCTAGACAACACAATACCCATCTCATCACCAGTACCTAATGTGTCAATAACAAGTTCACGGGTATTTCAATCGAGTGGTAATATAAATAGTAACACGGTTTCTACTGTACATTTGTCAATAGCAAGTTTGCAGGTATCTTTGAGTGATACTATAAATAGTAACATCAAGTTTACCACACCACATTTTTCCAGATTATATTATACATCTTTGACCTCACTAAATGTCATCAAAACAAAACTTGTAGGAAATTCAATTATTAATTCGTTGTATGCTTCAATGAGTAAGACTAATCAAATACAAACTACTGCACATGATCAACTTTCTAGCGGTTTGTATTCTTCTGTAATTACTACTTTAATGTCCATGCAAGAGTTGATGATTACAAGTATATTAATACCAAGATCATCTACTTCAGACCATTTAAACACAGACACTTCCATTGATGTAATAATTACCCCATCTTCAACTAGTGGTAGTAGCCAAGTATTTAGCAGTTCTCAGAATTTAGTTTTTATTACATCTGTTACGTTACAAGATGATTTTACAAGTGGAGTTCTAATGTCAAGTTCAGAGTTAAAATCACACTTACATTCTCTAGAACAGTTAACCTCTTTAGTACCAGCTTCAACACGGAGTCTAGTGGAAGAAGAGACACCAGCATCAGATTCAGAAAAAATTACTCCCACTATATTCAAGCAACCAATAATTAATAATATTAGCTATTATAATAATTACAATTCCTTACATGGGATCATCAATACTGTACTGATCTGCTTTTTAATTGTAATAGCAATTGTTTTGATGATAGGTTTCTTCTTATACAAGTATAAGTTTCAGGGAAAATATCACACTTCATCAAAACAAAGTAAGAAGGACTCCACGTTACTTTATGAAGCTAAAAGTTACAGTAAAAAGGATGATTTTAAAGATTTGCATGAAAAAGAAGAAATATTTTAGTGAACACCAACTAATTGATATAATGATAGTTTAGTAAATGTTTACTTTTTGGAGAACATTTTTGTAGTCATATCTGATTAGATAACTTGTATATTAGCTATGTATTTTATTTTTGTTCATTTGTATAAATCAAGAACGTATATTTGTAATATTTTTGTGATAGATTCTTCCATATCTTTTAATATTATTACCTCATGCAAATTGAATAAAGTCTTATCGACATACACTCTATTGTGTACACACTTCAATACACCCACACAAACACTGATATTTACTATGGGGTCACTCTCATGTAGCGATGAAGGACAGAGCTGAGACAAACCCATAGAGAGTGCCATTGAACTACTGGAACATTAACTTGTGCATATTTGCATTGTGGTTGTGTAGATCATTATGTGAACTAAATATTTATTAATTGATGCTTTTTGTTTATCTCACAAGTTCTGTAGTTATGTTCATTTAACTTATATTTCCATAAAAGGTTCTGTGACACTCTTCATCATTTGGAGTTATTGTATCATGTCAGTTTGTAATAGACTTTTTACTTAGATATTTGTGCAAAGCGGCTACCCTAAGTTCTCCCTTGTGGCAACACTAAAACTGCCTAAGTGAGTCCCTATTCCTCTGTTCTGTTCAACTTGAATGTGGTCCCACACTCACACATTAATACCTGCATTAAAGTTTTATTGTTACACATAATTATGTCAACAATGTGCTAATTTTGCAACTAATTTTTAAACTATAAAGTTTTTTGGGAGAAAGTTCACTAGAGTCAGAAATATAAAAATGACTACTTGCTGACACATGCAAGAAATAAACTAACTACACAATTAAATAAAGTTCTAATCAATGGTCAAGGAAACCATGTGTGATATCATTGTGTTGTATGTTCCAGTAGTGTAAACTTAGTGAAACAAACATATCCCGAATGGCTTCAGGTGCCATATATGAAGCAGAAATCAATCAGTGAAGTAACTATTAGTGATTCAGTAAGAATGTACCCCTGGATCTAGAAAATCCATTATCTGTGAACACAATTACCAGTGTGGATATAAGGCCACATCTCATAGCTTTTGCTGACCATAAAAAATATGGAATTGAGAAGAAACAAAATGGCTACTCACATTAACACGAATGTCACTAACTATCCTTGTCATATTACCTCTTCCAATTCTCTGTAATATTTGGTATATAGCTACTTCGTAAAATATTTTGCTTGAATTTGTGTATTAGGAACTGTCATTTTTTTCTCGGTGTCGACTTCTCAATTAGACTATGCTAGCAAAATGTTTACTAGAGACTTTGCACGGCAGAAGGTTTTATACAAAAACTCTTCATGGCATAGTGGGAAAGGGAACTTGCACCAGGAACTTTCACATATATATAGAGTGGCTACTTTCATTTGAATAGTAAAAGGTTCCATTTTTCTCTTCCAAAATAGTGAGGATTATCTTGACAATTCCTTGTATCTGTGAATGTTTCAAATGTTATACGGAATGATGCTGAATCAATTAATATTACTATAGGCTGTCAGGCAATTATCATCATTCCATCGCTTCGAATATTACTTTATCAAATTTTGGCATCACTCGAGATCAGCTGGGATATCAGTTTTAATGCAAATATGTCACATTTTGTACTTCTAATGAATGTAGCATATTATGGAAGAGATCAGTATCAAGCTTTTCCTAATTTTACATAGTTCTGTTTCCCTTAGTGACTGCAGTTTCCATGAAGGTGCTGCAAATATACAGTTTCGTTATGTCACAGTGTGTGGCAATGTTGTGTTTCAGAACAACATTTGTAATCATGGAGGAGCTATGTTTGTCAACAAAAGTCTGTAAGTATAAACAATGACATCAAAGTGCTATTGGGACAACTATATTAATATATTGTTATTAGAATGATACTTGCATGGGATCACTAAAATCCAGCACAAATGTAGCACTTAAGAATGGTGATGTTATTATTAGTAATGCATTTCATTAGAAATTTTCAATGCAAAATCTTTTGCCACTAATTGAAGGCTCTGTATTCTTTTTATTCCAATCAAAGTAATGGTTAAGACTTCAGCTTAGTTGATACACACAGTAGACTCCGCCTCCAGTCAGTTGCCTCATAATCTGACCTCCTTACCATCGAATATTTACAACAGTAGCTAGACCAAGGATCCCTATTTTAACTGTGTAGTCATCTTGCAGGAAGATGTCTAAAACAGCAGCTTTTAGCATTCAAAAATAAAGTTAGTGAATTGAGGTAAAGATTGTTAGCAGTTAGTAGGTCATCAGTGCTGGTATTTGTGTAAAACATTGTGTGTCCAACTTGATAGACATTTTCCTGAAAGATGATTGAACCATTGAAGTAGAAGACTGGTCTGGAATCGGTGAAGACTCAATGACAAAATGGTCAAGGCAACCAATTGGTTCTATATTGAATAGTGCGAAGTGGGAGGGTATAGGAGTGTTGTTGATATGATTCATATTTATAATAATAATAATACGTGAATAATTGTGGAAACCACAGGCATGGTTGAGGTTTGATTTATAGTTGAGCATGAATGTGAAATAACTCTCTGTTTTGAAAAATTGATGTGTGTGAGTTTGTAAAAATCAGATCTGAATTTCATGGGTTAAAATGCATTTTTTTGAATGCACAAGAATATAATTTATTTGTCATGTATTTGTGTCCAGGTCCCTGAGGTGATTCATACAAGTGAACCAGACACATTCTATTGTAATGCATATTCATTTGGAGTGGTCTTCTATGAATTGATTACATCACAGCTTCCTTATGCTCACATGCAAGGGAGAGATATGGTAAGTGTAGAATTGAATTTTCAATATACAAATTTTATTTTATGTGTGCATAAGAGAAAATAGTTGAAGCCCTTGTAGGGGGGGAGATGGAAAATCTTGGAGTCAATATTTTTATGGTGTTTCTTAGAGTTTGTTCATGGTGGGTGGGACTTAGCAAAAAAAAATATTATAGGCTATTATCCAGTGTCAAACAATCTTAGTAACTATCAAGCAAAATTATTTGATGAGAATAATGAAATGTTGATAAAGACCTCAAACCTACTCTGAATACAAGCTGACGTGGTCCCACCCACTTAGAAACCTTGTTACCAACTACAATACCAGGTTTCTAATTCTTTCTGTGGTATGGATAAATGCCTTGGAGAATATTCTTGACTTAAAAGCACAGCTGTTCTTCATCATCATTATTATTGTTGTTATTATTATAAATTATTAGTATTATCATCATCATAATTATTATTATTGTTATTATATCTTGTTATTGCAGTTTGTTATTGTTCATTATAGTTATTATTTCAATCTCTGGTATTAAGCATTATCAATATGTTATAATTGATAGAAGTATCACATTTATTGTGGTCTTTATTCAGGGGCTTAAGTAAACATACTTAGTGTGTGGCAGACTGAGAGTTAGAAGTGCGCTACAAGCTAGCGTGGCCACACCCACTTAGCGGCGTTCTCGTCAATCGCTTTTTATCTTGAAGTGAAAAGTGTTGTAACAAAAGATGATCCTTTTGTTGTTTATATATACTTTTACACTTGCATATAGTGGAAGTTAAGTGACATTAAAATGAAATAATAATTGTGATGGTTTTATTGTTACGTTTTTGTATTATTAACTTAGTAAAAAATGTACGCTGTAAATGTATTGGAAGTGTATGCATAAACAAAACTATTTTAGCGGATTAACAATATTTTGTTAATTGGAATTTTTAAGATTCTGCTTCGAAAACAAAATTATAAAAAAAAAACCCCTCTTGTTTGAAATACATCATTGGAAGAGTGAATTGAGCCCCTCACAATTATCGCGTCTATATTTTTAGGCATATATCTATATAATATAAGCCGCTATAGAAGTAGAGACTTTGCAGTCGAGTTTAGAGGAGTTCTAGTTGAATTAGTAGGAGTAGTAAGTTATCATGGCTAATGTGCCACAAAATTCGTCTTACTTGAAAATCACATGGAATAGTCATATAATTAAGAGAATTCGATGTAGCCAGTGCTTTATCACAAGAGCACAGCTACAATAGAGGGTTTTAAACTGATCGTTGAGAAGGCACTAGTAAAATTCGTGGTTTATCTATTTGAACTGAACAATCCGAGGAATTTTGATTGTTTAAGCCTTAGAATTAGGTTTTCTCTAACATTTCACTACTAGAATTAGTGGCAATGTAGTTATCTTGGTTAGCTATTTAAACTTAAAAATACATCGTCAAATAGTTGAGTGAATTCAATGTAAGTTTTGTCTTTGATATATCCATAGTAAGTGTTGAGTGTTGCTGAACAATAGCAAATAATAAAAAAATTAAAAAAAACATTAGCATTCTAACGTAAATTTCTGCTTGTTTCAGATAAGCCAGCTCGCTGATATTTATGTAGGAGCTCATCTTATTAGTCATAGAACCAGCAGTTTATTTTTCAGATCTGAGCATGTGGATGCGCTAAATGTTAGATGTGCTTTGTTAGTAGTGCAGGAAGCGTCATTGGTTGTAGCATTACTTTTGAGTGTAAAGTTTCATAACTAAAGATGATTATTTAGTTACTTATTTATGCTCATACTCTACATGTAGCGGAAGGTAAAATGAAATAGTATAACAGTTTTATTATTTTGTTCTTGGCTATAGACTTCGGAGAATTTGTTATCGTTACATTATATATATTATATTGGAGGTGTTCCTATAACATTAATTTGTTAACTTAGATGCTGAGAGAATAGAAAAATATCTGAAAATAACTTCAGTTTTCAATGCTTGATCTTACATTAGGTGGTTGGCCAGCTAAAAGTAATAAAAACATCCTAAATAGAAATGACGCCATGCGTCTCATTGAATGAATGTGCTGTCTTTCTTCCCATTTTTGCTATACTTGCTCAATGAATTTATCTATTTGCATTTTTTATTTAAGCATTTTTCTTTCCTAGAATCTATTAGTTGAGTCAAAATTATTAATTCCGTGACCACTCTCTGGCTAACTTGTTTTGACTATTGGTGTATCTTCTATGAACCTTTTATAACAAATTTAGCTCCCAGGTCCCTCACAAAAGTCCCGGCAATTTTTTTTATAACCACAATGTTCAAGATGGCTGCCAACGTCAAATTAAGGAGTTAACTTTTGACCTATATCACCTAGAATCCTGAGTGAAGACACTTTTTCATGCAAATCAACCATGAGAAATACAATTCTGGTATCAATATTGTGCTAAAGTGAAATTTTGGGCCAAAATATCAGAAAAACATATACCTATAATGTGTAACAATGTCAATCCATATCAAAGCATTCAGCTTCACTATAATCAGAATCAGATTCTGATGAGCATTCAGTCATCTTCCCCAAAGCATGGCTATCACTTTCTTCCTCATCATCAGACTCCATCTCATCACTCTCTCCAGATGGCATCGGTGCAGGTAGATGTATTGGGAGAGCTGGACGTGTGTGACGGACAGGACGACAACGACCATCAATCAGCTCCCAGCCATGTCCAATTGGTGAAGGATGAGTCCTCAATGTGGGATGTCGTGCTAGGTATGACAAATAGTTAGCACGAAGGCAGTGTTGGTAAAGACTATCTGCATCTGGTGGGAGTCGAAGAAATGTTTTTTTTTTCATCGCCTTCCATTTTGCAGCACGTGATTCAGCCATAGTGCCACTCTTCATGTCTCCATAGATCACTTGCCGTGTGAATTTAAAAAGCTCTTCCAACACTTCTTCCTCAAGATCCACTCTCTCCCCACACTTAGCAAGCTGATGTTGTGCTAAAGTACTTTGCGCCACTTTATGATACACTGAAGGCTTGCCCATGCCATAGAACCCTGAGTTGGCATCACAACCAGTAAAACAGTGTAGCTGCACAATGCAGTTTGCCATTTCTTCAGTTACCAAGCCACGGCATAAGATTGTCTCCTGTTTTCTCTTGATGCATAGCATTCCAGGCAACTGTCTTGCAATAACTGCAGCTGAAACATAGGCATCTGTATCAGCTACATCAATGACAACTGGGCCGTTGTATCCTGAATTACGTAAAACTAAATACATGGAAAAGAAGATGGTGTCCGCTTCAGACTGGTTGAAGCAATAATTCTCCATTGGTTGCTGTGTTGATAAGTTCATGCATTTGGAACCAACGGAGTAGACAATCTCTGTGTTCGACCTTTGAGCAAGCTCAGTCAGATGACTGCAAAGTAGCTTTTGTAACCGGGTCTTGTTGCTGGTGCTGCATAAGAATGTCTTAAACTCTCTGGCTGAGGGAAATTGGTCATCCAGCTTTATATAAATGTTGGGAACGTGTTTGTTCCCTTGTATCCGTAAGTCTCGTTCATCATCCTTGGTTGAGTGTGTTGCATCATACGGATCATTAACACAAATGATGGACTGGGCACTCTCATGGCGAGCAAGCATGATGGACGACACTTTGCAAGCATAATCTGACCACTTGTATGCAGTGCCATCTTGCTTCTGCCGATCTTCTGCTGATGGAGTAGCCATTCTCCAAATCATGCCCATGTCTATGAGAGCAATATAAGACTCTTGCAAAGTCACTGGTTGGAGAGAGAGCTTCTGTAAAAGCTTGCTCTTCTGCACTTTCCTGAATGTACCACTAGAGTTGAACAGCGACACACATTCTTCCATGACATGGTGTTGTAGCAACTCTGGGAGGTCAACAAGTTGACTCTCCTCAACCAAACTGATAACTGCCTTGAGAGCACTTTGTTCCATCTCAGCAGCTCTGGCTTTGTGATCCTCCTTGACAGAGTCTGCACGATGTTCTTTAGCAAATGTTAAGCGTTTGCTCAGGGGGACACGTGCATGGATAGAGGTGTTCTTACTGAAAACTCTGTCTTTCAAGAAATTGGTCACCTTCTCTTCCCCAGCAATGTGGGCTGAGTTAAAGTCTGTAATGAGCTCACCAGAAGCAGGCATGGCTGATTGTAGGGTACGGAGAGTGGGTGAGGCTGAGTCAAACGGGTAAGAGTCAAACTCACCCATACAGGTAATTAGATCTTGCACACATTGCTCATCTTCTCTCATTCTTTTCGGGCTACATTCTGTATGCTTTCTTGTGTACACTTTCCGATTTGCTAGGGCATTGTGGGTAGCCCGAATCTGAGCAATATTGTTCACATTACTTGAGTGAACTAGTAGTTGCTTCTCATTCTTGAGGATTGATAGCCAACCAGACTTCATTTTGCTACCCTTGTTCATGGTGCATTCAATCCACATGTCCCACGGCATGTTAGAATATGGGTTACCAGTGATCGACTGAGCAAAGTCAGCACGAAGGAACGCGATCTGCTCAGCCGTAAGAGAAGTAAGCATTGCCCAGAAGTCAGGGAGCCATCTCCCATACCAGTTGTTGTCATATGCTACCATCCATGGCAGCATTGCACGGAGGGAGCTGACATATTCATCCCAATGGCAGATATGAACTGCATGTACATTCTGCATAAGTACATCTGTCATGGATAAGAAGTTCTTCCAGTAATCTGCCATGTCACTGCCCTCTACATGTGTAAGCAAGTCATCAACAAGGTGTGCAAGGTAACTATCATCCTCCAGTGCCTCATGAGCAGCAGCTCTGCTTTCTCGGGTCAGGTTTGTATCCCTTAGAATCTCAACATTCTTCTTAGTCTCACCAGCCAGATTGGGCACCAGTTGTACCTTCACCAGCTGAGTCATGAGAGCCTCGTACATGAGCTTTAAGCAACGCAACCCCCTCTTGTAGTGCTTTCCTTTTAGAGCATGTTCAACTGAACCCTCAGCTACAACTCCTCCTGCCACGAGCAACTCTTCTAACTCACTCCCTTTGTAGCGTTTATAAATAGCACTCATCATGGCACACTGGGTATGAAAGGGACCAAGAAAGGGGACAATATCATGAAACTTTTCAGGGTTCTCAGCTTTCAACAAGGTTATGAGGGTATACACAGGAAGATCTCCAACCAGGAAGGCAAAGGGCATGTTCTTAGTCATTATGATAGTAGATAACTTTTCCATGATGGCATTAACAACCGACTTATTTGGTGGTTGGTTGTATGACATATGAAAGTATGCTTTGCTCTTACCTTGCTTTCCATTTAAACTAGCATGAAATCCACCATAAGAAGGGATAGTCTGCTCAGTTGCATCATTGCGATCACCATTTGAGTCTACACGGGCCAAGGCATGAATGATGCTCCGCTTGCGCTGAGGCGCCGTAGTTGATATAGTTGTTATGGGCTCAGGGCGGATGGGAGGTTCACCACGTTTGATGGTCTTGTATGGTGTAACAACCTGCATATCAGATGCCTTCTGAATCAGCACTTGTGACAAAGTCTTGGGATCTTCCTTGTGTGGAAGAATATCACGGTTTGCCCGAACTTCAATGCTTTGATGCTCTATGCGCTGAAGAAACATCCAGTTAGTGCGGTGTGCAGTACCCCCTCCTGTCAAAGTATCATTGCGAAAATCATCATTGTCAATGATACTAATGCTGGGTACTTTCTCTGCTATCTCATCAGGACAAATAGAACATTGCTTGAGATCATGCATAGCCCACACATCATGCAGCAGAAGCACATTTGAATAGCTGATTCCCATGCCCAGCTTGTAGAAAGAATCAACAAGCTCCTTGCTGCGAGTGATCCCATGAAGGGTAACTGTGGCATTGATGGCAGTAGTCGTGGGTCGTTTTGACACATATTGAGTAATGAGTGAGGTGAGAGAGAGTGTGGTAGGAGAGAGATCTACCCCCTTTTTACCAAGTAAGGCAGATAGAAGCTGCAACATGAGAGGTGAAAGTTCTTCCTCTTGTTCTAGTTCCTCAACTCTTGGTGGCCATGGTACATGCTTGACAGAGTTTATGTCGTCTCTTAGCCGCCTAGCTACATTACACAATAACTGCTCACTACTGACACCAATGGAAAGGAGTGCTGCTTCAACATACGAACCACCACCTGTACAATCATACACCAGTTCGCTCTGATTCCGTTGAGAACGGGGGTGAAAACCAATCTTGTCTTGAAACTCCCTGGTTAGAATATCTTTGACATAAGAAGACTTTATCCCAGAAGTTGGAAAGCCATACCGAGAAACTATTGAGCAATAGTCTCGAAGGAGGCTCTGCAACGACCTCAACTCATGTTCTTCAAAGATTACACTTCTTACGTGATCCAAGAACATCGTACGAGCCTCACGGAGAGTGACATTGTGCATTTGTGGAAGTTTGTCATCTTCACTCATTTTCTGGTATCTACGCACATACTTCAGCCAACATTTATGGTGATACCTGATCTCAAGGGCATATGGATCATCAGCTGCAGATTCAATAAGACAGTTAATTCTGTCACGCATTGCCTGATCTTGAAGGGTCACTGTGTGGAGCTTGAAAGTTGCCCATGTGTGATCATAAGATATCAGGTAGAGCTTTGTTTCTGGATGTTTTGGTGACTCGGGCTTACAGCACCACACACATTTTCCTTTATCATGTATTGGCCCTAGACTTGATCGAAGCCTCTTGGCAGCTGGAGCTACTGCTTGAGAAGAACATCCAGAAACAGAGGAAGCCTTTTCATGAGATCGTTCAAGTTCTCGTTTTCTCTGTCTCTTCTTAGCTTGCTCCAGTTTGGTTGCATTGCATAGAGTCATTCTACATGACTCATGAGCCCAGTGTCCGGCAGGACCATGCTCCCAATCAACATTGGAATGGATACTGCCAAACTTGTCCAAACCAATCCATAATTGAGACTTCCTCTTTATATTGTCCCACCTCTCAATTGTAGAAATAGAGTGAGTTGCTTCATTGCTTACATTGCCATTACCACACAGAATACAGGTAGAATCTCCCTCTCTTGTTTCCATTTTTTCCAGGTAAGCTCTTGTATTACTAAGAATTAATGACCATCTGTGTAAGAACACACAATAAATGTCAGCAGTCCCTTAATATCTATACTACACTGTCTCTACCTACCTGATGAAGGCTCAACATATGATAGCCACATGGCATGATGGCAGCTGCATGAAGTGTGAAATGGTTTTGCCATTGGGTACACTTTACCAGTTGGTATACAAGTATGTCTGTGCATTGAACTTCTGCCTAAAATTATACTATAGTTTTACTTAACACAATATTGAAGCCAAAATTGTAATCTTCATGGTTGACTTGCTTGAAAAAATATCTTAATTCAAGATTCTAGGAAATATAGATCAAATGTAACTTTTAAAACTGACATTGGCAGCAATTTTGAATATTGCCATGTAAAAAAAATTGCCGGGACTTTTGTGAGGGACCTGGGAGCTAAATTTGTTATAAAAGGTTCATAGAAGATACACCAATAGTCAAAACAAGTTAGCCAGAGAGTGGTCACGGAATTAATAATTTTGACCCAACTATATTTAGTATAAATTATAAATAATGGTACATGTATTATTGGACTTGCCAAGTCCCTGGATCGTTGAAGAGGACTTCGGCGAGAAGTCAAGGTGCCCTATTAACTTTAAAATAAATCCAGGGTGAAAGCCAACCAGTTTGACTATCTCAACGGTGTGATACACTTAGTTTTTGACTTATATTTTGTTATTGTGTGGTTTTTCAATTCTGCATTAATGTGACTGTTTCAAACTTTGAATTACCCACTATGTAAATGTGCTTTATCCCAAACAACTTTAAAACAAAAAGAGCATTTTTACGAGGTCAATCTGTCTGTCAGGCTGTGGTGTTGGAGATTACTGACCACTAAGCTTTGATTTAAGTATGAACTGTCTCAGAATACCATTTGAAATTTGATAGTGTTACTTTTTTTTTTAAATGGGGCTGATGTTATTTGTTGGAAACGCCCCCTATAACATAAAGTAATCATGTGAGCAAATAATTTCTTGATGTCCCTGGAAGCTTTGCTTCATGCTGGAGGTTAAATATTCGAAGTCGAGTATTGGTAAAATGGAGCATTTTAGACTTTAGACTTTGAGAAGCCTGGTAATTTAAACACGTACTCTATCTACTTTTATTCAATTGATAGCCACAGTTAGGTAATGTTGATAGACACAGTTGTAAAAGCTTGGTTCATTAGGAGAATTGGTGGTGGTAGTAAGTTAGAAAACAAATGAATATTTGAAATTAGTACCATAAAAATGATGTGTCCACTAGATATATTTCATTTCTTCCTTAAATACTTTCTTACATGTGACTCTAAACCAATCATTGCAATATCATAGATCACAAGATCTTATTCTGATATACAATAAGCTGTAAGCCAAGCCATAAAGTTACTACAAGCTATCAGTTTAAGGTCAAAAAATCTAGTGAATAAAATAACTCAGCAGTAATCCTGGATCGGATACTGATCAATATCGTATTAGTGTAGCTATTGAAGAAACAGAAATAAACTCTCACTTGTACAAATCAAATGATTACAACTGTAAGAGAAATTGACATGGCAAAATTAACCAAATGTCTGTATAGATTCACCTCTAGTGGCAATTGTGGTCGCTGGGGAAAGGGGGAAGGAACAATGGTCGTCAACCTAAGTGGCCGTGAAGCTTCTGGGTCGCCGACAGGTTCCAGGAAGGTACGCTGCCACCAGAATTCAGAAAGCCTGCCGCTGCTACTCGCAAGTTATCCAGTCCCTTTATAGCGCTAGGGGTCGCCGGAGCTCGTGTAACAATGGCAGCACAAGAGAACAGAATTTTAACTCGGTCTACTTGATGTCTTTATTGAACTAACTGTGCGCATGCGTGGCTTTGGTATTTGTACTAGGCCACGCATGCACTCACACAAAAAGATAGAAACATCCGGTTCACATACCGGGGCACAAATCAAACACACACGCACGACAATTCCTCTGAAAAGTGACCTCTAGCTAGCTAAGTGTTTATAAAAATTATACATATAAGGGCATGCATACACCATAACATATTAAATGAATGCTGACTCTCTTTTCAGTTCAGTCCTAGTTTTCTGTCTTCCTTCTTCTCTATGTCTTGCTTTCCTTCTCTCTCTCGGAGGCCAGACCCACATCTCCCCCCGCTAAGCTCAAACCCGAGGTTTGACGCTGACAAACAACCGGGATGGGCTCCACGTCTTCCCAGCTCTGTCGACTCAGGCCATCGGCGTTGTTGATGGCCGATCCTGGTAGATATTTGATGTTGAGGTCCATGCCCTGTAGCTTTAGAGCGAACCTCATTAACCTCTTGTTGAGATGGCTGCTGGTGAGCAGCGAGACTCAAGCTCGATGATCTGTATACACCGTGACTTCTCTACCGTATAAGTAATATTGGAAGTACACCACAGCTGAGACGATCGCCAGTGCTTCCAACTCCGTGACAGAGTAATTTCTCTCAGCACCTCTCAGCTGGCGGCTAAAAAATGCCACGGGCAGCTCCTCTTCACCCCTCCTCACATGAAGGCACGCACCAATACCCGCACACAATGACTCACGTAACCTGGCGAAGGCCACGGACATCTCCTCCGTCCACGTCACCCTGGCTGGAGACGACAGAGATACAGCCGGAGTAAGCACAGATGACATGCTAGCAAATCCCTCAATGAAACGTCTGTAATATGATACGCTCCCTAGGAAGGAGCGCAAATGCCGCTTAGTGACCGGTCTCCTAAACTCTGCCATCGCTCTAACCCTAGCTTCAGGCACCGCCAATCTTCCACACCCAACCTGGTGGCCCAAATATTCTAAATACCTCCTCCCGAACTCACACTTCCTCCGCTTGATTTTGAGACCAACCTTACCCAAACATTCCACAACGCTCCTTACATCCCTCAGGTGGCTCTCCCAATCCTTACTGAACACTATGACGTCGTCTATATAGTTCCTGGCTACACTGCTTACAGGCTTGAGGACGTCCTCCACCACAGATTGAAATATCGCCGGGGCGTTCTTGAGCCCAAAGGGCATCCGTCTAAACATGTACTTTCCCATGGGACACACGAATGAAGTGAGGGGCATACTCTCCTCAGCCACCTCTATCTGGTGGAACCCAGCCGTGAGGTCAAGCTTCGACAAGCAAGAGCTCGGCCCAACCTTTTCCAGGATTTCCACTAGGGAAGGCAGCCAAAACCTCCTCAGAGGCGTCCCGGCATTTAGTTCCCTATAGTCAACGCACACCCTAATACTCCCGTCTTTCTTTCTTACGGGAACCATTGGACTCGCCCAACCAGCCTCACTACGCACTATAACCCCACTCTTCAGCATCTTCTCCAGCTCGTTCTCAACATCCTTCCTTATACCCACTGGCACCTGCCTAGGCGGCAAGTTAACCACAACAGCATCATCCCTTAACTTAATACTACATATCCCCACCGTGCACAACCCTGGGACCTCTGAAAAATATTCCTCCAAACTACTCACAACCTCCTGTAACTCATCCTCCCTGTATCCATCACATTTCTCTGACCCTAACACAGCCTTACTAGCATCCAAATCCTCTACAATACCCTGCTCTTCCGCTACTACACACACAGCGTTCACACTCACACATCTCTCCTTATACTCCTTGGTGTTGTTCAAATGAACTATTCTCACTGGATGACCATCACCCTTAGACACCCGGTAAGTTACCCTAGAAACCTTGTCCTTCACTATGTATGGTCCTTCCCAGGACGCTTGCAGCGAGGCGTGCAGCCCAGGGATACGAACCAGCACCTTGGATCCTACGTTCAAACAACGACCACTCTTGTTTTTGTTGAAAGACAAGCATCTCTTCTCCACACAATCTGATTCATGTGCCACCGCCAAGTCGTGCAGCAGCACCAACTTCTCCTGGAGTCTCAGTACCCACTCCTCAACGTCAACTCCCTCGTACTTGTCATCCACCCACCCTGAATATAGAATATCCAGGGGGCCCAACACACTTCTCCCATAAACCAACTGGTGTGGGGAGAAACCCACATCCCTGTTCGGGACTTGCCGAATGGCAAACAATGCCAAAGGCAGAAACTCTGACCAATCCAGCTCTCTCTCACATGCCTTGGCCAACATAGGCTTTAACGTCCCATGCATCCTTTCAACTACCCCGTTGCTCTGAGGGCGATACGGGGAAGTAACTATCTGATCTATACCCAACATTTCACACACTCTACTCATCACCCTGCTGAGGAAAACACTGCCTCTGTCCGAAAGGACCTTCAGTGGAATGCCCGTACGTGATATAACATCGACAAAGCATTCAGCCACTTCATTGGCTGACGCCGTACGCATTGGGCATGCCTCTGGCCATCTAGTGGCCAAACATACATAGGTGAACAGATATCGAACACCCCTCTTAGCCTTGGGCAAAGGACCCACTATATCAACCGCCACAGACTCGAACGGCACACTGACAATGGGCCGCTCAACCATCTTAGCTGCTCTATTGCCAGCCTTGTTCACTCTTAGGCATACATCACACGACTTGATATAATCCACAATGTCACCATGAATGCCCGGCCAAGTAAATTTCGACTGGAGCAACTTTCTCATGCCTCGGACTCCTGTATGCCCACACCTGTCATGAGCCAATTCTAATACCTTCTTCCTGCGTGCCTCAGGCACGACTATCCTGTCGACGCTAACACCCGTCTCCTCCAGAATACTATGCATTAACAACCCATTGGACCACTTATACCCGTTTAACTCCTTGGTTGCTAATTCCCTACAATTGCCCAGTGAATCGTCAAGTTGTACTTGGGCAATTAGCACACTACTACCGGAAACATCAGATGGCAGGGGACAACCTAGATCAACCAGTCCCTCACCTTCCTTAGACTCAACGGCAACAATACTCTCATCATTCTCAACAGCAACATTGCTATCAGAATTCTCATGCACACTCTGTACATCCACTGTCTCACTATCCCCGCTCACAACTACTGGAGCATTCTTCTCCACCAAAGGAGATGGATCTGCTACTACCTCATCCTGCCTGTTATGGGTCTCGTTGGACAGACTATCAAGCCATGATCCCGCTCGAGTCACAACATTAAGCAGGGTCTCCTCAGCTTGCTGAGATTCTAACTGTGGGGCATCCACCACCCCAGCAGCGATCCCAGCAGAGGCTGCATCCTTATCAGGGGATGACTGGGTGTCCGGGGTATCACCGGAGTGCCCCACCCCACTGCCCTGTTCTTTAGGCAGAGGGGCGGCACCCAGAAGGAGCCGCTTCGCCATGGAGTCATCCATAGGCACAGCATACAAAACTTTCCCATTGAGCATACCCTCTTGGGCTACCGCTACAACCTTACTGAACGACCTACCCTCCAACTCAAACATAACTTCTGCAGTACACAAACTCACTGGACCACCCGTTGCTCCTCTAACTTGAACTTTCTCTGGCAAAATCTGAGCTTCATAGACCAAGCAACCCGGAACTACCGTAACCTCTGCCCCAGTATCGGGGACAATGGAACACTCAACATCATTTACTCTACCCTTAACCACTGGTGTATTTCCCTCAACTGCCACCCAGTTGGTATTAAAAGGTTTACTGCCAGACTTCAAACCTAACTTCTTATACCCTTCACTCTTGACTTGCTCTTTCTGGTTACCTTGGCTCTTATTTGGACACTCAGGGGCCTTATGTCCTGGCTGATGGCATGAATAACAAACCACCCCGGACTCCCCTCTCCCAGCCCTACACTCAAAGGACTTGTGTCCAAGCCTATGACATTTAAAGCACTTCACCTGCTCACCAGCACCACGCCATTGCCCTCTTGCGCCTCCAGAACGGTCATTGTCTGTAGAGTTGAGCGATAAGGCTAGCTTGTTGAGGTCCTTGAACGTGCAGATTTCACGTCCATCCATCACCGATCGTTGCAGAGCGGTGAGACTGGCTCTGTAAATAGCCACTGCAAAAAACAATAAAACATCGGAACGGTCGAGCACTGTCGTGTCTACTGAGTCCATAAGACCCTTTAAGTGCACATATTTATCCAGGGGGTTCATAGCTCGCACCTCAGTGTTGAACTCCCCTACAAGCTTACTACCCAGCGAGGTTCTTCCTGAACCCAACGAATCAATCAAGATCTGCTTTAATTCTTCATAGCTACAGGACGAGCGGTCAACTGAGGATACAATTGAAGCTGCTGATTTGGACGACAGTTTCTGGAACAATATCGTCTTATACTCTCTCCTCGGGACTCCAAGATCAGCAAGGTCTGCTTCCAGCTTACGGATGTACTTTGCTATATCCATGCCATCTTTGTGTGGCGCTAGTCCAATGACCTGTCTCGTTCTATCAGAATGTGAGGGCGCAGGCGGTGGTGCGGTTCTCCTAAGACTCGTCAAAGAAGTCAGCAATTCTCTCATATCAGCCACCGACAAAACCATACCCTCAGCCTCAGGATCTCTCTCTCTCCTCCCACTATCATCCCTACCATGTTCATTCCTGCTCGTCTCCAACTCATTATCACTTAAACCATCCATATTATCTCTAACCGTCTCCAAACTCATCCTTGAATTACCAGAACTACAAGAGGAATCGGACGAACTGTCACCGACACTCGCGATGCTACCAGTCGTATACACAACACTATCTCCACTACCGCCAACACTACTACTCTCACACACACCTGAGTCCGACGAAGAAGTCACACCAGGAACAGACTGAATCTCAAACCCTCTCTTCTGCTTACAAGCTCTTTCCGGCTGTGATCTCTGACTCATCCAGCAAGATGGTAGACTTCAGAGACTCCGCAACCAACTACAGGAACACAGATTACAAAAATCAGTGAACAACAGTCAAACAACAATAAAATAACAACAGGCAAACACTAACAAGTATGCAAATGCAAAGCAAAAGACAAAAGGTCACAGAAAAAATTGAAAGGTCAAGAAAAATATGCTAGTATGGTGGGCACTAAAACAAAAAGACACAAAACTTAGTTCTCGAATGAAGGTCAATCGATGGTATGGGGCTTCTTTAACTTCTCTGTAGGGTGATCACAGGAGAAGAACACCGCTGCCGCCAATTGTGGTCGCTGGGGAAAGGGGGAAGGAACAATGGTCGTCAACCTAAGTGGCCGTGAAGCTTCTGGGTCGCCGACAGGTTCCAGGAAGGTACGCTGCCACCAGAATTCAGAAAGCCTGCCGCTGCTACTCGCAAGTTATCCAGTCCCTTTATAGCGCTAGGGGTCGCCGGAGCTCGTGTAACAATGGCAGCACAAGAGAACAGAATTTTAACTCGGTCTACTTGATGTCTTTATTGAACTAACTGTGCGCATGCGTGGCTTTGGTATTTGTACTAGGCCACGCATGCACTCACACAAAAAGATAGAAACATCCGGTTCACATACCGGGGCACAAATCAAACACACACGCACGACAATTCCTCTGAAAAGTGACCTCTAGCTAGCTAAGTGTTTATAAAAATTATACATATAAGGGCATGCATACACCATAACATATTAAATGAATGCTGACTCTCTTTTCAGTTCAGTCCTAGTTTTCTGTCTTCCTTCTTCTCTATGTCTTGCTTTCCTTCTCTCTCTCGGAGGCCAGACCCACAGCAATTCAGCTCAGACCTACGCACATGCAAGCGGCAGAGCCGAAAATGAGTGCAGCGCGCTACAAGTTAGCGTGGTCACACCCTCTTAGTGGCGTTCGCGTCAGTAACATTATATAGTCGAGGTGAAGAGTGTAGCAGCAAATGATACTTTGATTACTGTTGTATATGTTGACAATTGAAATATTAGGGGGAAAAACTAGAAAGAATGGTGGGAGAAAAACGGGGGAAGAGGTACGAAACTCAAGAGTAGTAGAGATCTTTTCAGTTAAGCCTTGCAGATTTCATCTATTGGAATTGGTGGGAGTAGATAGTTATCTTAGTTAATGTCTCTTTGTCACAACCTTACCCAGTATAATTGGTTTTACTTGGCAATCCATTATATGATAGTCACTAAAAGAATGCAATGTAGTGCTTTGTTCTAAAGTTCTTGAACAATGGAGCATTTATAAACTCAGGTACATTGAGAAGGGAGCTAAGGGTTGGTTCATATAATATATATCATTAAGGGAAATAGAATGTGTTTACACCTTTTATAAACTCAGGTACATTGAGAAGGGAGGTAAATAGAATGTTTACACCTTTGTCTATGACAAGATATAAATTTTGATTCACACATACTGCAGGTCATACAAGCTTAGAGGAGTTCATTTGGAGACTTAGTGGCTAAGTAAATTTTCCCTCTAAGACGCAGTTTATCATAATCTGAATGCCTTACCAACAAAATTGTTCTAGTAGATAATCCCTTGTCCAATAGTTAAGTCACGAACAGACTACATTGTAAAGCTTGTGCTGATATTATATTTAGTTTTTAGTTTAAGAGTGAATGTAAAATTGTTGTGTGTTGCGAAAGGATAGCACAAAAATAAAAAATAAAACATTTGGGAAATAGAACGTTTACACCTTTTAGGTTGTCTATGACAAGATATAAATTTTGATTCACACATACTGCAGGTCATACAAGCTTAGAGGAGTTCATTTGGAGACTTAGTGGCTTAGTAATTTTTCTTGCTAAGACGCCTTACCAACAAGTCACGAACAGACTACATTGTAAAGCTTGTGCTGATATTATATTTAGTTTTTAGTTTATGAGTGAGTGTAAAATTGTTGTGTGTTGCGAAAGGATAGCACAAAAATAAAAAATAAAACATTTCCACAAAATAAATATTATTTTGCAGTTAGCACTTTCTGCGTGCATCAGCTTAGCGTGCTCACTCATTATTTGACCAGAGCACATCATTAATTGTAATACCAGCATATCTAGCCACTATTCATCATGGCGCACACTTGAGAAATTGGCAAGGCACCACGCTGCAGCGTTTCCACGCCACTTAGCGTGGCCACACCCACTTAATGGCATTAGCGTCATTAGTAGTAGCATTACTTATCTTTGAATAGAAAAGTGTCATAACAAAAGATGTTCCTTTTGTTATTTATATGTACTCTTACACTACATGCTGTGGAAGATAAGTGATAATAAAATGGAAGGTATAATAGTTGACGATTATGTTATTGAAGAGTAAAATTTGTCATTTTTATTTTATAAATATATTGGTGATGTACTGAGCCAAATTATTTTAGCTGATTAATAATTTGTAGCTGGGAATTTTTAGGATGCCTTGAAAATAGAAAAACTATACCAAAAAAATGAAGCTGGAAATATAAAGTTGGGAAGGGAAGCTAGTCTCCCACAACAATGGAGTCTGAATTGAGATTTAGGTATCCATGTATTTGGCCCATATTTTATTTTTTAAGAGGTCAAAACGTGTCTAACTTTAGAGCTAGGCTGTTTTAGAAGTACATTAGGGCTGGCGCACTAAGTTAAAAAGTCAGAAGTAAAAGACATCGAAATCAATATGACAGAATAACAAACGGCAGAAAGCTATTGGGACATAAGGGACGTTCGCAGTTAAAGTCTTGCGGCTTCTATTTTCCAATGGAATTATTGGTTGTTGTAAGTTAAGTTATTCCTTAATTTATATTTTGCTCACACGGTAAAATAATATTGCATGACCTAATTGGATATTTTTGCCAGCATTTCCCTCTTTTATGCCCCAATAGACACAAGTGAATATATATTTAATTTCTCCCTGATTAGTAGAGGATAAAATAAATACAATAATGTTGCATACGTAGTTAATGAATGTTGAGGCATTATTTCAAAACATTATGTCAAAACAAGTTTACACGATGTAGAATTTAATTGTTATGACTTCTACTAAATAGTGAAACAATGACAACTAGTAAACTATTCATAGACTTGTTGACCATACATATCTAACATTGTAAGCATTTACTGTACAACACAATATATCTGAGTGTTTGTATCAACAGACGAGCAGGTTTACAGATTGCAGTGTATTTTTGCTTTCATAACATCTCTTTTTATTAATTATTGAATAATTGTAATCAGCAGTGCTGCCTATGTGCCATCTTCAAAATATCAGTATAAGTATATCTAAAAGTAGAGTTATTTTATATGTTATCTTATATAATTGACTTTAAGACTTCTTTAAGCAACCCAGGGAAATATAAATAAGTTTAAAAATCATAAAACAAAGTTAAGAAGCTCTATGAGCTCTATCTTAATTTCTCCCTGATTAGTAGAGAAATAAATGAAATACAATACCATAGCATAAAGTGAGAATGTCGTAGCATTATTTCAAAACATTATGTCAAAACAAGTTTACATGATGTAGAATTTAATTGTTATGACTTCTAGTAAATAGTGAAACAATGACAACTAATAAACTATTCATAGACTTGTTGACCATACATATCTAACATTGTAGCATTTACTGTACAACACAATATATCTGAGTGTTTGTATTCAACAGAGGAGCAGGTTTAAAGATTGCAGTGTATTTTTGCTTTCATAACATCTCTTTCTATTAATTATTGAATAATTGTAATCAGTAATACAGAGTTGCCTATGTGCCAATTTCAAAATGTCAGTATAAGTATATCTAAAAGTAGAGTTATTTTATATGTTATCTTATATAATTAACTTTAAGACTTCTTTAAGCAATCCAGGGAAATATAAATAAGTTTAAAAATCATAAAACAAAGTTAAGAAGCTCTATGTGTGCCGTTAATTAAATTAAATTATATAACTTAATAAATTTAGTTTAAAGGGCCATTTGGTGTTATTGTTATTTGGAAGTGTTGTGCCTAAAATTATTACAAACATGGCCACCAGAGCTAACCTCTCTGCCCTTAAGAATCTCCTTAGAAGATTCTCTTTAAAATGAAATGGACTCAATTCATAATAATGACAAACAAGTACTGCCTGATTGCAGAGCAATTTCAACAGACTGCAGTAAAGTTGTCATTACACGAATGATATAATGATCGAGGTAATAAACAAGACAATATTTCACTAGTTAGACACTTGTATGTTGGGTTGAAAAGCAACACTAATTATCTTCAGTGATGTGATGGAAGGTGCACTGGTGTAATAGTCTTGCATAGCCAGACAGCATACGAAATTAAGTGTTGGCTATTCATGCTAATATTCATTGTGATCTTGTCATTAAAATGGGAATGCACTTAGACTTCTGTTGAACAAAACTTTTGAGTTTAAAAAAGGGCTATCTCATATCTGCCTAAAGTTTGTTTGAGTTCTGCTACTAATGAACTAATGAAAAACATAATCTGTAAATGTCATAACTGAGAAAGCATGAATGCATACACAATTCAAAACAAGTTTACAATTGACTATGCAGTTACAGGCTTTGTTTGTGTTCTATGGTTTCATGTATTGTGTATAAACCATAGAGCACAAAACAAAGCCTGAAAACAACATTCTAGGCTTGTTGACTTGGCTAAGCATTAGTCAATCAACTTTTCAATTTGAATGCTAGTTTATTATAATTCGTACTAGCTAGATGAATCATTACTGCTATGTAAACAAAAACAATATTTAATATGTCAGTGGTTTTGCACAATCTGATACAGGGAGAAGTTGGCTACTCAGTCTACAAACTTCGTGTTGTATTTGACAGCATGTTAATGGGAAGTTTTTCATTCCCATAACTATGAAATACACACAGAGAAGTTGCAGAAGTTTAGGGGATAAAAGCTGCAATGTAGTAGATTATGATAGCACTTTGTTACTGTGTACATAGTGACTATAGCAAACTCATAATATGAATCAAAAGTTGAAAAAATCTCAAAAAATCTTAATTGTTTTATTATACATTTTTTAAAACATTTTATTTGAGTAATAGTCAAAATAGTGTCATTGGAATAGTAAGTTTATGAGTTAATACAAATAATATGCACATTGCTGGATTATATAATTAAAGTTGTTAAGTTATTATGAGAACAGTATTCAGAAAGCTGTTTATCTAACAGTAGACTGCAGCTGTGTATTATTATAAATACTCATGTACTTTGCACAAAGCTCATAGAAATCACATTATACAGGTATTTGTTAATGTGTTGGTTGAATGTTTGACGGTTAGTTTGTTAATAGAGTTTGGAATATAGTATTCTAGAATGATTGTCAACATTTACAATCAAGTTTGAAATGCAACAACAGTGTCCGTAGATAAAATATATCCAACACTAGATTTACAATGTATCATAATCAAAGTAAGATAGTTAACATTTATTAATGCATAAATATGATTTTCTCACAATAAAATCTAAAAACACAAAGACAGCAGTTTTTATTATTTGTAGAGAAATTGAAGTGGTGGTAATTTTTAGCATCAGTGAAGTAAAATATTAAATCTAATCTCATGGAGTCATGATGTTTTTGATAATGCTATCACACTTTCTTAACTAGGCAGCTTTGAATGTAAGATTACAAACTTTCTCCAATACAATTGAACTGTTATGAAAATTACAATTATAAGTTAAAATAACTGCCAATCTACAAGAATCAGGTATTTTTGCAGTAAAGCCAATACGTACTTACAATGGGTCATTTGTCTACAAGTTATTCATTGTTTTTTTTCTGTTAAGCTGTAATCATCTATCTTTTGTAAACTTGTTTTGATGCAAAAATCTATTGGTATTATAAAAATTAATGACTCTTCTCACTTACTGAATTGTATTAGTGAAATTAGAATGTTTAGAAATATTTCTTATAGCTCAAAGAAAGTTATCGGCGTTAAATAAAGTTTGCTGTGCTATCTTTATGTCAGTGTCATATCTATATGCACATTATTGCCATAATGTAAATAATTGATAGAATATTTGTTTGATAGCAATATTTTATAACACATCTAATAATGAAGGGATGTGACAGATGCACAATAGGCTAACCTGCAATACACCTAGAGTATAGGGAAATACCAATTAATTCAGGTCATAACTATGTAATTAACAATTCTTTGTTGGCAGTTGTTTATGGAATTATGACATTATTGTCCAATGCCTACTTAAATTAATTGACTAAGTGAAGTCTATCTCAACAGAAATTACTAGAAATCTTTAAACATTTGCTCTATGTTAGCCTTGCAATAAAGCATTGATTCACCTCTTTGTATGTATTTGGACATAAAATTACATTATCCTGCAATTATGGAAATGTTTTTTCTTTTATACTTTACTGTAAAATTACTCAAAGGATAATTGTTAGTTATAATTATATTCATATTAGCTTATTGACTTACATGTTTATTAAGTTTATTTACATTTATATTTATAATCATACTATAATTATATTACCACCAAATGGACCACAATCATTATTATAGCTGTTGTTATGACCTTAAATTGAATAATAAGCAAAATGTCAACCATTAAAACCGTCATTTTAATACTGTTATCAGCTTGAGTTTTGATGACAACAACTGATGTAATCAGTAAGTGTCATATCTATTAAAACAAAAAAAGCAAACAATTGCAATTCAATTAGTTTAATACTCAAAGATCAAAGACAGAAATTAAACTACTTTAGGCACTAACATAGTCTGTAAATATCAATTCTTACTGTTGGTATCAAATTTCAGCATAATACCAAACTCTTCCACTCAAATTTCAGAAGTCTTCAGTGGTTGACAAAAATACAGGGGCAGATCCAGCATTAACGACAGGGAGGGGCCCAAGTACAGTTAGGTCAAAATTACTAATCTATTGAAATTGTTATAATTGATTACAATAGCTAATATGGACATTGATTTATGAATAAAGAGGAGGTTACCATGTAGTTGCTCTGTGGACTGGATTGGACATTGATTTATGAATAAAGAGGAGGTTACCATGCAGTTGCCCTATGGACTGGATTGCCTGTCCTATTACATTCATGAATTATAATTTTTCTATAAACTTAGTTGGTAGGGTGGGTGCCCTGGCCCCCTCGTAACCCCCTGGATCTTCCCCTGATATATATGTCACTTTATGATTGGAGGCTGGATCAGTAAGCATGTTTATATAGCATAGAAGTGACTACTGGCCTAGAGCTAAATTCAATTGGGCATTAGCAATTCTTCATTTTTATAAGCATTTCTGACATGTCATAAATATAATCATATAACTATTTACTCTGAATTGAAGGTTACAGTTTTCAACAATGAGTATAAAACTAAAAATAAGTAATTTTTATTTTGATTTTCAATTGCTCTATGAAACAATTTTTAATAGTATATTTGTTAATGAAATATTTACTTATATTTTTGGAACTGCTTGATTACATAGCCACACCCAAAATGTAAACCATGATAGCCACTCTATAAAAGCACCAGGTTATATCACAGAACAGTCAGACTGATGTCCAATTTCAGTCATGAATGATAATAAGATTTACTGGCTTATGTCAGTGACTCTTCTGCTTCAATGGAGTATCAGTCTAGCTACCAGTGACACCTTCCACATAGTGATCTCACCTGCTGCTCCATGTCCTGGAGAGTTCATTGGAGAGCCTTGTCTCACTCTACAACAATATGTATCTAACCCAAGCATCAGTCATGGCAACATAACTCTGTTGTTTGAGACTGGAACTCACTCCGTGAGTCATGCCTTCTCTGCTTCTAATGCTCACAGTTATTCTCTATCAGGTTACAATGTATCAATAGAGTGTATTTCAAATACGGTGTCATATACACTCACTTCTATTCAGTACCTCAACATAACAGGATTGAAATTATCAAACTGTGGTTCATTCACAGTTTCATCTTATTATACTTATTTTACAGAATTACAATTTTCCAACTGTGGTTCATTTCAAATTTCTTCTGAATATACTTCTTTTGCAGATTTACAATTTTCCAACTGTGGCTCATTCACAGTTTCTTCTAATTATACTTCTTTTGCAGATTTACAATTTTCCAACTGTGGCTCATTCACAGTTTCTTCTAATTATACTTCTTTTGCAGAATTACAGTTTTCCAACTGTGGCTCATTCACAGTTTCTTCTAATTATACTTATTTTACAGAATTACAATTTTCTATCTGTGGCTCATTTCGAATTTCTTCTAATTATACTTCTTTTACAGAATTACAATTTTCTAATTGTAACTCATTTGTTATTTCTTCTCATTTTCTAAATTTTACTAATACAAATTTTTCTCGCTGTGGCTCATTTAGATTCAACTCTATTTCATACATGTTCTTCACAAGAGTTAATTATACTAATTCTGGATCTCTGTCTGCTTCAGGAAGTACTGCAATAGAATGGTCAAACGTAATATTTACTGCAAATGGTAATGCTCAATTTGCCAATTGGGAATATTTGCATATAACGAATTGCTCATTTAATTCAAATAGAATATGTCCTCTTCTCAGACTATCGAATGTCAGGAATGGCAGTATTACATACAGTTCATTCAGAAACAATCAATACAGTTCTTGTTGGGGAGGAGCATTGCATTTGACGAATTCAGAATTAACAGTGTGTTAGTAGGTAATGCAAATAGTATGTCGTAGGGTGGAGGAGCTGTTTTTGGAGCAAGGTCGAGTTTGGTGATTCGAAAATCTTATTTTTTATATCACTATGCTTATTATGGTGGAGCTATCTACACATGGAACTGTCGAGTATATTCAGAAAACAATTCTTTCATTCAAAACTATGTCACTTACAGAAGTGGAGGTGCCATCTACATGGACAGGAGTCATCTTACTTTAGTAAACACAATATTTACTAATAACACAGCAAGATATAGTGGAGGAGGATTATACTTCAGAAATAATAATATAACTATTACAAACACTAGCTTCATAGGAAACAGAGCAAATATTGGAGGAGGAATGTATGTTGACAATGCTAATAGTGTTACACATAATGAAAATACATTTACACAAAACAATTGAGGAGGAGTATATATTTCTACTGCTAACAGCATTATAATTAGTAGAAATAGATTTGAACAAAATAGAAGAGGAGGAATAGGAGGAGGAGTATGCATTGTTCGTGTCATTAACATAACTTCTAGTAATAATATTTTTACTGCTAATGATGCAAGTGCTGGAAGTGGAGGAGGAATGTATATTGGCAGCTCTAACACTATCATTACTAATAATAATAATTATGTCATTAACATTGCAGGAGCTGGAAGTGGTGGAGGAATGTATATTGGCAGCTCTAACACTATCATTACCAATAATAATAGTTATGTAGACAACAATGCAGGAGCTGGAAGTGGAGGAGGAATGTATATTGGCAATTCTAGCACTATCATTACCAATAATAATAGTTATGTCATTAACAATGCAGGAGCTGGAAGTAGCGGAGGATTGTATATTGGCAGCTCTAACACTATCATTGCTAATAATAATAATTATGTAGGTAACAATGCAGGATCTGAAGGAGGAGGAGTTTATTTTAATAGTGATAACAAGATTGTTACTCACAATAATGAATTTGTTAACAATACATCCAACTCAGGTGGGGCTATTTCTAGCAGATCACCTTTGTCATTATACAATTCATATTTTACTGATAATGTGGCAATAAGATATGGAGGATGTATTTATATGAATTCAGTTTCTAATATTTCTGTTATGATAAGTGACTGTACATTTATTAATAACACAGCCCTAACAGAAGGAGGAGGAGCTATCTATTCTAACAGTCGCTATTCTAATGTCTCTCTAGTATCCTCAAGATTCAGCTATAACTCCGCCTCCTATTGCAGTGTGTTAGACGTAGACGAATACTATCACTTCAGTGTTAACTTAACAGGCAGCATATTCACACACAACACTGCTACAGGACAACTCATAGGAGGGGGCGTGGCATGCATCAGGAATGCCTCTATTGATATCGTCAGAAGTACATTCAAACACAACTATGCCGACCTTCACGGAGGAGTGTTCTACATCGATGAGAGTGTGACTTCAGTAGAGGGAAGTTTATTTGTAAACAACTCTGCAGCTGTAGATGGAGGTGTATTATACACTTACGTTCATGCCTCTAGCTACAACATCAGAGGAAGCCAGTTTACTAACAACTCAGCAGGTGATGATGGCGGTGTGTTATTTCTAGGACAAGTGAACAGTCAAGTAAGCATTGATGAGTCCATATTGAGTTGGAACAATGCAGGAGACAGAGGAGGAGTTGTAGCTATAATAGCCAGTTCTATGTTCATATAAATCAACAGAACTAACATCTTCAACAACACGGCTTCCTTTGGAGGCATGATCAGTGCCTGTAATAGTGAGGTGACAGTGTTAGAAGAAGAGTTGTTTGTGAGTGAGGATCCTGTGTATACATTCTGTACACTGTATGATGGAGATGTCACATACTTCAATATCACATCTCCAAGAGATCTAGACAACACAATACCCACCTCATCACCAATGCCTAATGTGTCAATAATGAGTTCAGAAGTATTTCAATCGAGTAGTTCTATAAATACTACTAAAGTGTCCACTGCATATTTGTCAATAGCAAGTTTGCAGGTATCTTCGAGTGATACTATAAATAGTAACGTCATGTTAACCACACCAAAATTTTCCAGCATATATTATACATCTTTGCCCTCAGTAAATGTCATCAAAACAAACCTTGTGGAAAATACAATTATTAATTCGATGTTTACTTCAATGAGTAAGACTAATCAATTACAAACGACTGCACATGATTAACTTTCTAGCAGTTTATTCTCTTCTGTAATTCCTACTTCAATGTACATGCAAGAGTTGATAAGTACAAGTACACAAAGGTCAAGATCATCTACTTTAGGTGATTTAAACACTGACATTTTCATTGATGTAATTATTACACCATCATCAACTAGTGGTAGTATCCAAGTATTTAGCAGTTCTCAGAATTTAGTTTTTATGACATCCGTTAAGTTACAAGATGATTTTACAAGTGGAGTTCTAACGTCAAATTCAGAGTTAAAATCACACACATAGTCTCTAGAACAATTAATTTCTGTAGTACCAGCTACAACATGGAGTCCAGTGGAAGAAGAGACAGCAACATCAGATTCAGATAAAGTTAGTCCCACTATATTCAAGCAACCAATAATAAATAATAACTATTATTACAATTCCTTACATGGTATCATCAACACCGTCCTAGTTTGCTTTTTATTTGTAATAGTAATACTTGTTTTGGTAATAGGTTTTTTCATGTACCAGTATAAGTTTCAGGGAAAACATCACACTTCATCAAAACAAAGTAAGAAGGAGACCAAGTTAATTTTTGAAGCTCAAAGTTACAGTAAAAAGGACGATTTTAAAGATTTGCAAGAAAAAGAAGAAATATTTTAGTGAACGCCAACTCATTAATATAATGATAGTTATATATAGTAACCCTTTACTTATTTAAGAAAATTGTTACATATTATTAATGCATTTTGTTTGTGTTAATTTTTATAAATCGAGAACATACATTTGAAATATTTTTTTGTTATAGTTTCTTCCGTTTATTTTAATAATGTCTCATCCAAAATGAACAAAGTCATATTGATACAAACTCTAATGTGTACACACTTAAATCCACCAACACAAACACTGATATTTACTGTGGGCCACTTCCATGTAGTAGTAAAGGACAGATCCCATAGAGTGCAGTTTAGCATTAACTCAGGCATATTGTTGTTGTGGTTGCGTAGGTCGTTATGTGAACTAAGTATTCATTAACTGATGTTTATTGTTTATCATACCAGTACTGTAAGTTATGTTCATCCCATGTACGTGTCTATAGAAGGATCTGTGTCACTCATAATCGTTTGGAGTTCTTTTATCATGTTAGACTTTTAAATTAAGATACTTGTGTAGAGCGGCTACACACAGAGTTCTACGTGGTGGCAACATTAAAACTACCTAAGTTTGTCTTTATTCCCCTTTCCTGCTCAGCTAGAACTAGGGACCCCCATTCACACATTAATACCTGTATCACTACAGTTGCTCACTAAAATTCATAATTTCCGTGTTAACTAGATGATATAGTCTGCTGGTTATTTATTCTTAGGTTAAAATTTAGTAACTGCATTGTACTTTTATATATTTAACTTTAGAAATATCATTGTTGTTAATTTCATCTGCAAAGCTCTGCGTGACTTATGGTACTCTATTGTTATTGATCAGTCCACAGCTATTAATCTCAGTGGCAGAATTTTTCAACTACTGAGGCTTCAGATGCCTTCAATAGCATGTTGATGGCATTCAATGGTCATTCTTATACCATAACACACAATCCAATCAAAACATAGAAACGTCAGTAAAAATACAAGATTAATCAAATAGAACGGTTATAATCAATGAAGAGAAATCCCAATGAGTAGAACTGACATCCAATGGTCACTCTTATATTAGAGCACACCATCAACTCCAAACATAGATACATCAGTAGAAATACAAGATGAATTGAAAAATCACAAATACAAAACATGACACACTTGAATGAATCTGTCATATTAGTTATCTAATTACAAATTGATATGAATGAGTTGCAACATGCTGTTGTCAATAATAATATGTATGTGTAATCCACAAAGTGGGGAATGAAAATGAGGATAAAATGTAGCATATCTCAAGAAAGAGTGCAGTTGTCGAAACATCTTCGGTCGAACATACTCTCTGAAATGGCAAACTACAGCATCTGTTATACCCAGCAAACAATTCAAACCACAAACCTTAAAAACTCAAATTGTGTAGAACCCCAATAGCAGTTTTGATTATTGGGGGGGGAGGGGGTGTCAATGTAAGACAAAAACAAGCACATTTGTATAAAAGGTATGCCATAGTAATATTAAATAGATATCTACAAGTAGATATGTGGTAAATAATTATCTTCATAAAAATCTCCATTGCCCAGATTCAAGAGTACACAGTGTATTCTAGTTTTGGGGTGTGTTCTATAAACAAATCATACTATATGATCTCAAATTTTACATAAAAGACAGGATCAATACTTAACTTCTGAGTCTGTTTTTCTCTTTCAAAATGGAAAGCATTATCTTGGCATTTCCTTGTATTCAGTGAATGTGTTTCCAACATTATATTGAATGGTTCTGAATCAACTAATGCTACTCTAGGCTGTCAGGCAAACATCATGATCAATAACTCTTCTAAATCTAATATCAGCATTACTTGAGATCAGCCAGGATGTCCTCATGCTCATTCAGATTTAGTTGTGAATATGTCACATCACATACTTCTAATGGAAGTATTATATGGCAGACATCAGTCTCAAGCTGTCCTCAAGTTCAGTTTCCCTTAGTGACTGCAGTTTCTATTATTGGAGCAGTAAGTACGAAGATGCTGCAAATATACAGTCTAGTAATGTCACTTTATGTGGCAATGTTGTGTTTCAGAACATCAGAACAATATTGGTCATTATGGAGGAGCGATGTACGTTAATGAAAGTTGTGTAACTTTAAGCAATGATTTCTTGTTTATCTTACAGACAAACATGAGGTCAACATAACAGATCTAATTCAAGAAAAGTTAGGAAATACAGTATATACCAACCCAGTATTATAATGTTCCAGAACAACTACTTCACTGGTATGTCAATGGACAGCCTGTAGTCTCCTCAAGTACTATTTTTCATGTAAACCAGAATGGACTCAATACCTACATGACATTCAAAAATAATGTTAATCAAACCTATGGAACCTTTATGCTAAAAGTTAACGGTACCAAGTGAAAAGACAGCATTCTATTTCCTTTTCTTTTTATATAATTTTCTGTTTCGTTTTGTCTGAGTTTTTTTCCTCTTAGTTTTTTCTTTTTTTCCTTTTTTCTTCTACTTTTTCTCTACTTAATTTTCTTCTTTATCCCCTTATTCTTTTTATGCTACTCTTTATTGTTTATCTCAATGTTGTTGTTCTTCTTTCATTCTCTTCATTCTTCTTTTGTCTTCATTTCCCCTCTACTTTGATTTACGTGTGTATTTCAGTTTCTTCTATTTTTTATTTTTTTATTTCATATTTTCCTTTTCTTTGTCTTCTTTTGCTTTCTCTTCTTTACCCTCTTAATTTTGTCCTTTTTCGTCTTTTTCTCTATTTTGCTCTTGTTATTCTTTTTATTTATTTTTGAATTTCTTTTCTTCTTTTTCCATTTTTTCTCTATGCAGTGAGTATTATTAAAAAAATTAATGATATCATATTCTTTAGATTTAATAATATGAATGTGATATAACTGTTACTGAAATATCAAATTATTATTATACATTTCTACATATCTATACAATGTATAGTTGTATCTTATCATTGTGCAGATGTACCTTTGCAATGAGAACAGTTTGTTCAGAGCGACAGATAAACTTACTTTGATGACCTATCTCAAATTGCATTTTTTCACAATTTATTTCATGAGGTAATCAAGACCCATGTTCTAAAAATACACCAGGTCACATCTTCTGTGGACATGGTGACACCTTTGACAGCAAGCACCAAATAGGTCACAAAGGAATACCTGTAGGATCACTAGTTAGGAAGCAATTATGCAAGTTTATAATAATATCAATAGCAGATGGTCTGAAAAAGTGATGCCTAGAATTAATGGTGTTTATGATTTACCAGATGCAATTGCAGTGAACCACCAAATTTGTAGCAGTAAGTTTAGGATAAAACGAGAAAATTTCTATTATTAAAGCCTAATATTGTCAACTTACCACCTCAGCATCTAAATTTTTTTTTATATTCATAAGCAGTCTGACAGAGATGATAGTATTAAAGATTGATAGAGACTACAGCTAAACTTATTAAAAGTGATATAAATCTATTGCCCTGGGAAAAATGCATTATCCAACATCAGAAGAAATGAGTATTGAAAAGGCCTTGGCAATTATATACACTTATTGGCAGAAGAAATGGAGGAAACTTTATCAACGTCTATTGTATTACAAGGTATTTATTATATATTATGTGAACTTATGTGGATACTAAAATTCTTTGACAATTGAATAAACAATATAATATTGTAAAGCCCTATCAGTCACAATAGAGCGAATAGAGTGTTGGAACTGAAACACAAAATCATCAAATTAATCTTAGATTGTTTCTCCCATCTCACTAAGTAGTATTGACATAAACTATTCTTTGTGGTTACTTTAAAATGTTGTCATATCACAGTAATTCAGGCGTTAAATCTCAATTGACTTCAAGTAAAGGACAATTTTGAAAACTTGATATTTCAATGATAATTCCCAAAGTTTCAATGTGCCAAGTGGCTCAATAGTTGTATAAGACAATAGTACATACTATTATGACCTTTTCCTGTATTTCAAGATTATATCTGACACAAACACAATATACTTGGAGTGTTTCCGAATAATCATTAGTAGTAATAAATTAGGAAATGAAAGATGTTCTTTATCTGGCTTATATTAGAGGGTTGTCATGTCACACTAAGTATGGCTTTAAATCTCAATATACATCATGTGTGAATTCTACAACTTAATAGTTTACAACTAACCAGTATTTCACCAGACATACAACAATTCTCTATGCAGTGAATATTACTGAACAAATCTAAACATATCATGCTCTTGAAATTTAATTATTTTAATATGAATGTGATTATAACTATTATGGTCAGGCTCCCCTCCCCCCTCCTAAATTTAGTTTCCCTCTTGTCTAAGTTTCCATCTAATAATTTGTGTCATAGTCATGATGTCACCATTTTCATGTGGCAAAAATATTTTTGTGACTCTACAAAATTCCCTCCCCTAGCAAAAAACCCTGTATGAATCCCCGTCATATTACGGTAAGTTAGACTTCAAGTGTCAATACTCATCAGTAAATTGCAATTTTGAAATGTTGATGTTAAAAATTCCATCTTAACTTGTGTTTTATCAATTGTATTTAATTATCTAGCTATAGCTACAGTAAGTTATATAATGATATCTATTGATATCACCCTCCTTAAACTTTTTTTAGATAATTAGAAGATCCAGCTTTCTTTTGAAGAATTGCTTCATAACCTGTGCTAATATGGGATATTTTGCTATCCATAGTCTTACTTGCACAGAATATTTTTAATTAAAATATGTCCATTATCACTCTTTACTCCTACTTTGTACTGCATTTTATAACTTTGTAGTGTACTGGCAGTGTCAACACCCAATTTGAATACGTGCTGATGCCATAGTGGGACTGCAGGTGTTTTTAATCTATAGAAGTGTGCTATGTTGGGATCACTGATTGATTGCTTATAGCTAAATTAAGGATTACTTTAGTGCATAAAGTATGGCTGTGTTGAAACCTGTTTGTTTTTAATGGTTATTGGCACAGATTCTCGTAACATACTGATGAATAAGATGTTACCATAAACTGTTGAAGTTTTTAGAATGCATTCAATGGTTGTTTTTATTGAAAGTCCATTAAGTAAAAATAACTAATGAACCTATAAACATGTTGTCACTAGTTTGATAGATATCTACAAGTAGACATTTCAGCATGTTGTTAATTATTATCTTCATGAAAATCTCCTTGGCCCAGATTCAAGAATACCCAGTATATTCCAGTACTTATAGTGTGTGTTTTATGAACAAATCTTGCTATGATCTCGAATTCTACACCGAAAAGCAAGATCAATTCTTTATGTAGATCCATCACCATTATAAATATCCAGAACTGGCTTTACAGATAAGGAGGGGGGAACTGTTATGGACTCTTCAATCCATACCAAATAAATATTGTGATGCATATACTTTACCTCACTGCTATGTAATTCACACTCTTATTTCTTTCTTTCTAATCTATCCATACACTGAGCTCTATGTTCTCAGTTGTGTACATCTTGCTTAATTCATTACATGTAAACCCTTTACCACATGCATGCGTGAATGGATAGTGAACAGACTATATCATTGCCAACCACTCCCCTCTCAGTTCAGATTTCCCACTTGTTCAATAAGTTCAACAAGACTAAAGAGTGTGTGGGATTTCCCTGATGGCAGCAACTTTGGAGGAAGGTGGCCAAAGCTGAGATTCCTGCGCTGCTCGACTCCCGTTCTGCTCTTACCCGTGGGTCGAGGCTGCAGAACAAGTATCCCAGTGTCCCTATTCATAGCATTGTTGCCCTATTTCGCTATATACCATGATTTCATGATACATCTTTGTTTCCATGATGACCTGTGATCCAACCACTTTGGCTTTCTTCCTGTCAATCACATAACTACTATGAACAGCTTGCCCTGCAACTGCGGTGGTGTAATAATTGCAGTCAAGAGGCTAGAGATATTTGGTGTTCTTTCACTCTATGGCCCAGTGTCCTCCCAGACTGCCCTACATAGACTTTGTTTCATGTCCAACTGTTTCATGTCCCATTGCTCTATTGTGGCTGATGGGGCCTTACCATACATCATTATTCAATTGTCAAATAATTTTAAAATCCATATAAGTTAACATAATACTTAATATAACTTAATGTTTTGGACAGTTCAGACTCCATTTGTGGTAAAGAGGAGCTTATTTATTATTATTATTACAATATCAATTATGTCATACTAAAATGTTCTATTTTACAGTCATACAATAGTAGATGCTAGGAGAAATTTACTATCATCTCTTTGCAATAAATGAGGGTAAGATGTTTTGATATTATTTCACAAATAGAATTATGTGGCTTGTAATTTATGCTGAATAGCAATCCAAGCTGTGTTATAATAAGCATCTCTAGATATTTAGATGCAAATGCTGTTCATTTTTAATTAGGTACATTATATGACAACTAATTATATTCACAATGACTCCTTCCAAGCAATCAATAGTGAGTTGGAACTGAGTAGCACAAAATCATCAAAATCATCTTAGATTATTTCTCTCAGTATCCAGCTCACTATGTAGTATTGACAAAAACTATCCTTTGTGGTTACTTTAAAATGTTGTCATATCACAGTAATTCAGGCTTTGAATCTCAATTGACACCTAGTAAACGACAATTTTGAAAACTTTATATTTCAATGATAATTCCCAATGTGCCATGTTAAGCGGTTCAATAGTTGTATAAGATAATAATGCTAACAATTAGCTATCACATTTTCTTGTATTATCGATATAATTGTACTCAAACATAATAAAACTTGGAATGTTTTTGAATAATTATAAAGTTGTAATAGATTTAAGAAGTAAATATAACTCACTGTGTGTTCCCTATCTGGCTTACTTTGAGAGGGTATATATTTCTTCAGACATACAATTCTCTATGCAGTGAGTATTATTGATAAAATCTAATGATATCATGTTCTTGATATGTAATTATTTTAATATAATCAAATATGATAATTATAATTGTTACTGAAACATGAAACATCAAAATATTATTATATGTTTAGCGTACTTCTTCGAATGACCAAGAATAATAGATCTTAGAAATAATTGATTTAGCTACTCATTATGTAGAATTGATATAAACTTCAATGTACTATAAAAAACTTATCATATTACAGCTTAAGTTAGGCTTCAAGTGTCAATACACATCTGTGAATTTGTAATTTTGAAATGTTGGGACTTTAATGTTAAAAATTTCTTCTTAACTTGTATTTTATCAATCATAACTAATTTTCTATAGCTATATGTAGTGAGTTGTATATAATGATATCTATTGATATCACCACCCTGAAAACATTTTTGCTTTTCAAGATAATTAGAAGATTCAGCTTACTTTTGAATAATTGCTTCAAAACCTGTGCTAATATGAGATATTTTAATATCCATAGTCTTACCTGTGCAGAAGCTATTTTTTAATTTAAATATGACCAGTTATCACTCTCTAATCCTGGTTTGTACTAGTTTTTATAACTTTTTGGTGTGCTAGCAGTGTCAAAACACACATTTTGAAGACGTGATGATGCCATAGTGGGATTGTTGGTGTTTTCTAGCATGATTTATAGAAGTGCCAATCGATAATTTGCTTATAGCTAAATTAAGGATTACTTTAGTGCTTATAGCCCGTTACCCGAGCGACCGCGCTTGTCGTTAAGAACTATAAATCTGATACAGTCTGGTATGCTCGTAAGAAAATGTATTAGCGGGGAAAAGTCTGATATAGTTCTTAGCAACCATAATTATGGTGGAAGGCAGATCAAAGCAAAATGGAATAATGAAGAGTTTGGGTACTTTAATACAATTACTAAGATAGCTAACGCTGTACTTTGCTCGTTGTTTATGTTTGGGCTATAAAATAGTTATAAACCAAAATCATTAGGTTTGTATTTCAATTTATAGCCCGTTACCCGAGCGACCGCGCTTGTCGTTAAGAACTATAAATCTGATACAGTCTGGTATGCTCGTAAGAAAATGTATTAGCGGGGAAAAATCTGATATAGTTCTTAGCAACCATAATTATGGTGGAAGGCAGATCAAAGCAAAATGGAATAATGAAGAGTTTGGGTACTTAAATACAATTACTAAGATAGCTAACGCTATACTTTGCTGGTTGTTTATGTTTGGGCTATAAAATAGTTATAAACCAAAATCATTAGGTTTGTATTTCAATTTATAAATCCTCGCCACTCGGGCTGCGCCCTCGTGTCTCGGAGTTTATAAATCGCATACAAACCTCAATTTTGGTTTATAACTACTAGTGATGTGCTTGAGCACAAATGGCGAGCGAGCCTAAAGACTATACTATTTTTATATGGATGATTTTGACTTCTAACACTGAAGCTACTGAAAATAAGGTCCAGTTTTTAAATTTAGCATACAAGGTAAAGGGATTTCAGTGCCATAGTAACAACTCTCTGCAACTGCTTGGAAGGAAAACAAAAAAAAACAAAACAATACACGTTATTTAAAAGTTTTCTTTGTGATATTCTTTAGCTAAGTAGTGGTTGTAACACACAATGCTTTGACACAACTGGACATGCACCTACACAGACTTACCTTCGCAGTAGTCTAGTGGACAATGTATTTTCAAGTAAATACGTTGCGCACCGCTTATAACCATGAGACAAAGAGAGCGCATTGACTTACCCACGCAGAAACGCTCGACTAGAAATGGAAGTCCCTTAAGTTTTCAAGTTTGAACTGCACCCGCAAAAGAATTTCAAAACGGTAAACAATTCAATTTCTAGGGTGATACGGGTACTGATCGATAAAACCAGAGGATTCTGGTTAGTGCAAATTTGGGACGGGGTCGATCACATAACTAACACAAAAACGGCGAGGGTCAAGTACAAAATGACATACATACGTCCATACATATATACAAATAAACTAGTGGTGTGCTTGAGCACAAATGGCGAGCGAGCCTTAACTACACTCTTGTTTCATGATTGATTTTAACAACTAACACTCAGCTACTAATATAAAGTCGAGTTTTTAAATTACGTATGCGGTAAAAGGGGCTTCAATGCCATAGTAACCGCCGCAACTGTTTGAATTGAAAAAGAAGCAACAAAATCAGTCACGTTATTTAAAGTTTTCTTTGTGACATTCTTAATAGTAGTTGTAACGCACAATACTTTCACACAACTGAACATACCTACGCAAGACTTACCTTCGTGGTTCGTCTAGTGGACAATGAATTTACAAGTTAATGCTGTTGAGTAGGGCTTATAACTGTGACAAATAGCGACTAACTCGAATAGAAATGGAGCTCCCAAAAGTTTTTGCGTTTTAACTGCATCCGCGGTATACAAAAATTCAATTTCTAAGGTGATACGGGTAATGGTCGCTAAACCGGAGGATTCCGTTTAGTGAATTGGGACGGGGTCGAACGCGGAGCGAACAATGACCCTCCGTATTTTTGTGTTCGCTCCGCGTTCGACCCAGTCCCAAAATGACATACATACGTCCAAACATATATAAATAAATAAACAAACATCCCCGATTTTCGATTGTGTTACCCCTGTAAGTGTCTCGCTCGCTACGCTCGCTCGCCAATAACTTATAAATCCTCGCCACTCGGGCTGCGCCGTCGTGTCTCGGAGTTTATAAATCGCATACAAACCTCAATTTTGGTTTATAACTATAACTTATAAATCCTCGCCACTCGGGCTGCGCCGTCGTGTCTCGGAGTTTATAAATCGCATACAAACCTCAGTTTTGGTTTATAACTATAACATAAAGTATGGCTGCGTTGAAACCTGTTTGTTATTAATGGCTATTGCCACAGATTATCATGATGTGTAAGATATTACCATAAACTGTCAAAGTTTTTAGAATAATTCATTCTATAGTGTTTTTATTGAAAGTTCAATAAGTAAAAATAACTAAAAAACCTATATAAACATGTTGTTACTGGTTTGATAGATATCTACAAGTAGAATTTTCAGCATGTTGTTTATATTTATCCTCATGAAAGTATCCTTGGCACAGATTCAAGAATACACAGTATATTCCAGTACTAGTGTGTGTAAATCTTGCTATGATCTTGGATTCTACACTGAAAAGCAAGATCAATTCTTTATTTCTGATTCTGTTTTTCTCTTTCAAAATGGAGAGCATTATCTTGATACTCCCTTGTATTTAGTGAATGCTTCTAATGTTATATTAAATGGCTCTGAATCAACCAGTATTACTATTGGCTGTCAGGCTAGCATCATTATTACTAACTCTTCTGATATCATCGTATCAAATTTCAGCATTACTCGAGATTATCCAGGATGTCCTCATGCTCAATCAGCTTTAGTTGTGAATATTTCACATCTTGTACTTCTAATGGATGTAGTATTTTATGGCAGAAATCTTTCTCAAGCTGTCCTAATTAAACATAGTTCAGTTTCCCTTAGTGACTGTTGTTTCTATAATTGGAGCAGTGAGTATGGAGGTGCTGCAAATATACAGTCTAGTAATGTCACACTGTGTGGCAATGTGGTGTTTCAGAACAATATTGGTCATTATGGAGGAGCGATGTATGTTAATAAAAGTAATGTAACTTTTAACAATGACACATGGAAGGGATTCAGACATCATTGGGACAGCTTTATTAATGTACTGTTATCAGAGCGATGTTTACATGGGGACCACTGATTTTAGTAACAATTTAGCAATAGAGGATGGAGGTGCTCTTGCTATCACTGAGTCTCTTTTGCAGGTGTTTAAGAAAGTGTCATTTGAACATAATTTAGCTGGATATAATGGAGGTGCATTAAATTGTGGCAAATCTACGTTGTCACTGTGTGGTAATATCACATTGTCATACAATATAGCGGATGATTCTGGTGGAGCTATTTATATGGACCATTCTAAACTCTGGGTAAATGTTACAATTATATTCAGTAATAATGTGGCTGATAAGGGAGGTGGAATATTTGCAACTTTCTTTTCTGAAATTGTATATAAGGGATATATTTTATTTTTAAAGAATGTTGCTAATGATTCAGGTGGTGCACTATATTTGAACTACTACAACTATGTATATATTACATCTCCACTAAGTGTATTATTTAAAAGAAACAGAGCTAAGTGTTTTGGAGGATCAATTTATCAATACGTTAAGGATTATTTTCCAGATCAGTGTTTTTTTATAATTGTGGAGAACAGTACAGTTGAAAACATATCTATAAAGTTTTCAAATTCTACAGCAAAATTCGGAAGTGACATATTTAGTAACAATTTCGATGAATGTAAACTTGTAATTAATAATCGAAGTTCAATTTCGGGATATGAATATCTTCTCATTAAAAATGAATTTTTATCTTTTGCTTCTCCTCCACGGCAATTATGTTCATTAAAAAATGGATCGTATAATTGCTCAGTTTTGCTTAAAATATTTTCATGTCCACCAGGAAAAACACTTCATATTTCTGCCATAGTTGTAGGAGCTCTTCCTCTTCAAATTTCAGTACATGTACCTACAACTGCAATTTTGCATAAATTAATAGGAAACCCTCCTGTATCAATAGTTCGGAAATACGATGAAGAATCATTTTACCAAAATAATATCAGTTTTCAATTTTCATTTTATACACAGTTTACTGATAGATCATTCCAATTTCAGATTTACCCTTTTGAAAAAAGAGACAAAGACAAATCTTTGGTAATAGAAGTGTTTATAGAGAATTGCCCACCAGGGTTTCAGCTTATTGAAGAACAATGCACGTGTGAAGAAATTATTAACACTTTCAAAGATGCAGAATGTAATATTGATAGCGGACTTATTCAATTTCCTAAAGGTCATTGGATTAAAATTATAAAGAATAATTCAGTATACAATGGATTTATTTACAGTACCAATTGCCCAGCTAAATTTTGTGCCAATGATGAGCCAAAATGGCTTAACTTTTCTTCCTTAAACCTTGATGAGCCTCAATGTCTGCCTAATCATGCTGGAGTTTTATGTGCAGCTTGTAAAGAAAACTATAGTTTGACTTTTGGTGACCTGGACTGTGCCCTTTGTGAAGACTGGTACATTAGTCTGCTTCTAGTCTTCATGGCTGCTGGTATCGTGCTGGTGGCTCTATTACTCCTTCTACAAATCAATGTATCTACTGGAACTGTCAATGGACTCATTCTCTATGCTAACTTAGTTAATATTCACAGAGAGAGGATTTTTCCTCCAAATACAATAAGTTCCCCTCTGCTGTTGTTTATATCCTGGATAAATTTAGACTTTGGGATTTCTTCATGCTTTTACAATGGTCTAAATTACTACTGGTATACGTGGCTGCAGTTTGTTTTCCCTTTGTATCTATGGCTACTGACTTTACTTGTCATTATATGCAGCAGATATTTTAAAATGTTTAGAGCATTATTAGGCTCTAATCCTGTAGCTATGCTAGCTACAATAATTCTACTTTCATACACAAAATTACTTCAAGTATCTTTACAAATACTGGATTTCAGAGAAATCACTTACTCCTACAATAACTCTACTACCTATGTGTGGAAACTGGACCCTACTCTATCATGCTGGGGACCAGGTTATCTTTCTATAGCAACCTTTGCTCTATCACTATTAGTACTTTTCTTAGTTCCTTACAATTTACTAATACTATCAGGATATAAGCTTCAAGCATACTCTAATAGAAAAGGGTTGCAATGGTTGAATAAGTTGAAACCTTTCTTGGATGCTTACTATGCTCCATTCACTCGCAATGGTAGATTTTGGCCTGGACTTCTACTCTTTCTAAGAGCCTGTGTTCTTATTAGCGAGACTGCAAGTTTAGAAAATAGAAAGGATGTTACACTAATTATTACTTCTACACTCTTCACTCTGGCTATTTCTCTTTCTTGGACCTGTTCTATTTATGAGAACAAATACATCAATGTTCTGGAAATGTCATACATCTTTAATAGTATAATACTGGTCACTGGAACATACTGCATCACTAAAGATGGCGGAAACCAGCTGGAACTTGTTTATGTATCAATTTCAATAGCCTTGTTGGAATTTGTGGGTGTCTTAATATATCACATTCTCATTCAAATATTCAAAATTCAAGCAGTTAAACAATTGAAATGGATTCATGTCAAACAAGTTAGAGAAATATTTAAGACTAAGTTTTTTAAAGTGAAAGATATAGAATTGAACGAAGCTGCAAATGCAAGTACAACTACATTTAGCCTACGAGAGCCGCTACTAGAGAGTCTGTAACTTATGTTTTTGACTTTACATTTTAACTTTAATTTATACAAAATATTATTGTGTAGCTAATAGTGTAGTTTTGCCGAAGAATTCATCATACATAATGTACTAATATATGTGTATAATCAAAAATTATAGTAGCTGTAATAATTTTTTTTGCTAATTATCTAGGTAGTAGTGGCAACCTTACAAAAGTTATGACTACTTCACTACCTTCCATCAGAAGAAGCTGAATCACTGGTTTAATTCTACAATCTACAACCACATTAAATAGACATTGTCCTGGAAAGAATTTTATTAATGCTGGCTACCACCCACAATAATTGGCAAAAAAAAGTATAGCAACATAGATTTGTAGTATTGCTTTAGCTAGTGTCAAGACATTCTTGTGTCTGTATGGTAGCCTACCATATGGTCCAGAGTGAATGAGCACTTCATGACTAGTGCTTTGGTAAGAGTAATATTAACGGTTTTTGGAGACTAACTGAGTTGGAATACAAATTATACTATAGCTTATAATTTGGAAGTGAGGAAGGGTCATGGTTTTGATTGTTGTGTAGAAGGTGGTCGATTAGATTAATGCGCATGCGCGCTAGAAAAGCAGGTTGTAGGTCAAAGGGCACCTCCCTCTGCTGGCTTATGCTGGCTGCTGCTGCTTCTTAGGTAAAGTGCAGTACTTTCTCTGGAGGTTTTTTTCACCGAGTAGCAAGTTACGAGAGCTGCGCAATAATGGTGAAGTGTGTTCCGTTCGAGAGTTGTCACAGTGAGAAGGTGAGGTGCTTTTACACTAAACTTGTTGTTGTGATAGCGAATACATACATTGGAGTCCAGGACTAGATAGACCAGACAGCGCACCTAGCTATCATTGATTATTATTTTCTGTCCGTCCCTTTTTCATGTACCCATGATTAGTTGTATCTACATTATAGTGACTTTAACGATTTATCCCTCTTCTCTATTCCTTATGAGTAAGCATCTTAACTTACTTTGAAACTACCCTCTCTCCAATGTAATGATTTAGGACCACTGCTAACTGGTAATTGTGTGGGAAAGTCCTCTGATGGGACTAGGAACAGTCATAATGTTTGGGACAGTCGTGATCTAGGGTGAGGTCATGACCATAATTGAGTAAATAAAAAATCTCAGGCAAAACAAAAAAAAATCTTAACGCACCTTTACATTGATGGCCTACTGTGCAGATGTTTCATGCACTTACAGTATGCCGATATCCTGCTATTTTAGGAGGGGTTACGAGAGCTAATTCAAATACTAATTTGAAACACTAATGCCCTACTTTGACCCCCCCCCCCCCCCCCCCCCCCCCCCCCCCCCCCCTCCTCTGTCCCCTTCCTTTCCCCAAAACATAGCCCATATTATCACTCGGGTCAATATTGAACTATGTGACTTCTAAGATTGCAACAATTTTAGTGAGTCTTTCTGAGTCTTTCCTTCAATCCATATCACTCATTTGAAGTGATGCAGTTAATTTCTGTAATAGTTATAGTTTGTTCCCTTTGTCCTTGGACAAACCCCTGGGTTTTCCCCCTACTCTTTGTATTTGTGCCAATTGTCTGCCATAATCCAACAACCTTATCAAGGGGGGTTTTCCCAGGTGTTTTCCACTTGGGAATTGACTTCCAATAAAACTATCAGGTACATTACAGTAATCTCTGTATTTACATGAAGCTCAATAGCATACAGCACAATACTATAGTATGTACAGTAGTGTGTTCATATACACAAACTGTCTAAGAAAACAACAACATTGATTAGAGTTTTGGTTTGATAAAGCTGTCTTGACATGTTCTTCGTAAAGTGGGTTACTGCGTGATTATAATATTGTAGCGTGTGCATGGAGGGTATTGGTCATGCAAAAATTTAAGTACAACATGTAAGCACTACTAGATGTAAAGTAATGGTGAAATATTAATTACTAGCAAGTCCCCTGCCACACAGAGGTGCTTGGTGTATAACTTTTGCAAATTAAGAAGGGATAGTATGTAAGTGCAAGTTGTTTTTGTCCATTGTTATTTCCTCTGCCATTTGGCTGAGTTTCATTAGTTCGCTTATTTTCTCAATTTGCTTTTTTTGACTCATATGTATACACAGACCGTTTGTTGCTGACGACTCTTTACCAAACCTGCTCAGTTTTATTCACACTCACCACCCTGGTGTTGTTAATTACTGACGATGCTTTACTGGCATGTTTGAGGACTTTGTACCAGCATTCTTGATGACACTTTACCGGCATATTTGATGATGCCTTACCAATTTGGCTCAGCTCATGAATTATTCATGAATGTCATTGTTACTGACAGACAAGCGTATTATATTATGTTACTATGTAGATTATTAGTCAAATACTTAAGAAAATTACCGTAAGAACCTTGAATTATTTAGAGCTACCAAAGATCTAAATCTGTCATGGCTCAACTATTTTATACTATAGTTAACGTTTCCAACAAACAAAAGCAGGGGTGATAGGGTCACAAGACAATACTGATGTCTACTGTATTATTTTACAGACCATATGGATCATGGCCTATCACTAACTGACGAGCTGGTGCTGGAGCTGGTTGGGAAGAAGTGTGCGAGTTTGTGATACCTAATTCCACAGTCTGTGAAATTTATTATCACAATCCAGCAATAACCCACAGTGTGTGTGACGGTCATGTGATCCAGGACCACTGCTTACTGGTGAGTGTGTGTGACAGTCATGTGATCAGGACCACTGCGTCAATAAGGAGTGTCGTGGTCCAGGGTAGAGAGAGACATGATTATCTTGGAAAGATGAACCTAATTTGTTTATGTAGACTTCAGCTTTTGCCATGATTCAGTGTGATTTTGTTTATGCAGTATGTAGTTAAATAGAATTATTTACTCGTAGAGTTTTTTTTTTCTTTCTCTTCTTCTGGTTGCCATAGGGCATTGCTTGGCTATCTAAGATTTGACAAACCCCTTGGTTTCTCCCTACTTTTCTGTTGTATTTGTGCTCAGTGTGTGCTATAAATAGCTGTGGTATCCGATGTGGTGGAGTATGTGTGGGTTTTCCCCAGGTGTTTCCCCTTTTTTTGGATAGTTCCAATTGTCAAAGCCATTCTTCACATGATTTACTGTAGCTCATATAACATTGTAGTATGGAGTATACTACACTTGCCGTATAGCATATATTGTAGTGTGTTCTTATACACAAACTTTTTTTTTTTAATGATGACAGAAAAGTGACATATACATATGTAATGAAATTATAGTTTGATATATTCAGTTCAATCGAGTTTAGGAGGTGTTGATGGTGGGTTACTTCAGGACAAGGTCATACATCAGTACAGAACAGGATGTGGACATCACATCATTCCTCATAGGCCAGCCTGGCTGCCTTGTTGGGGCAGTTCCCTTTGCCCTGGCATCGGCTACAGTTGTGAGTGTTGTTCGTGCGGCGCTTTATCTTACCCCGGCTCCTGAAATACAGCGGGGACACTTCCTTGCAGCCACATTCGTAGCACGGTGCAGTGTCTTGCATGCGACACTGGACCGTGTAGGTGTGGTCACAGCTGCATTTAAAATAGCAGATATGCACACCTTCTTCTTGGCCTCTTGCTATAGGGTCTTTCTTTTCTTGACAGCTGTGGCACTTTGACTTGCCGTCATCAGCTACTCTCTCGTACCAAAGGCGGTAAGGGTGGTGAGGCAGTTTACCCGGACATCCCGGGCATTTAAACTGCCGTAGATTAGACGTTAGGTTTTCTAGGGGCATGCTAGTAGTAAGTCACTGTCTACCACTGGAGCTGGTTGTGTCTAATTCTGTTGGCAATAATGCATTTATAGCCTTTTAGCCTAATTACTAATTCATAGCAGAGGGGGTGGGGGTTTGTCCAGGGTTTTTCCCTCCTTACGTAATTGACATTCTTTTCTAGAAGATTCTCAAATAAAATCAGTGTGTTTTGGTGCAATGGTATGTTGGTGCAATGGTATGATGGTGCAATGGTATGATGGTTGATGCAATACACAGTGCCAGTGTCTCTGTCACAATTCCAATGCTTGTAATGGTGTGTGTGTGTGTGTGTGTGTGCCTATTGTTTTAGGTCATTTGAACAAAATAAAGGTGTAAGGGGTATGCCTTATATGGGACTGCCTGAGGCTGTTACCTAAACTAATGAGTGAATCAATCACAAGCTTCAATATTCTTAAGCTTCACTCGATTGTGAATGGCTACAATATAGTAAGGTACATCATACATAATATATACGTATATTATATACAATTATATATATATATATGTATATATATATACAGTAGAATGTCAGTTATCCGAACTTCAATTATCCAAACACTTCAGTTACCGAACACCCAAAATCTAATAGTAGCACGTGCAGACATGAAGTATTGCTTGAACACACCCCTTTATTAGTGTTTTAAGATACAGTTTCTATGGTGTTCAGTTATCCGAACACCTCTCGGTCCCAACGTGTTCGGATAACTGACATTCTACTGTATATATATATATATACCGGTACATTTCTATATGTACCGGCCATGTACTACTCCATAGGATGTGGGCACTCAGGGAAGGACTGCCCAGGTATGTGTGAGTATGTACCTCTAGTATTGACTGTAGTGCGAGGACACATCAAAACATGAAGTCAGTAAATGTAATGTGAACAATATTCATCTAAACACGAGTTCTCAAGTGTAATCCAGAGCCTTTCAAAACATACAAATGTGAATAATTGTTATAATATCTATAAACAGAATGGTGTGGTGTGTGTCACAATGACAACACCGTGTGTGGGTGGGATGGAGAGAGGGAGGGAGACAGAGAGAAGTTTGCCTAGTTGTATAATGACAATTATAAAGCTAACATTTTGGAATGTCAAACCTCTGGTTATTTTTAAGCTCTTTCCTATGGTAATTTTTAAGCTCCCTCCTATGGTAATTTTTAAGCTCCCTCCTATGGTAACAAAATGGGACCAGTACCTTTACCTGGACCAGGCATTCCATTCTTTTGTGGAGAGAGCAGATAAGACATGCATACAACTTTAGGACAAGTCCTCAATTCACTCTTTCTCAGCTGAATTTGTTATGATAACCAGTTTTTCTCTGTTAAGTCTTAATTGAGCATATATTGGCAGTTAAAAAAGGGAAACACATACAAAATCCTTAATTCTTTAGTAATTGAATAGCCCAAATACGTATGTATGTCCAGAAGTAATATGTGCCTTCAGACTGACCACTGTCATTGTTGCTGTGGCGATGGACTGATGTATACATGGATACATGACTCTGCAATTTTTATGACTGGTTTGGAGCAGTTTAGGATGCCTACAGTGCATGCTGCACCAGTTAAACTATATTCATACTGGCTAGCAAATTGGGGTCAAATACTCCAAATGTATTTAATTGCAATTGCAAATTACTCTCTCTTTGAATACAATTGCAAATACAAGTACTTGATTTAAGAAGGGGTTTTAATTGCATTGCAAATACTTTGAAAATACACAACAGTGTTACATGTATGTGCTGCTACATCACTTACTGTACTCTTATATTTTTCTAGTATTTAAATATACTCCCAATACACAGAGCTCAGGGTCACTTAAATAAAAATACATTGCAATACTGCCAAAAATGTATTTAATTGCAATTATATACATGCAACTGCAATGTATTTGACCTCAACTCTGCTGGCTAGTTGTGCCATGAGGTATGGCAAAATGCATGAATTATTTAATATACAGTAATTATTACAAAAAAAAAAGGCAGGCATGCTGACTGCTCTAGCTAGTTTGTACACCTTCTACCAGACACAGTTGGATCTTGAGTAGTAAAAGTATCTACATAACTGGAAATGGCCCTCACTTGACTACCCAACTTCTATCCCTATCATAGTCTACTGTTGCCAGACCCTTTACCAAACCACTAAGCGGGTAGAGGGATTGTTGTCTCGTTTTACCCTTTTTTAAAGCACTGTGGCCGTTTTATGGGAAAAATTTCAGCTATTTTAAAATATTTGTGTATAATTAAGTTTTGTTAGTATCAATACATGTATATAAATTTGTGGTATTACAAATAAAATGTACAGCAATAAAATTCATTTGGTGAAATCTAGCTACAACAATAAGTTACATTTGTGTATCCAAAAGACATCTATTGAACGCAATTAATGTTTATTTCTTCGTAGTTATTTTCGTGTACAGAAAAGTTCACATTTTTTCTTACTTTGTTTTCTTTTGCTTTTCTTTTTTCTTTCTGTCTGAGAGTGTTGGACAAGGAGGTTTGTCTTCTAGTTATAGGCGACCCTCTTTCTAAGGTTGGGACACTCCTTCTTTCCCCTGCACATGCTACAGCTGTGCTTGGCATTAGTCTTCCTCACAATCCGTAGTCTGGGCTCGAAGTGACAAGGCTCCACTTCTGCCTCTCGGCAGCTGTAACAAGGTGCCGTGTTCCACATCTGGCACTTCACCGTGAAAGTGTGTTCGCAGTTGCACTTAAAGAAGCAGATGAACACGCCTTCTTCTTCACCACGAGGCACTGCCGGCATCATGTTCTCGCAGGAGTGACACTGGGACACGGGGTTGTTCCCCCTCACCTTCTGGTACCACAGTCGGTACTTGTGGTGCTCGTGCTTGCCTGGGCAGTCCTCACACTTGAACTGCCACAGCCTGGAGTAGCACTGGTAGATGGTACAATTCTGGGACATAGTTAGCAGAGATTGTAAAAGCAGCTGCAGAGAAAATAAGAAGTTTGACTTCTGGAATATAAAAAATTTGCTTTTCACCAGAAATCCTTTCAGAAATCCTTTCAGAAATCCTTTCAGAAATCCTTTCAGAAATCCTTTAGAAGTTTAATTTGCCTTGGACAATTCCTGGACTGGTAGAATTTATAGAACCTGGTCACTGGTCGCCAATGCCTGGAAGTTACTAGACTACCAAGTGGAGTTAAATAGCCTGTGGCTCTCCAGTATTTATAATAGTGGAGTGGGGAAACACCAGGGGAAGTACCCCCGGATACAGTGTGGTACCTAAACATGCTGGGAGTTGTTATGAATACATTTGTTTTTTCCTGAGTCATGATGAATATGATTACACAGGGTTTGTTACATGTGGTCGGCAGATTCCAATTGAGAAGTTAGTTCTGGAACTAGAACCATACAGGATCTATTACCATACAAGTTGCTGCTCCTTATCTATTTATGCATTCTTTATGACAGTAGTTAAATTTCACATTGTGATGCATTTGGTGGAGAACTTAATGTGGTCAAGGTACATATGTGATGAGTCAGCAGAAAATGTACGTATTATGTTATTTGTATTATTTCATTTGCTAGCCATGCATGTAATTAAAGATAATTTATGAATAAGTTCTTGTGATGTGTTCTTCTCGTGCGAGGTCGTTGGCGTCACAACATGCTCTATTGCTGTGTTGATGTTCTATGTATCGGCTAGTCTGCCTTGCACGTTCCTCAGAGCGCAGTGTGAAGTAGTCACACGGAGTTTCATGTGTAAGTTTGGTAGGCATTGATATGTGTGTACACGAACACATAGTGGTGAAGATGAGTTGTGTGTGTGCATGGCTTTATCCTGTGTGTATGTATGTGTGTATGCATGCCTGTTTGTGGTGCACCTATGTATGTAGCAAAGTGCCTTGAATCTACGCAATTACAGTAGGAGTAAAAAAAAGTTTGGAATTCCGTTCCGTAGAACGGCCGTCGCACAATAAAAAAAAGGGGAGAAAACGGTACGCCATTTGTTGAAGAACGGCTGTTCCGTTCGACCGCGTTACCGTTTTAATCTTTCTCGTTCACCGTATGTCTCGCTCAAAGAAATATAAAAAATCGTTTATCCAATAAAACGTTCCGATTTTTTGTTTACAGGCTCCAGAGGCAGAGCTTTTCGGGTTTAAAAAAATTGAAGCCGTCCTATTCGAAGTTGTCTCATGGAGAATTGTTAGTTCGACCACCGCACAGTATCGACGTTTTCTCGATGTTAGAGCCTTCTCGGGCTTAGATTTTTTACTACTGGTGGTCCATCAGTAGCTAACAGAAGATCTACGAAGTGCGGACCTCGTTATAGCTCTGTGCCCGTCGGAACTTCAGTCTGCAGCTTTATTGAAGCAAGTTAAAATTTTATACGAGCTTTTTTGCACTATCCCCGTAGTGTTTGATACAAGGCCTTAGCTTGCTGATATAGCTATGGAAGAGTTTCTAGCTAGAAAATATCTGTGAATCGACGGAAATGCTTCACCATTTTTTACCGTTTTAGTAAACGGTGTCGGCCGTTTAGTCAAAACGGTACGGAACGCAACGATAAAAACTACGGTTAAAAAACTACCGTTTTATGGCCGTACTACGAAACGGAATTCAAAACTTTTTTGACTCCTACTGTACATACACATGTGCAAACCACACATACACACACATACATGCAATGCACATGCAGACATGTGTAGGATCGCATGGAGAGTGATAGTACATGTGTGTATGTATAGATCATCATTATTAGTCACTTTATATGTTTAATGCAACTAGGATTTTATGCCCTTTGTACCCATAGCTAGTGAGTGTATATCTGTGAAGTGCTGTATGTTAAGTCTTCATACATAATAGAGTATGTCAGAATCAACATTTTTTTCCCCTTTTGTTTCCTTTTTTTTTTCTTTTTCTTTTTTTTTTTTCTTTTTTTTTTTTGACTTTGGTTCTCAAATTTTTTCCTTTCATTTTTTCCTACCTGTTGTGCTGTGAATTTTCAATACACAGAAACTGTTTCACACCTTGTCTGCCTCTCTCTACATGCCAATAAGTGTGAGCTACTGGACTCTTGATGTTGATATAAAGAGAAAGACAATGAATTGTATTTGCAGCCATACTAATTGTTTCTGTACGATTTTTTTGTCAAGTTATTTTTAAGAACTTTCCCTTACATTCAGTTAAAAGTGGCGTGCATGTTTAATATGTACTTGTATGTTGGCTTCAGGAATGGTTTTAAAAATGGTGCATGCATTATGCTTTTATAGTGCATACAGCTACATGCGTGTGTTCAAGTTTACATTGTTCTATAACATCAGTCATGCACATATGCTCTATTCATCACACATACATTTAGACCTACATATTTGTCACTAACTTTTTTGCATATTTAAAAACAGACTTGAGAGGCTAACTTCATCTTGAAATTCAAGTCAAGTTTATGTTAGTCCATGTCTGAATGCATGCAGTGTATCACTGTACAGTCAAATAGCTGCAGCTGAGTCCATTTTTAAATATAGCTTAAAGTTAGTGACAGAATGTTCTAATTCTATAATGTGATAAAAATAGTGACAGAATGTTCTAAATATAGCTTATTTATCTCCTAAATTGTTTCTTCTCTGCTTATGTGCATTTAGGAGCACATATATCCACTCACCCCTTCTTTGTTAAGATTGTGTTGGGTTTTAGATACAAACACGTAATGCCTCCTACTATGTTACCCTGACTGTAGCAATGGCAAGTATGTTTGAAGTGTATACCTCTCAGTCATATTATGACCTCCCACAAGAGGTACATAGTTGATTGCCAGCAATGGATTAGCTGCAGATGATTGCAAATGGTAGCTGCAATTCTCTACATATACCATTTAATATTGCAGTTGACACTGTACATTGTATCATGCTTACTACATAATGTAAGTTTTCAAATGGTTCTATTTGCTATGTTATTGGCGAGCGAGCGAAGTGAGCAAGACACTCTCAGGGGTGAAACAATTGAAAATCGGGGATGTTTGTTTGTTTATATGTTTGGACGTACCTATGTCATTTTGTACTTTGACCCTCAAGTACTTTTGTGTTAGCTCGATGTTCGACCCCATCCCAAATCTTCACTAAACAGAATCCTCTGGTTTATCGATCATTACCCGTGAAATTTTATTGTCCACTAGTGAATATCACAAAGAAAATGTTTAAATAACGTGACTTGTTTTTTTGTTGCTTTTTTTTTAAAAACATTGCAGGGAGTGGTTACTATGGCATTGAATCCCTTTTACCGTACATACGTAATTCAAAATCTCAGACTTTTTTTTTTAGTAGCTTGAATGTTTGAAGTTAAAATTAATCGTTTAACAATAGCGTAGTTTTAGGCTCGCTCGCCATTTGTGCTCAAGCACATCACTAGCATTGTTACACTTCCATCCACTCAATCTTACTAATGGGTAGCGTAAAAGACACAGCAAAATTAAGGAGAATTTAAGTCCCTTAAATTGACCACTTTTTCAAATTTCGAGCTAGTTTCCGAGTAAATGCGGGGAAACTTCAGCTCCAAACAAGCGCAAACTAGATGCAATGATCCTTACCTATTGTGTACATTGGTTTACGGCTTACTGCAGTCACGTGATCATTTATAGTTTGCGTATTTTCTCTTAACTGCGTGTGTCCTCAGCAGTTAGAAGTTAAAGTAAACCGAAGAAATTTTAGTTGTGTAATATTAATACGCTGAGTGTTCGCACCCTGGGCGCTCTATTTTTGAAATTCAAAGTTCAGAGAATTTTACAAATTTTTCATGACTGGAGAACTGAATACAAAAACCACAGTAAGCTTTAAAAGATACATGAACACACTAACACATGCACACACATACATACAGCCTTACTGGCATAGTCTGTGTAGTTATTGTGCTGGACTTTAGTTGAGTTGAATCGTTTACATTCATATGGCAAAGCTCATTCATTCGTAGTAGTAATAGTAGTAGTAGTAGTACGTTCAGTATCTTAATGGAATGCCACTTGTCTGGTCATGTTGGGACAGCCTGGCTTGCCATTGCACTTGCTGCAGCTATGCGTGCAGTCTGACTTCTTCTCAATGCGTCGGCGAGGTTCGAAGTGGCAAGGAGAAACCATCTTGCTGCCACACTTTACCCCGTAGCACTTCGCCGTGTCCTGCATTTCACACTTCACCGTGAATTCCCTGGGGCATGTGAAGCACACGCAGTAGCAGATGAACACGCCTTCTTCCTGTCTCCTGGGGACGTTGTATTTCATGTAATCAATGGGAACAGCATCCGGATCATTCCTTCCTCTGATGCTCAAACCTCTCATTCTGTTCTCAAGAGACCCTTCTTGGCCTTCTTTCTCCTTTAGCCTCTCTAAGCGTTGTTCTTCTTTCTCTTTGCAAGAGTGGCAGACTGACATGGGCCTCTGTCCTGGTAAGGGAGTGACCCTCTCGTACCACAGTCTGTACGTGTGGTGTTCCAGCTTCCCTGAGCAGTCGGTACATTTAAATTGCCACAGATTAGAGGAGCAGCGCTCTGGTGTGCACTTAGTGGCCATGGTTTACCAACTATTTGAAATACTTGTTTCTCTAATGTATGGCCTGGCGTGGCTCTTTGAGTTTTTATAAACAAGTCAGATTGCTGACGTCATGATGGTAAACATGACAGCTTTATTAGCCAGGATTTCCCCAGGGGGTCCCCTCACATTCTTCTGGGGTTTTTTTGGGTTTTTTTTAATGAATAATGTAAACCCACCTTATATGTACAAGTCTTTTTGGAAATGAATAATGTTATGTTGCGTATACTTGCTTGTGGTGTGGTACGTGTGTGGTTATTTTCTTAAATTTTACCACTATGCAGTGCTGTTTTAAATGTTATCTCCCACTTGTTTTGTACTGCAGCAAAATTTTAAGTAGTTTTAGTATTGGACTTGAAAATGTATCATTGTTTCCTAGCAATCCTAGTTTTTTGTTTTATTTTTGTTGTTGTTGTTTTTTAAATATAAAAAAAGCAGCAAATAGTAACTAAAGCAATGAGGGCCTTTACCGGATTAAAAAAATTTTTTTTTATTAAATTGTGTGCTGGATTACTCGTGGGAAAAAATGAGGTAAAATGGTAATAATTATAATATTTTCAACGGCTATGTACTGGTACATATGTACCTATGCAAGTAAAATAATATATACTATTGAAATAATTAATAGTACAGCGCGTAAACTGCACATTAAAAAATGTATGGGGAAATTCATTGTTCATTTGAAATTGCACGGGGAAAGTGAAATAAGTGGAAACTCCGGAAAGTGGGCACGCATGCAGCGTCAACCTTGGAAACACAGTTCTAGTAGTTTGTAGCTGGAGGCAATGTCATTCTGTACCACAGAAGCTCTACCCGTATTAGATGGTGTCGGAATGCCCACCCATGAGAAACCTCGGTGAAGACAATGAATGCCTATTCAGAGAACAATAGAACAATTACTTGTTGATTAATGTCAATTGTCATATCCGGTATCTTTCTGTTAGTGTCACTTGAGTTGTGTGTGGCTGGGTTTTATACACTATGGCCTGCCATGCTCAGCTCAGAGTTGAGTTTGTCCAGTTTTGAGCAAGTGTTGTGCTGTTTGTATCTAATCTATTGAGACACCTTAAGGGTAAAATAAGCTGCCCTACTATTAGCGAGTGATAGCACGGGTAACCTGTGCTATTAGGGATCAATAGCACTCGTAAAGCAATTGAAATAACGCTCGGCTTTGCCTCATGCTATTTCAGTCGCATTACTCGTACTATTAATCCCGAATAGCACGGCTACCTGTGCTACTACTGATACATTATATAGCATCATTTATATGAACTAGTCCATTAACCTTGGGTAAACTAGTGGATGTGATGATGCTTTACCTATTTTGTTCGTGGTGATGCTTTACCAACCCAGATCAATTAAAGAATTATTCACGAATACACACAATGTCTTCGTCTTAGTCAACAAATGTAAGTGGTCTATTAATAACTGTCAATAAGGCCTTTCATTAGAATGTATGTACATTCATAGCTTGCTATGGTATCAAATTAGAAAACCTTTTTTTTATTATTATTACTAATTTTGATGAAAGGAGTTGTGAAGTAGAGAAGCAACAATCTTACAAATACAGTACGGTTGTACATACCCTCCAAGTTTTGAGAATCCAATCCGGGGACGAACCACACTCCACACTCGTCAATTAAGATTAACCACACCTACCATGAGTATCATGTAATGATTATTATTGAAAATGCAGTTTAAGTTTACAGAAATGCTGAGTGTGCTCATTAGACTGCCTGGCCTGTGCCTTTCTCATCACACAGATAGAAACTGGATGTCTGATCTGTACAAGTTTTTGTGAGAATAAAAGAAAATGACTCCTTATTTTGCATAAACGTTAGAGCAAAGTGTTGGAACAACACGAGTATTTTTGTTGTGGAGTTGATGTGGCCACCTTCAGAGGCAGCAATTGATTTAACGAAATTAAATCCTTCTTTTAACAGTCCAAGTCTTGCAGGTGTGACCTTTAACCTACAGGTAAAACTGTACGTATAGCGGTTAGGTAAAAGGTCTTCTGAGATGGGACTTGACTAGTAATTGTGATCGAGCTAACTGAAGGTAACTTTGTGCTCTCAATGATTCAGTCATTATCGGCTGAACTAATTATAGTAATAGCAATTTTCTCCTTCTAACAGCCAATATTGTTAAGTTTTAATTAACAATATTGGCTGTTGGAACGAGAAAATTTGCTATTATTATAACTCTGTTCTCTCATGGACAATCTTCATTTCTATTCAGTTACTTTCCAGGATAAACTGCTTTTTGAGGGCAAATCTGTACGGGGGGACTCTTTTTGTAGATATGAATTGGGGACAGTCCCTTGGGGAATTTGGGACACTTGGAGTGCATGTATAGCTGTCAATGGCACACCATTTTTGTGTTGGTGCTTCAAATTCTGTCACATTCTATATACATACTTGGTTTTGAAAGTGTCACTGCTGTATAATAGCTATATAAATTGATGGTACAGTATGTAGTGATGATACTGTACCTAGTGATAATATAGTGATAATAATAGTGATGATACTGTACCTGTGATGATAGACCTAGCTCTTAACATATTTTTTTTCCTGCTATATTTAGAACAATATCAGATATAGGGTCTACTGTAGATAAAGACTCGAGGGGGGGAGGCGTGTTTTAGACTTGGTTGCTGGGTTATAAATTGGGTGGTGCATGGCCCATCAATCATCGAGTGATGTTTTTATTATGAATCTTTTAAGAGAAGTATGAATACCATTTTATCTGTCTGGGATGAGCTCAGGAGTGAATATGAATTGCATGGTTTTTGGGGAGTGTGTAAAGGTTATGTCAATTCACAAGTTATTCATGTATTGTCAGCTGAAATGATGATAATCATAGCAGAGAACTATGGCGTCTGGTGAAGTTTTAACAATTTTTATACCAGCCATGTGACCACTGACATGAAAAGGTAACCTCAGGAGGGGGAGTATTGGCAGTGAATGTTTCAATTAGAATGCATTAATAGTACGGTGCGTAAGTTGCCCATTAAGAATGTATGGGTAAAATCGCTGTTCAATTGAAATCACACGGGGAAATTGAAATAGCATGTAACTAATTGAAATAGCACGGTAATTAAGTGGAAACTAAGTGCAATACCACGGTAGCTAAGTGAAATAGTATGGGTGGTAAGTGCACACGTGCAGCGTCAACCTTGGAAACATACAGTTCTAGTAGTTTCTAGTTGAAGACAATGTCATTCTTTAGCGCAGAAGCTCTGCCTGTATTAGACGGAATGTTTTTCAACAGATTAGGAGTTAGGAGCCGTACATTGAAAACGAAGTTCCAGCGGAAGCTAATCCTGAAAAAGGAGATAGTGACTGAATGATATAGTGTATCTACAATTGCAAATGACTTTTTAAAAGGCTGGCCTACTATTAGAGAGTGATAGCACGGGTAACCTGTGCTAATAGGGATCAATAGCACTGTAAAGCTATTGAAATCGCGTTACTTGTGCTATTAATCCCGAATAGCACAGTTACCCGTGGGCTGATGTCTGCCAAAGCAGCTGCCAAAGCTAAAAGCCTGGTTATACTAGTGTTCAAGGACCAGACGAACACAGTTAGTCTTAACAAGCACAAATTCTAAACTGAACCAAAATTACATACATATTTACAATATAGGTGAGAGCTTGCCGATACATTGGTTGGGTTTGTGGGATATAAATATAATTAAAGCTTGATAGTTAGGTAAAGGGTAGTCATAAAAGATGAGACAAGACAATACATTTAGTTCTTCTGTACCAAGGTGGATGTAATCAAAGGGCGAGGTCTTCATGTTTGGAGTTTGGGTGTGGTCTGTTCGTAGAGACCGGAACATCGTAGTTCGCGTCAAGTTGTCACACTGTGCGAGTATAATAGTCAGTCCAACTACGGAAGTTTATGTCATTTACATATTAGTCTTCCCATTATCAAGAATAAGAGTAATACTATAAGTTATGTAGGTGTGCAGCAGAGAGAAATGGAAGGAATTGGGGTGACTTGGGCAGAGCTATGGCAGCTAGTAATGCTGGGTTTCTGACATGTCATCTAAAAATACTGTAATACTGGAAATAATCTATCATTTAATTTTTAATTTTTTTGCATCTGGTGACCTATGAATTGTCTCTGGCACCTGCAGAACAAACAAATGAATTCGATTTTTTTCCCCTTCCAATTGGATTGCAATAATGATATTCATATCTCAGATTAATGATATTTACTTGGTGTGTATTAGAGCGAGTTGGGAGGTCTAGTTGACCCTTATGAGGTGCCAAAAATGTTCTAGATTTCATTCCCTGGATCGGCTGTCAAACTATTAAAAAAACAGGAGGAAAGTGGTACACAAATGACTGCTCTGTTCGGCCTAGTTAGTTACCTTTTTAATTTTTAAATTTTACCATATGCCTCGCTCTAAGAAATACAATACATTTTATTCAATGCAACGTTCTGATTTTATTTTCAGGCTCCTGAGGTGGAGCTTTTAGTGTTTCAAAATTGAATCTGTCCACTTCTAAGTTGTTTTTGTGAAGAATGGTAAGGTCATATCTAGCTGTTAGGGCAATCATGAACTTATATTTTTTACTGTTCGAGGTACAACTGTAGAGCTACCTTAGATAAAGAGGTGTGCCCGTGGGAAATTCGGCTAGCTACAGCTTTATTGAAGTAAGGTAGATTTTTGTACGAGTAGTTTTGCACTATCCCTGTAGCATGGAGATGCTTACATAAGAACAAACAGAACATTGTATGGATATATGTACGTGTGTTTGTGTGTAAGTGAATATTTGTAGTAAATTAAGTATTGATTGTGTGTTATTTTTCACATGGGTTTTATGTTGGTATGCAATCTCTTGTTTTTAATATGTACTAGTAGCCACTCCTATAAAAGCATTGTCACTTTGTGTTTATTCAAAATCCTATTCTGTTATTGAAGAGGGTTAGGTAATGAGCAAGGGAGATAAGTCAAGGACCTCGTGGCAGCGCTAACTATACCTGTGGGGAGGACCTCACAGAATTAACTCTCACCTACAACCACAACTTACCATTAAGCTTATCCTGCGCCCGCAGTATTAACTCGTGAATTGTAAATTGTTAGTAATCACATCCAATTAAATTAAGTAATTGGATCACATTCCAACAACTAGTGAACTATTGTGTGTATGTGTGTGCGTATCTGTGTGATGACATCGATAAATCTAAGATTTTTTTGGTCCAGTCGATATTTGTGTAAATCACACTAGTGGTGTGTGTTTGTGCAAGTCATTTTTTGTAAAACAAATTTCTTATGGCACCTGTATGCATGCATGAACTGAATCAGTTCAAAATGTTCTCTTTTAAATATCTTGACAATTGGAAAAGTATTCTTATTGCACGAGTCAGTGTACAATAAGGGGAGATATTTCATGTGCATGTGTCTATATTTTCACGAGCTATGATAGTGATACTATAAGCACGAGAGTGAAATATCATTCCCCATATGGTGCGACTAGTGCAATAAATTTTTTATTGTACGTTGTCCAGAACTAATGCATAGGTATATAAGTCGGAGCGTTTAATGCAGCATTCAATATGGGAAAATATTGAATGTTTGCGTCATGTGAAAATCTCAAAAGGAAAATGAGTCTATACCATAATATTTGGTAGGTTATCAACCTAAGGAGGAATGCAATTATTTTTTTTATCAGTTTTGCTATAAGAACAAATTAACTCGTCAAGGAGGAGTATTGATGACGATTGATGAGACTGTAACGTGGCTGTATCGGCAGTAGTATTTACTATATCGTATCTCCGGTTTATGTAGTGCACACATATTTGAGTTAATAAGTGACTGGTGTAGTGTACATATGATGTACTGTATGTGCTGATTGCTACTCATTTTTGGCTCGAATTAAAAAAAAAAATTCTTGGCAGGCTGGACACACATTGTGATTAACAGATGTATCACTGGAGTTATCACAAGTAATATCATATTCTCTAACAAGTTTGAAAAAAAATACCCTGTAATGGTATTCATTGACTTTGGGGGAAAACAATGTGTAGTGTGCCTCACAGAATATCCTTTTTTAGTCAAAATCAGAATATTGTCTCTTAGACATGCAATGGTGGCAAACCTGTCGCTATTAATAGTTAGTCTTATGCCATGCCTGGGTAATGGTTTTTCTGGATTCCATATTACAATGCATTCGATTACTACGAATAGTTTATAGTAAATAAAACTAGTTGTGTTGGTTGTGTTGCTTTGGTGTACTGTTTTTGTTGCAGTTTGAACTTTTACCATATAAGGAAGAATTGGGTCAAAGTTGTAATTAAATTCATATTAAATTATTTCTCGCTATCTTTCCTTTGATGGCAGATTCTGTGTGAGTCACTAAGGTATTGCGAACTGTTGTGTAGTGTGTGTGTCGGGAGGAGGGAGGGGGGGTTTGTGTTTGATGATATCGATAAATCTATTATTTTTTGTTTATCCAATATTTTTTTGTAAATCACACCAATCTCGTTTATGTTTGTGCATGTCATTTTTTTGTGAAATAAATTCCAGATGGAGCCTGTACGCACACACAAACTGTATCACTTCAAAATGTTCTCTTTAAATTTCTTAACAATTGACTAAAGTTTGTACAATATGCTGTTCTTATTGCACGTGTCAGCATATAATATGGGGAGATATTTCACGAGCATGTGTCTAAGTATTGTCACGAGCTATGCTAGTGATAATAAAAGCATGAGAGTGAAATGTTATTCCCTATATTGTGCGACTAGTGCAATAGAATTTATATTGTATACATACATAGGATATTTATACAGTTATTTTAATTTGTCCTTTGGGAAGTGTTGACTATTTAATCTGTTGTACATAATTTATCATAACGATCACAAGTTTGGAGACAGAGGGTGGCTGGGATACAGAGTGAGTAGAATTTCAATTCATGGATTGAGAGCATGCATTCCTGAGTACAGAGGTTAGTACATTATGTAGCTTGTTATGAGTTTTAAGTGAGTTCTGTGAGCTAGTTAGAAGCCTTCAAAGACCCAGCAGTTGACACAATCACAAATTTTGTCTGGAATTTCCGTTTAATTTTAATTTGTCCTTTGGAAAGTGTTGACTATTTAATCAGTTGTACATAATTTATCATAACGATCACAAGTTTGGAGACAGAGGGTGGCTGGGATACAGAGTGAGTAGAATTTCAATTCATGGAGATTGAGAGCATGCATTCCTGAGTACAGGGGTTAGTACATTATGTAGCTTGTTATGAGTTTTAAGTGAGTTCTGTAAGCTAGTTAGAAGCCTTCAAAGACCCACCAGTTGACACAATCACAAATTTTGTCTGGAATTTCCAAGTTTATCTAAACAAGTGCCTGAGGCTCGAGGGGCTTTTCTATGAGTCCATTTCCTGTCAATATTAACAACTAGCAAGTATACCACCACACAGTGGTGCTTGGTGTGGTACCACCTTTGCTAATTAGGATTGCAGGCGCATGCGGTATTTTATATTTTTGTTACATTCTTGGTTTAGTCACATCGGTATCCTATTTCTCTTTCTTCCCGAAACCTTTACTCTCTTCAGCTATATACTTATTTTGAGTCCTGGATTCCTTTTTTTTTTTTTTTTGGTCTATTTTTTCCTGCTTCCCAGTTTCTATCCGTGATTGTGGACTTCGTCTCTTTGAGCCTATTGTTTTTAGAATCAACTTTCTTCATTGATTCACCTACTTTAGTTTCCTAATTGCCTCGTACTGAATGTGATGACCTTACATAGTCATGGTGACGCTTTACCAACCAGGCTCAGCTCATGTATTATTCCTAAGTAAGCACACCGTCATCGTTGCTGACGCACAATCGTATTATTACATTTCATTTTGCATGTGAATTTACACTGTTGATTGGAAAAGCATTCCTCTCACTGGCAGGAGGACTAGTCTTAAATGAATCAAGCAGTCACTATTGTTATTATAAACTATGCAATAGGGTATGTCCAGAAGGTAGTATTGGCAAGTCATGAATATCATTATTGGTTATTCGCTCTCTTTTTTTTGCCTTATTTGGGATTATTAGAGATATCTTCAGTTATGATCATGTGTTATTTCATGTCTATTATGTAAGAACAAATTTCTAAATTCTAACAGCCAATATATGTGACCGTCTACAGGAAAACCGGGCACAACGCGGCGTGCGTAAATATCGAGAAAAGATCGATCGATTTCTTAAAAAATGTATTGTTTCAAGCCGACGGAAGGGAACGGTTAGGTCTATTATAGCGGGAACGACTTAAGCTACGACGATAAAACTTGGAGAGCTCAATATCTGGACGCCGATAGCTCTGTAAGTGCAAAAAAAAGTTTTTTCGAAGGGTGTGACGCGTTGTGCCCGGTTTTCCTGTAGACGGTCACTTATGTTTAATTAAAACTTCAGGGTAAATAAAAACTGAAGTTTTAATTAAACATAATTAGCTATTAAAACTGAGAAAATTTGCTATTGCTATAATTATTTCAGCCATGAATGACTGACTCATGTAGCTTATAGTTGTATTACATAGAGGATGCTAGTTTGCTTGTTCTGTTTTGTTTTGTTTTCAAGTCACTTCCATCGTGAGAGTCAGTATGCAACAGAGTTTGTAGGGAGGGGTGGGTTGTGTTTTATGGTGGTGTTTGCATGTGTGCAAATTACGTGTACAAGTTGAAGTATAGTATCGGACTTTTTTTTTTCTCCAGATGTCTTCTAAATCATTGCTAAGTACCTGGTGTGGGATAATTGGGAATAAATGGCTCGTGAACGTATTACAATTAGTGTCTGTAGGAATCGGCTTTGTGTAGTGTAAACTATTGTGAAATATATGTGGTGGTGATACAATGACATCTATATTGGGAAGAAGGAAATAGTCCCCTCATGACTGATAGTAATACTATGGTCAGATCAAAGGGAGCATGAACTCTGGGTCATTGAGTTATAAATATCATCAAGTCTGACGTTCTGGTCCTCTGTCGGTCTGTGTGGTAAAGGAGTTATAAATATCATCAAGTCTGACGTCCTGGTCCTCTGTCGGTCTGTGTGGTAAAGGAAATCATAAAGTTTGAGGCAAAGTCAGTGCTCCAATCAACTTATAGATTGGAGGGACCTTGACAACAATCGCTTTTTTGAGGGACCAAAAATATCACAACTGCTAAGCCAAATATTTTATGTGATGAATTAATGTGACTGATTAATTTTTTTTTATTAGTTATGCAGTGTTTATTATTTTTATTATTAATATTTTATTTATTTATTTATTTATTTTACTTTTAACCCTCAGGCAAAGTATCGCGTGATTAATTGTTTGTACACTATGCACTGTGAGTAGCAGGTTGTGAATACGTTTATTGTCCTTTGAATTTCATTACATGCATTCTTGCCACTTGTGTGCATATAAGTGGTGGTAGATTTACACAAAAGTCAGATAAGAGGTTTGGTTAAAAAACAAAAGTGTAAAAGAATCGGAAATCAATTTTATGGTATATGAAATTTCCTCTCCTACAAGAATGTATGTTCTGGTATCATTCTCTGCTGCTCTATTTATATGTAAGTATTTTTAGATAGTCCATGCTGTATAGTAATAGTTTCTTATTAAATGAAAGAGTGTGTAAAATTTACAAGTGTGGAGACTGATTTTTTAGCTAATATATTATTTTCATGTATGTAGCTGTAACCTGTTCTAGTTGAGTTAGCCCCAAGAATAACTTTTGAATGAAAAAAGCTACGCATTTTGGGTTTGCAGCATTGGAAAATGCACTGGAGTGGGTAAAAATATTCTTGTTGTAAACTTTAAAACCAAAGGGAAAGTGATTTCCAAATTGATGCAAAAAGTGTGTGGGAATAGGAAAAACAACAACAACAACAACAACAACAAGGCTATCCCACTGTACATGTTCCAAATTTTAAGTCACGTGATTTGGCTCGATCGATCACTTGCTTAGTTATCCATTGAGCTCGTGAACAAACCGTTGTTTCCTTCTTGGACGGTTGCTTTTCTAATTTTGTATTCCATGTAGTGTAATTTGTGTTCATGGGAATGCTAGACCAAGTCTTGTGTTGTTGTATGAAGGGAGGTAAGTCTGATGTGGAGGTAGGTTTATTTTGTCTATCTGTTTAACAACAGATGCTGCTGAGAGTAAGTAGAAATAAAGACTGAAATACAGCCTTAGTTTTATAAACAGCTATTTTATTAAAGTTTTCGATTGTCAGAGCTGATTCTACGCAGGTTTAATACCCTTCCACTATTTTCTAGATTTGTGGCCATTCTGAGTAACTTTAGCTGTGATAGCAAAAAATGTTGCATTAATGCACACCCAAGTGACTCGCCCTCTTTTTAAGTGAGTGTTGACTGATTCACTTGCATGTTATTGTTGTTGAATTCACATGAATAAATTGCTTCTGGTTTTTCACTCAGTGCACTCTGCAGCCACCTCACTTGCTGTAATGTCAAATTCACTTGGACAAACTCTAGTAGTTTATAGAATATTTTTGCGATGTATAATTAGTAGAATAGCAAGTGTGGAGACTATATTTTTATAGCTGGTGTATTATTTTTCATGTAGCTATTGGCTATACATAGTTTGTAGATTGAGTTGTGATAGTGATGTTGTTTTTGTTCTAAATACAGATCAGTGTGGACTGGTGTCTAGCTATGGGGAGATATATGCCTGTCGTGGTTCTACGCACTACTTTGTCTGCAACACTACCACCACCACCATTACTCACGAGCACTATATTCAGATGAGATGGAACAATGCTAGCGGATCCAAGACTACAGTAAGACAGTACTCTACCTTACTTTGTAATACCAGCGGAGAACATGGAGGCAATCATGAGGATTATGACCATTCCGACCAAGTAAAGCTCAACTCTGCTTGTCAGACCATCCATAACATCAACCGGCTCCTGTCTTATCACACAATCAAAGTTTCTGGTGATGCTAACATTGCGGATGTGGGTGACACAGATCAGCTTGTTGTGGCTTGCAGGCATAATGATGTTGATGATACTATAAACAAATTGATATTTGAAGGTTGGTAAATTAATGTATTTATGTATTATTTATATTATTAATTTATTTCCATTCTATAACAAGGGATGTATTTACATTGCGACATGTTATATATATATATATATAATATATATATCATATTAATGATGTGTACCATCACATTCTTAATAACCTGTATGAAGTCCTATTTAGAATAATATATATACGAAGGTCACAATAATTTCGTTTATTGCATTTATTCACTAGTATTTATTTATTCATTTCTCTCTATCTAAGTATATATATATATATATTATTTTTTTAGGACAACCTGTAGCTCCTACAATTAAATGTAACATGACCTCTACAACGCTTATGCGTATATCACTTTCGAACTATGGAAATGTTTCTTCAGTGGACTATTTTAACTTGAATTTTTGTGGCACTGGTGTTAAGATACATCCGCAAAGGACTTACTATTATGTTGAGTTGGATGAGAGATGCAGTCATGGAGTCATCAATGTGACAGTGACTGCAGTCAACCATTGTCAAGTATCTTCAGAAATGGGTAAGGTACAATATATCCCAGTGATGTGTTGTGCACAAACGGCGAGCGATCCAATAAGTGTAATTCAAACAAGATTTAAAAAAAAAAAAAAGAGTTAAATATGGTAAAGGGTCTTTGGTTTTGCCAACACAAAAAACCTAGAGACTAGCCTAGGAAGCTTTGTTTTTTAAGAAGAAAATAAAAAGGAATCCATGTGCATGTTTAAGACCATGTAGCTACCCAATACATATAAATATACCTGATTTTCAATTGTCACCCCTAATAGTGTCTTGCTTGCTAATTATATGTATTACAAAAATGTTATTTCATATAGCTACTATCCAAACTGTTGGCACATTTTTATTTTTTTTACCATTTTCATTTTCCTACAGATTTTACAATCTGCAACTGGACCGACTCAACTCCTATCAATTCAATTCACAAAGCCATATCTTCAGCACTAGATAACACTACTACTTCCTTGCCCACCACGTCTTCATTACTGTCACACAGTGTACAAACACTTCCTCTTCATTCTGCACTGGTTTCTCTTGTAATCATTGCTTCCACTAATTTTATTCTTAGCAGTCATTGTTAAAGGCTAATGTTTTGATGATTGTACATTCATGATTTTCTAGTCACTCGTTTGTCAAAATAAATTTGAACATACTCTTCATATTACAATGAATAGATGTAGGAAACATATTGGCTATGGCCACTACACTTTTTGGGAACTGTCTAAATCTGTTTTAATCCTGCATGCGCATGTTGTTTTTGTTTGTATGTGTTGTTGTTTTTTGACAGTAAATAACCGTGTATCAGATAGAAGTTTTTGCCACTAGCTTATCGGCCTTATCAGCATTTTTGTCAACTACCTCGCCTTGTGCGAAATTTTCAGTCATGACTTTATAAGTGTCCATGAAGGAACCAGTTTTGAAGATGAAGTCTTGAGCTACCTTCTACTGAATTCACTATAAGAAGAATGGCTATCTGAACAGGTTAATAAGAGTTATAAATTGGATAAAAACAGTTAATGATTCTGACAAACTTTTTTTGACAAGGTATGATTAATGGTAAGATTGGTACCCATGTCTAATAATAATAATATGAACTCGAACTGCAGAAGGATTGGTAAAGGGTCTTCTAAATTTAATGTTTACCACCCGATTGAATTTACTGGCCAAAGTGTGATAGAAAGTGCAGTATATAAGATAGTCTCCATGCATGTACATTTAATAATCGATTGAAATTTATATGGTATATTAAAACACCCACAAATTGGGCATAAGCTATTGAAATTGATGCACACACAAGTGCCAGCTGGTTTCCGCCATCTTTAGTGATGCAGTATGTTCCAGTGACTAGTATTATACTATTAACGATGTAGGAAATTCCAGAATAAATTAATAGAACAGGTCCAAGAAAGAGAAATAGCCAGAGTGAAGAGGGCAGCAGTAATGACCAGTGTAGTATCCTGTTTATTTTCTAAACTTGCAGTGTCGCGCTAATAAGAACACAGGCTCTTAGAAAGAGTAGAAGTCCATGCCAAAATCTACCATTGCAAGTGGAGCATAGTAAGTATCCAAGAGGGGTTTCAACTTACTATACCATTGCAACAATTTTCTATTGAAGCTTGAATCCTGATAGTAATAGTAAATGTAAGGAGCTAGAAAGATAATTATCATTGAAAAAGCAGATGGTATGACCTGGCCCCCAGTATAATTGAGTGGGGTCCAGTTTCCACACATAGGTAGTAGAGTTATTGTAGGAGTAATGGATTTCTTTGAAATCCAGTATTTGTAAAGATACTTGAAGTAATTTTGTGTATGAAAGTAGAATTATTGTAGCTAGCATAGCTACAGGATTAGAGCCTAATAATACTCTAAACATTTTAAAATATCTGCTGCATATATTATAATGACTCATGAATCAACACAAATAATTATGCAGATTTCTAGAGTATATGACTCAGTGTTATAGAGCATTGACCAAACTCCAATGCCAGACTAAGCTATCTCCATTTAAATAAGATTCAATTATTTGGTAAAATTTTATTATCAAGTGTGAATCATCTAGTGCGCTAGTCTGGCGTCGCCGACCCCTTACCTTCCTTTTTGATTAATGGGCGGAGGAAGGAAGGGGTCTGGTGTCTCTAGTACCAACGACTTGTGCACGTCGTTGTCTGATGACATCATAGCGGTAGACCCGCGCGAACATTAAATTAGTGCGTTTGTATGAAGTCTGCTATGACGTCTGCAATATGTCTAGCGTGTGGTGGAGTGGCTGCTGTTGGATCGAGGAGAATAATTAAAACACAAAGCTGTGATGGGGTGAGTATTCTGTGGAAAGAAGAAATTGAAAGAGAGTTAGAGAAGAAAGGAGAAGCGCTTGATCTGGATAATCTGATTAGCAGTCAACAAGAAGCCTATATGTGTAGGAAATGTTTCTATGCTTATGAAAAACTACTAGAAGCAAAGAAGGTAATCAATTGTTAATGTTTTCATGCAGTTGTTAATTCATTATCATTTTATAGATGCTAGCTTCAAAAATGCAAGTTGCGGTATGTGTAATCCTTGCAAATATTGGTGCTACACCTAGAACACAGTTATCCCAAGACGTACAGATACCATCTTCAACTTTTGAGTGTAGCACAAATCTACAACGGAAGAGGCCTTGCACTAGCCAACCAGCTACAAGTTTACCACAAGCTAAACGAAGGCTGGTTCCTCCAAATACATCATCCCCTATTCAGCAAGGTTAACTAATTAGGTGGTATTGAATTTCCAAATCATACAACTTGAATTACAGCTCTAAGATGTGATAAACTATTGTGCTTGATTTGGTAATTATTTTGTAAGAAATGGCATATTACTACTGAAAAATTACCTCAGATGTTTGTTGTGACCCGTACTTCTAGAGTTGTTATTGTTTTTTTTTATTAATCGACTCATCAACTTTCAACCATTCTTCCAGTATTTCTATATTTTGTTCAGATAAGGGTACATATGTATAACCCACTGTTCAATCAAAATCTGAATTAATATAGCTACCTGCTTGCTTGGTAGCCAGTGATATTCAAATTTCACAACTTTCCAATCAGGTTGGAATATTCGGTTCAATTTGCCAATGATTTTATGTTTACTTTTACTCTGTCACAAAATAATAACTATATACAGACCCTACTTAGAACCTTTCTCCTAGTTTGATTTTGCACACTTAATAAATGACTTTTTTTCATACAGCTGTGGCTGCATCCTCATCTGTAGTACCTGTTGCCACATTTTCTACATCTGCTGTACTGGTTGCCACATCTTCCTGCACATCCACTGTATCTGTTGCCATGCCTTCTACATCTATTGTTCCTGTTACCACATTTTTTACCTCCACTGTACCTGTTGCCACATCTTTCACATCCACTGTACCTGTTGCAATGTCTTCCTGCATACCTGTTGCCACGTCTTCCACACCTACTGTACCTGTTGTCATGTCTTCTGGTGTTCCTACATATTCTATTTCACCTACAAGCAATGTTACTACTGATAGTAGTTCTCCAAATGTTTCAGTCAGTAAATTATTTCACTTAATTTTAATGATATCAATAAAAACAATTGTCATTGCAGATAAATGTACAATATAGTCATGGAATACGCAAGTATGCCTTAACACCAAGCAGGAAGTATGTGGGTAAAGCTATAGCCCGGCGTAGCAGAAACGCTCTTGTTACCAATTCCCTAAAGGACCCCATCACCAAAAGATATATCATCAGACATGTGGGAATGTTGATAAGAAAAGAGCTCACCAGTATGTGTTCGGATAGGGCACAGTCAGTGCTGAAAAGCCATTCTACGACTACTTTAAAGGAATTTACTTGGAGCACACTTATGACCGAATTGTCCAGTCATGCTCCAATCTTGGTCTCCATTTTAAAGTCTTGTACTGAGACTTGCACGCTGAGACAAAATAGAAATGCAGTGATTGGAGTGTGCTGTGCAGTTTTACTTAAATTTCGCTACTCCAAGATGTGCCTATTTCAGAAAATTGTTTCGTTAATTCTTTACGCTGGAAATGTTGCAAAACAAGTAAGCTTTGTGTGTGTGTGTTTTAATAGCTGTTATTGCTCTTCATGAAATAGGTTTATGAACGCCTACAGAAAGTAGGCTTGTGCATGTCACATGTTGCTACTAATCGGCTCTTAACCAAGCTTGGAGCTGACCATGACAGTTTGGCAAAAGAATGGAGAAATCAATTGGTATCATGTCTTAAAGATAATGATTTCAAGGTAAGTCTTTAAACATATTCCAATTGTTTACATCTATTTATACATTATTATGAAAAGAGCTCAAGTAGCGCATTAAGAGAGAGAGAAGTACTGGACTGTGGAGATTATCCTTCAGACCCCTCATCTGACTCCATCTCAAGTAGCAGCCCTCGTGAAAGCAATAGTATTCAATCTCCACAATTCTCTCCAATTACCTCTGAAAGTGCCTATTCTGGAAATGACATTGAGATTGACAATAACCTGTTAGATCCACAGATGGAGGTTGATTCCACAGGTATGGGGGAAAAAATTAAGGCATATGTGTGCATAATAACTACCAAGCTAATTGATATGCAGGTACGGAAACAGAATGTACTACTGCTGCAAATATGGACTGTGTGTCTTCAGGTGTGGTCTGTTGTAGCTTGCATAATAAATGAGAATTATTAATCTTTTTTAACCATTATAGATTCACCTTGTGCATCCAATTCTGCTCCACTTAAGTTGTTGGGCTATAAACTTGTTGGAGACAACATTGATAAAGGAGTAAAACCTCGATATATGAGAGTTGAGAAGCATCGTGGACAATCTCTGCACTATTTCCACTTCTGTGCTATCCAGAACAGGATAGACTTCAGTGACTTTCCAGACATTTTCCCAGCAACTTGCTTGAACAGTCCTAAGCGAAGAGCACTACATTTGCTGCCATCAGTAGAGGATGATAATGATCTTCGCGCAAACATGGCTGTTCTTGTGTCAAGGATTATAGTTGATAATATACCTTTTTTCCATCATACATTTGATGGAATAGTTACAAGGCATATAAAGCATAAATATTATTCTGAGATGTGCCAAACGTCAGTTGTGGTTAGTATGCAATTACAAGTGTAGCATTATTTAATTATTATTAATGTAAGTGTACTATAATTAGGTACCCCTGGGAGTTTTGCTGAAAAATGAAAATAAAAGAGATGACATGGTGGAGATAATGTCTCATCTCCATCAGTATGTTCCTTCCATTGAGTACAAGAAAACAGTACAAATGATGACCACTGAGGAGACAGTAGAAGTTCCTCAAGCTTCTATAACAAAGATTCTTTTAGGAGGAGATCAGCTTACAGCTGCTAGAGCTAGGGGAGCAAGAAGAGCAAGGGCCAATTCATTATCACCACTTACCAGATTAGAAGGAATTGAACCGACTGCTGCTGATTTTCATGTGCTTCTCAATTTACTGGACGTAAGTTAACTTGCTTTTAAAATGTAATGAATATTTAAGATGTGAAAATATTATTATGATTCACAGATTGCTTGGAAGTATTTTTATTCCACTAGTTCAGCTGCAGAGTTTGGCACTATGTACCAGCTTCGCAATACAATTGGACGGAGCAATGTTTCCACTGACCCTATTCATCACTTTAATGAATGTGATGATTTCTTCACAATGGTGGTAACCTGCTATGTTTTAGTGGCAACGATGAAATCTCTGAACATGCAGACATTAGATGACAATCCAACACTATCAGATATTGACATTCCAGCTGCTGACCTCTGGATGGAATCTGCTGAGAGACGCAAAGAAGTCCTTCTATCTATATGTTTAGATGTGGTGGACCAGTTTGCCTCATTCAAATTTAATGAATCACCATCGTCATCCAGTGATAAGGCTAGTTACACATAACATAGTAATCACTGTATGTCAAAATTTAAGCATATAATTGTATTTTTTAACTGCTTAGGTACATGATTATGGTAAAAAATTGCTTGAATTTGGGTGTTTTTATCTCGAATTACATGATGCCATCAGGGAAGGTGACGGTCACCGGGTTTTACGGTGTTGGAAGTATTTGCTACCAGTTTTCAAGAGCTCTGGTCGCAGAAATTATTCGGTTGAGGTCTTGAACATGTTACGTCAGTATCACTATGACCTCACACCTCGACAGGCTCAAGAACTCATATGGTCTAGATTTGTGAGTACCAAGTCTGCTCCAGGACATAACATTCCTGAAGATCTTCACCAAGAGCACCTCAACCGTGTCATTAAGGAATCCATTAAAGGTCTGAGAGCTAACAAAACTGAAGTTGCTGTGACACGAGTGGGAAAGGCATTGGGAACATTGTATCCTGTTCTCGACAATTTTGATAGTGACAATTCTGTCAGGAAACCATCAGGGTCTCACAAAGTGCCCAGCTGGACAAAAGACCGCGATGTCATCATTGATTGTCTTATCCAATCCAATATTTTTTCTGTTGTCCCCAATCGCTGCCATCCAACTTTTAAAAATCCTAAGGACGTTTTGCATTCCACTGGCAAAGATGACCTTATTGATTGGATACAAAAACATTTAAGAGATAATCAGTAGTATAGTTGGTTCTGACTTTTACCTTTTGTGTAGTACAATTCTAATTAGTTTTAATACTATTACAATTTCAATTGTGCAGACCAATTTTAAATCTTACAAAATATTCTAAAATTGTACACAATTGCTTGTGCAAGAGTGTTTGAAATGATTCGATAGCTATATTTTGCAGAGCTACATAACTTTCTGTTATATATATTATATATATGGGAGGGTTTGTACTGGTCTCTCAGAGCTAGCCTGCTTCTCTGCTCCACATTATTCCCCAACTGCCCCACAACAGAGCTAGTGTAAAGTTAATTCACTAGAATCACTTCCTGGGATAACAGATGAAACCAAAACTAATTAAAGCATAGCTGTTAATTGCCTGGAGGGCTTGGATGGGAAATATTTTATCCCTCAAAAAGTGTTAAAGGGCCTATTGAGCCAGCTAGAGCCCTCTAAAGAAGTGTTAATGGTTACAGCTTGCTACATCTCCACAAAGGGTACCGTACAACTGTGCCACAAATTAAAAACTGAATGCACTTGTTTGTAACTAGCTTGTATACTCTTGGAACAGACAGGAAGACTGTTCCAAGAGTTTTCAAGTTAGCTAGATGTAGCTAACATTTTTTTAACTCAGCTTTTTGGCTTTGGCTCCCTCCCCCCTCCCTCCCGCCCCTCATTGGCCTTTAGGTGACGCGATAATATTATAATTTTTTACATTCTAAACACTTACAAGACTTGCAACAAACATCACAACATAAACACAGAGGTCCATCAAAATTATGAATATATCCATCAAAATTTCTAAAGAGGGTGTCTCTTCTACACAGACTCTTATTAGAAACACAATCTTGCATATTACTTTCCAAACGTCTTCCTGCATTCCCCTTCTTCACTAAAACAGCAATGCTGTGAAGTCCATCTCGTCCAGCTCGCCCTGTTTCCTGTACATAGGACTCGATGTCAGTTGGACAGCCATAGTGCATAACCTTACGAATGTTTGGGCAATCGATGCCCATACCAAAAGCTACTGTAGCTACTACTAGTCGTAAAGGTGATTCCCGGCAAAACAAATCAATGATTTCATCCTTCACAGCTGATTCTGTACATCCCATGTACATGTCCACAAGACGAAACCTAGGTAAGTCTGGTGCACCAGGTGGAGTGGTAAATCCACTGCCTAGATATCTTCGAAAATAAAGATATAAACTTGCACAATCGTCATATGTTTGACAATAAATAATTATTCGAGGAGATTTTGCCCCTTCCTCTCTGATCTTCAGAGCAACTTCATCAAGCGTCTTTTCAATAGATATAAATTCTTCAACGGTGTAAGTAATATTCAGTTTTGAAGGAGACCTAGCTACCACAAGTTCATTCCTCAAGCCGATTAATCTTGACACATCAGTTCTTAGTTTTGCCGTAGCCGTAGCTGTCATGGCCATAATATTAACATGAGGAGGTAGCAGGCTTCTTACTTCTCCAATCCTCAAAAGCAGTTTCCTAAAGGTGCTACCCCTATGCCATATATCTTGAGTTCATATTTAGCAATCATGAGAGTGTATTTAATATCTTACCATTTTGTGACAGTGTGAGCTTCATCTATTACAAATGCACGCAGCTTATTGGAGTACACCTCACTGCTAAGAAGCTGTCGCCATCTCTTGCTTTGTATGAGTATTTCTGGAGTAAAATATACCAATTGATAGAGTCCCTTTTCCACATCCTCCTTAATGCTGTTGTCATCTTGCTCTCCAGTAATGTAGCAAGCTTTCATTCCAGCTTTAGAAAGAGCTGCCACCTAGGTCGTTGAGTTTATAATAATATTACAGCTATTCACATTAGCTAGTAAACTACACTTTTACTCACTTGATCTTTCATAATAGCTGTAAGTAGTGCTACAACAACTACAATTGAAGGGCCACCAGATGGAGCAAGCATATCAAACAAGGCTGGTAAACACTGAAAACAAGCACTTTTTCCGAAGCCAGTTGGGAGAACGACGAATACATCTTGCTGCAGAAGTCCTTCAACAATTTGTTTCTGCTCTGGCTTAACCATAGAAAAACCTAGCCCCTGGAAGGCTTCACTCAATGCTTCAGACAAACGCTGCGATAGATCACCCATAGCTGCTGAACAAGGAACGCGAAGTTAGAAACTCGCAGGCTTTACCGGTAATCAAGAATGCAATTAACTGAAATACTACAATTTGATTGGTCACGCAACTATAGTGGCGTGCACAAGTCGTTGGTACTAGAGACACCAGACCCCTTCCTTCCTCCGCCCATTAATCAAAAAGGAAGGTAAGGGGTCGGCGACGCCAGACTACTAGTGCGCAATTAAGCGTAGCGGCTGGTTATCTAGTAGCAACACTACTCGCCCTTAAATGAACGAACACTGCACTGGGTATGTCTCTTCCTGCGCAAATGTCCCGTTGTATGCTAATCCAGAGTGCAGTTAGACTACGCCCCAGACAATCAAAGGTAGATAGGTTTTAGGTTATATGAAATTGAACAATAGTACAATGTAGTCTCGCAAGCCAGACCCTTTACCAGACGCGTCTGGTAAAGGGTCTGGCTTGCGAGACTAAGTACAATGATGAGTAAACGAATGAATAGGAAGTCGAATAATATTCAAGAAAATATGAAATGAAGAATGCGATGAATGGCTAGAAGAGTTGAACACTGCAACAAAACTGAACAACTGCACAACAAAACTGAACAACTGCACAACTGATTGGACTGAGCTGGGTCAGTCCACTATATACTGTAGCTCAGTCCAAGGGGGGTTGTTTTCATGAAGCTAATGCGTAAATGTGTGTGTGAATGAAGTGTGAATGTATGTTTGTCCTTTCTCAATAAGGTGTAAATCAACAATTAATATTGTTTATTGTTGTGCCATCTGGCCTATGTTTGTCACTTGTTTGCTTGCTCCAACAAAGTGAAATATTAACTTTATGGTTTTCAATAATAAGCAAAATATCTAAATTAAAAACAGTTTTTCCTCTCACATTAACAACACAGTGTGGTATGGACTGAATATCGAGAGGTTTAGGCTATGAGCCAGAATGCTATTGTATCTCATTAAAATGAATGAATGTCTAAAGTAGAGATGCTGAACTGTTATGAAATAGATAACATAAATTGCATCTATATTAGAATTATAATGGAAAATTTTCTCATTCTAACAGCCAATATTATGTTGATTAAAACTGAACTGTGTGTTTTGAATTATTTGCCAAAGTCCTCTTCAAGGGTCAACTGAGCAAGAAGTCAAAACACCAGTTTAAGATTTAATTAACATTATTATTGGCTGTTAGAATGAGAAAATTTACTGCTATTATAATTTATTTCAGCAGAAATTTTTGCTAGCTGTGGATTAGCTAATGTACTACTAGCTATATGTAAATCTTCATTATCCTGCTACACCTGTGGTCTGTTAACTCTTAAAACTGAGAACAATTTGGGACTGGGATTCAGTTCATAGGTAAGAGGTTGTTTTCTTGTAAAGAGGTGATAAACAATAAAAAGAATTTGATTAGCCACTTTAATCCCAGAGCAGCTTCTTGATTTTTTTTTGCTATTAACTTCTATTTTTGGTTACTCATTTCGTTCAAATTTGGTTATGAAAAATTTTGTCCCATAATTGGAAAGTTCACTATCACAGTTTCTACTGTAGTAGTAAGCTATAACATACAAAAGTATCTATACATACACACTTTCATTTAGCTAGCTACATAATTGAACAATTTCAAGTAGGAAACATCAATCAAGTATAATATTGTCCATCATCGCAAGTGTAGGCATCATTATTACTCAAGTCTATCCTGGACACAGCGACCTGATTCTTGACTACATCATACAATGGCGACGATGGCATACTTGGTAGTGGACCAAGTCTAACAACAGGTGGCTGTATAGCATACCTTGTGGACTCAGACTGTTCCAAAGGATTTACTGCTTGCGTTTGCCTTAGTCGAGGATTTCTTAGCCTTAGTTTAAGAATGCAGGCAATGAGGATTCCGACCACCACTAGAAGTGCCAGAAGTAAAACTCCACCCACATATATGATAGCTTGCACTCCTCTAGAGTCTTGGTAGGATGTGTTTACAGAGCTGGTAATGGTTGTCATCATGTCAGTTATATCTGTTTATGTAACATAATATATTATGCCGGATTTAACCATAGCTTAGCTAATTAGTGACCATAACATGTTTATGTATACAATAGCACTGCATGAAAAGTGTCCATTGACAACCATAAAAAAAAATAATGTCAATATTTTATTATCACATGACAGTTTAAGGATTTTGCTATGGTTGTCAATGGGCTCTTTTCAGGCAGTGTAGATTTGCTAAGCTGATTTTGAAATTTGGGATACATCTAAAAGTTTATTATCAATTATTTGTAAGCCTCACAAAGTATGCTAGCTAGCTAAAATTGTGTATTCTTGTTTTAAAACAAGAAAACACAATTTTAGCTAGCTAGCAGTTAACAAGAATACACAATTTTAGCTAGCTAGCATACTTTGTGAGGCTTACAAATAACACATTAATTATATCCTCAAGCCCAATGTAGCTAGCTAGTTACCCCCCTCCCCCCCAAGTTTATTTGTTATTGTCCAGAACTTCTTGTTCTTTATTCTCTAGTTAAAATATCTATAAACATAGGTCCTCCTGAGACAAACAAATGTATCCTAAAACTTAAACCATCTGTACTGAGGAAAACAACAACAACAACAACAACAATAGCAACAACTATTGGATTATTCTCTGCTTACTTATTTCAGCTGTTGATGGAAGGTCGGAACACACAAATCTGGCACTGGAGGAGTCACTGCCAGTTCTAATTGAGTATAGATGTTGGTCACAATCGACACTTACCTCCTTACCTACTGGAACATAGCACGATGCAAAGTCTCGGGCTAGAGAAAACACATTGGAAGGTATTATAAATTGTGTATACTCAATAACAAAGCAAATGGGATGATTATTATGAATAACAAAGAATAATCAGCTAGCTAATTGGCTTGGCTGAATGGTAGCTAATGAGATAGCTAATTATTCATGTGTTTAGTTCGTTTTCTTTGAAACTATTATAAAGCAGTTTTACTAGAGATATAAATAACATTTACCTATAAAGACTGAGGCCCAACATTCACAATCAACTACCTTAAATCTCCAACAACTTCATTTAAACTGAAATTAGCTATTCCTTATTTAATCATTTTGCAAGTGTACCTAAACTTGCTGTAGCTGTAGTCCAAGTCAAGGAGGTGGGGCTGCCACAGCCTGCACAATTGCAGCTGCTCAAGAATATAGTTATGTTGGTTGAGTTGGCAGGTAGAAGTAAACTTATGACAGTGTCACTCACTGATATATTAACACTCAGCGAAGGAATTGAAACCAGGTAGCTGTTGAGGAAGTTCCGACTGAGCTGTGCCGGTGTTAGCATGTCCCACGAGAATATAGCAATTGAGGAATTGATAATGAGGTGGTGATATAACTCATGGAAGTTTGAAGGAGAAGGCAGTGGAGCTGTAGGAGGTTTGGGGGGGGGGGGGGGAGGGAGAGAGAGAGAGAGAAAGAAAGAATAACAATAAGCAGGATATTAGTTATGGTTATTGAACATCTGAGTTCCTTACGCAATTATTTTTCAATGTAAATTAATTTCCACACGGTGAGCACATTATATTAGTCATTGCAAACACCTAGCTACACAATATTAAAACTAGCTATTTGTATATCTCTTGATGGTTGAGGCAATTTTACATTGAAGCTAGCCATAGGCAAGTAATTGAGAGTATACTACATAAACCATTTAATCGTAAAAGCTTCAAATATCAGAAAGCAATTAATTTTCCATTAATATAATTGCTATTGATGTAGTTAACTGACGGCCAACTAGCTATACTATACTATAACCAGCTCATTGCGGTAAAGAAAGCCTCGCTTGTGAACACTTCAGCTAATGTAATTGTTATAGAATACTGGCACAAGCTACTCCATTGCCTATATACATGTACATGATGCGAGTCTGAGCGTCAGACTAAGTTTGCCTCTTCATATTGGAAAAAAATAGTTTTGAAACTATCAGAATGAAATGCTAATATTCTGCTCGTCAGAATGAATGAATAAATGAAACTAATTAAGCAATCAAAACAACAACAAAACACTTCAATGAATGAATGAACAAACAAATTAATGAATATAATAATAGCTAAATAAGTAAATAAATAAATTCCTGACTCATAACTTACCAACTACATATAAATGAAGTACTACATTTGAACAGACAAACTCGGCTCTGTCAAGTTCCCGGGATGCACTGACGATCACTTCTGAGACTAGACTACCATTATTATTTTGTCCATAGTTCACCGTTTGACCAAACCATGGGGTTCCGCTGATGTAGTTAAAACTCCCAACTCTGCTGTCTCTTGCGAAGAAATATTGATTCACGTCACCTCTAGCACTCCTTAGTAGCCACGTCTGCATAAACCTGGGTTGCTCACAGTGGAACACTATCTGCTGACCCGGACAAGCCAGCTCCACCGACTTAGTGTAGAGGAATCCTAAAGTGGATCAATATACTTATCGGCCATGTGCTTGCAAAGGAATAGTATTGAACAACTTTCCAATGCTGCACTGCATGTAATGTATATTGTCTATCTAGGACATAGCACTGTTTTTGTCCAGTGATCGGCCATTATAGCTATGTTGCTGAGTTTAATTATGCGATTATATGAACACATTTAAAAAGCAAGCTATTACTAATAGCTGAGCTGTCATACCTGTTGCTGTTGAACAGAAGGCTAGAACAACAAGAAATGGCCCAAGATACATCCTTAACCGTGTCTACTTCAAAATAAAGTTGGCTGGCTATTTTTAATGTTATAATAACTAGCTAATCAGTCCAAAACTAATCATTTACATGTATACTGTACATCAAAATGATCGCATTATGATTAGCTATAGCTACACAAATCCCAAAAGATGGAGTCATAGTACTCGTGTTGTTAAAACTCCTGGCTTCTGTCCTCCGCTATCAGGACACAGGAGGAGAATAGTTGACCACTTCAATTCTGTAGAGAAAAATAATCGAAATAACCGGTTACCAATTATATAGCTATTATTATGAAGATTATATTTTGTAGCTATATCTAAATATAGTGGGGCTAGTATGAGGTACACACACATATAAGTTAATTAATAACTATAGAACATGGCACTTGGTTAATATTACAATCATACTCTCATAAAATTCAAGTTATTTTTCAGATACTTCAATGTTTTCAAGAAGTCAGGTTCCAAATATGAAAAGGATTATAGCTACAGCCACTGATGGCTGATCAATGTAAATCTTTGGAGATGTAGGTAGCTAATCACATCACTCAAACACACTCTTTCATGCTCTATCCTGGCTGAAGTAATAGTAGTACTGTATGAGATCATTCAGTCTGAAGTTGGCTTGAGTACACCTTCTAGTCTAAATAGCCAGACGCAGGATAACAACTGGTGAGCAAATTATGTTTGGAAAAGTAGCTAGTTAACTCTTAATCTTACTGACTTCATTATAATATTTAGTTAATAATCAAGATTATTGTTGTTGTTTTTTAATTGTTCCCAATAGCTGCTATCTATGCTTAGTAATCCAGTTTAATAACTATAGCTAATTACTTATGTTATTACTAATGTAAATGAAGTGCATTAAAAGTTTCTTAGTACACATTTTCAACCTGTTTGCTATCTGGCAGTTTTGTTTGATTTCGCGTTTCTAATGGTTCCTATTGCTATTATTTATTCTAAACTTATTAACGAAATAAAACAACCTTTGCTGCACTTTTTGAGCATTAAAGAGACATTGAAATTCAAAGAGCCATATAGCTACATCATTTCTTACTGGAGCTTCCCTTGCATGCCCTTTTCCATTACAAGAGTTTGGTTGACTGAGTCGTACACCACATCCACAATCTGCTTTATTTGCGCTGGATCCTCACCAGTGTTAACAAACACATCCACCACAATGCTGGGAACTGGACTATCTGTAGTTTGACATGAACTGACTATAATACCAGCTAATAAGTAATAGTTAGAGCATACGGCTTAGGTACTGGTGGATTTAGTGCACTGAAGCCCAAGGGCCGTAGGCCCGAGGGCTTTGTGCACTAAAACCACCAGTACCTGAGGCATGCTCTAACCATTTTAGAGCATGCTCTAACTATTTTAGAACCCGTTTACCCAAAGCCAGCCCACAGTTTCCACTAGCAACTTGGTTTATCAGCATTTTCTCGCACAAATATGGCGGTGTCAAGCGAATTTCCGGCCCAAAATTAAAATTCAATTAAAATTCAATTGAAGCACACCTGGCAGGTTTACTTTAGCATTGTAGCTGCCAGCTGTTATCCCCAGATCTAACTCTACCCTGGGCTGCTCTGCTCTGTGGTAAACAGTTAAGCAGCTAGCTATGGTAAATTCCTGTGGTATGAGGTATGAGCGGTCAGCAGGAGAGTTGTCAGGAGAGTTGTGAACTAGGGCTGGTCCCGTATAGGTGTATAGGTCGGATATGAGAGGGTAGTAGACCCTCACATATCATATCCAGGCCTCACACAGGGCCTATTCTATTAAACTAAAACTCAAAAATAGCAATACCCCAAGGGTGGTTAGTATGCACAGTTTATATACCTAAAGGCAAAAAATAGTGCACACTTACCAAGTTAGTACACCTAGTAACAATATAGCAACGGGTTCTAATATTATTTAAAACACTTAAGCTGAAGACAAAGGTCAAATCTAAATGGATGGTTACAAAATGTAGCCTCAAAGCTGAAGCACTTTTTTTTCCTCATAGTAGCTATTGGAATATATTAAAAATTTCCTAATATTTCATCTGAATAATAAGAAGCCAATGAATCATTTATGAATGCACATACTGTCGTCCTCATTGTTACTGACATACGAGTGTATAATAATAATAATAATAATAACAGGGTCCTCCCCACACAGAGTGAGAGAGATAGAAAGAGAAGAGAGCAAGGGAATTGAAACAAAGAGAGTAACAATAACTTAATAAGAATATTGGCTTCATCAGTATTTCTGTGAACAGATACTATTGTACAGCAGTAATTATGATTTGCTTGCCAGCAAGCAACCATTTTGGCAGGTTTGGTTTTACACTCACACACACTCACTCACCCTTATTCCATGGGATGGTTCTAGAGTAGCTTGGATCAGAGGAGTCCTTGACTGTTGGAACAGAGGGGCAGGTCAGGGTACAATTGTAGTCTATTACTCTTTCGTTCTAAACACATGACATAGTGTGTACAACTAGTTATGAATATCATTACACCTGGTAATCAAATTAGCTACACATTGAGGCACTGTATCAAGGAATATTATTTCCATACATCAATTCAAATTACCAGCCACGAGTAAGTAGCTACAATTCTGCTAAAAAAAATCAACAAAAAAACGAAACAAAACAAAAAACAAAAACAAAAAAGCAGACAAAAACAAAACAAAAAAAAACAAAAAAACAACAGCAATCCATATACCATTTATTATTGATTGGGTAAGATTCTTATAATTATTCTAATTTGGTCACATTTGCTATCGTGTGTTGAGTCAGCAGTTACAAGAACCAGCTGGTATATGATTTAATTTGCTGGTGGTTTGATTAGGCATATTTGTATAAATGTAATTAGCTAAATCAATTCTGCCTATAATAGCTAATAGTGGCTATCAGTATTAGGACACAAATACATACATGGCAAATGAATACAAATTAAATTAGCTATATATAATATAAATTAACAACTTGATGCTTATATCTCATGGTCACTGGCTACAAGTGTGGCTTCAATTACTAAAAATTAGTACATAATGTGGTGAATACCCAAGTCCTGTCTAGGAAGCTATATGATTCGATTAGCTGATGTTTCTAGAAAAAAGTGTGCTTTGTTATTTTAAGTTCTAGCTAATGTATACCCATAGCTTTAATGACATGAGGAACTTGTGGTGGATAAGTGCAGGAAGCCAAATTGCTATGTACGTGGAAATTCCATTACACTACCATGGTAGTGCTTCCTAGAAGCATTAAAAAGAATAGTTACTATAGAGCTACTTCTGGGGAACCTGTGCAAATATTCAATAAACTATTGACATAAAACTATAATTTTCCCATGGGTCAATGTTTTCTATGGCCCACAAGAAGAGTGAACTTGTGTTCATCCAAGACTTCAGTCTTAGTCATACCTAGCTAACCTAAACTAAAATGTAATGGTTGTTTTTGACTTATCATAATGCTTCTATAAAATCTTGAACTTCTTGTCTCTTAACTTTCTTTTTGGCAAGCTGCTGTACTTAACAAGGGCATTTACCAGGGAAAATCCCTAAACACATGCAGCTACACAGTTGTCACTGTTTCCAACAGATGACAGTAGCTGTGCTAAACAATAATCTAGCAAGGCCTTTGGACACAATATAACAAAATGTTCTAAATTGTGCACACCATAGCTAGCTACTTTAGCTTAGTTTATTTTGTGTCATGTAAGTACCTACATACCTGGTGAATCCTGCTCAGAACTTTGTCTAGGTCAGCTATAGTGGCTTTTGCCTCAGCAGGAAGATAAGCTTTGACTAAGAGCTTCTTACTAGACATTGGTAACTCAAGAGAATATTTTTTACCAGCTTGCTTCTTTGTATTCCCAATGCTGTGGTCTATTGTTGTATGTAAAATATTACTTAAATGTGGAGTGGGCAGGAAGACCTAGAATAGACATTACATTGTTAAAATGTGATGTTTTGGATAAATGAATGGTTGAATTAATAGAAGGCACACTGCCTCAGCACACTCCTGTTTAAACCTTATCAGCTGCATAGTTAGAGATAACAAAAAGTATTCAATTTCTGGTGCACAAAAAAATATAAATTATTATTAGATATGCTGCATAGCTACCGGGAGGAGGAAGGTGTGAAAGTCATGAGCTAAACATGAGGTGTCCAGACAGTGTTACCTGCTGCTGAATCCTTATGAGGTGTGACACTTCCTTAGAGTTTAGCCACCCTCCCTACCACAAATAAAGGAAATGGTAATAATAATATAGTTTAAATTGAAAATAATAATAAGTAGCTAAATAGATAAAATAATAATAATAATAATAATAGTAATAATAATAATAATAATACCAATAATGATAATAATAATATAGCTACTAAATAAATACATAAACAAACAAATTAAAAAAAAAAAAAATAATCACTTAATTTTTATTTTTATACAATCCCTTGTCACATTTTTAATAGAATATTTTTTTTACGTAAATGGCAAATCACTATAAGGGATGGTGTTTAAGTTCGTGCTTTAATTGATAACGAAATATCCATGCTTTTCTTTTCTTGTTCTGCTAGTCTTGCATAACCAATAACATCCCAGGACAACTAGGAAGTAGAGTATGAATGAACTGAAAGGGATGGCTATGAGAAGTGCTTTCAGAGTCTCGTCTGTAAAATAATCTGTATCGACATGAATGCTATCAGAATCTAAGGAATTGTCGGGAAGGGCGTGAAGGTAACACAGGGTTTTGTTAGTGCTCCATGAAGAAATGGACCGATAGAGAGTCAGAGGATGATTGACTCCATTAGCTCTTTGAGCCGTGTTCTTCAACCATGAATAGTCGTCCACATCTATATATGTGAAGTTGAAAGTCATGTTGGCCTTGAAGATAGTGTCCTTGGCCCCGACAGTATGTACTCCAACAAAGTAATATTCATTATGTTGCACTTGCCAGTGGATGGAGCTGATGCCGTCCACCGAAAGCATGTCAATTTGCTGCTCGTGCCTTGGAATTGGTTTAGTCTTCGAGAAAAATGAATTAATACTAGTGTCACCCTTGAAAAGATAAAGAATAGCTTTTGTTGGTTTTTGTTTGTAATTAATCCTATAGGTAATGTCTATGGTTGATCCAGCCCATAAATACCACGGGCGATTGTAGTAGTTATAGGGCATTATAAACCTATTCACACCTGTGGTAGGAAGAACGAGTTCAAAATTATTTCGATTATCCAAATAAACATGATATTTTATGTCATTTTTGTCGAGAGTAAATAGATCCATAATGAGGCCTTTCGGATTGTCATTGACAGGGTCCGAGGGAGTTTCGTTCACCACGATCCTGCTGTACCGATAAAGTAGGTTTGGTTTAGCACATTCTATCACATCACTTGCTATGGCTAGTGTTGAGGTGCGATGTTGATGCATTGATGCCACGACATAACTAGAGATCCCAAGTCCGAGTAATATTAATGCTACCACAATTACTATAGTCTTGCATAATAGGGAACAATAACCTACACACATACATATCACAATAATGCACAATGATACATAATAAAGGGCCAGGTTTCTTTACTATGCTTGGAATTGTACAATTAACTTGAAATCAGAATAGCCTATCAGCTACAATGTCAACGAATTGATACTAGTAATACAGACACTGCCAATAGTGTATAAAGGGCCAGCTTGAACATAAAACAATGGTGGATCTCATGAGACACTAACTTTCTTTTATTTTTCGTTTCTTTACTATAATAGGAATTGTACAATAGTATACTATGATGTCTGTCAACATAACAAAAAACATGTCTGCCAATAATCAAAATATTTGGCATGATCGGCCGTGTGGCTCCTGTTGTGGTGTGTTCCCTAGTGACTAAACTTTCCTCTTGCCAATTTGTCTATCATTCCCAGTTGTCATAGATATACCAATTCTTATGTGCTCATAAAATATTGCTAAGTCACCAGCTTCTCTGATCATACCCTTTATGAGTACTACTCCTGACAGGTAATAGATAGCTATTGATGACAACAAATGCACTAGATTTCACTAAGTATGGAGGCAGTATGTGATCATAAGACAAAGTCTAGTATTTCCTAAGTAGGTCAAGCCAATTCATGTGGTTCATTGGTTCACATTCCAACAAGCTGTATGTGTGTGTGTGTGTGTGTGGTGTGTGTGTGTGTGTGTGTGTGTGTCTGTGTGTGTGTGTGTGCAATTCTCAAAAAACAAACAGACATTTCCTTTATACCAACTTTTACTTTGGACTTGTACCTGGCGGTGGTTTTAGAGATGTACATACATGTACTTACAATTCTCTATCAAGTGTAGTATAGTGTTTGCTGCCAGGTGTCCCTCATCTAGACAGCTAGTTAGTAGAGCCTAACAGTTTCTTTAATGTCTACCACAGCTAGTTAGCTATTTAGGTTGCCTCCTTTCATAACTTAGCTAAGCACTCAACCCAATTGATAGACAAAGCCAGGACTTTACGCCCCGCGAAACAAACTCTAGCTAGAAGTGTCTTTACCTTTTTGTCTCTTCCAGCGAGGATGAATTAACAGTAGTCCGGAAGACTCGTGTTCATCACTCTTACCAAGAGACATTCCATTCACGAGGAATAGCCCAGCTTTCGTCCAGCGGTTAGGTAGACTCCCCGGATGGGAGGACTTTAAGGGTGCTGCTGGCACACCGGATACGTATCCGCCCACGCAAACTCATTAGCTAAACCAATTATGTTGCTATGGCCCAAGTTTATATACTTTCTATTCTTTGCTGCCTGCTCTATACAGCGGACTGTGAAGTGAACCCTTCCAGAAGCAAGCTTACCTGAAATTGGACTCCTATGGCAAGAAACACGGAAGGCATGAGCCCTCCAATTTCACACCCTACAGAGGGAGCTACAGTTGGCAGTTCAAGGCTACAGAGCCCGTCTCAGCATTCTACGGACCTTGGAGCTCAAGCCCGACAAATTTACAGAAGCTTTTTCCGATTCACAATTTACTTTTCTAATTATGCACTACAGTAGTTCTTTCATGACAAACTTTGACGCTTTACTTCCGTTGTGTACCTTTATTACGTAATCTCTCTCTGTAACTTTATTTGTTGTATGCCTGTGTAACTCTGTTCGAAATTTAGAACGACTCTGATACGTCATTCTGTAGTTTTGGCAAGAAATAGCTTGCAGAAGCTATAAGTAATGGTACGCATACTTTATTCCATAACAGCCCCGCCCTTTCGGGCGGTTAAGGAATACGCGCATTTTGCTGTCAATGAAATCTTTCGTTATTGAATGGCTCTGAGAAGAGCCGGTTTGGAAAAAATAAATAAAGCACGGTATAACAACGAATGGGAGAAGGCGGCGAACATCTGGGGCAGCAGACTCAACGGGAACTGAGCGCCTTGAACAGCTTCTCGCCGAGCGGCTTGCTTCTGACTCCCCTCTTCTTCAGGCCCTCATGAAAGTCGTCCTTATAGTACGGCTGGTTTGGTGGAGAAGTGATAGGCTCTAGTAGTCGAAGCCCTCAGTAACCAGCTTCTTGGCTTGTGTTGGTGTGACATTGGGTTTTCCTAAGGACCTGGTGAGTGCTGCTGCTTTGATAAACAGAGTCTTTTGGGAAAGCCACTTCTTCCGTTGCATCTGAGGAGTCAGAATGGAGAGTTCCTTCAAACACCCACTCAGTGATGGATGCAGCAAAACTCTCTCAAGTGCCAGTACATCGGGAAGAGCTCTGTGTGCACCTAAGGTAAAAACAACAGTGATAGCAATAACAATAACATAATAATAATAATAATATTAGTATTTTTATTAATAGTTGTAGTAATAGTAGTAGTAGTAATGGCAGTAGTAGTAATAAAATGATAATAATAATGATAATATTGCCTCCCCCCTCCCCCCCCAGGCACTCTCCGGGATAACAATAATATAATAATCTTATTATAGCTTATACTTTCAATGTCAACTCCAATAATTTTCTGGTGGAGTTTTCCCATGCTAAGTGATGTTCCCTGCAGCACCTCTTCCCCGTCCTTCTTCATCTAAATAAAATTATTAATTAGAGACTGCAATAATTTTTAATGGAATATAATATTTATACCTTCCGCAATAATACTGGTAGTGTGTCACAGAAGTGGACATTGTTTGGAAAGTTGAGAGTTGCCAACTCACTGCGCCGTTCAACTTCCGCAAACAAAATGGGGAAGTCAAAAGCAGATCCGTTGTGTGCTACCAAGACTGATGTATGTACATAAATTAAAAATCAATAAATGAATAAAAAGAGGGGGTAATACTTTTGCATACCCGGATAGTGAGGAATCCCTGTTTTTTCACTGACTAGAGTGGTATTACTTGCAATCCACTCTAAAAATTGTGGCAACACAACAGACAGTGGCCGTTCACTCCTTAACGGATTGGAGGTGATGCCCGTTATCCTCGAAACTAATTATATAACAAATCACAATTACAACTCTAATTATTTATAATGTATTTATAGAATACCCGGAGCAGAAATGTTTCGGCTGGTCCGAACCAGAGAGGAATAAGTTGGATTGGGGACTGAAACAGGAGGTTGGATCACCTTGGCACTCAAATCGGTTAAGTGGTCAGAGTAGATGCTAAGCCCTGTCGTCTCACAGTCGTACAATATGAGAAGGGGACGAGACTCGCTGACGTCACCACTTGACTCATCCTCGTCGTCCTGTTCAGCAGCATTGTCAGCAGTGTACTGAAGCTCAGAATCCAGAACATTTGTAGATGTGTCAATTGCTGATTCAGTTTTGTCAGCTTCTCCCTGCCCATCTCCAACATATTCACCAGTCACACATCCAACACCTCTCAGTGTCCCCATTACTGCCTTCTCCTGCTCATGACGAATCTTCTTCTTTTTCTTCTGTAAGTTTCTATAAGTTTAGTGGTAATAACACAAATGAAAAAAAAATCGGTAAGAATAGTGAAGGAGTGGTAAGAGATCTAACCAAACACATGTAAAACACACCATTATTGGAAACAACTACATATCACTCAAAATTATGTGGACAAAAGATAGTGGCAAATATTCAAAAATTTGTCATAATTCATACTAAATACATACATATTCTTCAATAAACAAATAAAGCTAATAACCTTTTTTCCAGGTGTTTCGCACTTGACCTCTGAACTTGGTCATCTGTCCAATTCTTCTGGTCCTTGAGAATGGCAGCCACTGCAGTTGTTGGCACATCCACTCCCATGCGCATTAGGCACAACAGCTTCCATACAGGACCTATGTTCTATTAGTCAACACATATTATTTTATATTACCTCATAGCTTATGTATTTTGTACAAGTTGTATACTTTGTGACAAATGGCCATGTTGGTTTTGCAGGCGTAATGCACTGGACCAAGATCAGTACGTTTGTCTCGATACACCAGTGCCATGCCATGAAAACCCTCAACGGTGTTGGTTGTCAACCTGCCACGATCAGAAACATAGTCCTGAGGCCGAGCAACCATCTCTGCAATGAGAGCTTCAAATCCAGCAACCTGTTCCTTGCAGGTGAACCCATTATCCGTTGTGTACGGAGTACCATCAGAATTGAACTAATTTAATAATAATAATGATAATAATAGTAATAACAATTATAATGATAATGATGATAATAATAATAATAATAATAATAATAATAATAATAATAATAATTACAGTAATGATGATAATAATAACAAGAATTTCTTTGTAATTTACCTTTGGGTGATGACACCATTTTGATGTGTGGTCTTGTTGACAGTAGTGGTTGACAAAGTTGTGAATGGCTTCTGAAAAAGTCTTCAGGGGGTCCTCAGCGGATGTCACTTCATCTGAAGATATCAGATTGCTGAGCGCAGTCTTGCAAGAATTTAGCAAGCTCTCTGCCATTCTCTTGCAGTGGAAATTTGCTGCTTTACACTGACATTGCAAGAATAGGTAAATATGAATTATGTAGTCAATAATAATATTTGCTTTGTACTTCACACTTAGTCTTTTTTATTTTTTCAAGGTTTTTGTGCAGAGTCTTTGCACAGTGGTTGTGACAGTACGTCAACATTCCCTCAGGGAAGTAATGGCAAAATGTGGCATTTACTGACGAGTCTTTGTCTGTCACCAACTCGTGAATAGAAAAACCATCTTGCTTGCTCTTTCCAAGCAGCTCATCCAGCATATCAGTCTCTGCTCCTGCTGATGTGCCACCCCAGTTACTGCCTTTCCCTCTCTTAGTCCGATGGGTGAAGTATGCAATTTTACCGGAAGTAAAATCATGAAGTGTGGCCGACGAATTGTTTGAGTAATGCCCTCTGGTGAGGTAGAATCCATCGAACGTTGCCATCCACTGAATAGCATCTCCCCGGTCCCGGACGTCCTCTCGCACCCTCTCACAAGACCACTCAGCCAGATCACTGACATGACCTTCCAGCTTCTGAATGATCCTATGCCACTGAGTGCTTGAGCAACTGGGCAGACCTAGCAGACTACTCAGGCGAGCGTAATCAGCGTACAAATGACCACTGATCAGAAATGATAATACAGTACTGTTTCCATGAACAGCTAGAATGGTGCATCTGAAGGCTGGCGGAATGACAAAAACTGACTGTGCCAGTAGATGTGCATGTTGAAATCATGTCATCGTGAGGAAACTTGATGTCATCACAGACCAGGGACAAGCGATCTATCAAGTCATCTTTGAGGGTGCTATCAAACTCCCCTGCAAATAAGCCATCGTCATCCTCCATGAACTCGGTATCATCCAAGTTGGAAACTGTAAGTGTTAGTAAAAAATTAAATTTAAAAAGTATTATTATTATTATTATTAACTTATTTTTACGATTATATTTATTGATTGATGAATTGATTTATAAGAATAGGTCTACAAATGGACATAAGCCAGAAGGCACAGACGAACCTGCACTGAGGGGCACAGATGGACCTGCGCTGAGAGGCACAGACGGACCTGCGCTGAGGGGCACAGACGGACCTGCGCTGAGGGGCACAGACGGACCTGCGCTGAGGGGCACAGACGGACCTGCGCTGAGGGGCACAGACGGACCTGCGCTGAGGGGCACAGACGGACCTGCACGGAGGAGCACAGACGGACCTGTGCGGAGGAGCACAGAAGCACAGACGGACCTGCACTGAGGGGCACAAACGAACCTGCGCCGAGGGGCACAGACGGACCTGCGCCGAGGGGCACAGACGGACCTGCGCTGAGGGGCACAGACAGACCTGTGTGGAGGAGCACAGGTGGACCTGCACTGAGGGGCACAGACAGACCTGCGCTGAGGGGCACAGATGGACCTTCACTGAGGGGCACAGACGGACCTGCGCTGGGGGGCACAGACGGACCTGCGCTGGGGGGCACAGACGGACCTGCATTGGGGGGCACAGACGGACCTGCGCTGGGGGGCACAGACGGACCTGCGCTGGAGGGCACAGACAGATTTCTGTCACCTCCATCATGACTAACCAACTCGGGACCTGTACAATATTATAGATGAGACTGTACATCAGATTTATCAACAAAAAAACATGTAATTTTTTGCTGCGAAAAAAAAAGAATAAATTTTTGACTAAAAACAAAAATATTTATTATGATATACAGCCATGCACCATTCTTTTTTGTGTGCCATACACTACATGGAATATATTTATTAAGTATATATATTTAGAATGATTCAAAACATGACTGTTGACAGATTGTATTCTGTAACTATGATGTTCAAAATATCAACGTTATCATGTTTTGCTATAGGTACCTCTACTGGAGTAGCATATTTTCTTCTGCCTTGCTGCAGAAAGCTGTTGCTTCCTCTTTGTGCCTGTTCTGCTAGCCATACCAACCACAATTAGATACAGGCCACGAGCCTCTGCTTTGATAACGCAATAAAAGCCACGAGATCGCCAAGCTACCGGAAAATAAAACACGTAGCGAATTGAAACCGAATAAATAAGAAGGGTGAGCTGCGGTGATTGGGGTAAGTTATTGTGGTTCCCCTAAGATTGGCCGAGCTACTCAGTTTTTAACTTCTGACTAAAAGAAACGTGTACTCCTTTTTTATAAAACAAAGTTGTTTTCCAGCAGTGACTTAAGGCATTTTGACCCATTTAGCCATGAAGAAACTAAGCTAATTAAAAAGAACAAAAGTGCAAAGGTGACTGCCAATGACACACAAGATGTCACTGCATCTTCAGTTGGCATCCAGCAAGTTCTTGGTTAGCATCACTTTTTGTACAGCATAAAAGTTTCACTTGAATATTGTAGCAAGCTATTATTACTAGCATTGTAATGATAGCGACAATGCATAAGGTCTGGAATTATAATTGGCTAATCTTAATGGTCAGGTTCACAAAACTGCAGTGTGTATATGTAAGTGCAAAGAAAATTTATATAGTATGCATAACTAATATGTGCTAATATATTGTATTTAGCACCAATCTAAACTAGTAAAATATTCAACACCTTGACTAATACATATAGACTATATTATCATCATGATCTATTTGTCTTGTCACTTGGATTGCAATCCACTCTTAGCATTACTCTTCCCCTTGACATGGGCTTGAGTTCGGGCATATGAGGATTTAAAAGTGTTTCCAGAAGAGGACTTTCCTCCTGGTACCCTAGGAATAGCATCAGATGAAGGCTTCTTCCTCTTGCCAGCGTTATCTTTACATTCTTTGTCACCACATTCTTCCAGCCTGAAGTCCTGATCAAGACTTGGGACAGGTCGTCTGGGATATAAAGGAGACTTGAGTATATGTGTATCCTGATCAGCTTCCAAGCTTGTAGTGTCAGATGCTCTAATAGATGGTGATAAAATGGTGGTTTGGTTGCTGGTCATATTGCAGTTGTAGCCATCATTGGAGGATAGGAGTTGTGACGAAGGTGTCTGAAGTATTGACGATGATTTATCTTGCGATCCAGAGCTATGCTCAAGGCTTTCTTTGATACTGGCCATTGCTAAAAAAAAGAAAGAAAGAAAAAAAGGAACACAACAAAGCATAAAACAATGAATTAATGAGAATTATGACAATTACAGTATAACAAACATGGGCTATTACTCATTTTTAATGTCATGTAATTTTTTTTAATAACAAAAATATTAATACGAAGAAATGAATTTGTCCCTATGTAATCAAAATGCAATGTTATTATTTTGTCAGTTAAAATGATATTTCTCTTGATAAAATTTTACTTACTGTTCCATGTAGGCGTGTCAGCATCCAATGTTGCAAATGACCTGAGGTTTGACAAGGTATCACTACAATATTTAATACCTTCAGTAATATCTCCTGTTTGAAATTCATTTTCCTCAACCTCATTATCCCACATAGGAATCTCGGCATACTTTTCTTCGATTAAATTAACAAGTTTCTTTTCGCTCACTGGCATATTGTTAAACATAGGATTGGTGAATTCTTGGACTGTCTGCAAGTGAAGTGGGATGACTAATTCTTCTTCAGGCTTTGGGCTCTTCAAGCTAATTAAGTGCTGGCTAATGGAAAATAGAAAGCTGCTACAGTCTGTCTTGATTGTGATGCTACGGGTTTTTTGATGATTGGTAAGAAAATCAATGATGAAAATACCTCGCTTTATATTCATGCGGAGTAATTTTATGTAGCTCCAGTCTAGTGACATGTACTCGGTCCTTCCCAAAGCATCAAGAATGACAAGATGGCTGACATTCAGTGCCACTGTTATATTAATAGGCCCTCGACTAACAGGTTCTGCTGCCATCTTCTGCATATGAAACCTGGCCCTTGATGGTCGTCTTCCTTCTTTAATGGGTGCCACTTTTTCAGTAGATATAATGTCACTCGTGTAACAATAGGTCAAAGTAGTCATCATTTTTGTCTGGACAGACTCTCGAGAAGCGTCAGAAACCTCATTATGCTCTTTCAACAATTTTGTTTCAATATGTCTTACATGATGATAATGAGCTATGAAGATGGGAGACTTCATTCGAATTGTCTGTAGGAAATTCAAAATGTGTGAAGAAGAAACCTTGGACTTTTGAGTGATGTTCTTGTGCATAGTGAAGAAAGCTTTGTTGCATTCCACTTGGGCCATAAATGGGAAGCCATAGTTGCCCCATTGGTTCTTCAATTCCCAGTAAACAAGTTCCATTGCTCTTTCGTCTTTACAAATTACTTCATTTTCGATATCTTGATTGAAAGAAGCCAGTTGGAAGCTGAATTCAGTTATCCTTCCTGGGACAATAGCCTCATCAGGGCAGAACTTTCTTGGTAGACCTATTTCATCTCCAAGAAAGAGACCGAATATTTTCAAGCTGGATGGCAACAGTTTTGCAGCTTTACCAGCTTCTTTCTTAACTTGTCCTACAGTGTGGTGCTCAGTATTAGAAGGCCATGTTACTGAAATCCTCTGATACACTGCTGTAGATTTCGCTGTAAAATGTGTGGGGTCACTGAAGTAATATATACAGAAAGAACGAGTGCGGAGAGACATTGTTAGCTAGTTGAAAATAGATTTTCGCACCTAACCCTACCGTGCTAATTGCGCGGTTAAAATCGCGTACGCATGCGCGATATAACATAAAGAAGTGGCTTCACTATCTCTGCTAATGCCTTAGGCTTATCTTAAATATATGCAATGGCCATTAAATAAAATGTGTGCCTGAAATTGATTTTAGAATAGCTAGCAAGCTTAGTGACATTTTGAATTTAAGTAACTAAAGCTGGAAGAACTGGTAGTGATGGCTAATGGCACACCTCCTTGTGGCAAGCAATTAGTTTTTAACCGTCCTGACTTATATTCAGAAATCTAAGAATGACTGAGCTAGCTATGGACGTTGATTGTGTGCTGTGGAAGCCCATCAAATGAAGGGAAAAAAATATACTCATAGCTACATATTCAGCCAACTATTGTAAGTATAATTGTTGTTTCATATTAAACAAAGCTACAGGTATGGCTATAATAATAAGCTTGTGTGTGTCAGTAACGATGACGATGGCATGTGTATTCATGAATAGTTCACGAGCTGAAACGGTCTCATGGTAGGTAAAGCATCTGAGAGACAGAGAAGGGAAAAGGGGACTCCATGACGACTCAAGAAGAAAGAGCTGAAGAAATGAATGGTGGGAGATGAGAAAAGCTCAGATAGTTCAGAAAAAAGAGAGCAGGAGAGGGAAACTTATGTAACCTTTACCAATGGTAGAGAATGATAACTGAGCAGTATAACTTGTGCTACTGCATTCTTACTTTGCAATACGTCAAGCACACTGTGTGGTAGGGTACTTGTCTTTATAATTTATAGGAGGTCAGTAGTCTAAAGTGAAAGAGGATATACCTAGCTATTGAAAAACAACAACAACTGTACATGGTATTTTAGGGTGCTCTTGTTTTACTTATTAATTAAACAAAATACAATTAATGTACAGAATCAAAACTTTTAATTAATTTTGAAGTAATTACATGTTTACAATAATTGAGAAATATTCAGAATATTTCAATATATAGCTGATCATACACATGACATGTAGCTATGTGATATTTTTGAAATTGTAATAAAACATGTGTGCTTGGTAAAAAAGTTACGAGTTCACTTTAGGATATCGTTCAATACCATTTCTGAATATTTCCACGTATATACTAAAAACAACAACACAACAGAATAAAAAGGACAAAATATTATGATATGCATATAGCAACTTAATAAAGAGGCCGTTACTGCTGGCAAATATGGCCTCTTTGTTGATCACACAAAATCTCTTTGGGATGTTTGTGATGATAGGCCATGATAGGTCAGCTATCATGAACCAGAACCCTCTTGGGACAAACTTATCAAGCCAGCATGGAGAGAGAGAGAGAGAGACAGAGGGGGAAAAAAGACATTAGGGTAAATACCAGAATTGTAGCCAAACAAATAAATTGATATCAAAATATCTAAGGCCAAAGAGAATACTGGTATATGCTTGACTTAAAGAAGTTGACTTATTAATATTATTTTCCCAAATGCAAACAAGCCTCTTACTCGTTGCTGTCGTGAACTTTGAATACTTCGCATACACACTCCCGGATCCCTGAGGCAAACATGCATAGTGTGTCTTTTTCGGCCACTGTGCATGGGAAAGACAGTCCAGTGGATGCCTTGACCTTCACGGGACAACTGGAAGGGTCCGGTTCGGTAGTGGAAAGATTGCGAATTGATTGATTATTCGCTGTTATTACATTTAGTGTAATTTGAGACCAGTCCAGACAGCTCCAGGTAGTATCAGCATCTAGTGGGAGTGGCTTTGAGCACTTCAGGCACATAAACAAACAGACAAGAAAGAAACTAATATACCAATACTCAAGCAATGAGAATGCATAGCTAGTTATACTAGCAAGCGAAACTAGGATGACTGGTTTTATTCTTTTGGTAGCAAAATTATTACATGCCACTCACAGCTATATACTAGCTAGTAGCTAGCTGTAGCTAAGCAGCATCTACTACAAATATAGCTAGTAAGAAACTTACGTCGTGCAGTAATTGCTTCAATTTTGATGCTGCATCCTTTTTGCTTATTAAAAGTAAGGTTGAAGGGTAGTCTATTTCCAGAGCAACAATGGGATCACCCTTTTTAGGTCCGTTGCGGAGGCCGGCGGGGGGACAGCTACTAGAGTCGTTCATTGTCGAGGAATTGCGGTGAAAATTTCGATTTTCCAGTAGAGTTGTAGATTGGAACTGGTCAGTGGGCGATTGGGCGACGTTAAATAGAGAACTGTCAGCGACGAGGTAGTACACAAATAACATGCAAAATATGCAAACTGAAAGAGCAAAGCAAACCCCCTGGGGAAAACCCCTGGGTTGCTTCGACTAGAATGAGCTCATCCGGTCTAGCAACGATGTAGCTAATGAATCAGATTGGGTAACTTCCCCAGATACAGTAGCTATTTCCTAGACATGAATCTTGTTAGAAAGACACTCCCTCATATAGCCACATACTTGCTGGTGGCAAAAACAAAACAAAGAACAATTGAGTGGCTAAAGGCTTGGGATCCATGTGCTGATGGAACTAGCTAGGACCCAAACCACCTCCAAAGAAGATTGATATGTAGCTAAGGCAATAATTTCACATTAAAGCATTCTGTATAAATAGCCAGCAGGATCTTTCAACTTTTGAAATAATTATTTCAACTTTCTGGCGAATTAAAGTAGTTTGAACAAAGGTAGCATTATTATCCAGTCTGGGGCATGTGTTATGGTAACAGAAATAATTGTGGTATACTAACAAAAAACTAAAAAAAAACAATAGAGAGTCATGAGACTATAAAAATAGTACCACTTAAAAATAGTACCACTTAAAAAGAAATGAATTTCAAGAGTTGAACAGAGAATTAAAATTCAGTCATTTATTTTATAATTTGTTTAATTGTAGAAAAAAAATCTAAAACAGCAAGTAGCTGCTAAAAACTACCCTGGTACTTATTTTATTAAACTAAAATGATCTCTCACATCTAAACCAATTAACCATCAAAACCAATCCTCACCACCACAACCAAAAGGACTGAGCGAAGCTTATCTAGGGTCAGGACCCTAGCCTCACAGTGGTCAGTGTTGGACAATCCTTTCTCACACTTGGTCTGAATCACATTGAGTCTTATAATCATGCTGGTCCTTTGGCTTTTAGCAGTGTTGACACTGAGTCTTCATCACAGATTGGCAGGAGCTCCAATCAAGTCCACTTTAGCCACTCCAGTGGACTATACTTCCAGGGTATGGATAACCATGGATTACCCATCATCCGTCAAGATACCTACAGCTGAAGATGTCAAGCAGTTTCTTTACACCATTCAACATGAAGGAGTGAGTGAATGTTATCTAGATTTTAAATTAGAATTTGAAGGAGTTTGTTTTGTGTTTTAGGATGAAAGGTTCTTTTTGAACAATAAAAATGCTGAGACCTGGTCTAGTACAGAATGGTCCATAAGGACAAAAGCCAAAGCTGTTCAGACAAGTGATGCAGCAAAAACAAAGGAAAGAAGTAATAATTCCGACAAAACACAAAAGAAGCAGGAGGAGGATCATGATTATCACAATTATGGAGAGCAGAATTATGATGAAAACAAACAAAATACTCAGGAAAAAGACTCTAGTGATAATTTAGAAGATCACAGTCGAGACGGTTGGAGAGGAACTTATGAAGAAGAAACAGTTGTTTATACCCTGCCACCAGAGGCTGTCAATAAAGATAAAGCACAGGAGGCCATTTTTGTTCAGCTGTTTTATGCTGGGAGAGTTGGAAATGACATGGAAATTATAAGTTGTGGCATGATATATTTTGTGCAAACGTTTCTCAACACAACTTACCCGTAAGTGTATAATAGTGAGAAAAATGTTTGTTGGTCCTATTGTTTATAAGCTTTGTCATTGTTCTGGTTCATATTGCTATCTTGAGGTCATGGTATGTGGGGGCTGGGTGGAAGATAAAGACTGTGTAATGTGTGTTTTAAGATTCCTATCAGGGATGGTGACCTAATGTGGTGGAGCGTGTACACACACTGACCTTTCAATGTGCCTGGAAGAAGGTACAAAAAAATATTGACAAAGGTTGTTGATAAAATTATTAACCTAATTCTTTGCATTGGTTTGTATAACAATTACAAGGTGAGAAATTTGTTTATGTTGTTTTATTTACAACCTTTGTTTTTGTTTTGGTCCTGTCACCATGCTGAGGTTTAGCGTTTGAGTTGGGAAAAAGTTTGGTTAGAGGTCTCTATCAGTGGTGATGACCTCAAGAGAGAGAGAGAGAGGCAGTAAAAAATGCTGACAAGAAAGTGTGTTGGCAAAGGTTAATCATAATGTGACCTTCTGACATTTTTACATCCTCCTAACACACAGATGCTATGATGGACATGGCAGGAACGATTGGTGGTCATAGTATTAATAGTAAGCATTCTGCAGTGACAATCTTTAACTGGACCTTACTCAAAAATATTCTGACAAAGGATAATTACCATCACCGAATTGTCAAAATAAAAATAGAATTTATTTGTTAGACTCCAGACTCCATTAGGGCTTTAGAATCAATTGCAGCTAAAGCTAATCCTCTCGATGGTGTAGGCAGATGTTTTTGTATGGGGGGGGGGGGGGGGGGGGGGGGGTCAAAGGGATGTTTTGGGTTTTCAGTGTAATATGAGAAATAACTGTTCGATTATGCCCAACAATTATGGGGGGAGGGGGGGGGGGCTCAGCCACGGAGTCCCGCCCCCCCCTCCCCCCCCCACTACGCCACTTCCCCCAATCTATAATTATGGCATTTTGCAGAATTTCTTTGTTTTTCTTATTATAATGTAATATAATTACATGTTTCTTAGAGTGGTCATAAGGCACCTACCACCTCCAGCTTCCAAGTCATCGACATTCAAATTTACATCTGACAGCCCTGCATCATCAATATGTGACTCTTTCACTTCCAAACCTCCAATAGTTCCATCTATTTAAGTGTGGTTTATATAGATATCTATGCTTTTTGATTATATGCAATATAAAACAACATGCAATTTAAAAGCACAATCTTGTCTTTCACATGATTGTATTAAGTGCTCATCGTTCAACTAATTACAAAAGTTAGTGCATGATCTCACTTGAAACAACTCAGAATTCTGTTGTCCAGTGAAATGAAATACGGTTTATGGGTTGCTGACTCAGGTAATTAATATCCTTGTCCAGTCCACCTACTAACTAAATTTGGGCCTAAGAGACAAAGCCATATGACTGGCATGATAGTCAACCTGTAATTCATAACATTATTCATGGGCTAGCACACTATGCTATCAATGCTATTGATTTGGCACATGGAAAGCTAGATGCTAACCAGTTTGATAATATTATTCATGGCTAACAAACACCCACAGCGTTATCTATGCCTTTGATTTGACATCAGCTAAATGTTTGAAGTCTACATATTGCAAGGCAACTTGGAATAAATGCAGTCACTTCTTATATTATAGTAGAACTGTTTTAAATGCTTCATACATGAAAAGCATTTCATAAACTAGTGGAATACAAAATGGAGTTCATATAATCACAGTCTGACGCAGTCAAAAATATAATTATCAATTACTTTTTTCTTTTCTTCTTTGTAGGTACTTCATTCTATATGATGATAAGTGTTGTAATAGCTAAATTAGATGGGATCAATTTATAAATTTAGCTACTTGCATTTTTTGAAATAAATATACTTGAAAACAAAGAAAAATTTTGCTAGAATAGCAAGTTAGAGTTAAGAATGATCTAGTTAAATGCATCTAAATACGTGCTGAAACCAGGTACACAATTAGCATTATGTGATGCACCAAAGTCATACAATTGTAACTATCATTCAGCATGGCTTCATGAACAACTAAAAATTTTACAGGCTCCGTTCTTGCACCAGAGTATATTCATTGGGGTGCTGTTGTAACTAGCTATGATGGAAAATCTGCTAGAATCAGAGCTTATTCATTATTTTTAAACTCTTTCATTTAGAGCATCCAAGACTTCATTATAGCATCTGTAATACTGCAATTATATGTGAAATGCTTTTGTTAATTAGTGACCGTTCATTACTAACTTGCTACAGAGAAAATACAACTGTTCGATACTTTTATTTTTATTAGCGCATATTTTTTTTATTCATGCGCTCACTCGCATAGCTATCGAATTACTGCCTAACATCCTCTTCCTTTTTCTTTCCTGAACAAGAGTAAATTGCTGCGTCATTATTTCCACGTCATTCTCATTATGCAAAACAGTTCATCCTCGGGGTGGCGCCCATCGAAGTTTCGAGGGAAGCGCAAACCAGGCTGCTTAACCTGAGCGACTAACCATTTAGCTAATTAGACACCACCTCTCTACACTAAACTTGACAACTTTAGAGGTAATTTGACTCGGAATTCTGTGTGTTGTTGTAACCTGTGTTAGTCTCGCGAGCCAGGCCCACCTCCCTCTCTCCCTACCGCTAACTGTGGTAACGAAGGCCCTGTGGGACACCACCCCAGTGTCCGTCGTGGAATGCTGTGGTGGTTTAATTTAATCGCTAATTACTGAATGTGGTGTAGGGAGCTTGAGCTGACTGTGAGGAGCTTGAGCTGACTGTGGTGAGGAGCTTGAGCTGACTGTGAGGAGCTTGAGCTGATTGTGAGGAGCTTGAGTTGTAAGGGAGGAATTTGAGCTGTGTGTGAGGAGCTAGAGCTGTTTGCGATGAGCTTGAGCAAGTTCCAGGCAAGTACTTAAATGACAAGAAAAATGTTGCACATAATTTTCTGGCAACGATAAGTTTGACGTGTAGTATGTCTCCAAGACACCAAAGTTATAAGTTTGACTTGTAGTATGTCTCAAAGACACCAAAGTTAAAGTGTGGACGACCTAGTTTCCAGTAAAATTGATGGAAGGTTAAGGCTTTAATGATTGAACTGTGAATTATCATTTCAGAATTTATTAAAACATTTTCTTGGATCAACACCAGAACGAGAAAGAGGTATCATTGAAGAAGAGACTGGGGGTAATCAAATACCATCAGGAAATCACAGTGAGTAGCAAAAACAAAGCTCAGGTTTATTGTCACATGATACATATTCATTTACTCCACATCCACTACTCTACTAGTACAACATATATGCATGTATCCCCATGTCCCCATGATTTGTTTTGTGTGCTGCTTTGATCTTCCTTTGTTTAGAATCCTAATGGGTAAATTGTATTTGCAGCTTGTCAAGAAGAGGATGGAAATTACGCCATTGTGGGTTCTGATGGCAGAAATGTACGTGCATCTCCAAGTCAGTCAAATGGTAAGCTAAACATATATAGCTATATACTAGTGGTGTGCTTGAGCACAAATGGCGAGCGAGCCTAAAGACTATACTATTTTTATTGACTTCTAACACTGAAGCTACTGAAAATAAGGTCCAGTTTTTAAATTTACATACAGGGTAAAGGGATTTCAGTGCCATAGTAACAACTCTCTGCAACTGCTTGAATTGAAGGAAAAAACAACAACAAAACAATACACGTTATTTAAAAGTTTTCTTTGTGATATTCTTTAGCTAAGTAGTGGTTGTAACACACAATGCTTTGACACAGCTGGACATGCACCTACACAGACTTACCTTCGCAGTAGTCTAGTGGACAATGTATTTTCAGGTAAATACTGTGCGCACGGCTTATAACCATGACAAAGAGCGCATTGACTTACCACCGCCACTAACTCGAATAGAAATGGAAGTCCCTTAAGTTGTCAAGTTTGAACTGCACCGGCAAAAGAATTAAAAAAGGTAAACAATTCAATTTCTAGGGTGATACGGGTACTGATCATAAACCAGAGGATTCTGTTTAGTGCAATTTGGGACGGGGTCGACAACCGAACTAACACAAAAACGCGAGGGTCAAAGTACAAAAATGCCTTACGTACGTCCATACATATATACAAATAAATAAATAAACTAACATCCCCGATTTTCGATTGTGTTACCCCTGTAAGTGTCTCGCTCGCTACGCTCGCTCGCCAATTATTGGCATGATTATTAGTTTCCTAGGTTATAGCTAATTGCATCACATTGGAGAGCAATTCTTATAATTACATCATCAATTTGGATGGGATTAAGGCAAGCTAGCAAGATACATTTAAAAATCAGAGTATTTTTTTGTATACCCTAGCATTTCCTGTATTAATAACTAGAATTTTGTTTAAACAATATGGCTACAGAATGCTTACATTGAGAGTCAATCTGCCCAAAAATTTTAATAGTACGAGGTTAGAAGTTAGCAAGTGGGAGATGATAAATCTGCGCACTCTGACCTGTGGAGGCTCTGTGACCATCTAAACCAGAACCTAAGATTGTAGCCTTATTGTCAGTAAGTCATGAATTTAGCTTTTTTTCCTTGGACTATGCATATCAGTATATAGAAAGATTTGTCTCAACTTGCTTAAAAAATTCATCCCATGCTGAATGTCTCTACAGAAAATGATAAAAACAATAAATTTTTTTTTACCAAACTGGGTTGTCACAAACTTGCTGCTGAAGGGGTTAAATTTCAACTACAGTTTCATATGTAATTTTTGGTGGCTGTCTTGCAGATGATGCTATCACGACTCATTCAAGAAGGACTAATGAGAAGACTTTACTGCTAAGAGATAAAACCAAGAAAAGTAAGTAGGTCAATTTCATTGCATGTGTACATCCAATCAGACATATGTGACTGGTTTTGGGAAAATCAGCCTAAACGTGGCATCTAAGGTTTCTATTTTTTTTCCCTACCAGTAGGTTGCATGCCATCCTCCAAATTCGGAAGCTGTAGCACAAGTCATCTTCACACTACACACCACAACACTTCAGTAATTTATTATTACTGATTTCGAGGAAAAACAACAACAAAAAACACCGCGTACAGGAGTTGCTAAGGCCAGGGGGCATGTCTTATATTCTGGTATACTATGACTGCATGTCTCCGCGACACTGTGAACTAAACCGGTGGCAGGCAGATTGAAAGAAATCAAATAGGCTTCATGTAAGCCTCTTCTAGAAACTGTGATGGTGTGAATTGCATGAGTACGTGAAATATGTAGAAAAGTATGTGAATTAGTTAGTCCACTTCAGTGTATGCTGCAAAAGAAAAATATTTAGCCTGTAACCATCATCATCATGAATGATATTCATTGTTTAATTGGTTTTTGTACGTGTGTATTGCGATCATGCCCAGAGGGAGACTCTGGGGAGTGTATTGTTTGTGCAAAGATTAAGTTCCTAAACGCTAATTCTATTTAATCCAGCTAGATAGATAGTTGATTGGTGCAAGCATTGGTAGCCAGGTGGTTACTAACCTACTGCGATGACAACTCTGTGACTATATATTTATGCATACATACTAGAGCTTATGGAGAGAACTGTTAAAAGTACAAGCTAAATGTGATAAATTTAGATGTGTGTATGTATGTATATAAGTATGTGTGTATGCATGTGTGTATGTAAGTATGTGTGTATATGTACGTACACATGCATGCATGCATGTATATATGTATGTATGTATGTGTGTGTATGTATGTATGTATGTGTGTGATGTATATATATATGTATGTGTGTGTATGTATGATGTGTGTGTATGTATATCATAAATAAACATCTCTTATGAATTTTAGGACGTCGTGTTCATATAATAAAGATTGTTGGTGCAATATCATTCATCTTCTTCATCTTGTTTCTCATTTCTGCCATTGTCTGCACATACTACTATTGCCAATACTTCAATTCTGATGAAGATGAGTACTTAGGCATTGCGGGTGATGTCATACAATGTGCTAACCGGAAACATTCAGATTATTTTCCAACTGCTAAAATCAGGGAGCATGTCAGTAATGACCACAATGACAATCCCGAAGGTTTACCAATGACAATCTACTCCCTCAGTTTGAATCACATCATCTATCGAGACTGTTCTGAACCGAGCGGGAATTACGAGTTGGTATTACCAGTGAGTGGCGTCAATAGGTTCATAATGCCTTACAACTACTACAATAGACCTTGGTACATGTGGCCTGGATCTACCATCAACATTGCATTTCATATGGATCGCCAACCATCAGAAGCTTGGGTGTATCTATTTAAAGGAGATAGTGCAATTAATGATTTCATTAACAATATCGATCATTTTCCAGCATCTCAAAATGAAGTCGACCTTCTGAGAGATGCATCAAAAAATATATTCTGGAAAATATCAGATAATGACTACTACTTTGTGGCCGTCCATATTAATGGAAGTGAAGACACTAAATTTAGGGCAAACATAACATTCAACATAAAATATGTAGACAGAAATGACTATCCATGGGTATCTCAATCTGCCCAACTCATTACTGGTATTAATGATTATCAGACAATTTATTTATTAGGGATTAGAAACATTACTCTATGTGATATAAGTCCTCTGGATGCATCTTCTCCTCCACTCAACAGCATTCATATTAAGACTGCATATTCTGTGAAAACAGAATTCGCTCTGCTTGTTATTATATTATTATTTGTGGGGGTCCTGGTTACAGGAGTAACCAGCTGCATTAGCTGTACTTGTTTTTGTTATCATTGTTATGTAAATGGTTAACCAAGTGTAGCATTTTGGTAAATCATTCTGTTCATGTTTTGTGTGTCACACTTAAAAATCAATAACATTATACATAATTAATAGAGATGATGGTGAAAATGCTGATAATGTGCTGTCAGGGGAGGGGGGGGGGGGGTGGCGGCTCAGGGCCCCCCTCCCAACCAAGTTTTTGAAAAAAATATAAGGGTGAATGCACCAATACAGGTAATGCAGTTTAAAGGTCAATTGCATGCTAACTTACGCTCTTCATTCATACCTTAATAGTCAGTAAATCTTATACAATCAATTATCAATAATTTTAATTGCGTGAGTTTTGACCTTAATTTAATTTGGGCCCCTCCCTGCCCTGTTGTTAGCACTTGATATGTTCCTGGCTATACCAGGAAGCATCTAGCTGTATCAATGCAGTAGTTTAATGGATGAGGTATAATGTCTTTTAATAAAGCACACCATTAGCCAATTATATTAGCACAGCTCCTGATTATGACTACATTGGTCCAACAATTTAAATACAAATAATTGTGTAGCTAGTTTGTGGAATAACAGAATAGCTACAAGTCCAAACAATGAAGCCTGCTGTGTTAGGATTCTTTGTAGTAGTAATTATACATGGGCAAATGAATAATACAGAAGAAGCCTGTGAGTATTATTATTATTCCATTTCTATGCACTTGATTTACCACATTATTGATTGCTTTGGCTTCATACTCATAGTTGAATGGTACCATTGTAGTTGCTGCTTTCACACATATTCTACATGGCGTAGGAACAGGGGTGAGGGGTAGGGGTGTGTGCAGACAAGGGCCAAGACCCCTCCCTGTGGGGTCCCTCTTGTTTCTATATTAATTCTGTATGATGGAGGAGGCTGCTTTAAGTCGTTCAACTTTGTAATCAATAAAAAATTGAAATTTGTTGGTAGAATTATTATCATGTGACATCATCAACTGTGATGATTAAAACTGAATGTAGTAAATATTTTATGGGTGTGGTCTAAATGTTGACGTGTTGTCGCATACTTTTTTAATATTTGTAGCTATCTGTTATGCTATTGATATCAGTTATTTTATTCACTAACTAAATAAACTGCTATATTGCTACCATGAACAAAATATTTCTGAATTGACAAAAAACAAACAAAAAAAAAACATGAAAGAAATGTTGATATGTGATTGCAAGGAATACATAAAACTAAAATGACAACATAGCAAAACGAGAAATGAATACATGAATATGGATCGGTAGCTAATTCTAATTGATACACACTACATTTTTGGAAAATCTAGCTAAGGTACATAGCTATTATCATTAGTTTGTTCAGACAATAGGAACTCATAAGGTAGTCATAGGAGACCAAGAGTTAGAAAGATGGCATTATTTGGAATTTAAGAATTCTTCTATTCGTAAACCAGAAAGCCAAACATGAAAAAATGTAGGTAGAAGAGAGTAAAGTTATTGAGAAAGTTCCGACATATTGACACAGTCTATGTGATGACATGGTTATAACTTTTGTAAGAATGTTGGGGGATCGATATGCAGCACATAAGTATTACAGCTACAAAGAAATATATGATTACTATAGCTACGTATGGATTAACTACCACTGATATTATGATCTTGTCAGCAGAGTATGATGTTTCAATATGGATGCTGTCTGATTCCAGAGATGATGGATTCAGAGGATGCAAGTAGCAGAGTGTAATATTGTTGTTGAGGAGCAATCTAACCTTTGCTATGTCACCAATTCTTTTAATGTGTCGAGCGGAATCAAACAGCCACGGGTAATCATCAGTGTCTATATACTTGAAGTTAAACGTAATATTTGCTTTAAAAATAGTATCTTTATCTGCATTGATAAGAAATCCAACGAAATAGTAATCGTTCTCTTGAACTGTCCAGAATATAGCATTGGAATCAGTTTTGATTAGGTCCACTTCTTGTTCATAGTGTGAAAGATGTTTATTATCTCTAAAGAACTTATTTATTGACTTGTCTCCTTTGATAAGGTATGCCAGTGCCTCCTTCGGCTGATGTGTTGAATTAATATCGAGTGTAATATTAATAGTAGAACCGGGCCACATGTACCACGGCCGGTTGTAATAATTATATGGAATAATGAACTTATTCGTTCCTGTCACCGGCAGAACAAGTTCAAAGTCCATATGAGGGTCTTCGTATTGGTGATATTTGATATCTTTGGAATGCAATGAAAAGACTTCCATCGGAATTCCATTGGCGTTGTCATTTTGAAAGTCGGTGTTATTTTCTTTGATGGTAACCATGGTAAGGAAGCTGGGTTTCTTTCTCCTGGCACATAATATGACATCACTGGCAATGCCGAGGTACTCATCATGGAGGGAGTATGTGTTATCGGCAGATGAAGAAATGAAATAATTCTTCCAACAGGCATCAACCAGCAGCATCAGGGTGATGACGATGAGGGACACTGTGAAGATGATCATAAGGCACATTCTTCTGTAATGTTCTATAGTAATGAAAAACAAGAGTAATATTGATAATATACATGGTGTTTATGGTAATAGACAAAGAATGTTATGTTTAGACTATACTCCCAAATAGTACACAGTGATCTATAAATATTATCGCTATATATATACACACACACACACACACACACATATATAGATGACACAATGCCTAGGTCAGTTATCCGAAAGGGTCTCGGTCCCAAGCCTTTCGGATAATCGAGGTTCCACTGTATATTGCTAACCACAAAAAGAAATTCCATTATTATTATAAAATATATTATATTTATCAATTTGACCCAAGCTATGAGGATAAATATAATAGTATTATTACTATAGCATGTTTTGGTGCATTTAAATTGAATTGAGTGCCAATCAGCAGTTGACGAGACGCATATAGCACTTAATAAACAGTGCTAAAAGCTGGGAGAAAAACGGGCGCTTAACATTAACTGCATCTACGGAATAGCTCGAAATAGAATAAATAGTACTTATTACATGAGTCTGAGTGTGATATGGAGAAATATTTCACTAGCAGGCTAATTTATTTCACGAGCCAGAGGGGGTAGGCTTCACTAGAGGAAGGTAGCTGTAAAAACCCAGAAAACTGGTAAGCCTGGCCTGGTTGCTATAACTAGTAGGGTAATGAGCTTGCACAATACAGCCATGAGATAACACCATGTGAAAACCTCCACTACATTAACTGGACATATTTTCCCTCTCAAAACAACAATTATTTTATTTTAGCCTCAGGTCACGTACCCAAAAATAACATTGTGAAGATATCTAGCATGGAATTAAGTAAGATGTATGTTCAAGAATTGTGTTACCTCCTGTTAGTTCAGCCTTATAGGACACCATCTTGTGCTCATTGAGTCCGTGATTATCAAGTATTGTTGAAGGATTCTTCAATTAGTGTTGGTAACTTGTACATTGTGTCATTGCTTTGTCATTGCACTTATGTTTGAATAACTTACCATTTACAGGTCACAGCTGTTTACAGTGTTGTGACAACACTTTCACACAAATCCTATGGGAGATGCCTTGGAAGTGGCAAAACTAACTGTCCCCTCCATATATCCATAAATATATACCAATATGCATATTTATTGCAGCTTTGATATTTTTACTTGAATATTTCCGCATCACGCGAGCGTTCTGTATTCTCCCATATTGTACGGTTTATATTGTACGCTCGTTGTAGCGCGCGCGTAGCGAGTAAAATCAATGAAAATTGTATTGTAACCGGTTGAGAAAAATTTCAAAGAAGCAATAAATCACTTATCACACTCGTCGTACAATATGGGAATGATATTTTACTCTCACGCCACATTTTCACTCGCCTTTGGCTCGTGAAAATATTTTGCGTGCTCGTAAAATATTTTCCCATATTGTACTCTGACTCGTGCTATAAGTATTATATATATATATATATACATACAATAATTTATATAATACACTTGATGTGTGTCAGTAATAATGAGGGTGAGTTGATCAGAGTTGTCAGTACCTGAAAGAGAAAATCATTCGACAAAGAAAAAAAAAAGGCAGACAAAAATATAATTGTCCACATCAGTTCCAACCTGCAGACTCTAGCTCAGAAATCATTAACACTTACCACTAAACCATTTGGGACTTAATACCCTTGGGGGATCTTGGAGTGCCTTGTTAAGCTATTGTACACTCTTTTCTCTCTCTATTTGTTTTTCCCCCATAGGTTTTGATCCTCCACTCTATAAAAAACTGAAACTGAACTGAGTTGGGTCGGAAAAGAGTGTTCAGCTGAGCATAATCAATTGGTATTAAAATAAAACAGAGAAGCAGGAGAATGTAAGGTTCAAGAAAAATAGAAGCTGGTGAGAAAAAGCTGACTGATGTATCTACTTCAGAGAAGAAGTGAAAGAAAAGGACAGAAATATTGAGGAGCAGGAGAGATAGACAAAGGAGAAGGGAATGTATGTGTTGAAAGAGAAATAAAACAGGAATGGCTCGGGAAGAAAGAAAGCAGGAAAGGGAAAGCATGGATAAAACTACCTTATGCTACTACTCCTAATTTGCACAAGTTAGTATGTCAGGCACCACTGTGTGGGTGGTACTTGCTAGTATATATATATATAAATATATATATATAATATCATAACTCTTTTGACAATTTTAGAAGTTAGCTCTGAATGTTTTACACTGATGGGATCCTGACATAATTTGGCCAATAAAACAGGACTGCATCGTTACATACAAAGGAGAGTTGCAATCTTTGGATCAAGCAAGTATTAAAATTTTTATGGCAGTTCAAACATCAGAACTGTAATGTAAAACTACTAGAAATCTTAAATTATGACTTAAATTCTTGACCTTGTTGAACATAATATCAATATAGCTAGTATGACATTAAAATAGTTTGGTTGCAGTTTTTATGTAAAATAGTGCTAAGAATTAAAAAACTATTCTTTTTTTTGTGTGTGTGCCATGAACTTTGAAAGATAATCATGAAGGCCGTCCTTGCATCAGCAAGTCCTTGCCCCTTGACACATAAGGCTTACTGAGGCGGGGGCCATGAGAAATGAAGAAGATGAGGAGTGGAAGTCATGAAAGCTATTGAATTATTTTTTTAGATGTATTTTAACATTTGAAGTATTTATTGTTTCTTAATGTTGCCTACCTGGATTGGAATATATGTGTATTGATAGATATACCGTTCAAATGCATGCAGCTTATAAAAACACAGTTTTTCCATTTCATTTTTTTCCTACACATTTCTATGATTTTATCAACTGCACTTTAATTATAAACTTTAATTTTGTAAGAATTCGTTGAGTACAGCAGGTAGCTATTGTAGAACCTGGTGGCAGCAGAAATATACTTAGGGGATTCCCTTCTAATAACCCTGAGTGGCTGTCATTCAATAATCTTTATATAAATCGTGATACCAGTATCTATTTATAAGACAATTTATCTTGCCAAGCATCCTAGAACCTGTGGACTTTCCCCTCACTTTAAGCAATCGACTACATATGATGCCATTTTGCTCATAAATGGAAAATTCCCCTGCTTGTCTAAACATGCTCCACCATAAGTCTGTACAATGGTTGACGTAAGAGCAATACCATGAAACAATACTGTGAGTGATATTTTTCAAGCTGTTCTCACTTTAATCTGAACCATAGTAGATACACAATCACAATAAGTTATAGCTATGATCATTTTGAAATTCTTGCACTGGAGAGATGGATAAGCAAAACTAATGATAGAATGTGTGCAAAGTAAAAGACTGAGCATTTTTTAATCGATTTCAAAATTTAGAGTAATGGCTGAAAACTAGTGCTGATATTTCAATACCCTAGCTCCTCATTTGTGGTGATGTAGTATGACTACTACTACACACAAGACTGACTACTACTACTACACACAAGACTCACCGTTCTTAGGCTCCACTAGATTTCTTGGCCAAAGGATTCTTTCACCTTTCTTACTGGCACTGGTGAGCACTTGCTCTATTAACTCCTTTCTAGGCTTGCTTGCATCGTCATGTGGCAACTTAATTTCTTCTTGTTTATTCTTTTCATCCCAATCCCAATTATAAACTTCAGTGTGTACTACTCGCCCTAATAGACAAAATATAAAATATAGTCACGGCGTCTTACAAAATAGGTAGAGTATAAAGCTGACGCAGTTAAGGTAACTCAAAGTGGTTATACACCATAGTTCAACTAACCGATGTCAGCCATAGCTAGAAAAGACGCTCTTCTCCTTGCGCAATATCAGCCACACCCACTCGGTAAAGGGTTAGCGACACTTTACCTTCTCATTAGGCTTGCTAGGTCCGCTGCAGAATTTTGAAAAGGCGAAGAAGGTGGTTTGCCTGAAACAGAATCATTAGACTAGAAAGCATTTGTAATCTTCCGAATTCAAAAGTTAGTGTTTTGTATTCGTAACTTCTATCCATAATGTAGCTATTAGCCTTATATCTCTGCATTGTTTGCATGGAAGTAGCAAAGAGGATATCCAGTCTCTCATAGCCTCTCTTGGTGATAACACAGGAACAACATAGATGAAAAAATACTTCCATAAATCTAGCTGATAAATATTTTATTAACATTAGAAATCTCGGTCTGAATACCTCACTAACAATTTTTTAGTAGACCTATATGTATCTTTAGAATATAATGGCTTCACTTCATTGCAGTCAAGTCCCCTCTGATTAGATTCAACTTCTGCCTACTCACCCATACTTCTGCCATTGATATAAGATGAATGAAGAAGTAATTTACAGGCCATGTAGTATGACAATCAAAGTACATACTTTGGTTCCCTGTTGGGGAATATAATAGTCTCGCATGGCTGACCCCTTTCCTTTTTATTAGCTGCTTGCACGGGAGAGGAAAAGAGGGTCTGGTAGAAGCTTGTACATTGTTTCATGTCATTCCTGGGGAACTATACTTTCCATGTACGTATTGCTTATGTAGAGGTGTGGCTTTCCGTGATGTAGAATTAAATACGCGTATAAAAACTGTGCTTTTATCGTTTCAAATGCTTTTAGTGGAGACAGATTTTAGAGCTTTAGCACGTGCTGTTGCGCTGGAATATGGATACATATTTCGTAGCAAATAGGGAGAAGCTAATTCTTGCATTTTTACAAAACCATGATGTCTTTGTTTCTTTACACCTACTGGCTATAGCAAGTCACTGTGCTACTCACTGCTGCCTCCCATATATGATAAGTTGAGGAATGTGGAATATAAGAGCATAGTCTTGGTTGTACCACTTTTCCAGTCGCTCTCATGCAAGATCAAGTGGTAAGCAGCAAATTAAAGTGCATTTCAGCTGCTTGTCTAGCAGATGAATCGGCTTTTAACAAGAAGGAAATTAAAAGGGGAGCATATCAGGTTCTCTTTGCTTCACCAGAGGCATTAGACATTCTTGAGTGGCAAAATATGTGACAGGCTCTGCAAAATCCAGGAATTTGCTTAAACAATTGAAAATCCTGATACTTGCTGAAAATTACTCAACTTGAACCATTAACATAGTGTCCAATTACTGAAAAACTGAAGACTAGGACATTGGTCAAGACCATGCATTTGGGATGGGATGACAGTCCTCATGTATGACAAAGGGGCATTCAGGAGGAGGTGGGAGTGTATATTCAGGAGAGTGGAAGAGCAGGAAGGGATCATGAATACGCTCCTGCTGTCATTGTGAAACATCCATGTGATTTGAATTTAAAGTGTGTACTTCACAGCAAACGATTGACTTTTGCACCTGTATGAGACAGTAATAAAATTAAACGTTTGTATTATTTTTAAAAGTGTATATTATTAAAATTGTGGAGTTGTTACATGATTTTGAAAATGTACAGTTGGTTTCATAAGGCTGAAGAGGTACAAAATTTGTGGTCATTAAAGCCCATTGAGTAATGGTCTCGTGTAGCAGCCAGACTCTTCATTAAAGACACTATTAAATTTAATGAGGACTTAGATTAATTACCTAATGTTTCAATTAATGAAGTGTGTAGCTACTGAGTGAAAAAAATGCAGTGATGAACTGTGCAGAGAAAATATTTATGGAGGAATAGCTACTTATATGATTTATAGACTTGTCAAATGTGACAAATTACTGATAAATAATATGACAGAAAATCTTATGTTCTGGAATTTCATCTTTTTTAATTATTTATTTCTAGCTAAGTTAATACACTGCTGCCACAGTTAAAATTGATTTACTCTTACAAGAGATATTTTTATAAAACAAACAATAAGACACACTTTATAATTTTACATATAAAAAAAATTCAACACATTTTATGGAGAAAATAAATAGTCCTGCAATAAATTCAAAAGACTACATGATAAGTTTCGATGTGGTCAGTCTGTTCACAAAAGTTCCAATGAAGGAAGTTATTCTAATTCTAAAAATAATTTTGGAACAAGATGACAGCCTTGAAGACAGAACTGCAATAACACCAGGTGAATTGTGCAATCTGGTTGAATTATGTGTTAAATCCACATATTTTAGTTTTGAAGAGACATTTTACGAACAAAAAGAAGGAGCATCAATGGGGTCTCCTTTATCACCAATTCTAGCTAACATCTACATTGAGATACTGGAAGAAGAAGCCATCAAAAACTTTCCTCTCAAACCATCTCTTTGGTGCAGAGATGTAGACGATGTTTTTGCCTTATGGCCACATGACAATGAATCCATCCAAGACTTCAAACTCCATCTAAACAAACAAAATAAACACATCCAATTTACAACAGAAGAAGAAAATGAAAACAAAATAGCATTTCTAGATGTACAGATTGAAAGAAAAAATAACAAATTCATCACCTCAATCTTCAGAAAGAAGACTCATACAGACAAATACCTAAACTATAAATCAAACCACCATCCAAGAATTTTGTCTGGAGTTGTCAAGTGCTGAACAGATCGAGCCAAGAAATTATGCCATCCATCTGAAATTGAACAGGAGCTGAAACATTTAAAAGAAGTCTTCCTAGCAAATGGTTACCCAGAACAAACAATAAATAGCAACATCAAATCCAAAAAAAATTCAACCAGAAATAATTCAACAAATGCACAAGATGAAACCATCAAATATTTGGTAAAACCATATGTCAAAGGGATTAGTGAAAAAATTGAACATGTATGCCGTTCCTTGAACATAAAAAGTTTTTACATCAACACCAACCCTCAAGAAACATCTAATGAAGGTAAAAACACCCAGAGAAAAATCAAAAATCAAAGGAGTAGTTTATGAAATCCCTTGTATGGACTGCAGTATGGTATATATAGGGAAAACAAGACGTACACTAGACAAACGTTTAAAGGAACACCAATATGCAGTAAAAAGGCATGATGAGAAGAATGGTATAGCTGTACATGCATGGAACAGTAATCACAAAGTAAATTGGTTGGAGGCCAAAGTGAAAGAGAGAGTTGAGAACTACACCAGAAGAAGGATTACTGAAGCAGTAGTGATCCAAAGCCTGCCATCAACATCTAACTTGGACAATGGCCTGGAGTTAAATCCAACATGGCAACCAATTATAGCGTCACTATAACTAGTGTAGCCTCAGGGTTTTTGCATTTTATTGAACTGGTTTTGTTTTTTTGTCATTTTTAGTATTGTGTTTGTTTGTTTTTTTGTTTTTTTTGTTTTTGTTTTTTGTCAACTGATGAAGATCTACGGGTCGAAACCCAATCTACTACGAAAGCTAATAAATAAACTACCAGGAATTGTATTACGTAGTAATGAACCTATACAGCATCATAATATAGAAGTTCTACAGGGTATGTGTATACACAAAATACAATAATATAATTTTTTTTTAATATTTCAATGCAATTGAATTAGTGTTACTATTAATTTAAATGATACTTAAGGTACTATTATTGTGACAGCTAGTTATTTTAAACTAAAGTTCCATTAAATGATGGAATTCTAACTTAGACTGAAATATAATTAAATACTGAGCCAATAATTACTATGAGTCCCATGGCACAATTAAAAGTCAATGAAGTAGTTCCACCCTTTTCAGTCAATGAAGTAGTTCCACACTTTTCAGTCAATGAAGTAGTTCCACACTTTTCAGTCAATGAAGTAGTTCCACACTTTTCAGTCAATGAAGTAGTTCCACACTTTTCAGGTACTGTAATCCCACATTCTTCCCAAAGTCTTGTGTCATAAACTCTAGATGGAGAAGAGAATCTGAATAGAGTAGGAACTGTAGCATTCAGGGCGTGAATGCAGCATCCAATGGTGCTCTGAACTAAACTCAAAGAAGTATTACATTGGACAGAGCAATTAGAAATGGATGGGCACAATCGGGCTGCTGAACGGACTTCTGGAGTTGCTTTTGGGTTTTGTGTGCTTCCTTCTACTCCGAATTCAACTTGACAGAACTGACCATTTCTGGAAATGCACGTGTCAGAGTATGCATCTGCAATAGACTGGCATCCTTCAACTCTATTAAACCCATTAACAAATGCTTCCACATTGTTACATATTGGAGTGAAGCGTGTTGCTCTATATTTCTCCGAGGTGTTGCAAGATTTATCTTGAAATATATTAGGAACAATTAAACTTGATTTTGTGCAAGGAGAAGGCACTGAAATTCCACACTTTGACAATTCACGTTGGTAAGATGTATATTGAGCACAGCAGCCAGCTTGATTGAGTGCATTTGAACATTCGATGGTACAGGATGCACTCGAGCAGTTTCCACTTATATATTGCCAAAGTTCCCCACAAATGTCACCATTTTGATTCTGTCGGCAAGAATACTCTGTACTCTCTAACTCAGACCTTCCAAACTCTCCGCACCTACTGAGAGAGTTGATGAGATCCTGCGCATATGAAGATGAGCAAACTGTTCTGACCAAAGCAATACCACAGGCGGTAAAATCCTCGCCATTGGTTTGTCTTCGAAATCTCGTAGCCAGAGGCGCGGTGAGTGCAGCGAGATGGTCTGGAGCTAAATTGAGGCCGCTGTCATCGTAGCTAATAGAACCTGCGCTATAACTAGTAAGAGTAACATGGAGTAGAAAGTATATAATTTTCACGGCCATAATGTCAATTGTGTAGAAAACTAATGCACTGAATATTTTGAACTTGGCTTTATCCTGTGCAGCTCTAAGGTTCGATTCCCAAAATCCCAAGGAATGTGCAGCTTAAGAATTTCACCTTTCTAAACTTTGAACCCAAGTCCCAAAAGTACTCGCATATTACCCAAAGATCAAAGCTAGTCAAAACAGGAAATAGTCTCAGTAGCAGGAAAATACCCCATCTACAATTACACTGTAGTAAGGAAAATAAAATTTTATATAGAATCACTGGAAATTTAAGCTGGTTAGACCTTGAACCCAGACATAAATTCCCTTATGAATATCATTACAAAACAGGAAGTGGTTCAGTGGCACTGAACTGGAAAACATCTTATATAGATTTTAACTTTTTTTTTAATATCTTGCACTTTTAATTTTGTTGTAGTAGTTCCAGTATTGCATATACTGGATATCTATTATACCCTTCTATTGTATCATGCCACAGACTTTCCAGCTGCTCATTCCTGTTATTATTGTTGTAATCTATAATAGTTCACTCAAAATAATGCTCACCTATTACTGGTTTCAAAAACACAATCAGAATTCCCTCAAGTGAGATTCAGCAACTGAAAAGGCTTCAACTGATCAAGAGTTGGAGATTGATTCCCATTAATGCTATTAGCTTTTAATGAAGGACTGACAGCTCCTGTTAATTATAGCTTCTTCTTCTCTTTATTTCAATCCAAATTTTGAGTGCTAGCACCTAATTTAACTCTACTATAGGTTCATGGAGTATTAATTACAAAGAATATTTTGAGCAACTGTTCCTGTATAATTGGATTTCTAGCTATATCAAATACTTTTTTTTTTGCTTTAAAAGATGCGCTTCAACTCCAGTAAAAAAGAATTGGACTGATCCAACCCCTGCTTGTCTAGCAGCTCAATCGGCTTTTACCAAGTAGGAAATTAAAAGGGGAGCATATCAGGTTCTTTTTGCTTCACCAGAGGCATTAGACATTCTTGAGTGGCAAAATATGTGACAGGCTCTGCAAAATCCAGGAATTTGTTTAAACAATTGAAAATCCTGATACTTGTTGAAAATTACTCAACTTGAACCATTAACATAGTGTCCAATTACTGAAAAACTGAAGACTAGGACATTGGTCAAGACCATGCATTTGGGATGGGATGACAGTCCTCATGTATGACAAAGGGGCATTCAGGAGGAGGTGGGAGTGTATATTCAGGAGAGTGGAAGAGCAGGAAGGGATCATGAATACGCTCCTGCTGTCATTGTGAAACATCCATGTGATTTGAATTTAAAGTGTGTACTTCACAGCAAACGATTGACTTTTGCACCTGTATGAGACTGTAATAAAATTAAACGTTTGTATTATTTTTAAAAGTGTATATTATTAAAATTGTGGAGTTGTTACATGATTTTGAAAATGTACAGTTGGTTTCATAAGGCTGAAGAGGTACAAAATTTGTGGTCATTAAAGCCCATTGAGTAATGGTCTCGTGTAGCAGCCAGACTCTTCATTAAAGACACTATTAAATTTAATGAGGACTTAGATTAATTACCTAATGTTTCTATTAATGAAGTGTGTAGCTACTGAGTGAAAAAAATGCAGTGATGAACTGTGCAGAGAAAATATTTATGGAGGAATAGCTACTTATATGATTTATAGACTTGTCAAATGTGACAAATTACTGATAAATAATATGACAGAAAATCTTATGTTCTGGAATTCCATCTTTTTTAATTATTTATTTCTAGCTAAGTTAATACACTGCTGCCACAGTTAAAATTGATTTACTCTTACAAGAGATATTTTTATAAAACACACAATAACACACAATTTATAATTTTGCATAATATAAAAGTTCTGCAGGGTATGTGTATACAGAAAATACAATAATGTAATTTTTTTTAATATTTCAATGCAATTGAATTAGTGTTACTATTAATTTAAATGACACTTAAGGTACTATTATTGTGACAGCTAGTTATTTTAAGCTAAAGTTCTATTCAAATGATGGAATTCTGGTTTTAGACTTAAAAATAATTAAAATACTGAGCCAGTAAATATTACTATGAGTCCCATGACAAAATTAAAAGTCAATGAAGTAGTTCCACACCTTTCAGGTACTGTAATCCCACATTCTTCCCAAAGTCTTGTGTCATAAACTCTAGATAGAGAAGAGAATCTGAATAGAGTAGGAACTGTAGCATTCAGGGCATGAATGCAGCATCCAATGGTGCTCTGAACTAAACTCAAAGAAGTATTACATTGGACAGAGCAATTAGAAATGGATGGGCACAATCGGGCTGCTGAAAGGACTTCTGGAGTTGCTTTTGGGTTTTGTGTGCTTCCTTCTACTCTGAATTCAACTAGACAGAACTGACCATTTCTAGAAATGCACGTGTCAGAGTATACATCTGCAATAGACTGGCATCCTTCAACTCTATTAAACCCATTTACAAATGCTTCCACATTGTTACATATTGGAGTGAAGCGTGTTGCTATGTATTTCTCCGAGGTGTTGCAAGATTTATCTTGAAATATAATAGGAACAGTTAGACTTGATTTTGTGCAAGGAGAAGGCACTGAAATTCCACACTTTGACAATTCACATTGGTGTGATTTATATTGAGCACAGCAGCCTGCTTGCTTGAGTGCATTTGAACATTCAGTGGTACAGGATGCACTCGAGCAGTTTCCACTTATATATTGCCCAAGCTCCCCACAAATGTCACCATTTTGATTCTGTCGGCAAGAATGCTCTGTACTCTCTAACTCGAACCTTCCAAACTCTCCGCACCTACTGAGAGAGTTGATGAGATCCTGCGCATAAGAAGATGAGCAAATTGTTCTGGCGAAAGCAATACCACAGGCGGTAGAATCCTGGCCATTGGTTTGTCTTCGAAATCTCGTAGCCAGAGGCGCGGTGAGTGCAGCGAGATGGTCTGGAGCTCTGTCATCGTAGCTAATAGAACCTGCGCTATAACTAATAAGAGTAACATGGAGTAGAAAGTATATAATTTTCACTTAAGAATTTCACCTTTCTAAACTTTGAACCCAAGTCCCAAAAGTCGCATATTACCCAAAGATCAAAGCAGGAAATAATCTCAGTCGCAGGAAAATACCCCATCTACATTACACGCAGTAAGGAAAATAAAATTTTAAATAGAAACACTGGAAATTTAAGCTGGTTAGACCTTGAACCCAGACATAAATTCCCTTATGAATATCATTACAAAACAGGAAGTGGTTCAGTGGCACTGAACTGGGAAACATTTTATAAAGATTAAATTAATAATAATATTGTGTGCTCCATTTAATCAAAATTATCTTATGATATGAAAAGTCAAGATTAATGGTGATGCAAGCTGATTAATTTTAAAATATTCAATTTAACTTCTTTTTTTTAAAATATCTTGCACTTTTAATTTTGTTGTAGTTCCAGTATTGCATATACTGGATATCTATTATACTCTTCTATTGTATCATGCCACAGACTTTCCACGCTGCTCATTCCTGTTATTATTGTTGTAATCTATAATAGTTCACTCAAAATAATGCTCACCTATTACTGGTTTCAAAAACACAATCAGAATTCCCTCAAGTGAGATTCAGCAACTGAAAAGGCTTCAACTGATCAAGAGTTGGGGATTGATTCCCATTAATGCTATTAGCTTTTAATGAAGGACTGACAGCTCCTGTTAATTATAGCTTCTTCTTCTCTTTATTTCAATCCAAATTTTGAGTGCTAGAGGTTCATGGAGTATTTATTACAAAGAATATTTTGAGCAACTGTTCCTGTATAAGTTGGATTTCTAGCTATATCAAATACTTTTATTTTTTGGCTTTAAAAGATGCGCTTCAACTCCAGTAAAAAAGAATTGGACTGATCCAACCCCTGCTTGTCTAGCAGATCAATCGGCTTTTTCCAAGTAGGAAATTAAAAGGGGAGCATATCAGGTTCTCTTTGCTTCACCAGAGGCATTAGACATTCTTGAGTGGCAAAATATGTGACAGGCTCTGCAAAATCCAGGAATTTGTTTAAACAATTGAAAATCCTGATACTTGTTGAAAATTACTCAACTTGAACCATTAACATAGTGTCCAATTACTGAAAAACTGAAGACTAGGACATTGGTCAAGACCATGCATTTGGGATGGGATGACAGTCCTCATGTATGACAAAGGGGCATTCAGGAGGAGGTGGGAGTGTATATTCAGGAGAGTGGAAGAGCAGGAAGGGATCATGAATACGCTCCTGCTGTCATTGTGAAACATCCATGTGATTTGAATTTAAAGTGTGTACTTCACAGCAAACGATTGACTTTTGCACCTGTATGAGACTGTAATAAAATTAAACGTTTGTATTATTTTTAAAAGTGTATATTATTAAAATTGTGGAGTTGTTACATGATTTTGAAAATGTACAGTTGGTTTCATAAGGCTGAAGAGGTACAAAATTTGTGGTCATTAAAGCCCATTGAGTAATGGTCTCGTGTAGCAGCCAGACTCTTCATTAAAGACACTATTAAATTTAATGAGGACTTAGATTAATTACCTAATGTTTCTATTAATGAAGTGTGTAGCTACTGAGTGAAAAAAAATGCAGTGATGAACTGTGCAGAGAAAATATTTATGGAGGAATAGCTACTTATATGATTTATGGACTTGTCAAATGTGACAAATTACTGATAAATAATATGACAGAAAATCTTATGTTCTGGAATTCCATCTTTTTAAATTATTTATTTCTAGCTAAGTTAATACACTGCTGCCACAGTTAAAATTGATTTACTCTTACAAGAGATATTTTTATTAAACACACAATAAGACACAATTTATAATTTTACATAATATAAAAGTTCTACAGGGTATGTGTATACAGAAAATACAATAATATAATTTTTTTTAAATATTTCAATGCAATTGAATTAGTGTTACTATTAATTTAAATGATACTTAAGGTACTATTATTGTGACAGCTAGTTATTTTAGGAATTCTAACTTAGACTGAAATATAATTAAATACTGAGCCAATAATTACTATGAGTCCCATGGCACAATTAAAAGTCAATGAAGTAGTTCCACACTTTTCAGGTACTGTAATCCCACATTCTTCCCAAAGTCTTGTGTCATAAACTCTAGATAGAGAAGAGAATCTGAATAGAGTAGGAACTGTAGCATTCAGGGCGTGAATGCAGCATCCAATGGTGCTCTGAACTAAACTCAAAGAAGTATTACATTGGACAGAGCAATTAGAAATGGATGGGCACAATCGGGCTGCTGAAAAGACTTCTGGAGTTGCTTTTGGGTTTTGTGTGCTTCTTTCTACTCTGAATTCAACTAGACAGAACTGACCATTTCTGGAAATGCACATGTCAGAGTATGCATTTGCAATAGACTGGCATCCTTCAACTCTATTAAGCCCATTGACAAATGCTTCCACATTGTTACATATTGGAGTGAAGCGTGTTGCTCTATATTTCTCCGAGGTGTTGCAAGATTTATCTTGAAATATATTAGGAACAGTTAAACTTGATTTTGTGCAAGGAGAAGGCACTGAGATTCCACACTTTGACAATTCACGTTGGTAAGATTTATATTGAGCACAGCAGCCAGCTTGCTTGAGTGCATTTGAACATTCAGTGGTACAGGATGCACTCGAGCAGTTTCCACTTATATATTGCCCAAGCTCCCCACAAATGTCACCATTTTGATTCTGTCGGCAAGAATGCTCTGTACGCTCTAACTCAGACCTTCCAAACTCTCCGCACCTACTGAGAGAGTTGATGAGATCCTGCGCATAAGAAGATGAGCAAATTGTTCTGGCGAAAGCAATAAAACAGGCGGTAGAATCCTGGCCATTGGTTTGTCTTCGAAATCTCGTAGCCAGAGGCGCGGTGAGTGCAGCGAGATGGTCTGGAGCTCTGTCATCGTAGCTAATAGAACCTGCGCTATAACTAATAAGAGTAACATGGAGTAGAAAGTATATAATTTTCACGGCCATAATGCCAATTGTGTAGAAAACTGATGCACCGAATATTTTGAACTTGGCTTTATCCTGTGCAGCTCTAAGGTTCGATTCCCAAAATCCCAAGGAATGTGCAGCTTAAGAATATCACCTTTCTAAACTTTGAACCCAAGTCCATATTACCCAAATCAAAGCTAGTCAAAACAGGAAATAGTGTCAGTCGCAGGAAAATACCCCATCTACAATTACACTGCAGTAAGGAAAATAAAATTTTAAATAGAATCACTGGTTAGACCTTGAACCCAGACATAAATTCCCTTATCAATATCATTACAAAACAGGAAGTGGTTCAGTGGCACTGAACTGGGAAACATTTTATAAAGATTAAATTAATAATAATATTTTGTGCTCCATTTAATCAAAATTATCTTATCATATGAAAAGTCAAGATTAATGGTAATGCAAGCAGATTAATTTAAAAATATTCAATTTAACTTCTTTTTTAAATATCTTGCACTTTTAATTTTGTTGTAGTTCCAGTATTGCATATACTGGATATCTATTATACCCTTCTATTGTATCATGCCACAGACTTTCCACGCTGCTCATTCCTGTTATTATTGTTGTAATCTATAATAGTTCACTCAAAATAATGCTCACCTAATACTGGTTTCAAAAACACAATCGGAATTCACTCAAGTGAGATTCAGCAACTGAAAAGGCTTCAACTGATCAAGAGTTGGGTTTGATTCCCATTAATGCTATTAGCTTTTAATGAAGGACTGACAGCTCCTGTTAATTATAGCTTCTTCTTCTCTTTATTTCAATCCAAATTTTGAGTGCTAGCACCTAATTTAACTCTACTATAGGTTCATGGAGTATTTATTACAAAGAATATTTTGAGCAACTGTTCCTGTATAATTGGATTTCTAGCTATATCAAATACATTTTTTTTGCTTTAAAAGAGGCGCTTCAACTCCAGTAAAAAAGAATTGGACTGATCCAACCCCCCCCCCCCCCCCCCCCCTTCCCCTACAGTGAGGGTTTTACATTAATAAAAATGAATGAAAAAAAAAGGTTTTGTGTTTGTCATTCATTACACATGTCTATTCAGCTCTTGCTGCTAGCTATAACAATAGTAAGATGGTTAGCCCATACTGCCCAGCCTAATTCACAAATACTGTAGTTACTGAAAGTTATTGGCACCCAATAATAAACAAATGAAATAATCCTGTAAGCATAATGTCCCATATAATTATTTATGCCACACATTGTGAGAAAATTACTGCTAGCTACTATGATATAGCTACATGTTGTAACTGAAAAATTGGTGGAACAAAAACAAAAACAAACAAAAAAACAACAACAAACAAGCAGGAAATAGAGACACAAAAGGAAGAGGACAATAAAGATGCCGGGAGTAATCTTGAGGTGTTGCGGGTTCTCGGTACCCGCTGTGGGGCTTCAGGGTGCCCGCTTCTTTCACTGTTTGCGAGTCATATACCGTGTTTTATTACAGGGCGCGCGGGGAATTCCAGGTAGAGAATTGCAAGTTACCGGATCACGCGAAGGCGCCGTACAGCCATTAAGCTAAAGGGCGCCAAAAAAGCCTAGCTTCTTGACTTAAATTGAGCGCCAAAACCCTAGAATCTCTGGGAGCTAAATTGAGCATTTACCTGGTTAGCTAATGAATACCTACAAGGAACTCGCTGCATGTGAGCTGGAAATCTTCAGAACAACAGGTTATATAAAGTTCAGGACCATTTTAACCTCCTCCTTTAGTTTATACAGATTGAAGTACGTTCTAAAGATAGGATCTAGGCAGGCTAGGTATGTGATTTAATGCTAGCTACTACCAATGATGAGGTAATATTCATGATCTCAGGTTTACATCATGCCCCTTTCCACCTCCACCTCCAATAATACATGAATATAATTATATTGCTAGAATAACAAGAATTGCCGTTGCAAATTTAATGTCAAATCATTTTATGATCTCAAGTAGCTAATTGATGAGCATATATCCTTTCTTTCTATTGGAGATGCTAGTTCCTTTTGCCAAGCAGATAATACAAGTACCTAATGCACAGGTGATGCACAGTAGGATGAACGCAATTAGACTTGCTATGAAGAGAGTCGTCAGAGTGTCACCTACGTAATAATCTGTGCTGATGTGGATACTATCTGAATCTAAGGAGCCTGCAGGAAGAGGATGAAGGTAGCAGAGAGTTTTGTTGATCCTTCCAGAGGAGATGGATCGGTGAAGGGACAGAGGTTGATTGACTCCGTTGGCTCTTTGAGCCGTGTCCTTCAGCCATGGGTAGTCATCCACATCTATGTATGTAAAGTTAAAAGTCATATTGGCCTTGAAAATGGTGTCCTCCTTTCCAATGGTATGGACTGCCACAAAGTAATAGTCATTGTGAGCCACTTGCCAGTGAACTGAGTGAGAGCCATCTGCCAAAACCATGTCCAGTTGACGTTCGTATTTAGGAATCGATTTCTTCTCGGAAAAAAAATAAATTGATCATTTTTTCTCCCTTAAAAAGATAAAGAATAGCCTTTGCAGGCCTTTTATTGCATTTTATTTGATAGGTAATGTCTATGGTTGATCCGGCCCATAAATACCACGGGCGATTGTAGTAGTTGTAGGGCATAATAAACCTGTTCGCCCCTGTGATGGGAAGAACAAGTTCAAAATGATTCCTATTATCTAAATACGTACGATATTTTATATCTTTTTCTTTCAAAGTAAATAGATCCATAATGAGGCCTTCAGGGTTGTCATTAACAGGGTCTGAGGGAGTTTCGTTCACCACGATGTTATTATACTGATAGAGAAGACTTGGCTCAGCACACTGTATTACATCACTGGCGATGGCCAGGTAGTTGGTCTGATAGCTTCTTGAAATGATAATGTAGCTGGTTATTCCACCAGTCAGTAGCACCAATGTTATCACAATGGTTATTATACTGTATATTTGGCATGATGATATACCTATGACAATCAGAAAGAAAAATTAAACCATTTATACAATGTACTGGATATTTTAACCAAGAAACTGAATGATCACACATATCCCTTGATTTAACTTACCTTTATATCTTTCACTGGCCTGCACAGCCATTAACTTCTCAACTAGTAACTAAATATCTTTAGCTCACTTAACAAATGAGCAGTTTATATCTAATTGATATGATATCAGTTTCCTTAACATTGCATCATCAATATCATCCTCCTCCACAGAGCTTTGTCTCACTGCTAGCTTATTTGTTAATTGCAATTGACAAATTCTATCTTTTGTAATATAATCACAATTATCAAGTTCTGAGCCCTTCATAGTTGGAAACTTTCTTACTTAAAGGGGTCTAACACTGCCTGTAGGCATTTGATTTACTGAAATATACTGCTGGAAAATGTGTGGTGTGCTTGAGAGGAAACTATGTAGTAGCTAAACTTGTATTTTGGAGCTAACATAACAGGATTGGTAAAACATGAGTAAAACATAGCAAGTTGTAAATGTGGTTTGTATTTTGTTCCAGAATTAGAGGTTACTGGGTAAACTATGCAGTAATTTTACAGTTCACCTCGGTAAAACAAGGCCTGGCCAGCAGTGTAAAGAGAAGCAAAGGCAAAAATGTGAAGAAGAAAAAAAGGTAAAATGTGAAGGTCTTGGAAGTCGTGGGTCGTCATAGCTCAGTAGCTAGAGAGAGAACTGGTGGCTGTAAAGCCTGCTAGGGGTCCTCAGTGGCAACTGAGATTTTTTTTCACACTTTGCCTTTGTTTTGCTTTTGCTTCTCTTTAATATAATATATATATTATATATACATATTATATATATAGCTATTATATTATATAATATATATAATAATATAATATATATTATACAATGTACTGGATTATATATAACATATATATTATTATATATATAGTATGCTCTGATTTATTTTGTCATATTAGCTATTGAAGATAAGATTATATTGGCTTGCCAATTGCTTCCATATGCCCTGTATCTTATTGACTGCAGAATCAACATGTTATTGCTACAGTTGCACAAACACACTGTTCAACACTTTGTCCTGTGGTGACAGTTTTTCCCAGGGTTATCCCCCTTACATCACACTGTTGGAATACAGGCTAAATGGCAGAAATATATTGTAAGACTGAAATTAAAAAAAAAATTTAATTTACAGGTAGCTACTCAATAACTACTAGCTAATCACACAATAGCTAGCTATCATGAAGTGTTAGGCTAATTATAATGTAAAAGCGAAACAATTGATTAACTCATGGACAATGATCTCATACACTTCTAGAAAATAGCTACTATGAAAACTAGCTAGCTAGATAGCTACTCATAATCATTGGCAAAAAACAACAACAGCAGCTAAATTTACTGACCGTAAAGTCACAAATATTGTAGCTAGCCAGTGTCATTTAGGGACGGTAGTTATAAACTACAACGATTGACAGGCTCCTTACCAATTGACTTCCTGGGGTAAACTAAGTCGAACTCCACCGGAGTTATCGTACGTTCCTCACATTTTTCTTCCGAGAACGCCATTACGGGTGCTTGCCAGGGCGGGTACCAGCAGCTTGGGACCACCTACTTTCTTAGTAGCAAAATTTTTCGCGCGACACGACATTTACACTGTAGCTACATATGAAATATGTTGTACATGTAGTTATTTTTTTCTCTTGTATAAGTGATAATCCTTCCTGTGGAAAACATTAAAAGTACTGTTTTAGGAAAAGAATGGTACGTGATGATTATTAAAGACCAAGCCGTCCATCAAACATGAACTATTATTTATACAATACTATTTTCATTGCTTTTCAGTACTTCACCACTCATATATATCATTTAGCTATTTATTTCACTTTTCATTTTCTCAAATTTGTATTTTTATAGCTATTGCTTGAATATGAACTGCTAATGTTTAGATGAAAACATTGATTTTGCAACCTTAATGTAATGTATTTGATTTTACATTGCAACTAAAGAAAATCACATAGCCACAGCTATAACTATAGATTGTCAAAAAAATCAATGGGAAAAATTACCAAGTGTAGGAGTGCGTTAAATAGTAACAGATGCAAATTTAGCCCCTTCCGGTCCCCCACCCACCCCCTCCTCCCCACTCATTCTCAAATTACTATTCACTTTCTTAAAATGGCATTCTGATTATAATTACTGAAAACTATCCTTGTATTTCTAATTTTATGTAGTAAATTTCAATAGTACTAGCTATTTGTACAACAGTGACCATAAAAACTGCTAAGAAATATCCCTGTTGGCATGTCCTGGATGACGGCAAATACACTTGTCGTCTTTCTTCTTATGAACGTCCACTTTCACTCTATTTAACAATAAGGAGGAAATGTACAACAACAACAATATAAAATAGCAGCATAATATGGTCGATGAATAAAGTCTATACTAGATTGAAACTTTCTCACCTAAAGTGTCTGGAAAAAAGCAAAGGAAAAAAGTCTATACTACTTTATGTACTTCACTCAACCTATCCATAGTCCTCATACTTGATGCTATCATGATATTTTATTGCACGATGTCTACAAATATGGCAAGTAAGTGAACTGCTACAATGTGAGCAGTAAGATTATGTGTAGCTTTCATATGCTACAAATTTAGTTTTATAAAAGTATCTTTATCATAATTTGTTGCCTATTTTTTTTTGTTGTTGTTTTTTCATGCCACTAACTGAAAGTTTTTAATAGTAAAACTGAATCCAAAGCTTGTAGTGAAGAAATCAAAAACATTCTCCTCGCTCACCTTGTAAGATCATCTTTGAGTCCAAACACGTTGGCAACACACTCTTGAATTCCAATTTCCAGTTTATTCAATGTATCACATTCAACTGTGCACTCGTGGAAAGAAAGTGCTGGTATAGCTGTCACATTTATAATTGTCTCCTTGTCTTCTTCAGATGAATCCTGTGGCTTGTGTGCTGCTGTATGAACCTCACAATTACTTATACCCTTCTTGTCCATAGGATTGAATGTAATGTGAGACCAATCCAGCACTTGCCATTGGGTGCCACAATGTTTGGGAAGTTTTACATTGGGATTGGATTCCTATACATATTATTAAAATAAAGCTCTATTGTTGTAATTAGTGCATGGAAATAAGAGGGTTGTAGCCACCAACGTCTGATTTAGCTAGCTACAAAATTGTTGTCTCATTACTTACTCCCTCATTACTTACTCCCTCATTACACTCCCTCATTACTTACTCCCTCATTACTTACTCCCTCATTACTTACTCCCTCATTTAGTAGATAACTCTCCAAAGATGAAATGGCTTCGTCAATTGACTTTTTTAGCGCGTTTGAGGGGTGGTAATCTATGGTTATCGTCACTGCGGGGAGGCCGGACATTTCTGTAGCTTCGGGGCAATCGCAATCGCCAGTCCCAGGCTAGTGCCGGTATCCTGAGCTACCCTTTTCACGGGGCGAAAAGACAAGTTCTGGCAGGGCTACAGTAGTTATGGGGCACACTGGAACTGAGCTATCTACTGGGTGTTTTTATTTCACTTTTAAAAAAAAAAGATGGGGGTGGGAACAGTGGGAATCAGGAAACCTTGGCCCCAGAAGGTGAATGTTCTCGTAGGCAAGTGGTCTTTGATTGGTCTACTAATTGCTAGAGTAGCCCTTGGGGTTTTTTGTTTGTGGTCATACACCATATATGTAGCTATGGCATTGTAGCTGTCATTGACCATGCAGTTCCCGTGGTTTTCAACTGTTTTCCCAAACATAGTCCAAGTGTTGAGTACTATTTTTAGTAATAATTATTACTATTTTTGCATAATGAATAAATAAATAAATAAATAATTAAAATAAATAAATAATAATCGGCACAGTTTTTGTTATTTCTGTTACTGACATCAAGTAATGTAGATTAATGGGAATAGGAGGTGATTTACCTAGATTTCTCTAGGGACACCAATGGATACCCATATCTAATAGACTTGTTGTGATATGTCATTTTAGACCGCTATATTTTGTTTGTTTACTAGCTGGTCACCCGCCAGTTACCTATCTTGTGTAAGTTTTTTTTGGTTGTTTAACTCTCGGTGTTTATTACCTTATTGTCTTTTCTTTCTTTTTTTTATTAACTGCAACATCAAGAACAGTTTTATAATTTAATCTTAATAAAGGATACTTAAACTGAAATTTTGGGATGTGAGTGTTGTTAAAATTGGTTTTGAACTGATTATGTGGAACTAAGCTTCAGTTTGTAATACTAATATCAAATGAGCATCTATTTTAATGTGTTTAATATTAAATAGTACATGTAATTTTTCTCAACGAAAAGTAGCTATAATAATATGGAATAAACATTATGTGGTACATGACAATGGTTCATTAAGCTATGAATCTCATCTAAGAAATATGTGAAGTCTTCGCTTAGCTATAGTGAGTGCATCAGTATGTAGTCGTGGATACTGCATGCAAACTTTGACTTCTCTTCAATTCACTTAGAAATAACAGTACTGACATAGGAATGTAGCTATTACTCAAATTTAGCAGATACACCGATCATACTATTCAGAGAATTGTACCATATTATATGTACTTATAATACTGTTGGAGTGGGTAAGGAGAGACAGAAGTAATTGCAGTTTTCTATGAGTGCAATTATAGGAAAAGGGGTAAGGGGATAGATTTTCCCATGCAGAAAAGTAAATATACATGTATAATGGAAAGAGAAGAAAAGGGAGGGTGATAGCTAAATTGTAATAGTTTGTCTACTCTGTCTCCTTCTTCACTCAGCCAATAGTTATGGGATAATTACTCTTCAATAGTTCTTTTTGATAATTCTTCTTTTTCCAGTGCTAGTTAGCTAGCTACTCCTTTTTATTAGATGGAATTAAAATTTTAGTCCTTGGAACAAACTAGACTTTTAGCTGCACATTATAGTTTTGTCTTAAACTAAGTCATAGCTTTCTCTAGCCATAACTAACTATACCAACTTATACTTAATAGCCAAACCTATTTACAAGGGGAAATTCTTTTCTAGCATCAGTAACCCAGCTAGCTAAAATGCCTGCACTTATGACGTCATAGCTAGTTAAATATATCAACTGATGTGGCCTCCCCACTTTTGAAACCCTTGCTATGGGCCTGCTAAGTGGTATATTTATCATTCTGTACTATATACATTTATATATGATTATTCTGTCTGTACAGTATAAATGAAATTTGTTGCTGTTACTGTAGTTTTTTTTTGCCAAACATCAATAGTCCAACATTGCTTTAGATAATGGCTTTGGAATAGCTAGTTTTAGATCAGTTTACATTAATTGAACTAAATTTAATCCAAAGACAGATAGCAATTGTTAGTGATCCCTGGTACCATCCTTATAGCTACTGTTATTTTAATCATTCGAATATTTAGCCATTAAAAGTATAATGAATATTGTAATACTGAAAAAAAATTCTATTTTCTAAAAAAAAAATTTTTTTTTAATTGTTACTTCTTATAAATTTATGTTGTTTTTTTTGTATATGTTTAACAGGTTTCATTATTTTTTTGAGTTTGTGTCGGACCGTCAAAAGTAACATTCTCTTTTATAACAGCATGATTAAAGAATTGGAATTCTTAACAAATGATGTGTGGTTGATTTTACACATCCTAACACCATAACAATAGATGATATTTGTCTGGTATACAAACATGAAAGGCTTCCAAGAAAAGAGCAAGTTGTATGGCTTTTAGTTTATAAAGTGATTTACACAGTTGCTGGGGAATCCTGCTGTGTCAAAGGTATGTATCCAAAGTGTAAACAAATGTGCTTTAAATAGAATACACAATTGCAGTCAGCTATTCCTTTCAGATAGTTTCATTTTCGATATAAATTAAGAAAAGACTGTAGCATAACTTCTACTGCAATATTGTGTATGTGTGATTGTGTAATAGTCATTATTTCATTCATTTGTAATATTAATACACAAAAATGAATCAGTCTGGATGTTTTCTGCAGAAACAAAGACATCTAAATATTTTCTCTTTAGCTTTTCCAATCAGGCATGTCTCCAGCATGGGATGAATAACCAGCTGGCTTATGTACGCCAAGTATACCAGAGCCAGCAGCGGTACTGGAACATTTTCAGCCCCTATGGCAGCACTCACAACAGAAATAACAATGGTTGGTAGCCATGTTATCACATTAGCTGCAAATATTGCTCCAAAGACCTGTGCTAGTAAAATGTGCTGTTTCTGATGTTCGGACCTAAGCTGCCTTTCCTGGTTTCTTTTAAGAGTTGCGGACTCCTTGCTGTCACTGTTTGTACTCATCCTTTTTGCATGACGCCTGCGAACACTCGTGCATGCAATCACTAGCAGCCAAATGTCAGCAAAAAGTGTCGTCAAGAATGGGAATGCAGCAATGAATCCTAAAATGACCACATAACTGATATTGGCCGTAATATCTGTCCGTCCTCTGGTCACAAGTGAGCATGTGCTTAGTGTGTTGGCAAACTTTATGTCTCCTATTCCAAAGATCGGAGGAAGGGATATGAAAATGCAAAATATCCATACGGCAACAAGCAAGATTAAAACTTTCCAATTTGATACTTTAGTTTCATACAGGAGTGGCCACTTGACGTAGATGAGCCTGTCCAAAGATATCAGTGCCAACGTAAACAGAGACACAAACACAGAAGCCAGAATGGTGATCACTATAGTTTGACAAACTTGGCAGCGGACGTAGTCAGAGCTTCCAAGACTGAGCTGTCTAGCGAAAGAAGAAGCTACATTGAAAGGCAGCACACAGGTGCAAACTAGGAGATCTGCCACGACTAAATTCATCAAAAGAATGTAAGTAGTTTCCTTGTAGTACTTCTTTATTAATGTGAAAGCCAGGATGATGGTATTCCAAGGAATACCAATGGCTACAATGGCTGTTTGAAGAATGGCCACTGCAAAGATGCTGTGATCATGAAGAAAACCTTCACTCTGCACTGTCCATACTTCAGGGGTGACATTAGTCCGGCTGAGATCTAGATGGGAGCAAGAAAAGTTAGATTCTACACTGCTGGCCATTAGACCATCAAGAGAGGAATTTGAGCACCCAAAATGAAGTTTCTGTGATACACATTGCGATTTGTAATGTCTTGAATCCATAGCAGTAGTGTTGTTATAATAGCAACACAAAAACTGTGTATTTAGAAAGCAGGAAATGAGTTCTTGTTGTAATTAATACATCGTAAAAGGCATTCTTTGTTCACACAAAATACAAGCCAGTATGCCTCTACTTTCAGTTCTCGATTGTTTCATTAACAAAAAAAATCATCAATCTAGACAGCCGTCTATGAAAGCAGGTAAAATTGCTAAAACTTGAGTGAGGCTCTCAATTTCTTATTTGAACTTTCCATAATGTGCATGTGTATTGTTAAATTTATCTGCCACTGTCCCCTTTAGATCTATTCCTGTAAAATATCAGACATTGACAACAAAGAGACTGAGTGTTTGCATGGCTTATTGTAATGTTTTGGCCAGATAGCTACTATATCACAGAATGCATGAGTTTCAACCATATCATGCATTTACTTATTACAATGGCTGAAATTGATCACTGTATAGATTTGGCTTCTTATACTTAGATAAATCAGCGATACTATAACAATGTTCATGTACAGGGTAAGGCCAATGAATTTAGTTAGTGAAACTAATAGACTTTCTTACAGCATGAATACATGATCGGAGGTGGAGTGCTTTAAATAAAACAATTATAATGTGGATATGATATGCTAATTTATTGGCATGTGCAACAGCGTAGTGCCAATGCTAATCTTGGGACGAGGACTTGAGCTAAGGCAAGTGTGACACAATGGCATATAAGTTTCGTTTCATGTCGATTCAGTTTAGTACTATATGAATTCTTATTTTTTTTGTAATCTGTGGGGATATTGTGCATTGCAGCATTCCAATAACTATAATGTCATCACAACTGTAAAGCAAGAGCTACATAAAGAGACGTAGATGTAGTCTTTTAGTCACAGGTGTGAAGTATTAGGTGAAGAGTTTGAGAAGCACACAAACAGTGATAATGTCATTTAATAAAATTACTATAACACACTACAACTTCTACACAAAACAAGTGCAACACAAATTAAAATACTACACCATAACTACACAAGCAAGTCTCTTGGTACACAAATAACATAGTCCTAGAACTTGTAGAACTTCCTGTGGTGTCTGATCCCACAACAGGCAAGAAAGATTTACACTTTTGTTCTTATAATTAAATTCCTTAAGTACAAAAAAGGCATGTATTACATGGCTGTAGTCATAGTGATCCAGATTGACCATGTTCCTTAAGTTATCATTGTGGCTGAGCTTTCAAACTAATACAATAGTTTATAATATTATAGAATATTCTATTTATGCTGAATTTATTGCTAAAAGTATAGGAACTCTTACAATGGGAAAAACATTGCTTAGTCTTAATTATCTGGGTGTTCTTTTGACACGTAATGTTCAGTAGTTACTTCCTATATAGCTAGACTTGTTACATTTGAAGGTAATTTTTGTTACGTTCTGCTTGATACGTATTTTTTCGTGTCGACTTTAAAATTACTGTTGACCTTTGTAAAATTAATTTATAGTGCATGCTTACTTATTTATAAGTTTTGACACCACACGTGGGAAATTAACAACTTTCTTGTGAAGCTAAGAGTGCCAAAAACAAGTGAGAAAATAATGGGTACAAATAAGGTACAGAAAACACTGGAATAAATTATAATATGTGAATTAATGTATTTAACAAATCAATAGCTATAAACTTCAAAACTATAGTTAGAATTCATTTTTTCGTGTCAACTGAATTAATATAGTGTATATTTTGTGTTATCTTTTCACACTAATTAAGTTTGTTATTTTAAAGACAATTGAAAATAAATTATATTTATGTATTTAGTGAACAAATTTTATCACTTCATTGCTACAGACAGACAGGACACTGTCGCCAATAGAATATATACATCTGTAGAATATAGAAGTACAAATGATTAAATGTAAAAAGGGATTCAAAACTTTGAGTTTTAGCTAATATGGAATAATATTTTTTATGTAGCTAAACACGTGATGATTATAATAACTACAGTTGCCAACACAACTACTGCAAATAAGGGGGTAGCAGTAGCAGACAATACAACTTGAGGTTACCAAAAAATACACTGATGTGATGAATACAGAGTTTGGTCAATGAATAAAATATTCAGGAAGCGATGTGACAATATTTCATAGGCCTTGAAATTTGTTCTCTATAACCTCACCAAACATATATATAATAACTACAGTAGTACCTGATTACATACTGTCATGATTAGGAAAATGGAATTATCCCATTTTTTATCTTAATGTGATTTTCAAATATTCCCTTTTTATTAATTACTAATTATGGTGAAATGAATCGCAAACTTATTACCTTCCATTGACTATGGAATCCTTCGTGCATTAATCTTTAACACCATTCTTCCATGTTTCAGTGTCTGTAGTTCAGCCTTACAAAGCACGTATTTTGGCATATTTCTTGTGGTTTTATGTTTTCTTGTTGTACTTCACCCTTTGCACAACTATGTCTTCCTCATTGTGACCACTTATGCAAGGCATTCAGTGCCACTTCCAAGTCATAAAAAACTCTGCAAGGCATTCAGAGAACCTGTGAATGTGTGGTCAGGTAATGTGCTGGTTTTTACAGCTACCTTCCTCTGGTGTACCCTGCTCAACTGGGTTAGAGTAGCTGCTAAAATATCAGCTGGGGGTGTGGGTAGCCCCTACAACCAACTTTACCCTGCCAGTTACCCTTCCTCTAGTACTACAATAGTGAAGATATCTAGGGTAGAATAAACCACTTATTACACTTGTCAGAGTGATATGGCAAGATATTTCACTCTCAGGTTTTATTTTCACTCACCTCTCCTGAAAATAAATTAGCCTGCTCATAAAATATTTCGCCATATCACACTCTGATTAATGTATTAAGTACTATCTCTATAGCTATATATATAATCAATAAGATAAACTTATGTATCCAAAACTTTGAGTTTGTTGAGATGCAGCATGTACTCCAAAAAGACATTCCATATGAATACAATGATGATTAACTAGATGCCACAAGCAGCTCAAAAGTGGGTGTAGCAAAAATAATCATTGATGTGTACAATCTACATTTTAGTCAATGAATAAGATTAATAACTGTACTATACGTATTCATTGAACTCTTTTAGAGCATAGAGCGGATCTTTCAGAGTATAAAAAGAGCAACTTCACTAACCTAATGTGGTCCAGCTGGTACGACAAATAGGTAGTGTTCTTGATTTTTTAATGGTAGCTAGTGTAAAAAAAAAAACATTATGGCTGAGTGTAGAGAGAACAGAGGTGAAAATGAGCACCATGTTCACACTGCTCATAGTTATTTAATATCAACATGTGCAGTGGACTCTACTAAAACTGAGGAAGATACAGTTGTTGTACAACTTACCAGTGATGTCAGGCATTCAGTGACTCTTTTAAGTCATGAAGAACTCAGCGAAGCATTTAGAGAACCAGTGAAAGTGTCAGCAATGAGGTAGATGTGTTTTGGATAGGATAATATGACGTTGATGTGATATGCTATATTATTAACTCCTACAACAATACTACTACTAGCAGTGTCACTACTACAAAGCAAGAGACACGGAAAGAGAGAAGACATAGTCTATTGGTCAGTACAGGCAAGGAACTTTTTCAATTTTGTTCATCCAAGAAAAGAAAAGCTACTGTATAAACTATATTATATTATCATAACTCTCTATTTCGTATTTTATGCTATTTTCGCTTTAAACTTTGCTGCTACAAAATTGAGTTTTAACCGTCCAATAAGTTCTTTTGCTTGTTTCATACTATCTATGGATTTTTATGTTCTGCATTCTTCATAAAATGCCATTGTTTGTGTTTTTTGTGTTTCTGTAAATAAAGCACTGTTAAAAGGCAGGAGGAGTAGCTATAGCTTGTTGTTTTTATAGCTAATAGTAAGTTTTTTAGTTTAGCTACATCTAATTTTTTTTACTAATGCTTCCCATGTCCTCAAAAATGGTGTCTGTATATCTTTACATTCATATTATGATGACAAATAGAACCAAACTTGCGGAGTATAGTATTCACATTAAATTTACTTTGAGTATGTAGCTACTATAGCTAGTAAGTTATAAATAAGGATAGCATAAACCCATCCATGCTATATTTAAAAATTGATACTTTATAGTATTATCATACCTGTGGGGCAGTCTCTTAATAAGATGTCAACTGATACTCTAAAGCAACCTGCCACTCCCTCAAATGAGAAGAAGAAAATTAGCTCCACCACCCAGATGTTAAGGTGAAAGGGAACAAAAACAAATTGAATGTACTTTCACAGAACATGAACAACCTAGTCATTCTCATAATCTTGTTAGGGCTGTAGTCTCTTTTGGGGGTGACTGGATGGCTCACACAAATATTATATATATATATATATATTATATATATATATATATATATATATATATAATTTATTCACCATCTAATCCATTAGCTAATTGGTCCCGTAATATAAAAAAAATATTGAATTTAGATTACATTTTTACAATTAGCTAATATTTTGGAAATAGGTAATTTCCACTAATGCTATTCTGATAGTCTCGCAGGCCAGATCCTTTGTCCAACTGCTAGGTAAAGGGTCTGGCCTCGAGAATAAGTCATAACATGTACATCTAGTGTTGCTCACTTACACTTATGTTTTTGTTATTATAGTAGCTGATCAGCGATGAATAAATGAATTAAGAAAAGAATTGCAAAAGCTTTCAACTATGCATCATTAAATAAATCAGAATATTAGCTATAATCTTACAAGTTCATCACTATACACAGTGGGTGGGTCACTTCAAATGTCACAATAAACTGAATATACATATAAAGCTAAATTACAATGTACGATATAGAATGAAATGAATGATTGCAAAATGATTCAGTTTATTCCGGGGTATATTTTATGATGTACTCGACGATGACACTTTATGTAAACACACATGATGACTAAAATAACTACATATGCAAACACAACTACAAATATGGGAGCAACAGTAGCAGGCAATGCAATACTAGGTTTGTAGAACGCATTGATGTGGATACTATTGGAATACAGGGAATTTTCTTGTGGGTGTAGATAGCATAGAGTGAGGTTGGAGCTCCTTGACCAGCCTAGCTCCAGGCCATCTCCAATACCCACCAGTTTCTTTGAAACAGTCGGCAGCCATGAGTAGTCATCTATGTCCACATAGAGGACTGTGAACGAGATGTTTGCCTTAAATATAGTGTCTTTTTCTCCTTTTATTTCTACTGCTACAAAATAGTAGTCATTAGTTTTGACCGTCCAAAAAATATTTTTGGATTTGGTAGCCATGAGGTCAACTTGCTCTTCGTAACTGGGTAGCGATTGAGTATTGGCAAAAAAATTATTTATAGCTTTCTCTCCCTTGTACAAATAAGCACGTGCTTCTGTGGGAGCTTCTGTGAATATGATGTCAAAATCCATGCTTATGGTGGACTTCGGCCACAAATACCAAGGCCTATCGTAGTAGTTGTAAGGAAGCATGAATCTGTTGGCTCCCGAAGTTGTAAGAACAAGTTCATAGTCATCGTGGTCATCGATTAAATCATGTAGCACCACGTCATTCCAATTAAGGGAGAACACATCGATGTCCAGTCCTCGCCTATTGTCATTGATTGTATCTGTTGCATTCTGCTCTATTACCATTTCAGAAAATGCTTGCGACCAGTGATGATCGGCACACTGGATGACATCACTGGCAATGCCTAAGTAACTGTCTCGTATGTAAATGGAATAGATGGCCATCCCGGTGAAGAATGTGATACTGATGATCACCACGACAACCATCGGTATGGTGATTATTATCAATTTGAAGCATATTGACCTCTTGTAGCTATAAATGTCTATAATAAGATATAAGTACTCATATATTTACGTTTTAATGCTACAGAAATTAAAGCAATGAAATGACAGTATGACTCTGAGTATAAGGGCAGAGGAGCAATAAATTTTGTTGATCACTAAATAAAGTTTTGATTCTCGGTTGGGTTGGTATAATTAAGTAGGGTAGGGAATTTTTAATTACTTTTGGACGCTATGGAAGTGGTTATAAATAAATACATGTAGTCACATTGACCTTCTTCAATAACCAAATATTTGCTACTATATCATTCTATGCAAAAAGTAGATAATACTAGTGATGTGCTTGAGCACAAATGGCGAGCGAGCCTAAGACTATACTATTTTTATAAAAGGATTTAAATATTATTGTCCCTCCCAATACTTAACTGAGAATGACACTATGTTACGCTCAATTAGTATAGAAGTGACCATAATATGCTGTATAAAAATAGCATACAGTAAGATACATGGATTTTATAGTTACACATTATGTAGCTGACTTTATACATTAAGTACCTATGCTTGAGTCTAAAATAGTTTATGTTTGGGTTATGTTTACTAACATTTACTGAGAAGTTGTCTACAGCTAAGGGCTCAGGAAGGCATAAAGAAAACTCTATTGCAACAACAATAGCAAGTGAAGTGAGACCATATGATTTAATAATATTATATTCTTGCTAATACCCTGATTTATATAAGTCAAAATAGAATAATTGTTTACATTAAGACTAATGCATCCTGAAAGCATTATATACACAACATTAGCCACTAATGTCCAACATGTTCCTATTGATTATCATGTTAGTAGTCTATTATTATTTATCAAATTACTATTTAGTTTTAATTTCATACTTTAAAAGTCACCCAACTAGCTATCAGCAACAACAATAGCAACAAAACAACAACCAGAGCAAAAGAATAACAATAAACTTGGATATTTCATGGGAATCCTAAAGAAATGCAGCTATAGCAATGGAAATGTTTTTAATTAAAAAAAATTGTATCTAGTTAGATGCTATGCAACTGTTGTTGCTACGTTAAAGTGTGTTATGTACAAAATTCTTTTTGTATCTTTTATCTGCTTCAATTTGAAACTTATAGCTAGACTTTTCCAATGTTTTGCCCTGTTGGTTGTATTTTCTTCAGATACACTATGAAAACTATTTGTTACTTACTTATTAATAAGTATGAACTTAACACACCTGATTCTCCAGTGTAGCTATACTTACTTATATCTGGTTGATCCATGGATGAAATGGTTCTAGTATTGAAGTCATCCTCACTTCCAGCTTGTGCTGTACACAAAAATTCTATACATGATTTCTAAAGAATACTTTGTGAGATATCTAGCGTCTAGCATGGAGTAATTACATATAATACATAGTACACTATGTAGAACATTCTAGGAATAAGTATTTTCTCTCAAGTGTATATCAAGTATCCATAGTGGTGTGATTCAGCACTTGGTAAACTTATCAATATTTCATAATATGCAATACATTTCTGCTTAATGAGTCATGTAGGGAGTGGATTCTTCATGAGTAAACAGATCGATAGATGAAAAAATTATTCTTAGTATTGACAGTAAAATATTTTATGACTTCTACACTTTCTCACCTCTAGTTTTAAACATTTCTAAAAACAGTACATGGGAGTTGGAGCATCTGTTAATAACATGTTTAACTGCCCGCTGAACAAAAGGTGTGTGCGTTTTTTGCAAATATAATGGTAGCTACTTGTAGCTAGGGTGCAAGATGCATTACTACAATAGCATTTTGATTTTCCCTGAGGCAGCTTGCTTAGTAAGTTCTAAAAATATTTACTAACCAGTTTTTCAATTATGTAACTTAAGTTTGCTCATTCTGATGACGCACTTTGCTTGGCAACTATATATGAGTGACGACATGAAATGAGCCAAACCAATTGGAATGTGAGTATTATTCTATGGCTTCCAGCTAGTCAAGTAAGATTTTATAATGATAAGGTCTATTTCAAGGAATCACTAGCTACAATAGTCACTACAAGCATACTAAACATTGTATGCCAATATTTTATTCAAAACAAAATAAACTGGCTGTGCTAATATTGCTGAAAATAATATAATTATTCATTTCCTATTGCTGAAGTACCTTTATTAAGCCTCACTACTCACCTGTTATAGCTTTGCTTGGATGGCTTAACAAATGGCTTGTCTCTGACTCCCATTGTTCTCCTTCTCTTGTGACACTCTCCATTGTACACAACAGTGAGGGTACTCACATTAACTACATCAATTGTCATATCATAAGCTAGCTATATATTCTCTGAATCACATGAACAGCACATTCTATCCACCGATACAGATCACATATCTTGCTTGCTTAATGCACTGATAGAGCACAAGTTCAATGTATCCCCAGCATGCACGAATATGTCATCTGTCTGAAATCTGCCTAACAAGAACTCATGGACAAGTATATTTTAGAACTTAGAATTCCTATTCATGACACTTAGCTAGTACAAGTCTTTGTAAACCCTTTGTTTTCCTTTAGCAAGTCCATTTCTTTCCAACAGCATCATGGTGCTGCTTAGCTTCAATCATCTTACCTAAAACTGTTTCTTTCAAGGGTGGAGAGTGTGATTCTGATTCATGCCTTAGCTAATAATGGCCTATCAATTATTGGCTATTATAGATAGATAGCAGCTTGAAAACAAAAAAAAACGCGTTGAATCCGACGAGCTATACGGTCAATAAATGGGTGTTGCTGGAGGGTAGTTATGCACAGCAACATTTACCTTAGACTTACAGTTTAAAGTTAATCTGTCTCCGATAAGCACCACCCGAGCTAGCCAGGGTCCAGTCCGTATAGAAATTAAGTTGTCATGGGTGTGGCACGACCGCTCACCATCCCCACCCAGAATTGACCTGAAGACGCCCGTGAATCTCATTAAAATTATTTCAGGTTTTAACCGGCATATCGTATCTGACTGCAAATTATACCATGGTTCGTTCAAACCGTCCAATCAGATTTCTCAATTCGGGGTGAATAAATCACTTATACACCGCCTAGGAGGTGAATATTTTTTGCCCGTGGCCTAGAATTACGATCTGTAGCTAAGCGAAGCGGCGACCAATGAGGCTACAGAAAAAAAGGTTGTTATGCGTTTCTTATAGCCTAGAGCCATGGTACAAGTCGGTTGCACCGCTCGGTGCGCGGTCGGTACGGGATTTACACTATCCTCGGGCCTTCGGCCCTCGGTTGTGTAAATCCCATACCGACCTCCACCTCGTGATGTAACCTATACTTAATGCCTAACCGACGAACCACGGCAGGTGAAATTATCACTCACCAAAAGTGTTATTAACTCCATTAGCTAGTGCAATGACTAGGTGCGCTATAAACTAAAACTAATTTTATTAGAATATAGATAATTCCAGCATTTCTAATGCCAAGTTTGGTGAGACTGTTGACCAAGTTTAATATAACTATTACCTTCTTACAATTAATAATCATCTGTAACAATAAAAAAATAAATTCATAGCTAATGATAAACATGATATAAAAGAACACAGAGTAATAATTAAGTAGCATTTATTCAAGTGTTACTAACAGGTTGTAATTGGGTATATTGATAGCTATGACGACGTCTGTATCTACAACACAAACACATTATGAATACAAAAAGGAATCCAAAAAAAATCATGAAAAATCCAACCATAAGTACACACTGAAACCACCACCTATTTTTTAATTGCATTTCCACATGATCCCATGAAACGTCTTCTATGCCTTCCACCGGATGTGCATATAAGTAGACACGTGGAGGCGAAAACATACCGTATTCAACAAACGTTGACTTCTCAGACAGAATTGTCTTCTTTAACACATTCTCCGCTGGAGTTTTAGTAAAAATGTTGGTTCTCTGTTCAAACTTCAAATTTGAATAAAGTAGAACAGAATTTGCAGATGTACTCATTATTATGTAGAAGAACAAATACGCACTTTTCCTTACATGGTAGGTAAAAGTATTGTTGTTTACAGAAGCATTAGTAACATCAAAGTGATCTAGGTTATATTTGTTAGGGTTAGTCGGCATGTTTTGATAAAAGTCAAATACATACACTATTGCAGATCTCAAAGTATCAGACTTCATCGGAAGTTGTATCGAAAGTTCGACAGTGACAGTAGAGCCTTCCATAAGATGTGGTACAGGCATTGAGAGGTAGTCGAGAGGGAACATGTACATATCACTACCAGGGTCATCCATTGGAAACAAGTTCGGATAGGGACCTGTAAATGCACTTTTCTTTTCAAAAACGTTGGCATCATTGAATGGAATTACAGAAATATTCAGACTTTCATCGGATGGAGGAAATGGTTTCGAGCGCAACGTAACTCCACTGTACCACAGAGTGAAAAGCCAAGATGGTTGAAGTAGGTAATGAGTTATAATATCACCAGCTCTTATAAGAACTAGCACTGAAGATTTATTATCTTTAGTAGAAACAAACACAATGGTTATGAAGCACAAGATAATGCTAAGAACTGCAATCAAGGCAATTACTGAATTTAGCCACCATGAGCTGCAATTCTTCTTGCACCTAGCCAAGACATGTTTCCGAGTCCAACCTAAACATATTAATTAAAATCACAATATCGACAAAATAAATGATAGTTAAAACAACAACAACAACAACTAAAAAAACAACAACATAATTATAGCTATAATCTGTTGCCATATTATCATAATATTATTGGCGAGCGAGCGAAGTGAGCGAGACACTTACAGGGGTAACACTTACGGGGGTAACACTTACGGGGGGTAACACTTACGGGGGTAACACTTACGGGGGGTAACACTTACGGGGGTAACACTTACAGGGGTAACACTTAAGGGGGATAACACTAACAGGGGTAACGCTTAAGGGGTAACGCTTATGGGGTAACACTTGCGGGGGTAACTCTTACGGGGGTAACACTTATGGGGGTAACACTACAGGGGTAACACAATTGAAAATAGGGGATGCTTGTTTGTTTATAAATATGTTTGGATGTACATATATCATTTTGTACTTTGACCCTTGTGTTTTTGTGTTTGCTAGGAGGTTGATCCCGTCCCGTGTTCCACTACACAGAATACTTTGATTTATCCATCTTTACTTGTATCATTCAAACTATTGAATTGCTTCCTCATTGAATTCTTTTGCGGGTGCAGTTAAAAGTTATAAATTTACCAGAGTTCGTTTTTTATTCAAATTAGTGGTGGTGGTAAGTTTATGCGTTATTTGTTGTAGTTATATGCCCTACGCAACAGTGTTGATCCTTACCTGAATATCCATAATCCAATAGTCTAAGCACAAAGGTAAGTGTTGTATCAGTATGTTCAGTAAACATGTGTGTATGAAAGTATTGTGCTTTACAGCTACTGCTTAGCTAAATAATAGCACAACTAAATGGTTTAGCAACAAATAAAAATATTAGCTGCCTTTACACAGCTTTTTCGGCTACTGCGGCAGTAAGCATGTCTTAATAGGCTAGGTTCAAACCTGTGCGGTAATTTCTAAGAAACGCCTGTTTGTTTAGTTTTTTTGTTTTTTTTAAAGTTGCGGCGAGTGGTTACTATGGCATTGAAACTACTACGTAATTTAAAAACTCGACCGTTTTTAGTCGCCGGAGTGTTTGAAGTTAAAAATAATCACAATACTGTAATCTTATGTAACCTAACTAGGAAGGCTTGCTTGCCATTTGTTCTAGCATACCACTAGTATTTATTTCACAATAATATTTTTTGTATCATGAATGATAAATTAGTGGCGCAGGCAAAAAAAAAAAAAAAGGTCGCATGTATCATAATATAAATAAGCAAAAAAGTACATATACACCTCCAAATCTCAATTGTGCAACCTCTGATCACCAATGAAAAAATTGGGATTTTACGTTATTTAATGTCTTGTGTGACTTTTTGTTAGACTCACGTGGGCGAGAAGAGGTAGTGTTCTGCAGTTTTTAAGAATAAAATTATTCATTGCTACTACATTTTTTATGTAGAGAATTTATTACACTTCATAAGGGTGCTGTGACACCACCCACTCAACATATTCATAATAATTGGATTTTGGTTTGTAGAACAGAACGCCGTTATTTACCAAATGGCGTACCTTTCCCCCCCCCCCCCCCCCGTTTTTTTAATTGTGCGACGGTTGTTCTACGAAACGGAATTTGGAACTTTATTTTATCTCCTACTGTATACTGCAAGAAATTATTAGCTCACAACGAAAGGGGCATTAACAAAGTTAGTATCTATGCAAAGCTGACAGACAGACTGATAGGATGACTACTATAACTGTCTCGTGATGTATGCTGAGGGTTAATAAACTATATGTGTTATACTTATATAATCAAGCTTACTGCATTCTACTGCAACTGGTTCACTACTGACAACAGTTCCATCTTCATATATAGCTTCAACGTGCACGTTACAATTCTCTACTTCATTTGAAGGTAGAGACAATGTCTGGGATCTATCGACTGTTATTAGAAAGAGAAATAACGAGTCACTATAATGTATGCTCATTCTAAACATCACTTGCCTTGGATATGTTGTTGTGTTGTGCCATTTGATTGAATGCAGACATCGTATCTCATCAACTTGTGATATTCTGCATGCACAGGTTTAGTCCACCTCATGTCTGTTGTTATTGGAGTCCATAGTAAAGACAGTGTAGGCTTCACTGTGTGTAAAAGACACCAATAAATTCATTCAAATCATATGACCAGTCGTTAAAAAAAAAATAATAATAATTACTCGATACAGCTTTATTGAAATACTTGATTATTTTGTAATTAAGCCTCTTCAAAGGCACTTAAAGTTACTATAATATATAATTATATAAGTCATGAATAGATTTCTTAATTATGCAAACAAGATACGAATTACGTACTAGCTTCCTCTCTTTCTTTGTGAAAGTCGATAGTTTCGTACACAGCAGTATGACTAACGGGATTCATATCGTCCCACATATCTGGATTGTCACACGCCTCCTTTACTTTGACGTATAAATGACGGTGCAAATCTCCAAATTTATGGTTTGGGTCTTTCAATATTTCAATCAAACACGACGTTGGTATGCTAGCTCCATCACTAGCATACGATTGGGATTGCGGTAAGGTGGTGTACAATACGTAAATGTTAAAAGCCGATACACTATCAAAACTGGTACTGCTCCTTCTATCTGCAATAGCATCAGAGTAATCAGTTCTGCAGCAATCAAATATGAACAATTTGGGAATGTCTGCTATGTCTGGAGCTTTACACTTCCAGAAATTCAGTATCATGTCGTATATGCTTATATTGCCATCACCCAAACAGATGTGGTCGGCATATCCATGGCCAGTGTAGAAAAAAACGAAGCGTCGATATGAACTAGGATAGGTAATTTGTGTCGCCAAAGATCGACAAAGTCCCTTAATATCATTACAATCCGGATTTTTAAGATGATAAGTAGCGTATCCAAACTTTTTAAAAACATTCTCAAAGTCTTCACCACTTTGATGAATACCTTTTACAGGACTACCAACATCCAAGCCACTTTCACTTGATATAACTATACAAAGTCCAATGGCGTTCATGAAGCCTGCTATTACTCGATTGATATTGTTGATAGCTAGGAAAAATTATCATCTTTATAGTCATATTATATATTTTAATCTTGTTTAACTTACCTTTATCAACATACTCAGGAGGAACAAATTGATCTCTTGAACTCAAGCTGCCATGCGATACATCTGCACTTCCGAATTCAGTGAATCCAGTTGAAACTTAATTAACATATACACATACAATAAATGACACAATCAAATACAACTCCAAAACCATCTAATTCCACACACACACATGTACACATAATTTTTATGCTCCATTTAAAGTATCAGATGTTTAGCCACCATTCAACTGTCATGATTTTGTCCACTTGTCCAAAAAGCTTAGGCTCACCCAATCAGTTTAATACAGTAAATAATTGGCTATGTTAAGGGCTAGACTCGTTAGCTATCACAAATATCACGTAATGTAGCCATATTAGTGAGTAAACTGGAACTCATGTGATTGCACTTAAGGAGGCCAAAAACCACCTGGGAATTTCCAAGTATGATAAATATGCTTTAAACAAGCTCAACTTCCCTTCCTTCCTGTCCAACCCAAATAATAACAGATAAGCAATGATGTAATGTACCCAAGAGGCAGGAAAGGTCTCTTACCTGGACCACAATGCCGACCTCCAATGCCAACATACATTGATCTATCTGCAACAAGAAAAAACTCAGTTACTAGCTGTATTAGTCACGAGCTTAGAAACACCAATATAAGCCGTTTTCTAGCCGCTAGAGAGTTTGCGCCGATACCTGATCTTGGAATATTGGTCATGATGGTGAACGGGTGAAGCAGAAGTACACGGTAGCAGCTAGTAGCTTGTCAGCTCGGTGGGGAACCACTTTCCTACAACAACAAGAACTTCGTTACACCGCAGCACATACACACACAGAGACCCGTATTGTTTGTTTATGGCTTCGTAAACCCTTTACCCGGTCAATTCGCATTTCCTGTGGGCGCGATCTCGTCTGCTTTATGACACTATAGCCATTCAAGTGGAAAGAATGGACGATGGTGAAATTGGGAAGAACGATTACGAAAACAAAGCCCACGACGGTGGTAGAGCCTCGGTCTCCCTGGTGGCGGAAAGTTCGCAACTGGTTCAGCACCCTGTCACAGCTTTTAACTTTAAGGCGAGCAGACCCGCTCAAACATTAGGAGAGGACTCTAGACACTCGATATATGGGTCTTCTGTGAAAAGGCATTACTCTTATGACTCTCTGGGTGAGCTTACACAAGTTAACCTGTAATGAAGAATGATTGGGGTGGGGCAACAGGTAGAATTTAACTTGACAATTTTTGGGATTGCCCTTTTTTTGTATTGTTAGCGTTTTTTTTTTTAGTGCTGCTACTAGTACTATTACTTTTAATGTGCCGCATCACAAATTGTGAGCTAGCGAGAAGGCTTATGTTGACCATATTTTGAATGTTTTTAGTATCCTGATGATATTCTGATATCTTTCCAGCCTGATAATTTACCCTGATATCCTGAGATATATCCTAATTGTCATTCCTAATATCCTGATTATAATATCCTGATAATTATCCTAATAGTTTGTGTATCTAAATATCCTGATATTTTATCCTAATATCCTGATGCCAATCCTAATATCCTGGAAATGCCCTCGTAGTATCCTGATTGACAACATCCAGTGTGGTGAGAACCAGCTATATGATCAGCTAAATATGAAGTAACGATCACATTTAGGAGAATTGAATGATTTGTTAGCTCTCATTTTTATTGTGTATGTAATTACTTCAATTATAATTGTTTAGGATACACAAGCAAAGGCATTCAAGAGCAAGGTAATCGTGAGGACTCAGTGTTGGTCCTGCCAGTGACCTCAAACAATCCAACTAGAAATGTCTTCAGAAAATCTGGTAGCAGTCGCTTTGGTCAATGGAAGTGTGGAAAATGTAAATGATTTTTATATAGCAATAAGGATATTAGTATTAATGTTATTATGAGCTGCAAGTAAATCACTACTTTACCTATTGAAATCAAGTTGATTTTTTCTTGTAGGTTGCACAGTATCTTTGTGTTGTTGGTCTACTGTCTTCCTAATTGTTCTATCTATCTTCTGGTTGGGGTTCATAATGATTGGTAATTTTCCCACAATGGACGAACAGAATTTTACCATGTACAAAAATACTATGGTCTTAGCAGCAAGAGCAGACCCATTTTGGTATTCTTTTGTCACAATTACCAAGGAACCTGACGATATAGATCATGTGATGAACATATATGTAGTGGAATGTGATGATGTTGTCGTAGAAAATGAAGTCATTCAATACAATAGGACGTTGCTGCTACACCAAAATGTTCCACTCCTTGATCCAACTTTCTTAATTGATGGATCAGAGTTCAATATCCACGTCAAAGTCCTGAATGCGTCAGACAATAATGGCCTGTTTCCTCGACTACTTATTTCAAATAATGCCAACTCTATTGATGACTTCAAGGAAAACAAAACTATAAGTGAGGAAGATATTACATTTGTACAATATATAGACAATGTGTCAACCACGTTTAATTATATTGCATCTGCAAGTGAATACTACTACATGGGATTTATGCCCACTGCAAAAATTCTAGTGCATGTCACTTATGAGATATTAGGATTCAAGTATTTGACACCTAGTAACCCATTCAGCAGCTGTTCCACTAAGAAGAGTGGAAAAAGCTGCAACGTGAGGTTTCCACAGTCGCTAACCAACATCAATTCTGATTATTATTGTGTCTTATGTGAAATGAACTCCAATCCATCCTATGTGGACAAGTACAGTGTGAACTTCAATGTCCAGGTACATAGAAGCTTGTGGAACATGTTTACCATAGGTATATTAACACTGTGCTTGCTCACTACATCCTGCGGGATAGCATTGCACAGTTGCTATTTCATACGCTCTCTGATACGGAGAAGAAAACGGGCTCAATATCTGTCTATTCAACATGAATAATATCAGATGAGTATTCATAGTTGTCAATTCAAATTTCAGTGAATGGCTTTCACACATTCCAGTGAATGGCTTTCACACATTTATTTAATTTATTTATTTATTTAGTTATTATAATTTTAAATATGATATTCATTATTATTATCATTATCATTATCAGTTTTATTATTATTATCATTATCAGTTTTATTATTATTATTATTATTATTATTATTATTATTATTATTAATTTATTCATTTTTATTCTTACTGGCAAATAATTCACAGGTCAACAGCTATATTTGTTGTGGCCCAGACTGTAGAATTTATGTATTGGAAAATAAAGCAATTTTTTATCTATTTAACAGGAAACAGAATGCTTATTATTAGAAACTATGTAACAAGTGCCACGTAGAGTGTGGAAGAAGTTTAGCTAAATAAAATGTTTAGTAAGATATCTATTCTCTCTTTAGCACTATAACAAACTGCTTAAAGCTTAGATGAACAAAACTAATTACACTGAAGCTATACCTATCTAAATTATGTTAACTTTGATGCTTTCATCTAAGTACAGAAGCAACTCATTGATACAAAAGCAAAATTATTAATCTAATGTTGAGATATTCAATAGCTATCTACTAGCTATAAAAGCATCTTAGTGGCATTATCAAAATATTTTTCATATATTTTTAAAATTTATTTAAGCTTGAAATTCAAAAAAATTATATTATTGGGAAGGAGACATAACTGATGAAACAATGAACATGGTAGAAAATGAAAGTAAAAAAATACAGCTATCCATCCTATAAATGTACATGTGGTTATGGAGGAATGGGGAAGGAAACAATGGTCGTCGACTGAAGTGGCCGTGAACCTTCTAAGTCGTCAACCGGTTCCCGGGAGAGTACGTTGCCACCAGAATCCAGAAGCCTGCCGTTGCTAGTCTCAAGTTATCTGGTCCCTTTATAGCGCTAGGGTCACCGGAACTCGTCAATGCTATGGCAGCACAAGAGAACAGAATCTTAACTCTACTTTTTGATGTCTTTACTGAACTGAGTGAGCGCATGCGTGGCTTTGCTATTAGTACTATATATAGGCCACGGCAGGTGCACCGACACAAAAGATGCAAACATCTGGCCAACGTACCGGGGCACAAATCATACAAACACGCACACGCACAGTGATTCACCTTTGGAACTTGACCTGTTCTAGCTAACTAAATGTTTATAAAACTCATATGAATAAGGCATACATGCACAATAACATATCATAATGACTTCTAGACTCTCTCTTCAGTTCGGTTCTGATCTTCTCTCTTCCTTCTTGCTCTCTTCATCTCTTGCTCTTCTCTTTCTCTCTGAGGCCAGACCCACAGTACACAAAAAGCTAATTAGTATATTATGCATATCATGATAGTGTAAATGTTAACATTTATTTAGAATTAAAACAGCCTATAAGCAGTGTACACAATAAGAATACATAGAATTGCAGTACTAATCCACTTTAGTTTGTCACGTGGTATGAGTGTGTAAACTAAAAATGTCCTAGCTAATTAATTGATTCTGGTTATTGCTGAAATCTTGTACAAATACATAGCTAGTATTACATTTCTACAAGTTGTGAAAGTGATATGGTAGCATTGCTACTAGCTTAGCGGTAGCTACTTATGTATGGTAGTGTAACTGCTTGCTGTCCAGGAAATCGCTAGGACCTGGAAAGTGCCAACTAGACGTAAACATCAGAGCTGGCATCAGTTTTATCCGTTAAAATATTAGTTATTGATTTCTTATCAACAAGTGGTGAAGTTATTAAGTACATGAGCTATTCAGCTGACACATCAAGTCTGATGAAGACAGAAGATCAAATTTGCCCACTTGATATTACACAGATCATTTAGTTTATGAAATATGGAGAAGCCATACAATATATCAGAATGCATGGTAACCTCTGTCCTTGACACATCGAAACCGCTCCACTGCTAATGGGACCTTTTATGAAATATTTTGGTTTTGAAGTTTGCACTCGTTATCTAAATATTTACATTGCTGTTTAACAACATGCAAACTGTAGCTCTTTGTTTGAGTTGTGTGCAATATCTTTATGGCTGTGTCTTTATGGCAGTGGTAAATAATATCAATGCTCAATTTTGATTGTCTGATGTAATTTGATAGTTAAAGTACACATTGTCTCTTTTGTAGAATATTATCATCATTATGTTCAGATCAAAAAATGGAGGATTCAAGGTATAGCTAATGCTGATACCATGACTTGACTTTCTGATAGTGGATGAGAAAAAATTGATTGGAGAATTGTATATTAAAAAAATAAAGCAGAATCAGTCAAATCACAATCTTAATGTACTTGATTAGAGCTGCAAGCACATAAGGTAAGTGTTATAATCTTGTTCAATGCATGCGTCAATCGCAACAATGCTCCAACTTCAAGTATAATTCTTTCTTATTTCAATGTTCATATAATCAAAAACAGACAATCCAATTCTGCACAACATAAAAACTGATGCGGTATAAATACCCAGGCTATAATTAATGTGACCACAACTCAGAAAATACATTTAATTACAATGATCATAATAATGGTACAACAACAAATTCTAGCATGCTAAGTTATTACAGTAAGGAATATTATAATGGTGTTGTGGTGAAATTAAACTCAAATGTGTGAGTCACAGAAGTCATGATGAAGTGACAGCATATCTCCACTGTATCAATCTTGTCATAATTTACTCTTACTTTAACATGTTTGCCTCAAAGAGAACCTGTGCTTCAATTTATCGTCAGACTCAATAAACTTGCAATCTTCCCAACTATGCTCACTAGTTTCATACTGCACTTCACTACTAATTGATTTCACGCACTGGTTGTAACATTTGCTTTTCTGGAATTCGCTTGAAATAGCTAGCTACTTTGCTATTCCAGGAGACTTGAAAATGTAACCTAAAAATTTTCGTGTAAAAATCCTATCAGTGCCTTGCCATGGAGATTTAAAAAAAGTTGATTGGTGGATAGAATAGTAATTAGAAGTGCACTCTATAGCTAATGTAGTGATGGCAAGTGAGCAAAATAAAATATCAATAAAACAAGCTAATTGATTATTAATACATGTGATTTGCATGTTATTTAAATAAACTAATAACAACTTTTTAGTATCATGATTGCTTTTTTTTGTGGTCGAGACCCATCTGTCCCACGCAGTTGTTTGTATGATTGTGTGAAATAACCTTATTAAGATAAAATATGCAACAATGTATAGTTACATGGTTAGCTTTAGGATGTGTTATCTCACTGCAGTATGGCCAAAATGTAGAGTAAGAGAGCATAGCCATTGGCAAACAAGCGAAAAGTTCCTAGCACACATATGTACATTTCTGCAACTTGTCAAGCTTTTCCAATGATGAAGGCTTTACAGCTTCCTCTTTTCCATCTCTAAAATTGTTTTCATTTGAAGTTCAACAAAATTTGCTTTTCTGAAATTGTAACTTCAAAAGCCCATGTTTTCTTTAGACATCCTATTGACTAAAGTTAAGCATACTTGTATCCCACTTACGTCACTACACAAATATTATTTCAAGTTACGACTCAAGTCTTGTGATTCATTCTACATCAATTTTAATGGCACTAAATAAGCATTGTGTAGACAGGCCATGAATAGCTGCAATTAAGTTCTATTCTAAGTGTGCAGGAAACTAAAAATGCTACTTCTGAAGTTTTGAGTGTTTTATGTTTGTTCAGATATCAAAGAAGCAGAGTAAAGTCTTTGGTTGAATTACATTACAATAATTATATTAGCTTTAAAGACTAAGAACAATGTAGATTTGTGTTCCTATCCTCATTACACATTTCAAACACACAATAACAAATAAAGTAACAGCCAACCAGTCCTGACCCTAGTCTGGCATAGCTAGACCCACGTAGCGCGCAAAGCGCGCGGAGGGTCTGGGAACATGGCCGTACCAAGTTTGTTCTGGAGGAATGTGGAAGTGGTGAGTGTCCCACCTCCTTTATACCTGAATCTCTACCGCAAATTAGCCATGATTGCTAAACCTAGCGTTGGAAAGGGTGACGACACGCACAGGAATTTCTATTTGTGGTTGAGGAGGACCATTCCCGGTAATTTGCTACCGGTAATTGACCGCTGCAATATAATGTGCGGCAGAACAAACTTGGTATGGCCATGTCCCCAGACCCATTCCCAGCGTAGCAGTTCGGTAAAGGGTCTGGCTACGCCGGACTATCCTGACCCTTTGCTATACCTGGCTAGCTATCAGGGTAGCTAGTTCTATTAAATAGTCTAGCTGCCTGTAATATCGCCGTTTTTTTATTTTCGCTATAATAATTGTATTGGGCACGCAAATAAAAAAATTTCGCGGGTATCGCCTATTATATTGACCAAAGTTCTTGTGAGACATATTTTTGTAAAGGAATGTATATCTGGATGGCACCCCTTCTAATATTGCTGTACACTTCAACAAACACTGTGCTAAGTTTCATGCTGCTTTGGTCCACTCTGTCACAATATTGCATCAAAAGTACAATTTCCCACTGGACTATAGCTATCTGCTGCTTCTTGCTGAGCCAGCTAATTGGACTACCTGCCATGAGAAATAAAATTCCTGTGGTAGAATGCCTGTCATCCATGTCACCTGCCCAGTCAGCTGAATATCTGACTAACTATCCATTATCTGATGTAGTGAATCTGATACCAAGATCTGCAGTTCCCTTCAAATAACGTAGAATATGCTTCACTGCTGCTGTCAGATGAGCTTTGTTGAGTTTTGAGCAATACTTGGCTACAACTCCCACTGCATGAGCAATGTCTGGCCGTGTTGCAACAGCAGCATAAAGAAGGCTCCCAACTATTTACTGATACTTGACTGTATCCACCTCTTTACTATGTCCATCGTCCTTCTTTAATTGAACATTCACATCCATTGGAGTGGCAACTATCTTCGCCTCCGCCATACCATACTCACATCCATTGGAGTGGCAACTATCTTCGCCTCCGCTATACCATACTTCTCTATCATAGAGTGTATATACTGCTTCTGATGCATCACAAATGAACTGTCACCATCCTGCTCAATTGCAACACCGAGATAGTAGTGAATTTGACCCAAGTCCTTCATCTTAAACCTCTCTGCCAGCATGCTTAGCTGTCACTACATCCATCTGGTGGACTATCATGTTATTCTGTACAGCAAAGGCTAGAAGAGTTCATATGGAGGATGATCGGACCACTGGAGCAAAGGTCTCTTCATAATCCACACCATATTTCTGTGCACATCCCTTAGTCACAAGTCGTCCCTTGTAACGATTAACTGAGCCATCGCTACCCATCTTGGTCTTAAAGACCACTTACACCCAGTACAGTTAGATCTGCTGGTAGTTCAACAAGTTCTCATGTATTGTTTACCATCAGTGATTGATACTCTGCATCTGCCGCTGCTTTCTACTCCATAGAGTGTTCACCTGCTAATGCTTCCTCTAAGGTACTTGGTTTCAGAATATGCTGGTCACCAGCAGCTGTGTACACATACCCATCAAAACCGAACAGAACTGGTGCTGCTCTCAATTTCGTTAGGTATTTCTGTATTTCTGGTTCAGCATCAGGTTCAATAGTATCCAACTCTTCCTGTGGGTATAGAAGCAGGCTCTTCACTCAAGTCAAAACTAATCAGTTCTTTGTGCACCTCTGATTCTGACTGACCAAAGTCATTCTCATTTAAAGTCACATCACGGCGTACTACCACACTGTGAGTCTCAGGATGGAATTCTATAGCGCACAAATCTCATCTTCTCAGCTTTTTTGTCTAATTTTACACACTGACTGTCAGGCACATGTACATAAGCCACGCATCCAAACACCTTTAGATGACTCAAATCTGGCTTTTTCCCATTCCATCATTTAAACGGAGTCATTAGTTCCTGGAATGCTTCAGTAGGTGTGCAATTTTTTAAGTATGCAGCTGCAAATACTGCTTCAGCCCAGTAGTAATTAGACAGCTGTGCATGAGCCATCATTGATCGTGCACATTCCACCAGGGTCCGGTACAATCTTTCTACTACTCCTTCTGCTGTGGAGTATGAGGAATGGTCAATTCATGGCGAATACCTAATGACTTCAGATAGCTATTAAACTTACCAGAGACATATTCGCCACCATTGTCTGAGCGAAGCATACCAATTTTGTCACCTACATCCGCATGGTGACCATGGCTTCAAATTCCTTGAATTTGTCAAAAACTTCAGACTTCTGACGCAGAAAAGTAGGCAGCACAAGTCCTGGAGTAGTCATCCATGAGCATTACAAAGTATTTCTGTCGGCTAATTGACTCAGCAGACATTGGTCCACAAACATCACTGTGAGTACGCTCTAACCTTCTAGTTGAGCGAATTTCCTTAACTGGGTAAAAAGGTTTGCGGTTAATTTTCCCCTCAACATATCCCTCACAAAACTGTAACTGAGATAACTTAGGAATGTTTACTCCACCCACCATTTCCTTTGTGGTATATCTCACAACATCTGTTCACCAACATGACCCAGCCGCTGATTCCACAAATCCAAATACTTTTCTCCCTCAGATAATACAAATGGATGCTCACATACCGCATGCTCACATTTCAACTTGTACACTTTATCCTTTATCAGACTTACACCTCGTAAATCTCCATGTTTATCTCTAATCCAACATTTGCCTTGCCCAAAGTTGACAGTATTTCCTGTGGCAGTAGCTGCCTTCACTGAGAACAAGTCACAAGCCAACTTAGGAACGTACAGGACTTACATAACATCAATTTTAGGTTAACTCACTTGGAATGACATCTTTAAATGCACATTTCCAACTCCCACAGTATTAACTGAGCTACTATCTGACCTTTTGAGGTACCTCAAACTCCTTATTGTCAATGAGCAGCTCCAGAGTGTACTATAGTCACACAACTCCAGCAGGAAGCTCCACAGATGCTGCAAATGCTCCCACTCTTTCACCACCTTCATTCTCTCTTGCTGTGTGCTAGCATTATGAGCGACCTTATTCATGACCTACCAAATATATACTGCTAGATATTGCAATTTTACTTATTTCTAATTAGAATAATAAGAGATATGAAAATTTCTAGAATAATATTATACTATTCTTTTGGAATATAACTCAATTTTTCAGAATAAAAAAAAGAATAATTCTAAAAATATCGAGCATAATCTGGCAGGCCTGTGAGAGGGCACTCCCACAAAAACAGAACAGTGTCATTATTGTTGTGTCAGTTACAGGAATGTGTTTTGTGTAATTACAGAAGAGTGAGGCGTCAAGAATGTGTGTTCTATTCATGCATCTTTTAGACACTGGGCATGTGCTAAGTTGGATATACTGTGGCTGAGCGCATGTCCAGTTTTTCAGTTGTAACCTTACTTTAATTTGTTGAAGTGTTTCTTAGGTTAAGTAAATTCCTTGGCCTAAGACTAATAGGTTGTAACACTGGTGGCAGCTACTACTAAGCTGTCACCAATTAAGTTCAACAAGGATACCTAAGTTGACAAGGCCCTAGTAGTAGTTTCAGCCGCCAGTGTTCCTTTTCAGGCATGCCTCACCTCTTAGCTTCTCTGGTGGGCCAAGCCCCTGCTCGGGCATGGCTTGGTCATTGCGATGACCGCCGACTCTAGTTCTCTCAGGCGATCAGCCATCCCCTGGTCTCTCGCCACACTCAGGGCGCAGTCTTGCTCCGTGTTACGAAGCAGAGCTTGCACCTCTGTGTCCCCACCTTCCCGGCTGAAAAGTTCATTGCACACAGGGTGTGGTTGACTCACAACCATCTCTTGTTTCCCGTAGATGCCGCTTGCTTGCGAAATGCCAAGTCCACCAGATCCAGCCCAGGTCGTCGAAGTCCTGGCTGGCTCACACGGTGAGGTTCAGGTATGTCAACATCTCCGGAATTACCTGTGGCTATACCGAGGCTATCACTGCAATGTACCACTGAAACACTGCACTTACATTAGTAGTCCGTGACCTTCCAGCCCTGCTTAGCTGCCCTGTCTTTCCCCTCTTTGTCGTCCCTCCGCCTAGCCAGGAATTCGGGAAACAGCTCCCCCATCTCCACATACTCCCAACAAAGCATCTTAGCGGCCAATTTCTGGGGGATTGACGGCATGCCTTCTCCTACGTCCCTCCAGTTTCCTGCCTTGGCATTGCCGCTGCCCGTGGCCACATGGTGAGCACGCCATCGAGACCAGACCTGGGGTCCTCCTGGAGCTGTCACTGATAGTCCTTCCTCCAGAACAGATTGGGGAATCCCCTGCTCTGCTAGCATCCAAAATCCAGGGATCTACTCCTCCATAGGGGTCTCCCTCACACCTACAGGTTATCGGTATATATCCCCTTCCTTCTTCTGCCATCTAGAGGTCACAATTACACCGATCCTGCTTCTCGTTAACAGTTGAAACTCTACTATCCTGCTCCTCGTTACTGGTCTCTAGGCTAAGCGTGGAAACTCCATATATTATAAATGTTACCTACAGTATATATAGTTATAATTGAGGATGCCCCAATAATATTCTTTCTCTCAAGCAGTAGTCAATTTTCATCAGTGTTGAACAGTGAAAATAAAATGGTATCTGTAATATCGTGGGACGCGGGGTTCGACAAGTTAGCAGAGAGATTTAAAAAGAGTATTGTAATTCATATCACACTCCATATAATGCACAGCACATAAGACAATGACACACAAAAACAAGAGGGGGCCCGCGCATGCGGGTAAATGATAATGACGTCACAAGAATAGGAAATGAATAAATGAAATAATGAATAGTTAATACGTTCGATACACTACAGTATCAAATAAATGCAAATGACAAATATGAAAATAAAATTAATGTCCAACCATTTCATAAACATTATAATATAGTAGATAAAATGAGGGGGGGGGGGGGAAAGAGAGGAGATATGAAATGACAGCTAGAAGCATAAGAAGCTTTCTCAAGAGTTAATGATGAGTGGTGTTTCTTCAGTAATGATGAGTGGTGTTTCTTCAGTAACTAATATCCTTGTTTTCCTAGTTGATCTCCAAACTTTAAAACGATGCCAACATGGACCACAGCAGACCGCACAGAATAATTGAAGGATAACAAGAAAAGATGAAACCCCAATGATAGCCCATTTAAGTTCATCACGAGGAACAAGAGTGAATACAAAATGGCCGATCTGACTCTGCGATAGCTTGAAATCTTGTACCGATACATAATATTTAATTCTAGTAAATGGTGAGAAAGTGATGGTGGCATTGTGACGGGATCCAGCAGTATCGATGATTCTGTAACTGTGGCCTGATAGGTCTCTCGGACCCGGATAGTAATTGAACTGACGGATTAGTGTCAGGTTCATAAGTATATCAGCACTGGCGATAGTGCCAATCATGAAGTATACTATCGAGTTCTCTTTTAGAGTATAATTATCAAAATGGAACAGTTGGTTAACACCAGGCAATAAATTAGATGAGAATACAAGATTATTGTATTCTTCTTTGCTACACACATCCTTCAGATATGTTGAAAAACCGTACAGTTTCGCATAATGAACTTTAACATCAGACGGTGGTTTGATAAACACACTTCCACTCACACTCGAACCTTTTATAAAATAATTAGGCATATTGTACTCATTGGGGAGATACTGGCATGACGAGTGTCCCTTGTTAGACAGAGGTAGACTATAGCTATCCGTTAAAGTACTATTTTCAACCGTTATGAAATTGGAAGTGAAGAGGGTAATAGTCATATTCGGGTTGTCTGAAGTATCTTGAAAATCAAAGTATATATCCACTCCCTTGTAGATTATTCTTTGCCAAAACGTAGGATAATGATATGGAGGTACCATAGTGAAGCCTGCAACCATGGTTTCCATGTGAGCTTGACTGTTGGGGAAATATATGCCTGTTACAGCTAGTAGAATAACTGCCACTATGATTTCTATGAGCAAGCTGCATTGCATACAGCTTCGCCGTCGGTTCAAACAGAAGAATCTTAGCATTGCTAAAAAACAGATAACAGCAACAATTAAACAATCACACAATAATAATAACAATAATAAAACTAAATTTTTTTAATAACAGCAACAATAATAATACTAACAACAATACTACTAGCACCAATAATAATGTTAATAACATTAATAATAATAGCAACAACAACAACAACAATAATAATAATAATGGAGCAAATAAAAACTCAGAACTAATAATGACATCTAATTAATTAGAAGAAATAATAATTTGCAAGAAAATGGTGTAAAGTACACACCTTGATAACATTTGTCGATAGAAGAATGCTCAATCAGGGATTGCGGACTCTCTATTTTTCCAATTTGATTGTATTTCACCTCTGCTTGAACAGCAATAGCTCCAAAAGGAATTCGAGCTTCTATTAGATTGTCTAGCTTGTTAACAGGATCACGATAGCGCCACTTCTCACCCATCTTCATCTTGTATTTAACCTGGCAATCTGATAAATCACACGCACACTGGTCACAGCAATTTGGCAGAGTGTACTTAACAATTGTAGATGGTGGGTAACACCTGGATTTTCGGACACTGTGTGGCCTCGGCAAATCTATAAATAGATAAACTACAGCAATCACCACAATGGTATGATGAATACTTAGATATACATATATTGTTCGTCACAAAGTTGAAGGCATGAAAGTAAATACAAGCAAATGTATATGAAATTTATATGTAATGTCTTCATTGGATTAGGACAAAAACTATTGCACTAAATACAATAAAAAAAATTTTTTGAATTTATAAAGTACATGTAAAATAGTCAATCCAGTGTTTAGAGATATACAAATATACAGCATCTGAACTGTGTGTGTAATGGTCACATGAGTTGCTATATAATATATGTGACCGTCTACAGGAAAACCGGGCACAACGCGGCGTGCATAAATATCGAGAAAAGATCGATCGATTTCTTAAAAATGTATTGTTTCAAGCCGACGGAAGGGAACGGTTAGGTCTATTATAGTGGGAACAACTTAAGCTACGACGATAAAACTTGGAGAGCTCAATATCTGGACGCCGACAACTCTGTAAGTGCAAAAAAAAATTTTTTCGAAGGGTGCCGCGTTGTGCCCAGTTTTCCTGTAGACGGTCACATATACAGTATATAATATCATGAGTCAGAGTGTGATATGGAGAATTATTATGTATTGAACGTGGCCTGTTGCTACATAGGAAACGCATTAAAGTAAACAGGATGTGGCTTAAGACAATATTTTCCCATATCACCTGCAGTTCAGAGTTATCACGTTGGGTTATTACGTCCCCCCAGGTTATATAAGTGTTTATTGCACTAGAAACAGTTGCTAGGTATTCACGCATGAGCAGTACATAATAAATTTATGACTCATTGGCTGGAGAATATTACTCATCTGATTGGCTGTATTTACATTCGTGCCTCCGGCACTCGCATAAATACCATATAATCATGTTGTTAAGTACCCCTGCATATACATGTAACTCCAAACGGTAAGGAAATGTGCACTTAACAAAAAATGGGTGCTTAAAAGCCAGGGGAGGCTCCGCCAATTTTGAAGTGGTTAGGCCAGGAAGTAGGTGTGGCCAATATGAAGAGTAGACCAACGTAACCAAGACAGTCAGTGGCTGCATATAGTGTATGCACTAGCTTAAAAAATCCAATGGTATCTAGCTAAAAAAACCTATGTTTAAAATAATTATGTTCATATACATGTATTATAAATTTAATGTAGAGATGATGAACGTATTTATTATCGCAAGTCATGATCTATAGTAAAACAATAAATTGTTTCAAAAGCTCGAAATACTAGATGCCTGTGTTCACTAACCACTGGCTTTTGCTGAAGAAATCTGGTTGGTGTGGAGCTGTGCCAGGCAAAATTTTCAACGGATACAGAATCCACGGCGGAGCAAAAGAAGCCGTCTCAACCACATTGTCACACAAATATGCCAAAGATACAAATTCGAGAATTTTGATATTGTCACGCTTACTCATTAATTTGAGGCATTAAAAGTGGTTGGGCTCTTGCCCGAGCGGCCCGACCGTCACCGGCCGCCTATGAAAGTGAGTGGTATCCTAAAAACTGGAGCTGAGCGTTAATTAGCAGTAGATGGAATACATTGAGTGCTTAAGTAAAAAGTGCTAAAAACACGGAAGAAAACAGGCGCTTAAAAAAACAACAACAGTCTATGGTACTAAGCCAACAGACTCGTGATATTCTCCTGTATCAAATGAATAATATATATATAACTCAGTCATTCTCGGCTGAAATAATTATAATAATAGGAAATTTTTCTCTTATTATATAATATATATATATATATTTTTTAAATTCTATGTACCCTAGACCTCGTCACAGCCTATAGTTAGTACTAGGACTGGTCACTCACCAGGGTTTCATTTAGGGGGGGCGAAAGGGGGCATTTGCCCCCCCTTGGGTTCTAAATGCCCCCCATGGATTCTAAGTGCCCCCCACCCTTTTGAAAGAACCGATATTTATTAAGAGAAAAATGTAAACCAAATTAATAATAAACAATATTCACACAGCAATTCGTCTAGGTTTTTTGTTCCATACTGTAATAATGTCATTTAATTGTGTAGATGAGAGCGTCTCGGTGTCTCCATGGCTATTTTCATCAAATAGGATAATTGTGATTGCCCAATTCGATTTCGAATTCGTGTTTTAATTAGTTTCATTTTGGAGAAGCTCCTTTCCACTGAAGCAGTGCTGACAGGGATAGATAGACATATGTTTGCCAGGGTGCTAATGTTTGGAAAAATTTCACTAAGCATATCACTTGTGGTGAGCTCTTTCAACTGCAAGTGCAGGTTACCTTTCGGCTTCTTCGATAAGTAGCTTCGAAATGTTTTCCACTCCTCTCGGGTTTCGCGGGAAATAAGAGCTTCTTTGGTGTATTCATCTCCACCAGCAGTCTTAGCAGGCAGCTCTGCACCATAGTGAGCTAATAGTACATCTATTAAGTCCTCACCATATGTATGGAAGTCAGAAGAGTCAGCAGCTGGCACTTTCTTCGGATCAAAGATGCCAAATGAGGAGACAATATCTTGTGAAATAAATCTGCTGGATATGTTTGCCTTCAGCATCCTGATAAACGGTTCAGCCACTTGTCCTTGGAATGTAGCAATGCTTTCCGTGGTTAACGTGATGTCAGTGACTTCTTCGATCTCATTCTTTGCATCCATCAGTTCTAATACCCAGTTAGCAGCAGGTAACATGGCATCATCAAGTGTATTGAGAGTGGCATCAACAAGAGGGGTGATAGCTGTCAAGTCTATTCTCTCAGTCTGGAGAGCTCTGCTCAACTTCGCCACTTGTGGCAGAACATAATCAAGGAGGTATATGGCCACTAAAGTTGAGGGCCTACATAAGGCTTTACTGATACCTAGAGCTTCAGGTGCATGTGTCTGCTCATAGATATTGTTTAGAGCAGTCACAATTGCACTGTAGCTAGCTTTGACTGCCTTCACACAGCGTTCATGGGACAGCCAGCGAGTATCTGATGGTTTCACAACTTTCAGCTCAGGTAAGTCAAGCACCTGCTGTACTGCTTTGAGACTCTCAGCTCGCTTAGGAGAATAGTGGAAAATTTCCAGAGGGTGGTGAGTGTGATGTACACATGTTTTATCCCACTGGTAGCATTAGCTGCTTGAACGCATGCTAGCTGTAGCAAATGGCAATGGCAGTGTACGAAAAGTGCATGAGGTGAAATTTTCTTCAGGAGACTCTGCACACCATTGTGTTTCCCAGAGAAAGTAGCTGCTCCATCGAATCCCATACCCACCAGCTTGCTAATCTGTATGTTTTTATCTTTCATGAATTCAACAAGGGCAGAATAAATAGTCTTTGCATCAGTAGCTTTCAATGGAACTATATCCAAGAAGTGCTCAACAGGTTGACCGTCCATGTTCACCCAGCGGAAGAAAATTGAAAGCTCTTCTGTGGTCGTCACATCAGTGCACTCATCTGCCATTATGCTGAAATGGGAAGCTTGGCGAAGCCGTTTCAGTAAACATTCTTCAGCCCATAAGCCAACTGCCTCAACAAATTCAACAACAGCAACTTTAGATGTGTAGGTTGCATTTAATCTAGCTCTTTCAAGGAACCCCTTTAAATCTTCTGCACCACAACTTACGATTAGATCAATAAGTTCATCAAAATTTGTTGTGTGGGGAATGTGGCGACGAGCTAGAAAATGGGTGCAACGAATTAGAGCTTTAATGGCCATTCTGTTCTTCAACTTTTCCTCATCATTAATTTGTTGGAGTTGCTGAATGACTGACCCTTCTTGTAGTGCTGTAGCTGCAGCCATCTCTGCTTCACATGATAGGAGGTGAATATCACTCTTTGCATGAATTTTCATCTTCTCTATTGCCTTCTTCCAGTTCGTGAAAGGTTTTGAGATCCATGTTCCTCCTGTTCTTTGAAGAGAAATTCCTCTCTTCCTGCAAACCTTACAAAAAGCTCCTTGGAAATTTTTATCAAACATCAGCCAATTGAAGCTCTCTTCCCATTTTTTGTTGTATTTTCGACTGCTTGCAGTGATTTTCTTGCTTTTCTCATGTGTAGTTAATCTTTCCTTTGCATGCTTCTCATGGACAATTAATCTTTTCTTGGCAGGACTTGGCTCCAAAAACTCAGTATCAGATTGATTGCTGTCAATTTTATCTTCTGTGTCACTGCTACTTGAGTGGCCAGGTGACTTTGAAGAGCTTGCACCACAGAAGAAAGAGCGAATATCCATTTGAGACTATCTTAAGCTGTCAGGGACTACGAGTGCTTAGAGTTCTGGTTCTGGAAGTTGTAGAATCTGTATAGATCAAAACTCAACAACTGCTACGGTGAGCTGAGGGCTGGCCTTTTTATAGCCAGCCAGCAACCGTAAGTGTGAATCAACGTGTGATAAACCTAAGGGGAGGTGAGAGTCAGAGTTGAATAGTGTGTGAAAAGCATCTAAATAGTGAATGTCACAGTTGACTGAAAATTGCTAGACGGTGGAGGTGAAAATGAGTAGCTGAATTAACTTGTCAGGATCTGACATATGCAGACCTCATTAGATTAGATTATGTTTTTTTAATGTAGGACATAGGCCTTCCAATAATTCTATTTCACTCCCATGGTGACCAGTGCCGCCCGCCCCCCCTTACATTTTCAAAACTCTATTTTGCCCCCCCCTTGCAAGAATGTCTGGATGAAACACTGCTCACTGTATAAAGTTTGTTGTAGGGGTTCTCCACACACCCCAACTGATATTTTAGTAGCTGCTATAACCAGGTTGAGCAGGCTATACTAGAGGAATGTAGCCTCAAAATCCAAGAAAACTGGTAAGGACAAAATAAAGATCCGAATTCCGTTCCGTAGAACGGCCGTCGCACGATTAAAAAAAAACGGGGGCGGGAGGAGAAACGGTACGCAGTTTGGTAAATAAAACAGCCGTTCCGTTCGACGCGTTACCGTTTTAATCTTTCTCGTTCCCATATGTCTCACTCAAAGAAATATAAAAAATAATTTATCCAATAAAACATTCCGATTTTTTGTTTACAGGCTCCTGATGCAGAGCTTTTAGGGTTAAAAAAAATTGAAGCCGTCCTATACGAAGTTGTCTCGTGGAGAATTGTTAGTTCGACTACCGCACAGTATCAATTATTTCTCAATGTTAGGGCCTTCATGGGCATAGATTTTTTACTACTGGAGGTCCATCAGTAGTTAACAGAAGATTTACAAAGTGTGGACCTCGTTTAGCTCTGTGCCTGTCGGAACTTCGGTCTGCAGCTATATTGAAGCAAGTTAAATTTTTGTACGATCTTTTTATGCACTATCCCTGTAGCGTTTAATGGTTGATACAAGGCCTTAGCTTGCTGGTATAGCTATGGAAGAGTTTCTAGCTAGAAAATATCCTGTGAATCGACGAAAAAGCTTACCATTTTTTACCATTTTAATAAATGTTGTCGACCTTTTAGTCAAAATGGTACGGAATGCAACAAAAAAAAAAAATTCCGTTTAACGGCCGTACTATGGAACAGAATTCGGAACTTTATTTTGTCTCCTACTGTAGGTGGTTGCTATAACTACTATGGTCATGACCTTGCCAGCAATACAAAGTGAATTTCACTGTCAAGTACATGTACCTAAAAATAACATTGTGAATATATCTAGGGTGGAATAAGTAGTTGTAACTATGGTTTAGTGATAAACCTTAGTTACATTTTTGAGCAGTTGATAAAACCAAGTAAAAAGGTGGATATCATTGTTTAGAGGGGAAAAATGTCCAGTTAATGCAGCGAGGGTCACTCCAAAACACTGACAACAAGATAAGTGCATTTTGTTCCTTTTCCGACGCCTTCAAACAACAACAAAAAACAGTGTTAATTGAATGATGATATCCAGTGACGTTCACAAGACAAGACTTATATATAATTCTCCGTGTCAGTTCTTTATACAAAATAGAGAAACTGCTTGCAAAGAAAGCTTCATACAAATAAAAAACTATATTTTCATTTGTAACTAATAAAAAAAACATGCATCGCTTGATACCATAATTATTTGTGCATCTCGCTCTATTTTATCGACAAAAAAAATCTTCTGTGTGCAGTTTAAACTCTCTGTGTGTTACAAAATATTTTTCCCGCAGGCGATGAAAGGAGAATAACACAGGGGAATAATATTTTTAATCCATGGCTTTACCACAGCATCTATGGTATAAATGTGTGTATATATATATATATAATATATATATATATAATATATATATATATATAATTAGCTGACTTCTGACTAAATTAGGCCCAACTCTAAATTTTAAGGGACATTTTATTCCCCACACACATGAACAGTCTAGCCTCAAAGTTGTGAAAAACAACAACAAAAAATTGGATCAACAATAACAACTAATAAATTATAGCCACAAAAAAAGCTGTAAAATATATCTCCTTTCTGCATAATTCAAGTGCAAGTACATAACTTACCCAATGCTTGCTGGTGAACTTCAAATATGTCACTGAAAGTTTCTGCTGGAGCCGGAAGAGTGTCTTGATAACATTTTCTTATTCTGAGCTCGTACGTAGTGTCTGAACCAGAATGAGGTAGAACAATTGGTATTTCCTGCACATCATTGGATGGTAGAATGACTGCATTCCCATGAACACATTCCCATTCTCCATTCAGTCGGCGGCACTGTATCTCAATGGCAGACACAGTGTAAGGCTCACTCTGTCCTTCTTCTTCCCCAGTAATGACATGGACTACTGGCGGGCAATTCCTCCTTTCACATGACTGTATCTGAGGCTTGACTGAAAAAATAAATAAAATAAAAATAATTTATAATGTACGCTTAAATTGTCTTATGCAGGATAGTTCTGGTTGTGCAAGCCACCCCCAATTATTAAATCTATTCAACTGAAACAGGTATTCATCAAAGGTAATCTTTAATAGTTGTACTGGTACACTTAAAATACTGTTAATTTAAACACTTACATACAATTTACACATCTCCTAAATCTAGAAAACTTTAAGTTTGTATGTATGTAGGCATAATTGCACATAAGAACAACAACAACAACAACAACAATAATAATAATAATTATAATTATAATAATAATAAAAGTAACTCTAATCCTGCTTACCATATGTTGGCATGGAAACATCCAAGCTATTGCTGCGCACTTGCAATCTATTCTTGTAGTGGACTACAGTGAAGAGACATTCACGCACATCCTCTGATCGAGGTGGCAACTCCAGCGAAAAACAATACTTTCTTTGAAACTCTGGGAGCTGAAACCTTTTCAATTCCTGTTCACCGTGACGACCTTTAACAACAATAACCAAACAATTCATTTCAAAGTTCCCTTTTGGATGATGTATTAATTTTTTCGGAGTCTCAATTTCCACTTTAATCATTTCTCCTGAGCGAGAAGCTAAACTTATCCTGGCTTGCACTAAGAACAAAAAAAATTTAATATCAATAAACAACAAATAACAGTATTATATTTAGACTTTGCTTACACGCTGATTCAGTCAAATCTTGCAAGTTGATAGTACCAGGAGAATAATTGTGGACACTCACTGGCCGAAGATTAGGATTGGAGTCATACTTCGCAATCTCTTGCTCATAAACAGGTCCCAAACGATCCACCAAATCTCTGGGAGTACTAACATCTTCAGACAGAATATTAGACAAACAAATAATGCAAACTCCAACTCCATCGACATGGAGAGTGGGGAGCTCTGGAGGAGACGTATAGACTGCCATGTATGATTTCTCGACAAACTCCACATGGAAGGACTTGTCGTTGCTTTGACAACCATCAAACAAAGCGAGGAAACTCTCACACGGTACCTTACTGAGACGCTGCATAATTTCAGGGATACTGCACATCTCTCCATTCATGCAGATCTCATCACACCTCCCGTGAGTCGACGAGATGAACATAACAAATTTCACAGAGTTTGGAAGATATTCTCGACCCAGCGCGTCCAGTAAGGCTTCCAAGTAAGCCTTTGATTGGTTAATCACTGGTATGACACAATACCCACGATCTTGAAGCTTGGGGACTAGGAGTTTCACACTTTTGTTGGCTTCAAGCTGAGGCAGTTGCGGGCTGGGTTGAACAGGAGCATGGGATCCGTCATTGGAATTAAATATTGCCAGCACTACAGGATTATCTGTCACATGATTCTCAATATCCTTAATAGCTAGAGAGGGAAAGACAAGAATGTATAAGTCAATAGTCAATAAATGGATCTAATACTAATATAAGCTGTCAAACAAACAAAAAAACAAACTAAAAGAAAAACAACAACAAAAACCACAGATGATATTGGTAAATTACTCTTCAGAAATAAAAACAAATTATAGGATAGTTACAATTTTGATCAAAAAAAATAAATTTCAGTAAACAAAAAAAAAACAGTATTATAATTAGACTTTGCCTACATGCTGATCTAGTCAAATCATATAAGATAATGGACTAATTGGGCAAAATAAAAAATTATAAAAATATCAAAAGCTATATAAGCTTAACGGTTATTATTCAATGTGCATCGATGGTCTGTTTTTCTTGAGTAGTTATATAGTCTATCAACACTGTTGACCACACCCACATATTATTGCAGAAATATCTGGGTTTCCTTAACAATAGCTATATTTTTATAATTCATTAGATGTATTCTCTCTTTCACAGGCATTTTTTTAACAATACAGAATTAAAAATAAAATGCTTTTTTGTTGTTATCGTTAAAGTGAGTAAGAATATTAAAAAAAACAAACCCAAAAGGACAACAAGTTATTTACAAGTAATTAAACGCGTGATTTACCTTGACTACTTGATGATGTGCCAGTCAACACTATTCCTAAACATGTGAACAGGGAAAAACAAACAATCTAATAATACCATACAATAGCTACAAACTTCAACCTGATTAGATTTTACAAAATATTAAAAGTGCTTCTGTAAGCAAATATGCACGTATGTAAACGATTTGCAAGTATAGGACAAGTAGGGTTAAGTATTTAGTACGAACGTACTCAAATATACCAACAAACAAACAATATATAAAATACATACATTTAAAAACATGCATACATACATACATACTCACACATAATACATACATAATATACATACATATATACAATATATTCATTGTATACAATTATTGGCGAGCGAGCAAGACAGTATTAGTGGTGGACAACGTAAACTAAGGTATATGTTATATGTGACCGTCTACGGGAAAACCGGGCACAACGCGGCGTGCGTAATATCGAGAAAAGATCGATCGATTTCTTAAAAATGTATTGTTTCAAGCCGACGGAAGGGAACGGTTAGGTCTATTATAGCGGAATGACTTAAGCTACGACGATAAAACTTGGAGAGCTCAATATCTGGACGCCGATAACTCCGTAAGTGCAAAAAAAATTTTTTCGAAGGGTGCCGCGTTGTGCCTGGTTTTCCTATAGACGGTCACATATGTGTATGGATGGTACGCGTATGCCCCTTAGAGGTGCACGCGGGTTCCTTTTTTCTCTAAAAACACGACTGTTTAGGCTTGACCCCAGTTTCTTTTGATACTACAGCATTGAGTAAGTCTCTCTTTAAATTTAGGCTCCAAATTGTGACATGATTACTGTGAAAAGCTTGTTTTTCAAGTCACCAAAGTTGCTGCGACTGGTTATGACATTGAAAACCCTTTACCAGGCACAATTTCAAAACTTCGCCTTCATGTGCTGTTAATTTGTTGGTTGTCATGAGCCACTGATAGTCAGAATACCTTACTAAGGAAGTCAATACTATTGGCGGGGAAAGCTGAAGAGTTGTTTCATATTTGTTAGCTAAAATAACACCATGGGCTTTCTTTTTTGTAGCTGAGAGCTTGTTGTCAAGAGAGACTGGTAATTCACGCAGATAGTCAGAATAGCTTGAACTTGACACTACAGATTTTACCACTACTTGAGGTAAGAAATTAGTTATTTTGTATTTGTTTTGTTTGCTAAATTAATGGTAAAAAGAAATCTACTTTTGAAGTGTATAAATATAGAAGCTCCATGTATACATCACATAACAATATTGTAGTTTTATATAACTTTTATGTAGTCTAACTAGACAGGTTCGCTCGATATTTGTGCACAAGCACACCAAGTATGTATATATATATGTGTGTGTATGGGTGACGTATGCCCCTCAAACGAGCGCGTAGGGTGCTTTTTTATTTTCCTGAGAAAAAGTTTTGTTTTTCAAGTCCCAAAACGTTGCTGTGACTGGTAAGGCATTGAAAACCCTTTACCAGACATAAATTCAAAAACTCGCTGTTTTTTTATTGAAGCTGCTGAGTGCCACTTGTTGGTTGTCAAGAGCCACTGGTAGTCAGAATAGCTTCTAAAGTCTCGGGGGAAAGGTGAGATAATTCCATATAGCTATGTTAGCTAAAATTACAAAAAAAATAACTCTGGCTTTTTTTTTTTTTTTTTTTTTTTTAGCAGATAGCTTGTTCAAGAGTTACTGGTAATAGAAGTAATAGTCAGAATGGTTTAAACTTGATACTACAGACTTGTCACTACTCAGGAAATTAAGGTAAGAAAGTAGTTCTGTATTTATTTGCTATACTTAATGGTCAACTTCTATATATAGAATCCACTTATGTCATCATTAAATAAAAGCTTCTTCAGGTAAAATACATCATATAACAATATTGTAGTTTATGCAACCTAGCTAGGCAGGTTTGCTCGCCATTTAAACTCAAGCACACCACTAGTACATACATACATACATACACACATACATACACACATACATACATATACATACACACATACATACATGCAAACACACATACATACACACACACATGCACACATATACATACATACATACATACTTGCTTGAAATCTGTACGATAACCGGACAGTCAACCCTATCAGAACTTACGACTTCTATGCTTCTTTATCCCAGATTCATGTAAAGACGTAGAACTGATCACACTTCCAGCTAGCTTCATGGACACATTCTCATACTGGTTCTGGTACTCTGTAGGGAAAAAATAATCAAGAATAATTCAAGATTTAACCCAAACAAAACACAAACTAAAAAAATAATTTTAACTTTATTAGGGTAAATTAGCAATAAGCACAACCTAGAATAAATGTGACTGGTTTTGGGAAGATCAGCCTAAACGCGGTGAACAATTTTTTCCTTACAATTTTGTTTTTCTTTAAGATTTTTTTCCAAAAATATTATATGCCACAAAAGGATAAACATGGGTTAGCCCTAGTTGGGCGGAGCCCGACCTCTGCTGAAGGGAGAGGTCGGGTAACAAGCCTATACCCGGGGTTTGTTCCCTGCTGCAACGTACGTTGCAGTCCAATCAGATTGCAGTGTGGTTAAATGCTAAGGGAATTAGCTGACTCAGCAGGAACAAACCAGGCTTATGACAGCAGTTGTAAGCTCTGAACGAGCTCTACAATTCACACTATGTGGCTAGAAACACTAGTTGGTTCTTTTTGGGGGTGGGAGGACTGTAGCTAACTAATTCACTTACTTTTCTACATGACCCATGTAATAATAGCAAATTTCATACCACTCTGACAGAGTGTAACAAGTGGTTTATTCCACCCTAGATACCCCTTCAGTAAACTAGGAGATGTAGACTAGGACTGATAACTCTCAGCCCATGCAAAGTTGGTTGTAGGGGCTACCCATATACCCCCTGCAGATATTTTAGCAGCTGCTCTAACCCAGGTTGAGCAGGCTACAGGAGGAAGGTAGCTGTAAAATGGAAAACTAGACAGCCTGGCCAGTTGCTATAACTACTAGGGTAGTGAGCTTGTGGCAGTACAGTGAAATAACAGCACCATGAAATAACATCAGTGTGAAATGTCAAATAAATGTCAAATGTGAGTGAGTTATTTCAAGGGTCATGTACCTGAAGATATCATTGTGAAGATATCTAGGGTGGAATAAAGTTAATTAAAACTTAACCCCACATTTCAACTTCTTGCCAAAGTCCACTTCTGGGGTCAAGAGGACTTCAGCAAGAGTCTAAACATCAGGTTAAGTTATAACTAACTATTATAATTGGCTATTAAAAAAGAGAAAAATTGCTGTTATTATAATTATTTCTGGCCGAGAATGACTGAATCATGATCCATGTATTCATGCAATTCATAACATCACAGTTTCTCTAAAGCCTATTTTATCCGACACGGAGACACACAGTATTAGTATACGGAATACGAGACACACCCCCTGGCCTTAGCAACTCCTTTACGTGGCATTTTTTTTCCCTCGAAATCAGCAATAACAAATTGAACAAAAATACTGAAATGTAGTGCGTAAGGCAAAGATGGCCTGTTGCTACAGCTTCCTAATTTGTAAGATCGCATCCCAAGGCTCCATGCAATCTACTGATAAAAACAAAACAAAAACAAAACAAACAAAAACAAACCTTAAATGTCACATTTAGGCCAATTTTCCCAAACCAGTCATATATATCCACAGCCACATATTAAAACTACTTATATAATTTAAAAAAAGAAAGTATTTCCACTAACAACAAATCACAGCGATTATGAACTTTAAATATAGTACATTGGTGTCTTTGTTAGACTGACAGACAGACTGACAGAGACACAAAAAGACTGACAGACAGACAGACAGACTGACAGACAGAGAGATGAACAAATAGACGAACAGACACGTGGTGACCTCCTCTATAATATATACAAGCTCCAAAGATCTTTCGATGGCTACAAACTGGTACACACACACACACACATACACACACATACATACACACACACATACACACATACACACATGCACACACATACACGCATCTTGGGTGCAACATAAAATGGATGACCAGAGAGAAAAACGTGAAGACTTTTCAAATTCACATTATCCAAATAGTGTACATAGTTACCATTTCCCAGCAATAATATAACTTCAGAATCGGGTGGATGACTTCGTGTGGATTCAGTGAACTTAGACTCGGCAGTCTCATCTGAAACAGGAAACTTCATGGAGATCTGTGACGGTGATGAACCTGGTGAATCTTCCAGGTCAAACTAAAACAACAGAGTATGAAATTAATACAGTAGAACTTCAATTATCTGACCACTTCAGTCAGACCTAACACCCAAAATCTAATAGTAGCAGTGCACACCCAAAAAATTGCTTGACCACTGTTCAGGACTGAACAAGAACATGAGTATCACACACTGTCACACACTTACCATATGAACTCAATTGTCACTTTGCTTATAATCATATTCATAAACACGTAGTCCCAAACCCATTGCGGGTTGGACTACGTGTTCGACACTTAATTGTTCTGTATTCACTTGTAAAGATGTTGATAAGTTTAAAGCCTAAAACCTTTACTACCATTAAGGGAGTTGCCATTTTAGGGGTTACGGAGCAAGGCTGCAATTGCCTTGGTGACAGCGGCTGCGCTCTGTGATATTCCCAAGGCCTTTAGGATCTTGTCATCCTGGTCCTTCAAGCACACAATCACACATACCGCGAGCTCGGGACATTAAGCATCCCGAACATTGGTCCTTCGAGCCGGATACCTACTCCGTGGAGGAATCAGTGCACAGCTCTGCTGGACTATCGAAAGACACTACGACCACATCCGTCGCCATCTTCTCGTCTACTCGTTGTCGAGCCAGTCGGGTATAACTCTCATAGTTATCCGCTGCCTTCAAACGCCACTATCCTCATCTCTCAACCAAGAGCACCTTGCTCTACCGCCACTCATTGGTACCTCTCAAGCTCGGGTCATAGAAGCAGCACCTCAAGCTCGTTCTCTCAGCCCAGCAATCGACTCTCATAGTCAACCTACTCTGCTCAACCCTACGCAGACTGTTGAAACGTAGCTTCTTAAGCTTTCAGCAGTCAAGTTGCCGTACTACTCATCTACTGCGACTCGTTCACCTCGAATCTACTCAATCAACTACATTCCCTCATGGAAGAACTACAAGCTATCAAAGCCATTGCCTCGATGGAGACAGTAAAGCTCAGACGCTCCGCACGCAAAGGACGTCTGACGCGAATCACCAACAAATTAGCCGACCTAGAAGCAGCCGATTGGACCGAGCTCCGAGCTGCCACTCTGGATCAGCTTAAGGAAGACCTGGCAAAGGAATCCAAGCTCTTCAATGCCCTACAAGCTAGACTGGAGCAGCTACTGGAAGACGACGAAGACACCACGGAAGAAGTCTTAGCCAGAGAAATCAATCAAGGCATGGAGTTCAGCGAAGTCAACACTGAGCTGATGCTCAGGGTAAAGTTACTCAGGAAGACTCTTACCCTCTGCTCGGAGGCCACAGCCCTCCAGGACGAAGTCCACATCATCAAGGAGAACTACGACCCCTCCGAAGGAGAGTTCGAGAAAGACGCCTCCAAATTACGACATCGAATCAACAGCTTCCTACACGACAGTTCGTCATCATCATCGCCCGTCGTCGAGGACTTCAGAAGGAACTGCAAGGAACATCTGACTGATCTTGCCGCATGTCTCAGTCAAGGCCGTGCCAAGAGACGCGAGAGGAAAGAGCGTGCAGAGCTCGAAACCTCTCACACAGAAAAGCCTGCTTCATACCGGGGAACCAAGCTACGGCTGGACCTACCCACCTTCTCTGGTCACCCACTGGACTGGCACCACTTCTGTGAGCTGTTTACCGCTGCACTCGACAGGGCTGGAGACGACTATTCGGAACGCGAGAAGGCATGCTTCCTCCTCAAAGCCATGCAGGGAAGCGAAGCAGAGCAGATCGTCAAGTCTCATGCTACCTCGGAGAAGGGCTACACTAACGCACTCAAAGCTCTGAGGAGCCGTTACGGCTCAGCAAAGAAAGTCTTTCCCCACCTAGTAAGGAAAATGATGACCCAGGATAAGATCCACTTCAACCAGGACGGGTTTGCCAAGCTACGACAGAACTACACACTTCCCCTTCAGGCAATGAAGGAGCTGGGTTGCACCAACGCTTCTCAAATAGCTGCAGCCCTGGCTCTCTCTCAGTTCGATGACAACCTAAGAGAAGAATGGACGAAGTTTTTCAAGACATCTAGCGCCGTGCCCACCCTGGAAGAAGTAGAAGCGTTTGTGGAACCTCTGGAAAGCAACATTCAGGCCTTAGTACCAGTGTCCCGCGGCGAGCCTGCAGCCTTGCCATCGAGAAAGACTGCTCCTCGTTACTCCAAGGGCAACTCTATGGAGTGCCCTCTCTGTAAGGAGCAACACAGATTGTACAAGTGCCCTGTCTTTCTCGGATACGATGTAGACAGGCGATTCAAATCTATCAAGGACAAACGCGGCTGTACCAACTGCTTGTCCACCGGTCACTCCACCCAAGACTGTACATCCTCTTATACTTGCAGAGAGTGCGACGCCAAACATCATACTCTCTTGCACCGACCATCCAAACAAGCTTCGACCAAGACTTTCGCCACGAGCACCTCCTCGTCCAACAAGTCTGCCAACGATCTCATGGCCGTTGGAGAAGCTGACTCCAATTCGACCTCGACCACGCAAGAACCTCCTAAGATTTCCTTCCTCCACACAGCTATAGCTAAGGCAGTGCATGAGGACAGAGAGATTGACCTCAGGATAGCTCTCGACACAGGAGCTTCGGCCTCCCTTGTCACAGAAACTGTAGCCACTCAGCTCAAGCTCAAGAGACACCCCAGACGCTTGAACATCAAGGGCGCCTGCGGAGGAGGAGTCAGTCGCCACTTCGTCGAAATAACACTGAAGTCCATACTTCACCCGGACAAGTCCATTACTACCAAACTTCAGGTGGTCAAAAGCTTGCCCGAGGTTCCTTCTCCCAAGAACATCGAACAAATCAAGGCTGAGCCTCATCTTCAAGGCCTGCCCTTGGCTGACCCTCACTTTGGGGGAAAGCTGGACATCCTTCTGGGAGGAGTAGATTACACCAAGTGCATCGTAGGATCTCTTACCACGGGTCTTGAGTCTGAAGTCGCCGCACAGCCTACGCTCTTCGGCTGGACAGTCACAGGACCTCTGGAGTACCAACCCAAGGACTCCTCCGTGTTCCAGATTCAAACGTCCGAAGACACCCTCAAGGACGATCTATCGAGACTCTGGGAGCTAGACAGAACCCCAGAATCTGCACATCTCTCTGTAGAGGACGAAGAAGTCACCCAGCACTTCCTCGATACTCATCGACGTGATAAAGACGGGAGATATGTCGTTTGTCTCCCTCGTATCACACCAACTCCACCCTTGGGCGCCTCTCGAAACTTAGCTGTTCGACGCTCCAACCAAAACGAGAAGTCTCTAAAGAAGAAGGGAAAACTGACAGAATTTCAGGCTGCGCTGGATGAATACCATCACCTGGACCACGCAGAAGAAGTACCTGACGCTGATAGAGACTCTCCTCACTATTACATGCCCGTCCATGGCGTGTTTAAGGCCTCCTCAACGACCACCAAGGTCAGACCGGTGTTCGACGCCTCTGCTCCCACTAGCAATGGAGTATCGCTCAACGACACCTTGAAGCAAGGCCCCAACCTCTACCCTCAGCTTACAGACATATTGCTGAAGTTCCGAACACATACAATTGGCTTCTCCGCGGACATCAGCAAAATGTTCCGAGAAGTCAAGCTACACCAAGACGAACGTGACGCTCACAGATTCCTTCTAAGAAATGAGCATGGCCAGCTCAAGGATCTAAGGATGAAGAGGCTCACCTTCGGTGTAAGATCATCACCCTATCTGGCTACTCAAGTCATTCGTCACCTCGCCGAACAACACTCCTCCTCACATCCCCAAGCCAGCAATGCAGTTCTGAAACACTTCTATGTTGACGACTACCTGGCTGGAGCCGAAACAGTCGAGGAAGCTACACACCTTCGTGAACAGCTCTGTGGTCTACTCAAACTTGCAGGCATGACCCTCAGGAAGTGGCGTTCGAGCAGTGACGACTTTAGATCTTCCATACCTCCAGAAATCATAGAGACTGCAGATCTCCTCATCTCATCAGCGGAGAAACCCCTCAAAGCACTGGGACTCCACTGGAACGTCTCTCAAGACAGCCTATCTGTCTCCACACCTACAGTTCAATCAGATATCGAGTTCACCAAACGTAGCATCGCCTCCAACTTAGGCAAGGTCTATGATCTCCTAGGATTCTACTCTCCATACACCGTCACTGGAAAGATTCTACTCAGGAGACTTTGGGAACTCAAGGTCGGTTGGGATGAACCAGCGCCACCCTCAATCCAAGAGTCATGGCAAGCATGGACCTCTCAGCTCGACATCATCTCTCAACACTCCATACCTCGACGATATTCCACATCTTCAGCAACAGCTATATCGCACCACTTGCATGGGTTCGCAGACGCCTCCCAAGAAGCCTATGGAGCTGTAGTCTACCTACGACAAACCTTCTCCGACAATTCCTCGACGACTTCCATAGTCTTATCTAAGGCTCGAGTACTACCACTCAAGGAACTTACAATTCCGAGAGCTGAACTCACCGCGGCACTCATTCTGGCGAAGCTACTGAAGTATTGCTCCAGCCTTCTGGACATCGACGCCATGACGGCATGGACTGACTCCTCTATCGTTCTCTGTTGGCTAAGGAAGTCACCATCGTCGCTCAACACCTTTGTAGGGAATCGCGTCAGGCAAATCCAGACCCTCATACCCAACGCTCGATGGAGCCACGTCTCTTCTGCCTCCAACCCGGCTGACATGCTAAGCAGAGGCACGCCTGCAAGAGCTCTCCTGGACGCCAATCTCTGGTGGAATGGACCTCCTTGGCTGAACACCCCCCAAGAAGAATGGCCTCCTCCACAATTCAACATCCCCGAGGTCATACCGGAGATCAAGACGGTGACACTCACTACAGTGCCAGAACCACAGGAGAGACCATGGCAGCATTTTTCCAACTTTGGCCACATGGTCAGGATTCTCTCTTGGTGTAGGAGATTTCGACTCAACTCAAGTAGCCCACTTGCTCAAAGGATCAAGTCCTCCACACTCTCAACCGCTGAATGTCAAGCGACCATTGACCATCTCATCGCCCTGGACCAGCAAGAATTCTACCCTCTAGCCGTCCAAGCAGTTAAGCAGAGCAAGCAACTCTCCAAGGGTCACATCCTCAAGAAATACAACTTATCTCTCAGCGACAGTGGGGTCCTCCTCATCTCAACTAGAGTAAGAGATCCACACAATCCTTCACGAGACAAAAGAATCATCCCCCTCTCTATCCAGTCCAGCCTCACCAGGCTGCTTCTTTCATCTCTACATCAGAGGTATCTTCACCCTGGCACCAACACGCTGCTCGCCATAGTGAAGGATACCTACCATATCCCCGGGGTCAGGAACTTCCTCAAGGGACTCAGTAGACGTTGTGCTAGATGTCAACGGGCGTATCAACAAGGCACAACTCAGCCCATGGGACTCCTGCCCCAAGTCAGAACCACTCCATCAGCTCCATTCCTTCACACTGGTGTAGATTTTGCGGGCCCCTTCCTAACCAAGCAAGGATACACCAGGAAGCCTGTCAGAATTAAAAGCTACGCCTGCATCCTCATATGCATGGCCACCAAAGCCATCCACATTGAGCTCTGCCTCAGCCTCTCCACGGACGAGTTCCTCGCTGCATTGAGGAGATTCTGCTCCAGGCGTGGATGCCCTGCCTCAATGTACTCTGACAATGGTTCGAACTTCATCGGAGCTCACGCAGAACTTCTCCATATCCAAGAACTACTCAGACGTTCGAAGTCATCTCTCTCCCATTTCACAACTCAGAACGGCATAACGTGGCACTTCTCTCCTCCTAGAACTCCTCACGCAGGTGGCTTATGGGAAGCTGCTGTAAAACAAATGAAGCTTCTTCTCAGGAAGCTCGTCCAGCCTCATCAACTCAGGACTGAAGAGCTCTCCTCCATACTCATCGAAATAGAAGGTATTCTGAACTCCAGACCCCTCGTCCAAATCGACTCTACGGATCCAGACAATTTAGCCCTCACTCCTGGACACTTCTTGGTGGGTCGGCCTATCAAAGCTCTACCTACGGATGTCTCATCCAAAGTCAAACTCTCCTCACTCCGCCGTTGGCAACTCACCCAGAGGCTTTCTAACGACTTTTGGGCAGCATGGAAGGAGCATTATCTCCACACTCTCCAGACCAGGCAGAAATGGACCTCCACTCAGCATGCCTTCAAGAAGGATGATGTTGTTCTCCTCAAAGAAGACTCTCTAGGCTACAGACACTGGCCATTAGCAAGAATAACGAAAGTCTTCCCAGGCGACGACGGTGTCGTTCGTGTGGTGGAGCTCCTCTGTGGTGGAAAAATCTGCAAGAGATCAACTCATCTCGTCATTCCGCTGCTCAGCGAAGAGTCCCTGGAGCCAGAAAGTTGAACAGACCAACCTGCGACGTGTCGACTTCTTCTTCCCCCCCCCCAGTATGTTCAGGACTGAACAAGAACATGAGTATCACACACTGTCACACACTTACCATATGAACTCAATTGTCACTTTGCTTATAATCATATTCATAAACACGTAGTCCCAAACCCATTGCGGGTTGGACTACGTGTTCGACACTTAATTGTTCTGTATTCACTTGTAAAGATGTTGATAAGTTTAAAGCCTAAAACCTTTACTACCATTAAGGGAGTTGCCATTTTAGGGGTTACGGAGCAAGGCTGCAATTGCCTTGGTGACAGCGGCTGCGCTCTGTGATATTCCCAAGGCCTTTAGGATCTTGTCATCCTGGTCCTTCAAGCACACAATCACACATACCGCGAGCTCGGGACATTAAGCATCCCGAACAACCACGCCCCTTCATATGTGTTTATTTAATACATTTTCTATGGTGTTCAGTTATCCGAACACCTCTCGGTCCCACCTGTTAGGATTACTGAAGTCCTACTGTAGTTGAATTCATACATTACTACAATACGTTACTACAATAATGAAGCACCATAAGTGCAAACCCTCAGCACTATTACGTGTCAGTATATAGACAAATCATTTCTCAGACCAAAAGAATAATTTATTTGGTGCACACCTAATCAGATCAATATCTCAATATGTAGCTCGTGTTAATATGTACATATAGATGTAAATGCTGCCTGTAGCTCTTTGTAAGCTAGGCAATTGTCAAGTCCTTATCACATCGCAAATAAACTGTTGCCGGCAGTTGTAATTTTGCTTTATCGCTCAATATATTGCCAAGTGCGGGATGCATTTCTGAAATTAAGTATTTGTTTTTGTAATTGTGTTTGAAGAGAGAGCAGCATTTGCCAGTGCAATTAATACTTTGGGAGTACATATTTGACCTCAACTCTGGCATTACGTATTTACCTGAACTTCAGCTCCATTCTTCGGACTTTTCTCTCTCACTATCTCAGGACATTGCCTCTGGTGACCCTACAAACATTCGAATATATTAAGAAATAAAAGTTACACCTCGTGAGAAACGTAAAATAGTAAGTAAATGTGTAGTATTTCTCAAACTCAAATATTAGCCTCAAAACTGGTTGTTTTTTTCTCAATCAACTCCCATTAGCTGTAACACACAATCACACATTGCAAACAATGCAAATTCTGTTTATTGGAGTATGGGATGGGGTCAACCACCAATCAAACACATAAATGCAAGGGTTGCAGTACAAAATGACATACGCATTCGATTGTATGTCCAAACATCTATACAATAATACGCTTGTGTGTCAGTAACGACGACGGTGTGTGTGTTCATGAATAATTCATGAGCTTTGTATGGTTCGGTAAAGCATCGTTCATTTATGGTAGGTAAAGTATCGCTACAATCAGTAGAACGTGCTGGTTACTTCTAAAAAGCGGGTGCAATTGACGATGGAAGGCGGAGTAGGTTTCAAAAAGGAAGGCGAAAGTACGGAAGAGATGGTAAAAGGCAATTAATCGTAACTGAAAAGCGAATGGAATGCGGCGAGGTAAGGGGTGTAGGTTTAAAATGGAAGGGAAGAGAAGGCAAAAAGGCGAGCGATTAATTATATCTAAAAAGCGGGTGGAATCGACGAGTAAAGGCGGGGGTTAGTTTCAAAAGAAAGGCTAAAGTACGAAATAAAAGACAAATGTTTCTCAGGACAGAAATTCAGAAGCAGGAGAGATAGACAAAGTAAAAGGGGGTTCCATGACTCAAGAAAAAGAGCTGAAGAAAGGAGAGGTGGGGTATAAGAATAGCTCAGATAGTTCAGAAAAAAGAGAGTAGGAGAGGGAAACTTATGTAACCTTAACCAATGGTAGAGAATGACAACTGAGTAAGACAACTTGTGCTACTGCATTCTTACTTTGCAATACGTCAAGCGCCACTATGTGGTGGGGTACTTGCTAGTACATATAAATACACAAACAAACAAGATGTATCTTCCATTCTCGATTGTGCTACCCCTGATACCACCTCACGCACTTCACTTGTCTTTTTAATCAATACTTACCTCCCATTGCTCCAGAGAAAACTTCTTTCCACACTCGCAAACTACTTCTAGCTCGGAGAAGTCCTGTTGAAACCGGCGGTCTCGGAAATGCTACAAATACACGGACAAATCGACCTGACGTGACTCCACCTACATACCTCACTCACTTAGCTCCGCCTACCATCTATGACTTAATGTAGCTCCACTACTACCACTCCCATCCCATCATTGCAGGATTACCTCATTTTACTTAGTAGCTCTACAACACTTACCACATCAACTGCAGTGTTGCAAACTAAACATAAGAAAGACCTGTATGTACAAAATACAATATTTTATAGAATCATGTGATACATATACGCACAAAAATAGTTGATACTGCACAATTACTCCAAACCAGTGGCCACAATAAAATATTAAAAATATATCATATTTTCTGTAAATGTTGACTTATGTGACATAAGAATCCCTATGTGGGTACATATTACAGTATGTATAATAATATGGGAATTTTTGTTTGGCAGGGCATTTACTGGAACTTCTGTGTGGCTGGGTTGGGGAATTTCTGTGTGAGTGGGGGAAGTTTCTGTATATGGTGTGTGTGTGTGTGTGTGTGTGGTCACATCTTACTGGACTTTTTGTGTGGTGGGTATTTATTAGCTGTGGATTAGGGGAATTTCTGTGTGGGTGAGGACACACTGTGGGGCACACATGTTGTGGACAGTTAATAGGGAGTTTCCGGAATGAATGGGGGCATACCACATAGGGGAAATTTCTGTTTACCTTATTAGGTTTACCACATAAAAATCCCCCCCCCCCCCCCCCCCCCCCCATAGGCACAGAAAATTCCCCTGCCCACACAGAATTCCCATAATAAACATAATACATGTATCTCCACCACAAATTCCCCTAATTGCCTGTCTGCTTTATATTAAGAATGAAGTGTCCCAAATAACACATCTTCATATAAACTACTTTAATACAATACATATCTTTCCAATAGACAATCAATCACCCTATGCTTCATTGAGTTGAAGCACAATTTGACTTGATACGTCCATTTTTTTTTGTTGGTGCACTTTCTCAGCTTATGAAGCTTTTACTAAGGCTTGTAAGCTGACAGAGTCTAAATTTAGAATTACCGTTTAACACACACAAAATCTGAGCGAGTGGAAAACTCATTCAATGTCTCTTCCAGTAACTACCATGGTTGTTTTGTTTCGTTTTTTGAGGAGGAGGGGAGGAGGGGGTCCCCGAAAGCAAGCTGTAGTGTCTTGAACACAGCGAGGGCTACTTAGGGTCCAAGGGACCATAAAAAAATGGAAGTTCACAATGGCTTCGCAGCACCTATGTAATTAATTTAGAACACCGCGGCTGCTCCTACTAATGTAGAATTGCTGGCGAAGTGCACAGCCAGGCAAATTATGACATTTTCGAACAAGCACAACTGGAGGGACACTAAATATCCCTGCCCTCAAGGCAGGTACCCCAAGTTAATAGTGTCCGTCTCTGCAGGACACAATCAGTTCAGAGTCCCTCTGTCACAACACAAAGACCACATCAGCTCAATGTCTGCTCACTTTGTGTCTGGTATGCAGCAGTGGCACACGTGGTCACCACAGCTCAGTTGGTGTGGATTTCGCAGGATCTTCTTGCAGCAGACACAGGAGAATTTCCGCAGTTTGTTTTCATCTAAAGCACATCCTTTCCACAATACCGAGTGGTGTCCCACATAGTATCCTTCATCTGGCATGCTGATCACTATGGTAACAACTATAGTACATAATACAACACTATAGGACTTCAACACCATGTGCATGCATCATCTATTCACTGTCAATTATCTAATGATTAGTGTAAATTAATTGATAGCTGTTGCCACTTATTATTATAGTGGGACACATCAGATCTGGTTAAAACAAACAAACAAACTCACTCTATTGGGGTTATTATGTAGTCGAGAGCATTAAACAATCGCATAAAATAGAAAGTTACTGGACGTTCTAACTGAAAAGTCTACTTCTGCTGTGCAATATATAGCTGATAGAACACTCAAGAGTAGAAACGTCCTACTACTTTCTATGCTCTCAGACCTGATCCAAACAGAAGATCTCATGCTAATAGGCTCCTAAAGTGGGATACATCGAGAAGTGTTTCAAGACCACCTCATTTTATGCTATGTTTAAAGCGTTCCACTAGTAACCTCAATATAAATATATAGATTACATAGCAATGAGCCTGTACAATATTAAAAAACAGACTGTGTATTTCATATAATTCAATTATTACGTACCTCCTTCAAAACAAATAACTTAATAAAACTAATAGTATGGTATATAAGTCCACAACTCTCAGACGCTAATACTCTGATGAGTGCTGACACTCACAGCAATTGATATAACATAGTACTAATTGAAGTTAACATTTTTAAATTGATTTATAAACTATTTACATATCAACAACTAAAATAAAGCACCAATGAGGTCAGCTTTAAGTTTGTGCTAAAAAAAGTCCTAAGCTAATACTGCTTTGAAAGACCTTGTTACTCCATGCTCCTATATACCAGGTCATGTGTGTACGTATAAGTTGGCTAATACTACAAGTGGTCCCATAGAAATGCATCTTACATATCTACAAATACATGTGTCTTATAAAAAAAGATACTATTGGGAACAGTCATTACTGAAGTACTGGATGTGGTCAAAATATGCACCGTCATGAAGTGGGTGTGAAAATATGGCGACGGCTGTATTTATACCCCATTATGACCTGACCACACCCACTTCATGGCTTGACCACATCCAATACGTGACTCAATGGGTTCGTAATGTACTTACGTGTTTTCAAGTGTTGTCAGATATATACTCGTGCTACTTAGTCAACATACCACCATCATTCAGAATTAGTTGCAACAATTAGGAATATATAGGAATGATAACTAGTTGAGATCGCTTCATCACACAAAATTACAAGGAAAGCTGAATAGTTTGAAAGTGCACTCCTCCATTATTTTGTAGACCCAGCACAGTATATACTGTGGCTAGCACCAGCAAGCGCTTCTGTTGTTAGACCTCCTACAGAAACAACTCTACCCCACCTGTTCTCAGAACTCTATTAACTCACGAGGAACCAAGACCGCCTAGCACCCAAGAACTCCTGAAAGGTGTAAGTTCCTCGTACCTCCCCCGTTCATCTACTCACCAATAAACTTTTTTCATCCGGGACGCAGCTATGCACAGCGCCAAGGCAGGGAGAGAGTTCACTATTGTTCTTTCCCTCAGAGTATAAATGAAACACACTCCCCTATTATAATAATACTGTGCCGCGAAAGTTCACGCATTGTTATTGAGCAATCATTACAATGACGTCACTCATTGGTGACAAAAAAACAACAGCGGATGAAGTAATGGAAAATAATGACTTCCGTGGAGAGTAGTAACCAGGCCAGATTTGAAGCCAGTTGTGTGTGTGTGTGTGTACAAAATATTTAATGGTTACAACGGGTTGCTCACCCCCTGATGAAATTTACTACTAGTCCATCATTATCCATACTCTAAATTTGTGAATTATATTCAGTTCATGAGGCTGATTATAATACTTCATTAAACTTCACAAAACATAAGTACTTTTTAGAAGTAATACAGTATTATAGATGCAGTGCAAAAAAAAAAAGTTCATTTTTGTTTCTTTGCCGCCTTTATTTCCGCTCTTGCTCTCTTCTCAATCATGTACTTTAGAAGAGACGGACAATAGTGGGAGAAATAAGCATACAGGAGATACGGCTGGGGCGACACCCACACCTACACACACACACACACACACAAAGCTACATCACACTTTTAGAGCAATTAGTAGAGCAACTGAACAATATTATATTAGCAAAATATAGCACACAAATGACCAAGTGCCGGTCAAGAATATGGTTACTGTTGCAAGTTGTAAGTATTGAATAAAGAACATCAAAAATATTTAATAGAGCCAGCAAATGATTAAGTACACAGACAGACACACGCCATTGGTGCAAATCATAGCTCTCCTTCTTATGACTCTCATTTCATTCTCTCGCTGATATAAAACATTGAACACAAAATTCTGGTAGCACAAGTTTCCTTAAACATTCCCTCACAAGCTAGGAGTGTTACTTTCACTATGTGTGTATGCGCATGTGTGTGTGTGTGCATATTAAGTCTTAATACATGTATGTATAGTACATGCCCTAACACACTGCTAACCTCGTTCAACTGGTTAGACACTCCAATCAGAGTGAGTTCCACACATCTGCCACATACATGTTTCAAAATATTTCATATAATAACACATCCACTGCACGTATGTATGTAGCTATAGCTATATGATTTTGGACGAATACAACAGCATATAATGTAATGATAAGTGTGTATACGTGTAACATGCTTATACATGTAGTCTCGAACTATGATAGTGCTCTAACATTATAATACAATAAGCATGTACAATATGTGACCGTCTACGGGAAAATCGGGCACAACGCGGCATGCGTAGACGTCGTAAAAAGATCGATTTAGTTCTTAAAATTGTATTAAATAAGCCTAACGAAGGGAACGGTTAGGCGATATATAGCGGGAATGGCTAAAGCTACGGCGATAAAACTTGGAGAGCTTAATATCTGCTTGCCGAGGAGTCTGTAAGTGCAAAAAAAAGTTTTTTCGTCGGGGCCGCGTTGTGCCCGATTTTCCTGTAGACGGTCACATATATACAACGTACATAATGCATATATATATATATGTATATACATATATATAATATATAGCATGAAAAGTTACATGCAACATCCTAAGGTTTATCTAAGGTCTATAGTGGTCGAAAACTTCTATTAAACGCCCACCTCTTGGCACTCATGCCAGTTGCTATGAGACTGTCATTCTTGCCCACAGTGGTGCCATCTCCAGTGAGTGCATTCGCCCCAGCCATGGTAACCACTGGCCCAGGGAACACGTTGGTCACAGACACATTGCTACACAACATCTGCAGACAAGAAGACAATAACGAAGCTTTAAAATTTAAGGAATAAACAGCATCATTAATTAATCATCTTAATGCTTGTATTGTGTTTATTTAATCACCACGAAGAATTTCCTCTAGGTGACACCTACTGATAAGTTAAGCTATGGAAAGCTATTAAAAACTACAGTTCCAATTTAATTTAATTGCAAGTAAAAAATATATACATTAGTAACAACCATGCTAAGCTACATGAATATCTTGAGACAAACTATACATTACAAGCTCTAAAGAAGTTCAAGTAAGTTAGAAATGATCATCTATTGCATCTGTGTGATGCAGCAGGGTATGTATAATGATCTTGTTTGTGTAAGTGTCGGTAAGTATGTACGTATAATAGTTGCGTGTGTGTATTTAAATATACACTTATCAAGTTCTGACCCTTCATACGAACTAGATAGAAACTTTCTCACCTAAAGGGGTCTGGAAAAAAGCAAAGGAAAAAAATTAAAAAATCTTGGTTGTCGCCGGGAATCGAATCCAGGGCCACTGGCTTCAGCCACCAGTGCTCTAACCACTGAGCTATGACAACCTTCGACTCCTAAGACCTTCACATTTTTCCTTTATACTGTTGAGTAGTACCACTTGCTGTGTACACTTACATTGTGTAACCCAATTCTATTCCTCCAAAATGTTCAAACTTGTACGAAGGAATCGATCAACACAGCTACTTTTCAAGCAAGCCTTACTTGCTGTCTGGTTCGGTAGGGGATAGACGATCCTTACCGATTCCCATCTGCTACACCTACCACGGTACTACCCAGCCACACATACATAGTTTAGTTGTCGATAATTACCCAACATTCCAAACTCTATATCACGTATGTACGTGTGTGCATATGTGCGTAAGACTTAAACAAGCTCTACATGAGGATCGTGCAATGTGCCCGCCCTCCTAGTGTCCGATCCCGAGATAGACTCTGACCTCATTCCTAATGCAGTCCATGAGTCCTACAATGGCAAACTTGGCGGATGAGTACGACGACCGGTTGCTCGGCCCCGCCTTGCCCCAGATGGACGAAATATTGACAATGTGGCCAAAGTGGTTGTCCACCATTCCTGGAAGTTAATATAACATCACATGATCAACACGAACACAACAACAGTGTTCATTAGGACCACAAAACAAACAAATAAAACAAATAGAAATAAAAACAAAATTAACCCAAGCTACAATCTGAAATGAGGTCCCTTGAGAACTAAAGGTATCAATACGTAAATGCTCGGCTGTTAAAACACAAAAAGGTTGCATTATGTATGTACACGTGTGTGTGTGTGTGTATGTATGTGTGTATGTATGGAGCCAGGGCCTGGTGCCGAGACTGAGAGACAAAGAACATTGAACATGAAAGTGGAAGTAGCTACATAATCTAATGATTTTATCTCACGTGATTTTTGGCGGTATATGTCAACTGTGTTTTTGCTGAGTTGTATTAGAGTCTTACCGTATAGTCCTGTGTGTGTGTTTGTCCTGTGTCTGTATATCTTTTACCCGTTCACTTTCCTCGACAAGCATACCGCAGCAATCTTGTGGACTCAGGTGGCGGCGTAACTACATAGCTACATCCTGGGGAAATTTTCCAGCTACACTCTCCCTATGACATCATCCTAACCACACCCATGCCCCACCCACAGTATGTTCTGTCTAACATGACACTAATAGCTCTGTTCTGAGGGTAGACTTCAAACCGGTAAACAGGTATGTAGGACTGGTAAAGCGTAAGCAACAAACAGTTTGAATAATCTCATCCCTAATTAAATAACTGACATCCTGAAATGCTTCACAAAATAAATATCAAATTGTATTAAAACAACAACAACAACAAATTGTTATTACCATTTTTTCTTATGTGAATGAGTAAACAGTTACAATTTCATACATTGTATATAATCAGTGTTATTGCTGCCCACCACCACTAATGAAACAACTTAATGACCTAGTTAATTATGAAACCCATAAACAACCCACAAGCATGTGCCAGTGGCCTAGAGGGGAAAAACCAAGGGATTTCTCTACAAGCCACGGCTCTTCAAGGGAAGTGTTGTTCGGCCACAAGAATGCAATGCTCATGTCCAACTGGTGGTCCCACCACCAGGGATAATGCTCAGGAAGATATACATGTATACGTTATAAAATTGTGTTAGTGAAAAAGCAAAACTACATCGAGTACATTCACAAAATCTAAAGGACTAGACAACACCGACTCCTTTAACCTTTAACCCCCGTAACCACCGTACGACTGTTTGAAGTAATGACTCGGGAAAATCGTTGTTTATTCTCGTCTGTGTTGCCTATTCGAATGCTATAGCCACAAGAAGTTAGCTCAATAGTTAGTAAGTGATGTTCTAACGGCTTGCAACGGTTGTATCTCAAAGGCTACAGCGCAAGTTTACGGAGTACGAGTTTTGGCTTCAAAATGGTGAACGGGTGGTCAATTGTTGAGGTAGTAGACCGAGATTAACAGCAACCTCAGCATTTTAGATGGTATGCACATTAAGGTTGGGCGATATTGGGGTATATTGTATCACGATATTTTGGCAGGACAATATTGTGATATGACTATATATTGAATATTTTTTATATTATTAATTATTTAGGAAAAAAATTAACAGCAAGAATTTTTAATGATGATATCTAATGACAAGCCAAACTGTGAAAATTTAAATGATGAGGGGAAAAAAAAAATTTACTGAAACTTTGAAGGATGGGAAAAGAAAATATTGAAACTTTGAAATGGAAAAGAAAATATTGAAACTTTGAATTATGAGGAAAAAATGGAGAATTATGGGTCCTATTACAAGTTTTTCGAAAGAAAGGTTAGCATCTCCCTGTACTCTATCCACTGACTCTGCAAGTGACAGTTCATCAGCAGGCCTCTTCCTTGAAGTTGACACTCCTAGTGTTGCTAGCGATTCTTTCATCATAGCCTCCTTTAAATTCAAGTGAAGATTGCTATGGGTAGTGCGCAAATGTGCAAGCAAGTTACTAGTGTTCCCATTCTCGGTTGCCACTCTTCGATAACAAGTGCGACAAATTGCAGTCCCCTTCTGAAACTCTCCATCCTTTTTTTCCAAGCCAAAATAGTTCCACACTTGACTCTTGCTTCCAGGCGTCTTGTGTAGCTCCGGTACTCTCGTCGCAGGGTCTGCCGTACTTACTTCTTGCAAGAGAACAAAAATACAGCGGCTCGACTATTGCGTGCGCGTCACTTCCCGCGCATTATGCGCGCGCAGGTAAGTTCGGCGGTTTTTCTAGATTTTCAATATTTCAATATTGCTAGCCAACACGATACCGCCAGACGGTTATTGACAGATACCGCGATCATGACTATATACCGGTATATCGCCCAACCTTAATGCACATCTAATACACCAGAAAGTACAGAAGTCATTTATGCGTACAGAAGCCATTCAACAACAAAGAGAGAGTTGCTCTGTGAAGGAATCCAGGTATTTGACTGCAGCTTTAGAAGATGAAGCAGTTGTGAGGATTTGCATGAGATGAAGCACATAACTGTATTGAAATCAGAATTAGCTACATACAGTCTAGTATCAGATCTGAAAAGGTGTTCAACTATTTGCAGTTATTTTCTTTTTTTCTCTCTTTTTTTATCGACAGTTTTAAGACAAAGTTAAAAAAAAACATTCATAATTTCCATGACAATTCCGCGGTGAAAGGAATAAGAGGCAACTGTTGGCAAATAATATGACAACCAAACACAAACTTAGAGTTTGTGAGATTACATCCTGTAATAAAAGTTAGTTATAATAATGGCTATTGCACACGCCTGCAAGGATAACTCTGCGGGTCCAACTGGTGTGTTGTGATAGATCACCAACATGTAAGGATAACGACAAAAATAAAAACTAATAATAATAATAATAATAATAATAGTAATAATAATAATAATAATAATAATAGTAATAATAATAATAATAATAGTAATAATAATAATAATAGTAATAATAATAATAATATAATTATAATTATAGTAACAATAATAATAATAATAATAGTAATAATAGTAATAATAATAATAATAGTATACAATAATAATAATAATAATAGTAATAAATAGTAATATCATATCATAATAGTAATAGTAATCTCCCTCAGCTCCGGTATAAGAGTCCCCCTCCTCCTACTCTAATATCCTCCTCTGTCCTCCTCCTCCCTCGCAATCTCCTCCTCCTCCTCCTTCTAATAATCGTAATAATCCTCCTCATCCTCCTCCTCCTCCTCGTCCTCCTCTCCTCTCTCCTCCTCCTCCTCCTCGTCCCTCCTCCCTCCTCGTCCTACTCTCTCCCCTCCTCCTCCTTCCTCCTCGTAATCCTCCATCATCGCCCCTGTCTTGTTCTCCCCCCTCTTCTTCCTTCCACCTTCCTTAACCTGACGTTTTGAATTCTTGCTGAAGTTGACCCCTGAAGAGGACTTCGGCAAGAAGTCGAAACGTCAGGCTAAGTTTTAAATGGAGTTAACAGTCCCGTTAACCTCAGGCCAGCAGAGTTGGTGCAGTAGCATTAGAATCCCTGTCTAGGGTACCTGCATGGTATTCATATGCACATGGGCTTACCATACCCATGCTAGGGTATACCACACACAAACATACAAGCTAGTACCACCCGTGCAGCCTGTAGCTTCTGTAGCTTCACAGAAAAGTGTCTGTTGATCTTATCTGATCTAGCCTTAGCAACACCTTAGTCACCCCCAGTTGTGAATTACTTGCTATCCTCCAACTGTGGAACAACCAGCCCAGTCTGACCATCTCCGGTTGCCGAAACACTCTTGGCTCCCCCACCAACCGTGAACCTTGAATTATCCTGATCCACTACTCCAGCTGTGAAGACCACCTCCAGTTGTGATATACTAGTTCCAATTCTCCAACTGTGAACCGTTTCTGGCCTACTCCAGCTGTGAAAACATGTCCACTGGGAAGTCTACCAGGAGAAATAAGGGCGCTGACCCCCCAGTTCTTCCACTGACAACCTCTCAGTCACAGCTGAGTAGACTGCCTGTCTCAACCCTGCAGCTCTACCTTAATCAGTTCCACCTTGCCCAAGATGGGAATAAGGCAGCCAAGGTACAGCGACTCTATGCCCACCTTCAGTCTCTACAAGGTACTACTACTCAGACTGTCAGTAGTGGCAGCAGCCAGTCTGACAGCAGCGACCACAGCTCTGATAGTAATAGCAGCAGCCAGTCAGAGTATGACGGTCCCGAGGAAGATCCCACTGTCCCTGACCAGGCAGGCCTTCACAGATCGAGACACAGCAAGGGCAACTCCCCAGCTAGTAGCACGGCCCCCTTTTCTAAGGCTCAACGGAAAGCTCTTACGGAGACTATTAGATCGGTCATGAAAGAGAAGGAGCGTAAACGGTCAAGGCATCATCGGAGTCCTACGATTTCCTCCCCATCCAGTAGTGAAACTGACGCTCAGAAAAGCCGATCCTCAGCGAAAACCAAGCGCTCTAAAGGCTACCACACCTCCTCATCTTCCTCACATTCCTCTATCAGCTCCTCTTCATCTGAGTCTCCCTCGCCAGTCCGCCACCGTCATTGCAGGCACCACAAGACCATGAAATCCAGCAGACACAGCAGGCACCGCAGGACAAGCCGCCACCAGGCCCACGCTCCCCCAGTTACCCGTAAGGTCAGACATGCCATCGAACGAGGTGAGTTTATAGAATTACATAAACTCCTTAGTAGGCATGTGGGTTGTGGTAATGCTTCCAAGAGGCCCACTAGTACCAGGTCCATTACAGGGCTAGACTCTTGGTTAGAAGCATGGAGCATTTATGCGGCGGTCTTGAGAGCTCACAGACCCGATGTTGCGCCTGACTTATTTCAGTATCAGGCTTTTATAACCAGGTCGAGTACCAAATTTCAGCCCTATGCCTGGCTGCAATATGATGCGCAGTTCAGGATGAAGATGGCCTCGGACCCAGCCGGTCGCTGGTCGAGTACCGAATCAGAACTGGTGGCCACTTGGTTATCAGCTGACGCTACCAAGCGCCACGCCACTTGCTTCTCTTGCGGAAGTCCAGACCACTTGTCCGCTGAATGTCCATTACGGACATCCAAGCGTTCAGCCTCCCCTTGCCCAGTCTGTAATATCGCGGGCCACCTTGCCCGCGATTGCCCCCAGCTGGTGGGCGACATATACAATCGCAGAGGTACTTGTTTTCGCGGCTCAAAGTGCCCTTACTACCACGCCTGCTCAGGCTGCAACGGAGCCCACCCCAAACGTGCCTGTCCCCAGGCACGCTGATGCGCTTTCAATAGCACATCATGCATCGCACACGCCACTACGTCCACAGGTCTTTGCTAGGTTTCTCACGTCCCACCCCGATTCAAGTTTCGTATCCGAACTAGTTAACTCTTTAACACACGGTTTCAATATCGGTTATGAAGGTCCTTGCACACATCTCACAGCAACAAACCTAGCATCTGCAAGCCAACATGCTCAAGTAGTTAACGATGCCCTTTCCAAAGAAGTTGCAGAAAATAGAATGGCTGGCCCGTATTCAACTCCCCTTACAGCAACCTCCGCTGCTCCGGCGTTGGTGTTGTCCCGAAGAAGGACGGAGGATGGAGACTGATCAACCATCTCTCCGCACCTTCCGACAACAGCATCAATGACTTTATTAACTCTGAGGATTTTTCCTTACAGTATGCAACTGTCGATGACGCCATTAAGCTATGCCACCTATGTGGTAAAGGAGCTCTCATGGCCAAAGTAGATCTAAAAAACGCCTTTCGGCTATGTCCCGTACGCAAGGAAGACTGGCACCTGCTCGGCATCTGCTGGCAAAACCTGTACTACGTTGACAAATGTCTCCCTTTTGGACTGCGTTCTGCACCTTATCTATTTAACATGGTCGCTAACGCACTAGAATGGATACTTAAGCATTACTTTAACCTCTCTCACTTGTTTCACTATTTAGATGACTTCTTCTTCGTAGCTCCTGCTTTATCCCCTGATTGCCTCAATGCACTCCTTGACATGCTCCTTCTATGTGAAGCCGTAGGAGCCCCAGTGAAACCTGAGAAAGTACAAGGCCCAGCTACCACTCTCACGATACTTGGGATTGAACTAGACACTGTTCTGAAACAGGCACGCCTCCCTCCGGAGAAGCTGACTGCTCTGCTGGCAGAACTATCCAGATTCAGTTCCCTCTACAGCTGCCAGGGCAGATGCACCAAACGTCAATTGCTGTCACTCATAGGCAAGCTGGCGTTTGCATGTAAGGTGATACCTGCTGGACGCATCTTCCTCAGACGGTTGTTAGACACAGCTCACTCTGTAGAAGGACTAGAGGAGCAGGTAGCCATCACAAAAGAAACAGTTCTGGATGTGCGTTGGTGGCTTAGATTCGCATCAGACTGGAACAGGGTGGCATTTTTCATAGAACCATCATGGACACCCTCCCACGAGTTCAACCTGTTTACTGACGCCGCAGGGCACCTCGGCTACGGCGCTTACTGGAACGGCCACTGGTTCAGCAAAACCTGGTCATCCAACCTCCTCGATATATCTATCGAGTGGAAAGAGCTCTATGCCATAGTCATGGCATGCGAGACCTGGGGCAAGCACTGGTCTGGTAAGAAGCTTCTGTTTCATTGCGACAATGAGGCAGTAGTCCACGTCTGGCAGGCTGGTCGATCACGCTGCCCTGACTTAATGGACTTGGTACGGGCCCTGTTCTATGTGGCTGCTGATAATAACTTTAACGTAATGATTCGCCACATAGCTGGCATTGATAACTGTATTGCTGATGCACTCTCTCGCTTGCAGCTGCCCAAGTTTCGCTTTCTGGCTCCTCACGCAGACCTCCTGCCAACCCCCACCCCTGCAGCACCAACATTCCTCTAACAGCACGTTTGAACCGGCTGCAGGCCTCAAGGGTAGCCCCTTCCACCAGAAGAACGTACAAGGTGGGTGTGTCCGCCTACCTGAGGTTCTGCAAATGCCAGCATATCCCGCCCCTACCAGCCTCGCAGCTCACTCTGCGGTATTTCTGTGCCCATATCAGCAAGAGGTTATCATACCAGACCATCAAGGTATATCTTGCTGGCATCAGACTGTATCACCTGGAGCATGGGTACAGCGACCCCACCGCAGACATTCCGCTCCTCTCATACCTCTGCACTGGCATCAGACGCTCACTCAGGAAGAAAGCCAGAACAAGGTTGCCAATTACCTTCTCTAACCTGCGCGCTCTGAAGTCACAACTCTCCCTATCAACCTTCTCATCCCATGACAAACTCCTATACTGGGCCGCCTTTACGCTGGCTTTCTATGGGTTCCTCAGAGTCAGCGAATACTCTTGCCCCACCACCAGCAAATTTGACCAAGCAAAACATCTACTCCGTGATGACGTCACTCTCTCTGACTCCTCATTTTCCGTTACCTTGAAGTGCTCTAAGATCGACAGATTTGGCACCTCCCACACCATCTTAGTCGGTGCTAAAGGCTCCTCCACTTGTCCCGTCAGGGCCATGTCCAAGTTCCTGACACTTCGTCAGTATGGCCCCTCAGGTCCACCGTTCACCTTGAGTTCTGGGGTCTACCTCACCAGGAGCTCAGTATCAGCAACAATGAAATCTCTCCTTCGGACCGCTAGGATCAACCCTGAAACATTCAGCAGCCACAGCCTTAGAATAGGAGCTGCTACAGCTGCTGCTGAGGCTGACCGTCTGATTAAAACGCTTGGTCTGATTAAAACGCTTGGTCGCTGGCACAGCCACGCCTACCAGACATACATCAGGACATCCCCAGAGGTACTCCTCAAGACAGCCAAGCAAATTACCCAGGCACAGTGAGGTACGCTAATTTCACTACCACGTATCATTGGCCTGTAGTTCCTAGATCTTGGGGAATTTGGGGGGTTCCTACTTCATGAGCCAAGCACCTCCAGCTTAATGCTGTGTCAGTGCGATCAGCTCCAAAGGTTGAAATGTCACCAGCAGCATTCTGACAGAGAATATGCTGTGTTTACCAATTCCTCGCCTTAGAGTAGGCTCCACCTCCTAACTTCCCCAAACTAATATTACCTGAAGTTGTATGTGTCTGTCACAACCACCATACTCTGACTAGAGCCCGTTAATTAACAATATTAGCTGTTAGAACAAGAAAATTTGCTATAATAATAATAATAATAATAATAGTAATAATATTTCACAATTTCCTTCTCAGCCTTCTTTTACTCATTAGATGTATTCTCTCTCTTTCACAGGCTTTTTTAAACAATACAGAATTAAAAATACTTGGTCGCTACCGGGAATCGAACCCAGGACCAATTGCTTAACTCACAAGCGTTCTGCCACTCAGCTACGACAACCGGTCGGCAAACAAACAACTCAATTCTGTATTTTAGGGTACTGCTATATTTAATAATATTAAATGCTAAATTGTTCCCAAAAGGTTTCAATTATTTATTTTTTTTACATGACGTTACGAGTTTTCGCTTATTTTCATGAAGCCACACATAAAATCTTTAGAACAAGTATAAAGCTTGACAACATCTCAGCATCTTACCTCAACTCTGTCAAGTAATGGTAGCTCTTCTATCTGGACTAGATAACACTAACTTCTTGAAGTGCCAGTAGCTCCTGACAACAAGTTCTCAACTACTAAAGCAGATACATGTAGGTTTTGTTTTCCTTCAAAAATTATGAATACAGCGCATCAGGAAAACAGTTATCAGTCCGTATAACTAGTGACAAAACAAAAAAGAAACCACAAGCAAACAAAAAAACAAACAAACTAAGCCTAACACTGAACTCACATATGTACTTATTGCTGGAGCAGACTGTATGAATAGCTCATGTGTAAGCCTAAACTAACCAGTATTCAGTCTTACTGTAATATACTTTCAGTGATTCAGTTCTTCTCGGCTGAACTAATTAAAATAATACCAATTTTTCTCAGTTCAAATGACCAATATTATGTCAATTAAAAAAAACTTAACCCGATGTTTTAACTTCTTGCTGAAGCCCTCTTCCGAGACATAAGATTAGAGCTTTTTGGATGCTGGCTGTCTATCCGAGTGCAAATCACTCTTCAGGATATAAAACAGTAAGCGTACCCTCCAGTTATTTTGCTGTTTATTTTGTGTTCACTCGGAGAGTTTGACCTCATTCACTACAGAAGAGGACTTAAGCAAGAAGTCAAAACGTCAGGTTAGGTAGTAATTTACATAATGGCTGTTAGAACTGAGAAAAATTGCTATTATTACAATGTACCAATATACTTAAAACATCCTCTTTTCAATACCACAAGTTTAGTATGTGACAGTGGAACAGCCACATGTGTGTGTACATGTACATGCAGATGTGTGTGTGTGACCATGTGTGCAGACCTGGTAGAGTGTCATGTGTGAGTATCCAGGCAGAGAAGAAGTCCACTTCCATGACTTTACGATGGACTTGCTCCTGCACATCCAGAAAAAAGGCACGTGTTGACACACCTGTAACCATGGTAATCATGAGATAACCTCACAAGCCCCTACATTGAAATAACACAGCTGACTTCACCAATACTTGGACCAAGTGAATGCACTAGTTTGAACTTTCTGGTAAAGGGTTTCATTTTTACAAACTATCATCAAAGGTGGACTTGCCTGCATTGTTCACCAATATGTCAATTCTCCCAAACAATTGTTTGGCTTTATCAGTGGCTGCACGAGTTTCTTCAGGTTTACTGAGGTCTACTGGAAGAACTCTACATATACATACATACACACAGAGTGCAATACCACAATATTAAAATAACACCTTCAACCATACTTTTCAAGCACTAATCTTACCAGTAGAGTGCCAAATAAAGCATTCAAGGATATGTATATTAAATAATTGTACAGTACTTCACTGTATTGGTAGTAGTTGGGTAACATGAAAAAGTATGAATATTTTTAAAAAAATTTAATATTTTTTTCCTGTAAAAGACATTCCAGCAAGAATTTGAAATTTTAAATTAATGCAAAAAAAAACAACAAAAAAAACAAAAACAAAAAAAGACATAGCAATCAGCAAACAGAGGACATAAAAATTCGGACTTACCACTACTAACTGCACTAACTGAAATACAGTCTCAGAGTTGCTACAAGATACAGATAGAGCTCGGCTCATTCACCTTCTAGGTGCTGAGCTCTGAGCTTCAGAACCCCGTACTATAAAAAAAATGGGGGCCGACGGACGCTCTGCAGTAAGTATTCATGTAGCCATATTAAAAAACAAACAAACAAACAAACAAAAATATAGGTGCTACTTTAATTTTAATTACAGGAAGTACATACTAATGTCAGAGCAATCTATAAAGAAAGTTATATTATTAGATAATTATAACCCTGAAAAAAAAAAAAGGCCTCTATTACACTTATCAATACAAAGGACCACAAACTCTCCACTATGACTACTACTATATACTTTTACTACACCAGCCACAAAGAAAAAAGGAATACAAACTAAACGTGAATAAGAGGCAATGTGTGGAAAAATACTACTAGAGTCAACCCTTTACCCTACAAGGAGGGTAAGTGTACAATCAAGCTAAAATGACCTCACCTTGCCTGGTCGGGATGAGCAAGCGTTTGTCTCACTTCCTCCATTTTTTCCTTGTTTCTGGCAGACATGATAACCTTGGCATTCATCCTTGATAGTTGCACACACATCTCTGCACCAACTGGAAAATTAATTAATTACTACATAAGTGCTACTATAACAAGTCTGGCATAGCCAGACCCTTTACCGCACTACTACACCGGTAAAGGGTCTGGGGACATGGCCATAACAAATTTGTGCCGCACATATAATACGGCAGTCAATTACCGTTCGCCAATTACAGGAATGTCCCTCCTCAACCACAAACAGAAATTCCTGTACGTGTTCGCCACCCTATCAATGCACTAGGTTTAGCAAGCAGGCTAGTCTGGGTATCTATCTACTACATTGGCTGTGGGAATGATCTCTCTCTCTCTCAACCGGGAAAGGGAGACAAGCAAAGCAATTGTTTCTGCCGTTATCTCGTTGAAAATATCCAAATACGTCTCTACGTGCCGCTAAATCTCTAATCACCTCTACCGAGAAACTCTTTCAACTTGTCATAGCCAGTAGTCTGGCAGCAAAGCTATGGAAACTAAAAAAAAAATAAATAAAAAAAATAAATAAATATAAAAAAAAGAACATCAGAGAATCAATCTGCATCTCTATTGAGGCTGGAGAGGTATAAGGAGGCAGGGCACTGATAACTTCCACATTCCTCTAGAGTAAATTTGGTGTGGCCATGCTCAGACCTTCCTCATGCCACTGTGGGTCTGGCTCCGCTAGACTTTAACTGTACTCTTAGCAAAGTGATCCTGTCATTAATTCTGTTTGGTGGTAATAGTAAAAAATGGCCTTCGATTGACGATGACCGGCTCTTCACCTTACAAGGAGGAAAGAGAAGTCTTGGCCAACATACTTACACACTTGTTTGGTTTAGCACAAACAGAATACCATCATTTGTTAATTTTGCATCATAAACAAAATTAATTGTAGAGACAGACACAGCCATGTGTGTAACACTAATTTATGATTTACATTTAAAACTGGAGAACAACTAATTGCTTCACTAGGTCCATATAGACATATATGACTATAAGGGCTAGATCATTGGTTATATATTCAAACATTTCGGCTGCTATTCCACTAGCCATCATTAGGGAAAACAAAAAATATTATAGTAATGATGATGGAGAAAAACTAGCCGATCTATACTCCCCTACCCCTCCTAGTAATATCAGAGACATAATCTAAAGTGACAGAACAAGCTAAAACCATTGAATATAGCCTTCCCTCTCTAGCTAACCGGCTTCCTAATTCACACCTTACTTCCAGAACTTGCGCCAGTAACCCATACTACTTTGTCTCTGAAGTATTCAGGCCGCAAAGATTTGCGCGACGTCACCAAGTCAGCATCAGCAAAGTAGAGCTGGAATAACTTGTACAGGTAATACCCGCCAATAAATCCCAACAACAAAAGGACAATCCAAGAACCAAGGTCCCCCATGGCCATGCTGTGTCTGTCTATTTCAGCCGTACTCTGAAGATAGGATATAACGCCCATCAGCAATTTGTTAAAGGTAAGGTATCGTCGTCTTAAAATTGCCACTTTGATTCATTTATTTTTGTTTATTTGTTTATTTTTATTTGATTTATTTATTTATTATTTACTCCATTCATTCATTCATTCATTCATTCACGTAATAAAACAGGTCTGCTATATTACATCAGCTATAACAAAAAATACTAGCTATATAGCTAGACTTATAAGCACGCATAATATTACGCACAATTGGACAACCTAGAATATTCTTCGAAGTTAGTATGAAAGAGTGCTAGATAGATAACTCACGTGAAGTTGTCATTGTTTTTATCATTTTCTAGTTTTTTATCAATTGCATTAATTACACAAAAAATAATTTGTTTTCCACTCTGGAAAGACAAATACCAGTGCACTTCTAACAGGGTGAAAATCTACAGAATGGTATAGTACATTCTTGAAACCACTCAATGTGATGGCACTCACTTAGGACTGAACACTGCTGACTGTACAAGAATTCTTATTATTATTATTATTAGTATTATTATTATTATTATTATTATTATTATTATCATCATCATCATCATCATCATCATCATCATCATCGTCGTCATCATCATCATCATCATTATAATAGGAATTTTTTCTCTTTTTTAACAGCCAATATTTTAAATTATAACTTAACCCGACGTTTTGACATTGATCCCTGAAGAGGACTTCGGCAAGAAGTCGAAACATCGAAAATTCCTATTATTATAATTATTTCAGCCGAGAATGACTGAATCATCATCATCATCATTATTATTATTATTATTATTATTATTACTATTATTATTATTGTTGTTGTTGTTGTTGTTGTTGTTGTTGTTGTTGTTGTTGTTGTTGTTGTTGTTACTAGTGTCTTTTGAACGCCTTTTATTAAATTATCTAATACATATGGGGAAATATAGGCACATGGAAGCAATGAGAAACAGTATTTACTAACTATTTACCAGTTCTTGGAGTTTGCAGATAAAGCCAACATATGACTATTTCCACCAAGATCTCAAGTCAACAATGAAAGCCTTCAAAGCTGCACATATTTTCTCCCTAAGATCAATTCCATGTGTCCTACTCTAAGTGCAGTGGAGTTGGAATGGGGGAGGGGGAGGGTGGGGGGCGGGGGTATGGGGAGCCTAGATCAGCCGCAGTCCTTCCTTGATTATTGAGGCTCTTTGCTTCATTCAATGCAAAGAAAGAAATTCTGTAACAGCCAACACTTGATACCTGTATAGGAATAAGGAGAAAACAGCAGTAGGCCTGAAAGATAAAATAATGCTGACTCGCACCACTTCCATTAGCATACTACTAGGACTTCCAGAGTATTCTTTGTCTGAACAGTGTTTGTGACTGAGCATGAGCAGTGATGTATTTCCTTTTAATATTTCACTGGTGGGTGGCTGACCTATAAAATTTGAGGATCAATCTGCCCCAAAGTCAGTCTGTCTTTTGTTTTTGTATCCTATACTTACCTGTCACATACACATACTTCTTTACTAATTTAATTACCTCATACAGCTTCCTTGAGCGACGTCAGAGCTAGTTCAGGGTGAAAAAGTGAGCTTGGGAATGAGAACAATTCTATAGCTCTAGTTAACATCTGCAGCTGAAAGATAATCAGGGAGCTCTTTTTCTTTAGTTCTTCAATAACTAAAGATTATGAGGAATTGAAACATACTCAATATCACTTCAGAGGTGTAGGATATTGAAAATATTGTAAATTCAGACTACTTAAAAGTCCATGCCGTCCCAATATGTTCAACATCCCTGCTCATCTGAAGTGATATTGAGCATGCCTCCCTTCTTCATATCTTTAGTCATTAAAGAACTAACGAAAATAAAAGACTTCTATCTGTCATGCAGATGCTAGCAAAGCTATAGAACCTATTGTGTAAATGGAAAAACTATGAGTACAGTTTATCTCATTGGGCTCAAGTATGCAAGTATGTGACTCTAATCCAGTCTTCATCAGCTGCAGCAGAGCAAGCATTTTCACTCATCTTAGACTCAGTAAAATATAATCATGAAAGAGCATAGACCACTACACTAATACAGCTTCAGTTATCACTTCAAAATTTCTTTCTTAGCCTTCTTCGATTCCCGGTGGCGACCAAATATTTTCATTGTTTTAAAAAAGCCTGTAAAAGTGAGTGAATGGATCTAATGAGCTTCAGTTATGTTGCAATACAACTATTGCAAATAAACGTTTTTTGTTGTTGTTGTTGTTTTTGTAACTTATGTAGTCTAGCTAATTATAATATCACATGAATTTTGGCCAAGTAATAAACAAGAAATATGTGCACATTTTGACAGATTTATAGGGCAAGTTTGGGATCATTAGAGAAATAACGTTATGCAGGAACATGATGTCCTCATGAAACAGACAAGACAGTGTTGTCACACTTGCCAAACTTTATTTATTTATTATATTTATTACCAAACTTTATTTATTTATTATATTTATTTTTTATTGGTAAACAAAAAATCATGTCATGCAGTGGCTTCAAAACTCTACAAAGAATAACAATCAAGAATTTTTTTTATATGTATTGTCATTATCATCTCAGTCAATTATTTACTCAAATTTGCCTCCTTCAAATAGGTCTACCTCCACTTCTTTTACTACCACAGTGGCTGATTCCTCAGGTTGAAAATTGCCTTCTTCAGATGGGTTAACCTCATCTTCTTTGACTACCACAATTGTCGATTCCTCAGTTTGAAAAATGACTTCTTCAGATGGGTCAACCTCATCTTCTTTTACTACCACAATGGTCAATTTCTCCTTTTCTTTTTCAGCCAATTGTTCAGGTTCCACTGTGTACATTAATGATACTCTACATTATACAACAAAGATATGCAGTGAAACTGAGCAGCTATAATAACTCAGCTACAACTAGTAGGTGGCTAGACTAGCATGACTTTAGAAAAACTAGTCTAGGGGTTAGTAATAAAGATAACTCACTTGATGTCATCACTGCTTATATCCCCTTCATTCAGTTTCTCTGTTATCATATCTCTAATTTTCGCAATTACTTTGCTCTTATAATCCACTGTGGAAGACAAATGCAAATCCACTAGTATAGCATCTATTGGGGCGGGATCTAGCAATCACAATAATGAAACTGAACTATCTATTTGGCAGTGAAATGATAATTATAGATATATTTCACCTGAGCAAAGTTTGGGAGAAGGTTTATACCTACAGAAGTGCGGTGAAGCACACAAAGTGATGGAGCATTCACTTAGAACTGGTTCCTGCAAAACATACATAAACCCTTCATACTTCGATCTATTGTTATTATTATTATCATTATTATTATTTCAATGATTCAGTCATTCTTGGCTGAAATAATTACAATAATAGCAAATTTTCTCGTTCTAACAGCCAATATTGTTAATTAAAACTTAACCTGACATTTCAACTTCTTACCAAGAATGACTGAAAAGGACTTGGGCAAGAAGTTGAAACGTCGGGTAAAGTTTTAATTAACAATATAATATAGGCTGTTAGAATGAGAAAAAAATTGCTATAATTATTATTATTATTATTATTATTATTATTATTATTATTATTATTATTATTATTGTTGTTGTTGTTATTATTATTATTATTGTGTGATAGCCGGAGACATAAGAATAGAATAATATACTTTGAGGGGGAAAAAATGAGAGCAACAACAACATTGAAATGCTTGCATCTACAAATAGCCTATGGCTAGCATAATTTATTAACTCATTCATCTTCTGAAAACATTAAGATTCAGTAACAACAGAATAGTGTCATGAAAATGATCAAGTTGTATTCTCAGCTCCATATTTGTCCAAGTCTTAACTTATAAGAATTCTGTTCATCAATAATCTAATTAAGATACACAACTGCAACCACTAGTGTGCTTAGCACACTACCAAGTCTATGCAGAGAGTTCTTAGAGAAATTACTTCATTCTTTCTGAAGCCCATAATAAAGCTAAGCAAATTAGGATTATCAATCTATTCTCACTACATGTGCCGAAAAAAATGTGGTAGTAATAGCATAATAGTACTACAGTCAAAAATATCTGATCCACAATAGAGATAAAAAATAATAATTCCATTTTACTAACCCACCAAACTCCAAACAATGAATTGGTAAGAATCTTTAACGAGCAATGCACCATATTTAAAATAGACTGGAATTAGCATTTTCTTAAGTTTTAACTCTATTGTGGTTTAACATAATATATTAGGGTTTTACATACTGGTGTAAGAATCCGGCGGCTCTGCCTGCTCCGCCTTCCCTCCCCCTCTCCCCTGGTTTTTGGAGAATTGGCAAGTAGTGAGGCTCACAAGTTTAGCAACTCATTCATTTCACAAGTATCAAATAGAGAAATTGGTAAAACCAAGTAAAAACATTATCTTTCAATCGCAGCTACAATTCAAATTGAGGTTCGCATGTTCCCCCATTAGCCTACCTTCCCTGCCTGTAGTCCTGGTCAGTGGTGAATGATACCTAGAGAAGGTAGCTTACAATTTGCATCTTCTAACAAACACCAAATATATTGTTTTGACTAGCTACACATGATAGCTATAGTTTTAACTGTCAGTTCTCCTTCCCCCCCCCCCCCCCCCCCCCCCCCCATTCAAAAACGTTGGTAGTGCTATACAAACAATTAACTGCTGATAATATTGGTGAATAAACAGCTAGAAGCCTCCATATGCAGCTAGTAACTTAACTCATTTTGTTTTTATAATCCACGGTTGTACAGTCCTTAACAGATTTGAGCTTGAGACTCTGGTCTTCCTCTTTCCCTTAACCTCAACCCTGTAACTAAATCATTCTTCTCTTACCTTATGAAACTGTTCAAGCAGATTTTCAAATCCCAACCCATTCATATAAACTGAATCAGGTAAATACAGTTTGATATAAACATTCTTTTCACAGCAAGAAGGATCCTTATCATCACAGGGAGTCTTTTTAACATCCCTGCCAGTCTTGTTTTTGCTGCAGCAAGTTTTTAAATCAGAGGAAGCCATTTGTTCTGGAAGAGACAAGATTATTGCGTGCTAAACCCGCCCTCCGCCTCTAACTACGTCAGACCCCTCCACTTTCACGCCCACTTAGCTACCGGTTTCTAAATCGTTAAACTGTCGTCAGGTACAGAGAGCCAGAACATAAATAAGGAGGTGATAATAAAACTCGTTAAATTTCGTTAATCTCGTTTTGTGCAGTCTTTATTATTAGCTTTAAATAAAGGAAAAAAAGTTAGCTTTTGATTTAACAGCACTTTGGATTGTACGAAGTTCTTGACAGCTTCTCTCATTCAATCTACTACAGCTTTACCGCCCAAAACTGCACTTGCCTCGTTTTTGACACGAGTACAGTCGTAGCTCTTTCTTTTTAGCTTGATGTGCGAACACATCAAAATGTTAAAAATAGAGGTCTTCTAGAAACTGAGAAAGTTGAAGAAATGGTTTTAAGTGTGCACTAAGAGAGGTGAAATCTTGTTAACATTGACAGCAGAAAAGAAAAATATTATACATGTATTTGCAAAAAGTGTCTGTAGCTATATATATTATACCCTATATAACTTTTTCAAGGGAAAAAAAAAAGAGGTCAATGTAACGATTTGAACTTTATCACCAGCATACATATAAATAATGAAACAACAGGATGTTCCAGACACATAATATTATGCAGATGTCATCATCAGTGAGAATAGTACAAAAGTGATAATCCCCACTTTATTTGTACTATTATAACTATTATAACATCATAGCTGTCAAAATGTCTGTATTGTTTCATTGCTAGTGATAAAGTTAAAAATAGTTATGGATAAGTACTTAGCAACACCAGATTGTATAAATACAATTTGAAACACAAACACAATGTGTAATGCCAAAAATGTTTGATTTCTAGCAAATCAATCTGCTTTTCAAGCAATACTAGATGTAAACTTAGGCCATTATTTCATAGTTTAGGCTAAGCTTCATCATCATCATTAATACTGTTATTATTATTGTTTAATTATGTATAATAATAATAATAATGTAATAATAATGATCACTATAATAATGATTACAATAATAATAATTATGATAATTATTATTGTGATTATTACTACTGCAACTATAACGATTGTTACAGATTTCAATGTCTATTCATTAACCCTCAGCTTGCATGTGCGTGAAGGTTATAGTAGTCTGTCGTTCGTTCAATAAACGTTTATCTACGATTCTTTCTGTCACTCAGTCAACAGCAGATCTCGAAGCCTTGAGAGGAGAGGAAATCAGGCTAGATGAGAAGTCCCTTTAATTTGCCACTTTTTAAAATTTCGGCTTAGTTTATGAGAAAACGAGAGAAAAGGCAGACACTGCGGTGCGCGCTGATCTGGCCATGATCATTTAATTCATTTACACCTGCACTTAGAATCACACCTGCTCACGTGAGTGTACAATTTTACCGCGCCCAGTTCCTAGGTCTGCGTGTGTCACATTAGGGAATCTCTTTTATTGCTGGAGGTATGGTCATCAACTGTAAATTCTTCACAAAAGTGCGCAAGAGCATGTCAGAAAAGTTCAAACATTCCTGCAGTTACCCACACATGGACTTTATTGGTAGCTAAAAAGCCACATGGGCTTGTCGGGATAAATTTCTTTACACTGTAACTCTGAAGTTGTCCACACTAAGCCTAATTATACAGCTAGCTAAATATGCTATAATTTATTTTCATAGTTATTTAAAACATTGTTGTAAGTTAAAAAATGAAGAACATTTTATTAAACAGTAGTGACATCTTTTGCAAATTATTGCTTTTTATAAAACAAACTAAGTAAAGTTGAGGATATGCATTCTTAGTGCTCTAGTTTTACAATTAATTTCTATTTTCTGTCATTTATTCCATTTCAATAAAATATTGCATAAATAGAATACAGCAAACAAACTATTGGAAATACTTCTTAAGATTGAAGTATGTACCTGACATACACAGCATTGGCAATATGTGTAAACATAATACATATGATGCTTCAACTGTAAAAGTTAACAAAAGAATCAGTACAAAAAATATAATTTCTTTATAGTACCCATGTGACTATCATGGTAAGAATGATAGTGACAAAACTGAAAGTGAACTTTTGACTCGAGTTTGCTTTGACTGCTTCTGCATTAGTTGAGTTGTTAGAAGATGGTGTGCTAGTGGGTGTGCCTGCAAGATTAGAAGTAGAGGGAGTGGCTGTTCCATTTATAACCCGTACAGCAGAGTCACTGAAAGACCTTTGATTTGTGACTTGATAGACATCCAATATATACCAGCCCTGACTGAATCCTCCCCTGCCATTTCTGCACAACTTTGATGGGTAGTACTGGTAATCAGACAGTGTATTGGACCCGGTCATACAGTACCCTCCCAGAGTGAGGGCAAATATATTGTTGCCGCGTTGGACAGAAGCAAGTCCACACTTGCTCACTGGCATTCTCCTGGTGCGTGGGTCATCATTGAGGCTCGGTATTGTTTTTTCAATGGAGCCTATTCTGTTTCTCTGGACATTCCAATACCAGCACCCTCTGTATCGCAAGCCTGACAAACATTAATTCATGACAAAATTTAATTGAATTGTTGATTAGCTCAACACAGTACTATTCTCTTCATAGCACAAAATATTGCTCAACATATAACAGATAATGTGTCCTTAGAAATGTCTTACCTAACAGCTCAGGTTCCGGCTGGCAATCTTGTGTATTGCATGCCTGCCTCTGAGTGGGACAGCTTCCTGTGCTACATTGTCTAGTACGATACCTATTTCCACCTCCACATTCTGCACTGCATCGACTCCAACTTGACCATTGTCCAATAATTGTGGCTTTATTTAGAGACACCATTGTAACCTCAACTACAATGTTTTCTACTACTTACTTGTAGAGCAGGGAACATTTGTGTTGCATGCTTGACTTTCCACAGATGACTCTGGGCACGTATTCCCATTCCTACACAAGCGGTTCCTCTGTCTGAATCCTCCCTGACATGTGCGACTGCAAGAGGACCAGCTTCCCCATGAACCCCAAGTAGCAGCTAAGGGTATAAACCATTGAACGAATAATGATACAAGGTGTTGTATTCATGCAAAATATGAACAAAAAATTGCATATATTGTCTTTCAAAAAGTTGCTAGGATATAATATGAATTTGTGTTCTAGTTAATTATCACATTTGGTCGTAATTACGTATATGCATTCAGGTCATGCATTTATAAACAATATAATATTCTGATTACAATATTTAGATGATTCTTACATTTGCTGCACTGAGCTAAATGCAATATAATCAAGAATCAACTTACGTTGTGGGCAGGCTTGTGTATTGCAGTCTCTAAACTGGTTCATAATGCCTTGACATGTATTTCCACCCGCACAGGATCTTGTCCTCCTCTGTCTTCCTCCTCCACAAGATGCAGAACAAGATCCATATGAACTCCATTGACTCCACGATGATGGAACTAAATACCAGATATCAAAAAATCAATTAATATGAAATAATGGAATCAGCTCAGTCAAGATTTGTTTAGTCTATATTATGTACTTGGACAATTGCGAGAGTTGCATTGTTCTCTTTGAATGTTGCTCCCTTCACAGGATGTTCCTCCCACGCAAGACCTAGACCTAGTTCTAGATCCACCATTGCAGGTTCTACTGCAACTTGTCCAGGATGACCAGCCAGACCAGCTCCCACTATTTCCTAAAAACATATACAAGCATGATTAATAGAAATGAATTATCATTATTATGTATACTAACCTCCACAGTACAGCGTCATTACATGCTGCAAATCTCTGGTTGACAGTCCATTTCTTTGTCCCAAACTTCTCTCTGGAACGTTACGGTCGATTGGCAAGATAGTAGCTGTGGTCACAAATGAGGGATTGGTGATTTCAAAATTACTTTCGGTGCCTAAAATGTGGATCATTATTGTAGTATATTACTTCATGTGTAGATAATTTTAAAGTAAAATTATACTAACCGCTTCGAATATTTTGAGTCAATATTCTCACAAACATGTCTCTGTCTGGTCTACTCTGCTCGTGCCAACGACCGAGTGCATGGAATATCTCATGGATGACAATGCCTTTAGACTCACAATTTCTTCCTATAGATATATCTTGAGGTCCTCCTATTCTTCCAATGAAAGAGAAGCAGCTGCAATACAAACAGGTGTTATAATTAATTGTATGTATTTGGTGGTCATTGCTTGCATATCATACCCATTTCCTGGGAAAAACCGGACATAGTCTCTTTGATTTGTTCGTTGCACAAAGCTAATGCAAGTCATTCTTGTATAGTCATTCATAGCATCTCTTATGCCATTAATTGCTTGACCTACAGTAGCTTGCTGCTCAGGTGTAAGCATAATGTCTTCTTCAATCACTCCTATAATAGAACAGAGAATTAGAGTACAATTAATTTGAAGTTGTACCAAAGTTAATGTCTTTCTTGGTACGATTACTTTTCACTTAAAGCATATTATGCTTCAAGATGCATACCATGCAAGAAGTTCCATGAAGTGGCAAGAACCAGCAAAAACAGTTGATATTTCAAAAGAGCCATAGGAAGATTATTGATTTCTATACACTAGATAAACCTAATGTGTCTACATGCTGCTTAAATAGTCAGGTTTCATGTAGTGGGCATGACAAAGTGACTCTGACGTAGGACCCACTCAATATACTGTATTGAAGTCATAGAAGAGTCTATCATTGTTTAGCCTCATAGACTTTCCTACATACTATTAGAGTACATAAAAGTGGAACTTGGCTTTTTAGACCAGTAAGGCTTTCTGTCTCAGTCTTCTGAGCCACCTTTCCCTTACCTTATTAGTACAGACAGTTAAACTGGGAGTGAACCTGATGATACACACATTTAAGAATTTAGTGAGTTATCCTGCAGGCTAATCAATTTTGTCTTATTGTGTTTGCAACTAATAGAATTGCTTTTTTGGTAGTTGCCAGTCAGCATGCAACTCCTTATAAATTTATGAGAAGAGATTTACTTCAGGGTCAAGCTCTAGCTATTATATCTAGTGAAATTTATACACTCATTAAGTTAATGCATCTGTAGCAACAGTAATAACTTCAGCATATTATTATAATATTTACAGTTTGGATCATCATCATTTTGTTTCACCCTACACATTGTATAACTAGTCACTTAAAACATCTCAGAATGGAATAATGCAGGAATGCAACAAATGGAACGTTTGAGACACAGTTCCTGAAATTGATGGCTTGAATAAAATAGCTGTTTATTTGTTAGCTTGTCATTAGATACAATTGTTTGTCAAGGTATAAATACATAGGAAGTTTTCAAAGCAATATTTTTTTAAACAAAAGCCCTATAATGGTTCCTCAATTTGCTAAGACTTAACTACAACATAAATTTACATAATTGTGTATATTTGGTAGGCATAGTACTCGGCCATCAATACGTAGGAAGTTTCAGTGATTTATTTCAATAACAAATGCCCTAAAATGATTCTTTGAACTAGAAATTCATAGAGGCTTCCATACGGTGTATTTATAAAATGCCCTATTTGAGCAAATCGTTAAATTAAAATGGTATCAATACACAAGAAGTTCTCAAAGCTATATTTTTACAACACAAAGCCTTACAATAATTGTTATTCCTTGAATTTGAACCTTTTTACAGACTTACATGTCAATGTATTATTTATGCATAATGTACTGTAGATCCAGGTTGTTAAGTGCTGCTTTTTGTTAAGCGCCTGTTTTCTTCCCGGTTTTTAGCACTTTTTATTATGCACTCCATACTTTCCATCTACTGCTAATTGGTGCTCAGCTCAAGTTTATAGGATACCACTTGCAGTTAAGTGCCCATTTATTTTTTATTTAGCATCCATTTCCTTACTGTTTAGAATTACAAATGGGGGCGCTTAACAATTTGAGCCTACGGTGTGCTGTGAGGCATTTTGCATTAGTAGACCTTTGAATTGGTCTTTCCCAAACATGTTTTAATTATTAAGTAATTGGGTCAAGTAAACATGATGAACATTGTCAGCACTGTACACGTTCTTGATGGAACTTCCCATATGACTTTCTAACACATGTCAATAAGTTGCTATCTTGACAGCAACTAATTCAACAAAATTAACTAAATAACTAAAGAAATAATAATTTTAAAAATTCATTTAATTGCATGCAACATGAACTTGTTATCAACAGCTAGCCATATCAGAGGTAGTCATTAGGCGACATTCATCAAAATCATGACACAATACATTAAGTTTAATAGTATCATATGATTCACTATTGCATCTTTAAATTAAATATAATGATTTCTTACTGTACTGACAAAAGTGTTTCTTGTGGAACCTAGACTACTGTAATTCATATCTGCGACGATGAAATCTGTGCAGAATATCATAATAAGAATGCTCTTTTGTTATTAAGTCTGGTTAGCCAGCTGTTCGCAGAGGAAAGAAGAGGAAAGAGGCCATCCAGGAAGAAGAACTTCTGTTAAGGAAAGGGTCGAAGCTCTGGGGAAGGAGAATGATGTCTGGTAACTTTAATATCATTTTAGTGAAGTCGTAGACCTGCGCGAGGTCTACTGAGCATATAGTCACGAAATACAGCACAACAAGTGTAGAGTTGAGTAAAAGCGGTAAATGCGTAAGAGGTTGTCCCAATATTCCAGGACTGTCTGGGTCAAACCGAAGCTTCACGCAGTAGCCTGTCTGCAATGCGTGAAAAGGCACTGTGAAAAGAATTTCTCGGGGCGTATTATCAACGATCGTCGAACTTCGCCGAACATTGTGCAGTATTTCGTGACTATTATGCTCAGCAGACATTGTTCACTTTTATTGTTTTTGTCAGTTTTTGCCATTTTACCGATAAGTTAAAGATACATTCTACATTGACTTGTATTTAACTCTGGGCGAAGCTCATAATCTCTACTGCTCAGGTTATATACCAGAGCTGGTCCTTCAGTTTCAATTATCCTTGCCTGGGAGTTACGCCTCAGACAAGGACAGTTCCACGAAATCCTGTCAAAAGTTACCAAATGTTCTTCTTCTGTGCCTCGCACTTTTCCACACAGATTTCCAACCTTACCACCCTTTCCATACAACACAGCATTTTCTTTCTTCGTTTCCTCCCTATTGATGTTGTTTTTGTTGTTGCCCCATTTGGTGTATTTTTTTCACATGTCAGTGTGGTCATTTTTACCCATTTGTCAGTTATGATCTTTTTGAAATACAAGAAAGAAAAAAAAAAGAAAAAAGACAGGGCTCAAGATGAGCTAACAAAAGGTGCTACTGTAGAGCAGGTGATATATGCAGAAGCTAATTAAAATATTCTTTTTTTAGCCTATCCCCCAATAACTCGCTTCCCTGGACTTCAATGGGAAAACATTTCTCGCTTACATTGAACGCACGGCGGGATTAGCACCGCGATGACTGGTAAAGGGTTCGACGCTCACAGCGCTATATATAAAGTCCTTAGTGCGGGCCTACTCGAACTATTTCCGGGAGTGAACGATGTCAAGTTTTAGGGAAAGCCTTCAGAATCATTTTACAGTAAGCTACATAAGCCAACCTCGTAAACTGGCAGGTTTTATTTTAACTTTCACGTCGCTATTGTTACTGGAATTGTTTTAGACTATAATAACCCCAATAAAAAACTGTTGTTGTTGCTGCTACTACCGAGGCGGCTATGAAATCAAACCTTCTGGGACCACCAAATCAGATACAACTTCACATTTGGTAAGAAAAATACTGAAAATACTCTACTAAATAGACATCAATAATTAAATGTGTAACTAACCAATGGCAGAAAGATTAAGTAAATAGCTATAGTTATTGACATCATAAATATACTTTATAGGCTATATTCTATTTATATTATAAACTTATACTTCATAATAATCTAGCAACACCTACATATCGTATTTAAGGTTACAATGTGTACATTAGTTTGATCCAACAAAAATTTTCATGCAAAAAATAGTATGACATTGTCTCATTTCAATGTATCATTGTCTGTTAAAGTTTAGATTTTGGATAGTATATGGATAACTTAAGATACAAATGCTGCCAGTGAATGTTGCAATATGATAACTATGTAAGCAAATAGAAGGAAGTGTGGGTAATCTTCACATGCATACAAACTGACAGAATTATAGCTGTGTAATTTTAGTAATAACTACTTCTAAGAATTATCATGTGAGGCATATAAAAGTCATTTCTTGTTCTCATGTGTGAGTTGTTGTTGTTGTTCTTTATTTTTGTTTGTGCTACAGCTGTTTTATTATTTTTTCAAAAGCCAGAAGTGATTGTGTGGAGGAAAGAAGTGTTTGTTTAAAACTAGGAAGCTGTGTAATCATTGTGAGTGTGATGGAGGAAGATAATGTGCTTGTGGAGGAATTATAAAGGAAGAGCTGATCTGAGTCATACTCGGTCAGAAGTGATAATGCAGGAACCTGAAGTGATAAGAAGGAATCTGGGGATGTCATTAAACACTAATGTACTTGTTTGAGCATGCTCTGAGTATTAGCTAGTATGCATATTAGAATTTAAGAAGGAATAATTAAAAATAACACAACATGAAATCAGTATTGCCTGGCTATGTAAGCAACAAACCACAATACTAGCTATAGTGACTCTTATTTCATGTAAAACAATTTTTGAATACAAATAACTAACCATGGAAAAGAAGAAATGATTGATTATGAGGTGAGTAGTAATAGCTACACAAATTAATTATTGGATTAGCCGGGCTTTTTTTGAGGTGACAAGGAGTGACCTAGGTTCGATTATTTTCTAAACTATTATTCTATTATTGTTTATACATTTTGTAGATGCCATCACCAGCTGAAGGTGAGAACAATACTATTTTTCTGTCATAATTTATTATTATTATTATTATTATTGTTATTATTATTACTATTATTATTATTATTATTATTATTATTATTATTATTATTATTATTATTATTATTATTATTATTATTATTATGTAGTGTCCAATTACCAGAGCAGAGATGAAGATACCACACAATAAATTAGCCTACTACTAACTTCTTCAGAACAGCATCAATTTGCACAATAGGTCATATGGAAAAACTTACCATGTTTGCTTTTCCAGTTTTCATTATTAATTATTGATGTTACTAAAATAAATAACTAAATTACCAAAAGTATTGCTATGTGCATATGAATTATAACAACAAATAAAATTGGTCTGAAAACTTTACCAACATGCTACTTGCTACAAATCTCTGCATTATTACTCACAGATGTTATGACAGATTCTTAACTTTAGTATATCCTCCTTACAACTTTGTCTTTCATGCAGAGTCAAACATTGAATACAATATTATAGCTAAAAGATTACAGATCCTTTTGATAACCTTTTTGATACGTTTGAATTACTACAAGATTCACTGTCAACATGTGAGCAATTTGAGTTCCCATTCTGACTCAACTGATTATGTACTGCCTCCCACACAGAATCTTGTCCTCTTCGGTCTTCCTCCCGTGCAAAGTATAGAACATTGGCTCCATGAGATCCAAGTTTCCCATACAGATGGAACTAATGTGTAAGAAGTAATTATTATGCGATTATAAGTCTTCATTCGATTGAAGTTTTGTGAGCTCATTCAATCAAGAAGATAAGGCAGCAGTAAATCTGTCCCACAAATTCAAGACAATCATATATTGTCTGTAAATTATCATTTATTGAAGGTTTTTCCAACTTTTATACTTGTTGAGAGTCTGTCTAATAAACACCAAGGCCATACGTGGTAAAGGGTCGATTCATTTGCCTCTCATTACATACTCTCTCAATGCTTTTATATCCACACTTCAGAGATTTCCTTTTAATTTTCCATTATTATATTGAAGTACCACACTGCTCTCGCTCTGTATATTGCTTCCTTCTGACTCCACCCACACTGGTATGACTGAGCAATCTTCAATCGTCACTGCATGTCAGAGTATTTTCACTTCATCTGGTTTAGTTAGACAAACTGGCCAAAACAAACTGGGGGTAAAATGAAATACATTAGCAAGCCAAGATATTTCTAAAGCCTAGAATAACTATTATTATTATTGATATTCTTTTCGAATATAGAGGCATAATTACTCTGCCATTTTTGGAAGCTCGATTCTCTTACTTGATAACTGGTAGTATTCTTGAGCACAAATATCGAACAAGCCCGCCTATGTTAAATAAAACTATGGCATTATATTAGTTAACCATTAATTTTAGTAAACAAATATAGAATTGCTTTCTACTTCAATTTCCAAAGTAGTGGTAGATTCTGTATTATCTATTGTTTAGACTGTTCTGATTGTCTGAATAACTTGTGTCTAAGCACTCAGGTGCACAAACAAGAAATGAGAAGAGTTTTTTGTAATGTTTAAGCAGACAAATACAGAATTGCACACTAACCTATGTCTTCTGAGTAGTGGTAGCTTCAATATTTGGGATTTCTGACTATCTGAATTACTCCTTGACAACCAAACCAACAAGCACTCAGCTACTAAAAACCTATGAAGTTTTTCATTTATGTCCGTTAAAGGGTTTTCAATACCATAGTAACCACTTGCAACAACTTTTTGTGGCCCAAAAAGCTGTATTTTGGAGGAAAGAGAACTCCCAGAGTGACATTATCACATGATCGTATTGCACAAGCTCATATACCCAGTAGTTATAGCAAACAGCCTGACTTACCAGTTTTTATTGTTTTTTTACAGCCACATCCTCCAGTGAAGCCTACCCAACCAGGTTAGAGCAGCTGCTAATATATCAGCTGGGGGTGTGGGGAGCCCCTATAGCCAACATTACACCAAGAGTTACCTACCCTAATACAAACTATATACTTCAGCAGGGGTGGTGGAAGCAAATATGATTTGGTCAGGCAAATAAACCATCACTTAATGTTTAATATAAGGCAATATAATTTTGCTTGTATTAATGGCAAAATGACTTTTATAAAACGAAGGAGTAATTCCATAGGTTAGTTACATAAAAATTAAATGCATCAAAATAGGAAATGCACTAGATATACTGCTGGGATGAAACTAGTAACTACAACTGCAATTTATTTTGGTAAGCGCTTTCAAATAAAATTTGTCTAACTTCCTCTTACTGACTAAAACTTCTTCCCATTTTAGTTTGATAACTATCAAAATGGCCAGCCATTTTAGATAATTAATTATAGCTACAATCATTACCTTGTAAATATTCAAATAATTGCTTGGATTTAACAAAATGAAGTTTCTGTATGACTTAAAACTTTTTGGATGAATGTAATTTAGCTACGAGCTAGCTATCATTTTCTACCCTAAATAAAAAATATCTATTACATATAATTATGATTTTGATAAAATAATTTTAACTAAAATAACTATGATATAAGCTACTAGTTATTATATTGGGGGGAAAAAAACTATTAAACTATAACTAGCTGTCAGCAGCATTTCATTAATTGGCAAAGTCAGCATTTTTTACTTACATCAGTGTGATCTAATGTGGTCATCATGACTGAAAACTTGCTGATGCTTACTATTTCAATTGTTTTTGTATTAAGTTTTTTTAGGTAAGTTGTATATGTGTGTCAAAAAACAACTAAATATTGGTCGGCAATTGCCGGGTCTGGGGGGCCAGTTCCGCCACCCGTGCTCAGTGACCATATCTAGCAAGGAATAAACATATGGCTAGATATTTCACTCTCAGGCTTTATTTCACGTGCCTTTTGCTCGTGATAATTAGGCTGCTCATGAAAGCTGCAGTAGTCTCTATTGGTCGAGACAACCGTTCTTTCTCCATATGTTGTTTTTCTATCTTTGACCCAAACCAAATATTTTTGTTTTAAATTTACTGTCAAGTTACTTATTACTCTCCAGTTGTAAATTGTTTTTTATTCTATCTTCTTGCGATTCTGTTTGAAAACATTCACAGAACATTTAAAAGATCACATAAATATAGTTTCAAACTGTATTATTGATGTTACACACAATAGTTTGAGAAATGATAACTTATTATCAATTATTTTGTACTTATTGCATATTTAATTATATTTTACCTATTGCACATTCGAGAAAAAAAATCATTCTATTTTATCATTGCTGCTCGATAGTGACTTAATTTGTTAAGCTCACCTAAATCATCCGGTGAAGAACTTATTGAGGAAAGTGTTACTTCTGAATCCATTATTTTGTGAACAGCACTCTCGTGAGATCTTATATAATTATTTCTATTCCGAAAGTCCACTTGTTGTTTATGATATGTCTTTGAATCTAGATTGACCCCTTGTGATTCCATTGACATACTATTGAAGTAGTTGTTCCAGAACATTAGCATACTGGGCTAGAATTGTGGTATAAACTGTATTTCCTAATTTTTCTTGAATTAGATCTGTTATGTTGACTTCATGTTTGTCTGTAAGATGAAATGTTTTTAGTAACTGCTCTTATAGCAAGTGTTTTTGACAGTGAGTTTTGTCTTGCTATTGTTCATAATAAGATAAAAAGTGTCTGTGAATTAAGTAATCACAAATGGTGCCTATAGTAAACTGCTATAGTTCTATTATGCTAAAGACATATGGGCACTATTGTGCACCAATTAAAAGTATATTATCTAGAATGTTTACATTCATAACAAAGTATTATGTGCACATAACTGAGTTGTGTGCTTTAGCGCAATGCCGAGAGACATAGCATAGCTGATTTCAAAAATTTATAATAGTTAAAGTTTATCAGAAATAGCAGTCTCAGTAAGTTAGTACTGGTTACATTGCAAACACTACAGCATAGGTAATAGGTAACATCATAGTTTATAATAATGCTACACAATAAATCATAACTATGCAGTTAATCAGCCTGTTCTGACAAGGGCTGTAGTAGCTTTGCAGAATGATGATACAACTCACTTGTAGTCATTAGAGTCCTTTGCAATGAGTTTGTAGTGATATTGGTTGCACAGCTATAAAACCCTCTGTTCCTTGCATTAAAGTGATCTATGGTGACATTGGATGATATAAATAAAAAATGGGGACAATCCATTCAGGATGTTTTGATCGATATCCAAGTTAGTGTTGATGAATGTTACTAATTCTGTATTCTGTGATTTGTAATTGAGTGTTGTTTTGGCATCATAGGGAACTTTAACCAATTGGTTTACATAGTGTTGAGGGATCCAATTGACTTCTACTTCTAAATTATCTATTTTGCAAGAACAAAATTATGCAATTATTATATATAATAAATAAATAATTGCATAATTATAATTGTTTATTGAGAAAGTATCTGGAAATATAATATTATATGGATAGAACCGTAAAGAACTTAATTATAATGTATTTAATATTATTATAAACTACGTACTTTATGGTTTTAGTTTTATTACTTAAATGTGCAGATTTGAATTTTAGATTGATTATGGGTTTTCCTCAATATATATTTATTTATTTTTATTTGACTACCATGACAATTGTATTTTTAGTTCTAATTATTGGTAATAGTAACTATATTATTTCAGTGCTAATTAAGACTTGTTTATATTATGGAATATTAGTACCTAATTCAAAGGTGTAAACATTTACGTAATGAATCAGTATTCCAACATTATCTATAGCTGGTATTATCTGCAGCTATTATTTATCTGTTATGAATTATACCAAATTTTGACTCTAATAACTGGCCAAAACTAAGACATAACTTCAGGTCAAGCGAAGTCTTGATATAATTTGAAAGGATGGTTCACCTGAACCTCTGAACCCTCGCTTCCTATGCCCCTGCTATAGAATTTAGAAAATAGAGTAAATGACGTTATAATGCTGATCAGAGGTTAGAGACAAGGATATACACCCTCACATATGCTTCTTCCTTGTGGTTTAGCATTGATACTGCTTCCTTTAGTGAGAAGGAAGGAAGGAAGCCTGAGTAAGCAGAAGAAACAAAGTACTATTCTTAAAGGTTTCTGGAAATGTTCTCAGTGACCCACCATATAAGTGTTTCTCACTTAAGACTAATTTTGCTAATACATTTGACTGTGGTTACTACTAATAAATTGATGATGTGTATGATAACATACTGCCACGCAAATTTCAATAAAAAGCAAGCTACTACACTGGAACTAATATGAAATCACTAACTCAATTACAATTCAAAAGCCAAGGGAAGAAGCCACAATTAGTGCTTATAATTCTAATGCAAAAATGTATGATAAATTAAACACTACTTCAGCCGAAACTGATGTCTAACACTTCTTTACTTTTGTATGACTACCTGGAAATAATATTTTGTATATCTACTGCTATTTTTTTCAGTCTAATTATGTATTTATATTGAAGCCAAAAAAACCGAGTAATTTGTTTATCAGAATTAATAAGAATTTCAGCTTTGCCACCCTTCCTTTTAGAAGATTCAAACTTAATGCATGTAGCTAAGCAAACATAATATTACGAGTTTGCTCTAAAAGTATTTTTTAATCAAATCGTTCCCAAACACAAAATACTTAAAATGTACTCATATAGAATCCTGTTATATAATTGTATAAAGTCAATGTCATATCTAGATTAATACGATTTATATTATTTTAGAATAAAATAATTTATAATTACTAGATATTGCCACTGGATGCCTCAGTTTCAAGTATGGTTTATATGTAATATACATATAATCTCTGAATTTCGAGTCGTATTCATACTTCCATAATAATTTGGCTGTATCATACTGCTTTATAAAACAAAATCACAATTGCACACTGCATGTTTATAGTCAAGTATAAAGGACTTGAAAAATCAGATTAATCAGTCATTCTCAGCTGAAATAATTATAATAATAGCAAATGTTCTCATTTTAACAACAGTCAATAATAATGTTTAATTAAGTTAATATTGGCTGTTTGAACGAGAAAATTTGCTATTATTATAAAACAGATTGTATCCCAATTATTGAGTCCTTTTATTTTACTATAATAATTCACCGGACAGTAACATGGAAAATTTGTTGTTGTTTTATGCTAGACTCCACAAAATGAATTTGTGTATGTGCTCATCATTAGACATTACTTTATCGAGAATATCATGATATGGCTGACTATTTGTCTCAATCTGTCAACTCCATAATACCTAAATGGGCAGTCCCTTTTTACAGCTACACAACTATTGCCATCAACTCAAAGTGACTGTTACTTTGTAAGCAATATGCTTGGTGGAAGTGAGAGAACTCATCTAATTTTAGTATTGGCAAAAATTCATTTCATTATAGTTACCTACAGAATTTAGATCGTCGTGCTGCATAGTTCAATGCAGGGATTGGAAACGTGTTATTTCTTCACAATCACTGATATAGCGTTATAAAATCGTGAGCAATATAACTCATATTAGTGAAAATTATTATTAAATGTTAAATAAAACAGAGCAATACAACTTCCATATATTGAGTATACTTTGATATGTACTTGAGACTCATGTTATACAAATTGTGACATAATTATGAAATAGAATATCAACAAGAGTCAGTTGACTAAGTTTTACAAAGCCGCAGCTGCTAGAATCAACGTAGCAAACATGGTAATAATGCTGTATGCGAATCTGTAGCCGGAATTGGAAACTTCTTGTGTAGAGTTTCCCATTTGTGCTGTCGTTGCCGTAGTGGTGATGTTCAGGGCTTGAGCAGCTGAACTGTCAAAGGACTGCTGATCAGTTACTTCATAGACATCCATGATGTACCATCCACGGTTGAAGCTGCCTCTTCCATCTTGACATAACCTGGATCTGAAGTATTGGTAGTCTTGAAGGTCATTTGAACCACTGGCACATAGTCCTCCATAGGTTAGAGCGAATAGGCTGAAGTTGAATTTCATAGCTGCCAGCCCACATTTGCTGACTGGGTTCTCCCTGGTACGAAATTCATCACTTAGGGCCTCAGTGGTTCGCTCCAGTGATCCTATTCTTCGTATCTGCGTATTCAAGTACCAACAGCCGTGATGTTTAACACCTAGACATATATTCATAATTTAAATGAAGTTGAAAAAGTGTAGTGGCTGATTAATCTCACCTAATAGCTTAGGCTCTGGTCTGCAATCTTGAGTATTACAGTCTTGCGTCTGAATAGTTGGACAGCCTGAAGTGCTGCAATTTCGAGTGCGAAATCTCTCACCACCCCCACACTCCGCATTACAACTACTCCAGCTTGACCACTCAGTAGTGACGGCTGTAGAAATAAGTTAGCATCAAAAATCACATCTGTTAATAGCATTACTTAAGCTGAAGAATTATCTCTTACGTTGAGTAACGCAGGGTACGTTGGAATTGCAGGTTTCACTGTCAACAGCTGAGCCAGGGCAAGTGTTTCCATTTCGGCACATGCGATTCCTTTGTCTGAATCCTCCCTGGCAAGATTTGCTGCAAGCAGACCAGCTACTCCATGAAGCCCAGGTAGCAGCTGTAGGTAAGAAACAGGACAAAGTAGAGAATGCTGATCATGCTATGACATACCCTATCAAAATTGATCTAGATTCTTTTAAATTTGTTTGGTTAAGGAAACATATTTTACTTGTGAATAGATAAACAAACACACCACAAGAGATATATGCTTACAAACATGTTTCTCAGAAAACATTCATTATTACTTATTGCTTACGTTCTGGGCAGGCTTGCGTATTGCAGTCTCTGAATTGTGACATGATGCCCACACATGTGTTTCCTCCCACACATGACCGTGTCCTCCTCTGTCTTCCTCCTCCGCAAGATGTTGAGCATGCTCCATAAGTGCTCCATGAACCCCAGGAGGCAGGGACTGCAAAGACAAATGAAAATTTGATCCATACTTTAACATAACAGTGTGATTTTACAATACTTTATTAACAAAAAGATATTACATACCTGGACAGGCTTGAGTGTTGCATTGCTCCACCATGACATTACTTCCTTCACATGTTGTCCCACCAACACAACTTCTGGTCCTTGATCGGGATCCACCATTACAAGTCTGACTGCAACCAGTCCATGAAGACCAGCTAGACCAACTACCTCCACTTCCTAAACGGTGGTGCTCATGATAAAACCTTGCATAATGTGTATTGTATTTAACTCACCTCCACCACAGTACAGTGTCATTACATGCTGCAAATCTCTGGCTGACAGTCCATTTCTCTGTCCTAAACTTGACTCTGAAACACTAGAGTCAATTGGCAAAATAGTAGGTTGGCCATTTCGACTGAAAGCTCTTGAGCGATAGTGCATGATAGAGCCAAGGTCGTAAGAAACTCCTTGTGTGGTCACAAATGAGGGATTGGTAATATCAAAATTACTCTCGGTACCTGAATTATGTAGACAGGAGTATAGAATAAGTGTCGACAAATGAATTAACAACACCTTACCTGATTGAATGTTTTCTGGCAATATTCTCACATAGCTGTCTCTGTCTGGTCTACTCTGCTCGTGCCAGCGACCGAGTGCATGGAATATCTCATGGATGACAATGCCTTTAGATTCACACCCTCTTCCTATAGAAATATCTTGAGGTCCTCCTATTCTTCCAATGAAAGAGAAGCAGCTGCATTTATTTCACAATAGTAAGTCAGTCGTTTTTGCAGTTTTGTTGAAATATGTGTTGACACTTACCCACTTCCCGCAAAAAAGCGAACATAGTCACTGTCTGCCATGGTCCGTTGCCTGAAACTAATGCATGTCATTCGAGTATAATCATCCATGGCTGCTCGAATTGCACTTACAGCTTGACCTGATGATAAAATATTAATAGATAATTCCAATGAATTCACACCCTGTGTTAATTGTCTCACTGTTCAGATTATCAAACAGGTAGGGAATGACTCCACTTGGCCACAAGCTCCTTTGGTTTCGGACAACAGCATTCTGTGGTGCGAATGGATCAGCTGGATTTGCAGTGACTTCAAGAGTTGCTTGCTGTTCAGGGGTGAGCATGATATCTTCTTCCATGAGTGCTAGAGAAGAAAACAAGAAAAATGTTATTATAGAAATTAAAATACAATATGTCTAAAAAGCATTCAATAAAACTACAGAAATTTGATTGCACTTTCTTACCAAGAACTGCAGTACTGCTGAGTGCAACTGCTAGCAGTAATAGAAGAAGTTTATCCATTTCCAAACTTGCTATTTGTAATACTTAGTGCCTTTGTGGTGATGATTTCCAAACTGTGATTTGTGAGGCCTTCAACTCACTATAAATACTCACACTAGCCCTAGCCGTGCATGACCAAGGAAGTATGATGTCATGTCCTCAAGTGATGATATTAAGAAGTCATAGAAAAAACACTCCTTTTATAGCTATCATCCTTCATGATCCAAATACAGGAGATATCAATGGCAAAGGAGTGGTATATGTGTTCATTAGTACTTTCCCCAAGCTGAATTGCAACTGTCAATGGTGAATAAAGTCACTTTTGTAAAGAAGAAGATTGTTTTTGTGTTGACCTAAATATCGTGAGATTATAGCACACAAATCCTCAGGGAAAATGAAAGACAGATTTTGTTATGGTTTTTAGCTTGGACATAATTTGTGAATGATAGGATGAAATAAATTATACTGAAGCCCATGAATGGATACATTACTACTAACCATTTTTACTTTCTCATAATTTTCCATTTGTGTTTATAGAAAAGTGCATAATTATTAGAAAATTTTATACCTAAACTGATCTAGCTTAAGTGGAAAAGAATTAATAATCTAGTGGCTGAGTCAATCTCATCACTCTCTTTTGAAAGCAACGAGTAATGACACTTAGTCTTAATTACTTTCTTGTTATCTTTGGGCAGTCATTAGTAATTACTTTCAAGTAAATATACTTTCAGTAATAACTTTTTTTTCTCTGATTAGTTTCCTTGATAAATATAGCTACAAATGTGGCTATCAAATTGATTAGAAATTTAGAATTGAATATTATGAGCATCACTTGACTCTTAAAGTGCAATAAATGCTTGTGTTTGTCACTCTGCAATGCACTTTTGACAGCTCAAAATAGTGGTTCCAATTTGTTGTCGTCACATCAAACAAAACATGGTCGTTTTGACAAAGAATCCTGAATCCTATTTTCATGCTTTAATGTAATTAAAATACTAGTTATACAATTGAGATACAATTGTCCACTAACTAAGACTTGTGCTCTCTCTGACACATGCTTACTTCAATATGCTGACTTGGCACATTTTATACAACTCGAATTAATACTTCAAAATACCTCAAATGGAGCTTGTATTCCATTCACTTGATGACATCCCTTCTTTCTACTACTTAAGTTTTTAATTAATTTACAGAATATAGCTACAACTTGCAGGAAGTGAGTAGGATAATTATTTTCTTACTATAAATGGAGGTGTTTATGGCAAGAGTTGTAGTTTCCAGAGTAACACTCAAGAAATCATGTTAAAAGACTACTAACCAAATTTGTCTAACCACACTTTTATAGGGCTGGTTAGCTATTACAATTTGTTTAAATTACAAAATAATGATATATTTATTGAAGCCAATACCATACATAAAAGCAACAACAAATAAAAAATCAATCATAACAACAGCAACAGTAATAATTACAACACATACAATAATGAAGCATAGCTACTTGTTGCCTTTGACATCCATTGTATAAAGAAAACAAAACTATTCCGTCACAAACAACACAAAAAAGAACAAATAGCTATCGTAACACCATGAAAATACAATCATTATACATCTTTTTTGTTTTCCTGAGTAAATTCATTGTTCAGTGTTTTAGCTTTAGACTATCAGCAGACACATCCAGCACATAATACAAGCAAACATGCCACCATAATTCAGAACAGAACCATGGTTGAGTGCATTTGGAGTTTGTCCACCAAGAAGGGCAGTAGGATTTGCTACTGTGGCATCAATAGATGACATCTCTGTCTCAATGGAGTTTCCATTAGTAATTTCAGCCGCTGAGTTGTCAAACATTTGTCGATTAGTTATTACATACACGTCCAAAACGAACGACTCAGTGTCGTTGTTGTATCCACCTCTACCGTTGACACACAATTGAGAGCGTGAATACTGGTACAGCGGCAGTCTGTTTGATCCTGAAATGCAGTAACCACCTGCTGTTAAGGCAAATACTCGATATCCCAAGCTTAGGACTGCAATGCCACACTTTCTCACTGGGTCTGTTCTGGTCGTTGGTTCATCCGTCAGCTGGCTTGCTATTTGTTCCACGGAGCCTATTATATTGCGATTGGTATTCCAGTTCCAGCATCCTCGATGGTATATACCTATTAGTCAAATACAGCAATTCAAATTTGTGAATATCACTTTCATCATAAGAAAGGACCAGTTGTGTAGTTTGGAGGAATCTGATTTAATTTTTTCATTGCCGTAAAACGTCCAGACCCATAACAATATATAAATTATACACATACATACCTAAAAGCTGTGGTTCTGGTTTGCATTCCTGAGTATTACATGATTGCCCCTGAGTGGTGCAGTAACTGGAACCGCACATGCGAACTCTAAACCTAACTCCCCCTCCACACTGCATACTGCATTCACTCCAGGTAGACCACTGGTTGTTCATGGCTGTGGTATCACCATAAAAAGATTATAAGGCATAATGAACATTATTTCAAGATGAAATACTTACGCTGTGTTTCACAGGCTACATTTCCGTTGCACCACTGGTTCACCATTGGTGCTCCTGGACAAGTGTTTCCATTTCTACACATCCGACTCCTGCTGCGAATACCTCCCATGCAAGTCTTACTGCAAGAACTCCAGCTGCCCCACGAAGCCCAAGCTGCAGCTAATGTGATATTATAAGATGTTGTTAATTGTAAGCAAGCTTCTTTTTTTATTTTCTGGCTGTGTATCAAAGGTACATTGATCTGACAAATACATCTCAATCAATCTTACGCTGAGGACAAGATTGCTCGTTGCAGTCTCTAAATTGATTCCTCATCCCTTGGCAAGACATTCCGCCCACACAAGATCTTGACCTCCTCTGTCTACCTCCTCCGCAAGTATTACTGCACACTCCCCATGCGGACCACTGACCCCAAGTGGCGGGAACTGTCACAAAATAAAAAAACAATGTGCATCTATTAAATGCAGTGGATATACCTTCTAATTCAGGCTGAAATAACTTTAAATCTGTAGAATCAGGACAAAAGCCATAGCAGCTAGCATATTCTTGCAGTTTTTAAAGAGTTTTCTGCAAAATAGTATGTGCCTCACACCTTGGCATCTTTCTCTGTTACACATCTCCATGTTGATGTTGCTCCCTGCACAAGTAGTACCGCCTACACATCTTCTAGTTCTAGATCTGGATCCACCATTGCAGGTCTGAGTGCAAGTAGTCCAAGATGACCAACTAGACCAGCTGGCAGAACTCCCTCCATTTCCTGTGTGGAATGAACTCTAATGTGTCCTACTGCTGTATAAATAATAGTAATAGTAATAGTAGTACCTGAGCAGTACAGAGTCTTGACATGCTGGATGTCAGTACCAGACAGTCCATTTCTTTGTCCAAGGCTAGAGTGAGGGACGCTACTCTCCACTGGTACAATTGTTGGCTCGCCATTTTTGCTGAAAGCTGTAGCGCCGTAGTGCATGACAGAGCCGAGATCATATGGCACGGCCTGAGTGGTGACAAGTGATGGGGTAGTGATTTCAAAATTATTCTCCCTACCTAGTGATTTTTTATGCATGCATTGTAACACTTACCAAAAATACCAAGTTGCTAAATTCTTACCACTGATGATGTTTTGTGTCACTATCCTTACAAACATGTCTCTGTCTGGTCTACTCTGCTCGTGCCAGCGACCGAGTGCATGGAATATCTCGTGAATTACAGTACCCTTGTATTCGCACCCTTTTCCAATTGAAATATCCTGAGGCCCTTTAATTCTTCCAATGTACGAGTAGCAACTACAGAAGTATTTCAGTTATGATAATTAAATAAAGATATTAATGAGCCAATGTTTACCCATCTCCTTGAATAAATCTCACATAATCTTCTTCAGTGGTACGTTCGACAAATCGTATACAAGTCAGCCTTGTATAGTCCATTATTGCTGCTCTGGTAGCATTTATAGCATCCGCTACATTACATAATATCAAAGACTCAAAGTTAGGCTCATGAAATGGGTACAATGTTACAATTCAAGTTGTTGAACATGTAAGGAACTCGTCCATTAGGCCATAGCGATCTCTGATTATTTGTAACAGCATTCTGCGGAGCAAAAGGGTCCGACGGATTAGAGTTAATTTCAATGGTTGCCTGTTGTCCAGGAGTCAGCACCATGTCCCCTTCGCTTAGCCCTGACATGAATAAAGCACATAAAACACTAAATTCATACAGTTAATGAGACTTGTACCCAATACTGAAATACTGCATATTCCAAGTATTATCAGTGCTAGAGAAATGTCTTGGCGACTCATTTAGAACTGATATTGTAATGCCAGAAAATTTCTCTAAACTTGCTCATTTATCCTTTGGTAATATTCTACTTATATAGTGCTTGCCAAATATTAACACGCTTTGAACTTCTCTTCAAGTCTGAATAAATTAGCGCTTACATTGGGTAACATATTTGCAACTTTGCCTCACAGACTATGGGCAGACACACCAACTAGTCTTCAGAATCATCACCTTTGCGGTAGTAAAGCAATGATGTGTGTTTCCTGTCTCGGTAAGAAGATGGTGTCAAATCAGGGTTGTCTGGCCTTGTGGCTAGCTATCACATTAACAGCAGTAAAAGTTCATTATTACAATTTAGCTAATTATTTTTCATGTTCCCATAGTATAGTGGTTCATAAGTGTATTCTTTATTTATTACAATCTCAATATTCTGTCTATTTGAACATATATAGCTGTGCAATATTTAAACAAACATATGAATAGGAACTCATACTTTTGGTTTAATGATTCATAACATAAACTTTTTTAAGAATACTGGCACTAAATAATTTCTAATTTTTTTGAAAGTCTAAAGATGCAAATTAGGAATTTTAAAGTGTATTTACTGAAGAAAAAACTGATCTTGTGGAATATGGTTCTCATTTGGTGGTAGCATGGTTGCAATAAATGTGGATGTTTGAATACTTTTCACTGCTCATTGGCAACCTACCAAGCACTTGTTTAGTCTACTCTGAAGTTATGTGGGAGTTGCCAAACATAGACTGCTGTGGTTACTCCTTCGCAACTTACACACAAATATACACACCCTCGCATACATTCAAGTAGAAGTGTATTGACTCCTTATACGTTAAGCCATTATGCATTTCTCCAATTAAGGTGAACTAGCAGAGTGAGAGGATGTGAGGGGGAGGCAATAAAGAGCCTCCCTATGACAACAGATGTGCCAGCTGTGCAGTGTATTGTATGGTAGTTTGTAAGGTCATAAACATATGAGGTAGTACAATAACAAATATGGTACTGGGAGCAGTTACACTCTCAAGGAATCGTGACCTTGTGGGAATATCAATTACCGGATCGAATACTTTATCTCTAAGCTCGAGTCCATCAAAGACATATGTACTAATGGCAATGTGTCTGATGTGGCAATTGCCACTCAAAATATAATTAATTTTTAAAGCTATGTAATTGAGATGTTGGAGCACCTTTGATACTATTTGGCACTCTATTATCGCTGCTCTGAAATCAACTCTCTAAAGTGTAGTGTTCCCACCAGAACAGACAGCTGTTAATTACTTATCAAACTTAATAAGGTCTCAATTGTGTCCAGAAGGATATAAACTTTGCACTAGAGATAGCATTATTTGAAAGAAATCGCTCAGTTTATAAAACTTAGAATAAGATTGATTAAATATTGTAATAAAGTCAGCAACTTAGGGATGTGTGTGTGTGTGTGAGGGGGGGTGGGGGGAGGGGGGAGGGGGAACACTACTTTATTATATATATTTTTTAAATTGTATATAAAATGATTAATATCATAAACAGCACCTCCAGACATCACAAGGGTAATAATATGTGTGGGTTGGTAAGTTGTTCATTAGCTCAGAGCCCCAAAGTGTGTGAGAGACACAATAGTCACGGGGTTCTAGGCCCACTTAAGGTTTTTTCATCTGTGTGTATGTGCATGTGTGTATGCGTGCATGTGTGTGTGTGTGGAAAAAAAACTGCTGCACACAATAATGTATTTTTAATAGTAGTACAAATGATATCAAAGCAATTGATGTCACTTCATAGACCCACCCTGACTATACATGGCAGGAAGTAATTTTACCGGGAGTGATTGAAAACTATAAAGGGTACAACTGAAGCCAGGCATATTTGTCTCCACATCCTCTGATGTATGCTTTAAACATTGCACGAAAAATCAACAAATGTCAACTTTTGCTAATATGAACTTTTTTTTTTATCGACGACTTATGCTGGTGAGAAGGTTCAAAATAGTATTCATAGCTAGTTATGGTAAAAAAAAAAAGATTAAATAGCTAAAATGTGTAGCTAATTGAAACAGAATTGTCTTTTTAACTGCTAAAAATGTATGCTGTTAGAAAGAAAAATGACACTGAAATTTCTTTACATTGGCATGATTGTTTTTAATGTACCAATACTACTAACAGCATTTTTGTAGTGTAAAATTCCACTTTATATTTTAGTCTTGTTTACTAGCTGAGCTCCACATTTAAAGGGGCAGTGCACAGGAGACGGCTGGTTTAATGAGGCAAACTTCGCCCCAAGTCGATGGCCTTGGTAAGGGATCTGGGTAGACGGATCAGGCTGGAGACAGGGAAACCTCGTTCAACTGACTATCTCCTGCAGCGTCTCTCGATTGCGGTTCAGCGAGGGAACTCCGTATCAGTATACGGAGGCATCACAACCTGACTTCATTTTATTTCCTTATTATTATTTTATTTTATTTTTATTTTATTTAAAAGTTTTATTATAATAAGTTACAATTATTAATTATCATCATCATCATTATAATTATTATTAATTAGTTAGCTATTTATCTTTCATAAAATTATTTATTTCATTTTATTCATTCTTTATATTTTAGCAAATAGCTATATAAATTATACATATCAGGGTGATGGAAGTTACTTCAAAGTGAGGGGGGGGGGGGTGGAGGTGGGGGCACCACACGCCAATTATTCTCATGAAATCTATTCCTATATTTCATGGAAAAAAATCTACATTAACTAAGTTAATGAAAGTTTTAAGTCAGTGAAATTTGCATAGAAAATTAGATGATATAAAAATTTTAAATGGCTTAGTTCAATCCAATTGTTTCAAAAAGTTATTTCTCATTCCATGGACTCCGTAGCAATTTCAGTCATTTCAATGTTATCTGTATTCTCTTTGTGGATATGCATTAACATTGGACTGCTGAGCTTTCAGAAACGATCAATTCTTCTGTTCTTAACCCAAGAAACCAATGGCAACTGATTTCCAGAACAACAGCTATAAATACCAACTTAGTTCTGAGTGAAATTGTGATGCAACTTACTTTCATTGTTTTGCAAAATTGAATTGAATTTAGGAGACAATCATGAAATTAAATGATAGTGATATTTACAGGATGTTATGAATCTGCATCATGTGTGGCCCCCTGTGCCCCTCCCCTCCCTTCCATCACTCCTGCACATAAGTATTTTGGAACAACATCCAAACATTCATTTGATCCAATTGCATAAATTTAAGAATTAATTGGTAACAACACCACTATTATTGATGATACTTTACCAATGACAAATTGCTGCTTGCGTATATATCTAGGGGATGGTGTGTGTCATCACTAACGTTGATCGGAGTTCCTAAATTCTTTATTTTCTGTGCCAATTATTAGAGCTATACAATTTAAGCTAGTCTATGATCTCATTGTTGCAGCAATTTCTAACTGTAGTCTTGTAAGTGTGCATTAAGATTTCTTTAGCACAGGCAAAACATTCACAGTATTTGCCAATATCGAAGAGTTAAGTGCAATAAACTTTACCAGTGTTACATACCAGTAATGAGGTAATATCTATAAGCATAAACTCTCAGTAATTAAAAAAAAACACTTGTGAGGCATAGCATTAAGTCCACTTCATCTCGGGATCAAATAAATATAATAATGTATTTTTATTCTAATATTATTTATTTGATCAAGAATTAATATTGACTTTTGGAAACGCTGTAAAAGTGTTGGTAGATTAGAAAGAATCATACAGAGGTAATGGTAACACCATTATTACTATTTTTCCTCTAGAATGGTTCAAGGAGAAGAAGTTAATGATAAGGAGAAATTCAATTTTTTAAATTACTATAACTTGGGTCTTTTCACTCTGTGGAATACAATTTGAATATATTATAGAATCATTAGAGCTCCACAAGACAATTATAATCACTGTTGACTGAAACCAGATGTAAATGTGAACGCATCAAGTAAAATTCAGGCGTTCACCGCATTATTCAAATGTTGAGAAAAAGCAATTTTAGTTTAGTGTTAATGAATTCTTTATTACTGACTCAGTAGTTGCTAGGATATTACTCTAGTTGTCTTGGCAACCTTCTATGACATCACTACTAGTGTGCTCTTACTAGAAATCTTGGTGAGTAGGCACTATAGTGAGTTTAGCTTAGTTTTTGTCAGTGTTCTCTTACTAGAAATCTTTGTGAGTAGGCACTATAGTGAGTTTAGCTTAGTTAGCTCAGTTTTTGTCAGTGGATGTAGGATACCTAAGGTCACTAGGAAGCAGCAAAGAGCGAAACAGAGTAGGAACTTCCTGGATGGGATTGCTAGGCGTCCTCATACTCATTCTCGAACACTGAGACGCTCTCTGGAGGAGGCTGGCACAAGTTCCTCTGTGTCTGACTCTGAAGCTGGACTTGGTGTCTGTCCACAGTGTTCTCCTGTGCTATCTCGATATGCTACAACTTTCAAGGAGATGGTTCATTCTGGAACAGAGTTAAAGAAAAGGAAGAAGATAAATCCTGTCCCAAAGCGTCCTGAATCTGAGTTTACCCACTATCGTGATGTTACTAGGCAAAATGAATGGCTACTGGCTAATGTCTTTGACAGTCTAGGGAACTACCTGTACTGTCACAACTGTATCAGGTCTAGCTTTGGAATTTCGAAGGACAGGCTTGCCCGTCAACGTAAAATCAAACGTCAAGAGTCAAAGCAGCCAGTAGTTCAAATGACAAAGCAAAATGTCGAAGATCAGCATCTGGGTGAGTTTGTGATAATGCCTTCCGAAAGTCTGGTATCATTTAAGACGTGGTGGAGAACAGTAGAGCCAGATGATTCAGTTGCGGTCCGTTATCCACACAGAAAGCATGGTAATGCATTACAGGTATCACACTCTGCTAAAACAGGGACGATGGAGAAGTTTTTGGAATTCGTTGACACAAATACTCAGCCGAACGGCCGATCGGCAGATTCATCCGGACCAACCCACTATTTTTTGCCCAAGTTCGCTACAATTCAAACCCCTAAACCTACTGTGGCTCACTATGAGGAACGCTTAGCAAGATCCGTTGTGGGAGAATTTAACAGAGTTCAGCAGGAAACTGGTGGGGGTGTTTGTTCTAATGGTTCGTCCCATAACTGGCTTAAAGCACACAGACCTAAAGTTGGAATCTGTCCGCATCAGGAGGACTATTGTGATACGTGCAGTCGCAAAAAAACTGAGATTCATGCTAAGCAAACCACTATAAATCGTTTGTTGCAATCATCTAATGCTGATCCTGACGAAGTGAAAAAGTTAGAAGAAGAGATGAAAGACACTAAACAAGTCCTTGAGAATCATCGAAAAGAAGCCCAAGAAAGCCACAAGTACTACATTGAGGTAACAAAGAGTAGCAGGAATGAATGGAAGGAGATAACAGAGCTAGAGAGGAAGTCAGTGCTGAGTGAAGAAGAAAAGACACGGTTAGCCTTTCTAAAGAACGGTTTCAAACTTGTTGTTTCAGCTGATTATCAGATGTGCAAGCTTGTACCTTATTGGGGTTTGTCAGCACAACCTGGAAGCACGTACTACCTGCAGAAACTTAACCATGATGTGTTTGGTATTGTGAACCATGCTGAGGAAACATCAACGGTGTATCTTTTTGATGAGAGAGTAGGGCCGAAGAATACGGATCACACTGTTTCTTACCTCAATGACTATTTTGAGAAGCTGCCACAATGGATGAATCGCGTGCACTTGTTTTTGGATAACACCTCCAGTACAAATAAGAATTGTTACTTGATGGCTTGGGCATACGAAATGGTTCAGCAAGAGAAGCTGTCCTTTTTTAGAGTTTCTTTCTTATTAGCAGGGCATACCAAGTTTTCCCCCGACCTTTTGTTCTCCAAAATATCACAGACCTACAATAGGAGTGATGTTTTTAATACTGAAGAACTGAAAAATGTTGTTGCCACCTATGCCGATGTCATTGTTGATGACGGCCACTTAGTTTGTGACTGGAGAAGTGCAATGGACAAATATACCAAGTTACCAGGTATCCGTGCACTACATGACACAAAAAATTATGTTGCCCTTGGGAAGACAAGATCGTTGAGCCAATCCAAGGTCAAGCACTTGGAACAAATGTCAAAAGACTTTATACCATCTAATCGGCACTTACCATTCATTAACATTGCATAAAATTTCACTGCTTTCATTTTCAATAATTTTTACTGATACTGATTATTACTTGCAGTCACTTCATGCATGATGATTATGACCAGTTAAAAATGTTGTATGTAACACGGTTCGAATTTTACTTGAATCCATTAAAACTACACATTCAAACAGCATCAAATTTTGCATCAGTGTAGCCAATACATTAATGCATAGATCTGTAAGAAAAAAAACATAATGGTATGGTGTTGCAAATTCCCGATTTTTACTTGATGCGTTCACAAATGTGAAATGAATTTTGTATTACTCCAATGGGAAAGGGATGGTTAACCCTAAATAGAGAGTGTGATCTAGCTGTATAATTATACTTTACCAAAGGCAAAAATTGCTGTGCATTGTGTATATCTAGGAGAGGGTTACCTTATAAGTGTCTTCACTGACCTGTATTTCAGAGCCCAAGCTCAGTTCCCAACATCTTTATTTCTCCTTCCCATTTGAATTCCCCACCTGTGCTGGAGCTGGTATAGCTACAGTTTAAACAAGTCCATGATCTGGGTGATACAATAATGTCTACTGTACTGGTCTCATTAGGTGTGTACTAAACTTGCCTTAGTACAGGTAAAAATTCTACAGTATTTATTCCATATTTGCCAATATCGCAAGTATAAAGCAAGAAATGTTTTAACTGTATTAGCTAATGAATCAGCATTTAGGGAAAGTACTCAACGAAGATTGTGAGCGCTCCAGTTTCATCATTGATTAAAGAATTCTACCAGGATTGGAAAAGTTCCATAACTAATACGAAACAGGCCGGTAACATATCGTACTGTTTGCAGCTCCCTCACTTTTTTGGTCTACTGAGTTAAAATCGTAGCTGTAGGTGTACACGCTATGGGCGCACGTGATCCGTTTCCAATCCAGGTAGAATTGTTTTATCAATGGTTTCATCAGCGTTTTTGGTCGGACTCTGAACATGGGTTTTATTGATTAGGATTGCCACAACCCCACCCCTCATCTGCCTTAGAACGTGGCTGATTTAGTTTTTGTATTGTGACAGAGGAAGTTTAAACTGCTTAGGTCCTTCAGAGAGGGACATTATTAACTTAGTGCCCCCCCCCCCCCCCTCCCTTGAGGACAGGGACACTTAGTGTCCTCCAATTGCGTTGTAAGAAGCAGTTACTAAGTTCTAAATTGGTTAGGCGCTGGGCAGCCGTCGTGACCACCGTTTTTAGGGAGGGTCCTTCAGGCCCCAAGTTGCGCTCGGGACTACAGCCTGGGGCCTTCAGAACCTAAAACGGGAGTTCCCTGAACCCTCGATGTCATCTAACTATTGTGTAGAGGTCGGTGGGGAAATGGTCTGGCTACTCTGAAAATGCATATAGCTAGAAACATTAATTGTAATAGTTTGCTGTTGGTAAGTTGGTGATTATTGTTGGAGCAAGATTATGGCACGATGAAGGAACAAGCAAGGGACAAACAAAGGGCAGATGGCACCAACAGTAAACGATTAATTATTACTTCACACATGACGAAACATGAGGACAAACATGAATTTACACTTCATTCACCCATTATCTTCATGTGAACACCCCTAGACACCTACCCCCCTTAGACTCATCTGCTGGACTGACCCAGCTCAGTCCAGTTGTTTGTTGTTCAGTTGTTGTTTTTGTAGTCTCAGTTGTGGTTCAAGTCACTCAGCTATTCAGTTCTTCAACTCTTCTAACCGTTAGCCTGGAACTCTACTCCATTGCATCACATCTCCTCTTCATTGCATACTTTTCTTGAATACAATTCAACTTTCTATCCATTTACTCATCCTTGTATTATCATCCTCCTCCTATTCAATATATTTTTAAAATCTATCTACTCTGTCTGTGGCATTGTCTAACTTCACTCTAGGCTAACATACAGCCGATCATTTGCGCAGAAAGTGACGTTCCCAGTGCAGTATTCAGTTCATTCAAGGGCGATCGTGAGTTGTGTTGCTTACGCTGAGTAACCAGAGCCATCCCGCAGTTCTTATCAAAGAATTGTTCTGATTGGTCCCCTAGCCCTAGCCCTAGCCCTTGCGCGGCGCTATAATTGGTCACGCGCGGCGCTATAATTGGTCACATGATTTGATTAACCAATGAAATGAGTTTTTTGATAAGAACTGCGGGACTGTAGAGTAACCAGCCGCTAATTGCACACGAGATGATTCAATTAGCTATAATGAAAAAACAACAACAAAAGATAAAATTGTAGGTTTAGCCAATTGCTCTTTAATTCACTTAGCACAGCAAGAAGGAAATTAGAATAGCTAGATCTTAGCTAACAAAATGGTAGCGGTAAGATTACTCCACTGGTCAATCCACGCCGAAACGTATTTTAGGTATTCCAGGTCCTTCAGTCGGGTCCGGAATTTAGAAACAACCATTTTGTAGCGCACGTACGCAGCTTTTGTGTGAGTTTTTTAACACGCTACAATCCAGGAGCTATGCCGCCGGTAGCCTTTAAGGACGCGATCACCGTTACCCAGTCCGCCTTCGTTACCGAATCTGGAGTTTTCGTTGCAGGTTCATTGCTGGTCGTATTATTTGTTAGATTACTGTCCCCCACCGATCAGTTCGAGATTAAATAGTCGTTCAATAGACGTACAAGGTGCTGATAGCTGTTATCAAATAAATTCCGTACCGATTTAGCTACCGCTATAATATTATTTGGTTAGCGAATTTTAAGACGGGAAGATAAGTTAACACTAGTTTTTAAAGATTGTTAGGATGGCAGGAATCGGAGAAGAAACAAAAACTAAAGCATTAGATATTAGTGAGGCTGAAGGAGTAGAAGTGGCAACGACTGGTAACGTAAAGGACAAATTTGTTCACGAGAAAGTAGAAGAAACGGTTACTGAGTCTGATATTGAGGCCGTTAGTGAAACAGAAGTTCAAGAGGTAAGTGTAGCTGAAGACGTTGAGACTGATGAGGCTATGGACGTTAGCGATTTGACAATTGTCAAAGACGAGGAGGAACAGCTACAAGTTAGTGGAGTGAAAGTAAACTTGAAGGATTGTGAAGAGAAACAAATAGAAACAGAAGATTGCAGGAAAGAAATTGCAGTAGATAAAGAAGCTGAAGTTGTCTACAACAGCACCAAAGCTGAAGATGAGATTAGCACAGATAATGAGGCCAAGGTTATTGATTCGGACATCAAGATAAACGTGGACAGTGCTAAAGTTGCGGACATCAGCGAAGTTGTTATGGACATTAAGACACACAGCGAAGAACAAGCTGTAAATATATTCGAAACAAACATGGAGGAAGTTGAAAATAGTAGTGGAGGAGACAAATGGGACAGTAGGAAAGCAGAAAGTGGAAAAACTGAAGTTGAAAGTATTCAGGCAATTAGTGATTCAGAATGTTATATTGCAACAGAAAGTGCAGAATTAGATGAGGCAAAAGAGATGGAGAGTTTAGAAGAGAGAAATTATGATCTGGTTAATCAACGAGCAACAATAATTTCAAGCAATGAAACTGATGAAGAACAATCTGTAAGAGATCAACAATTGTGTTTTGAATTTTCATCTTCATTAGATGATAGCGATACTACTATTTCTGAGAACACACTTTATTTTAGGGCGGTTAGCGAGGATAACATATTAATCAAAAAGCTACCACAGATTCCACATTACATGCTATTCCCATCGCTGTCAGACCCTCAAAAACCTTCTCAAAGCGTCACTTTTCCACCTTTCCTCAAGATTCAATTGATATCTCCACGAGAAACTGTGTCTGATTTGAGCTCAACTAGTCTGGAACAGTCACCAGAAGAAACTGTGCAAAATGTCGATGCTGATATTTCCGGAAGTAGCAATAACAGTATCACCAATGTTAGGAGTGAACAATATGGGTGGAGCTACAGGGTAAGCCCCAACACAGCCAACCAATCCAATCAAGTATTAACTGAGGCACAACTGGGTGACGCTGAGTTTCAAAATGGAGACACAAATACTACTAGTAATTTAAGAGATAATGTTGTAGCTAAAATTTTGTGACTAATTTATGCAGAATGTCAAAGAAGGTTAGGAAAACATCATAAGTCAAAGTTGGACCAACAAGCAGAGACTACATCTAGCAGTGGAACTGACGAAGATTGCCCAGTTAGCGACCAATGGTTCAATATTGACTTTTCATCTTCATTTAGTGATTCTAGCAGTAGCATTGATTCCGAGAACACACTCCGTTTCAAGGCTGTTAGTGAGGATAATATGTTATCAAAAAAGTCACCCCAAATTTCCCACTATGTACTTTTTCCGTCACTATCAGACCCTTGCAAACCTTCTCGCACTGTGACCTTTTCACCTTACATCAAGATTAAATTGATTCCTCCACGAGATGCTGTACCAGATACAACCTCATTCAGTCTTGAATCATCATCAGATGAAATTGTGGCAACTACTGATTCTGATATTTCTGGAAGCAATGAAGATATTGTTACAAAAGTTGGTGGGGAAGGAGATGAGTGGAGATTTAAATTAGATGTCAACAAAGTTAATAAAGTGACAGGAGACACATCAGATGGAACACAAATACTAGATGCTGCTGGGCTACATATTGGAAATATTGATACTGTTCACAGTTCAGAAGAGGATTTTGCCACTGAAACCATCAAAATGGATAGTGCAGGAGGTTTGGAGAAGTTAGAAAGAATACATTGTAAGGAGGCATCAGATCAACAAGCGAATGATATATCTAGTGGTGAAATTAATGACAATCAGTCAGACAATGTTCAACCATTACATTACGACATTTCGTCACCATATGGAAATGCTGATGAAACTGGTTCTGGAGAAACTGTGGAAAGTACTGATACCGATGTTTTAAAATGTAGTGATGTTGACATTGATGAATGCGATGATGACAGTGTCACGAAAACTAATGACAAGAGAGAAGTCAATGTAATTACAATAAATCAAGCATCAGATAAAAGGTCACCTGAGACACAATTATTGGATGCTGCCAATCTTGAAATAATAGACTTACATGGCTTTGATGCTATTAATAGTTCAGAAAATAATTTCAAAACATCAATTATTGAAAAGGTAGATGTAGAAGGCTTGGAAGAAACAGAGGAAATGACGGAAGAAGGAACAGATGCAGAAAGTGAGAAAAATGGGACAAACATAAAGACAAATGAAGAACGGAAGAAAGTACATCTGATGTATTCATGTGAAAACATGAATTTGTCAAGTGTAGGTAGAGAAAATAATCCAGGAATTTCTGAGATACGTGAAGAAGTATGTGAGGATGTTAATGTTGTGAACTTCAGTGAAGAAGAAGTTGTCAGTAACAGAGAAAGATGAAGTCGGCGAGAAAGTTGTAAAAGTTGGCAAGGTAAGGGATGATAAAAAAATTGTATACAATTAGCTATCACTATTCTGGAGTTGTATAGGAATGTGAAGAGGCTGAAGAAGTTTGAATAGTAAAAGGGTAACTAATTCTGAGGAAAATAATAGATTGCTAGTAGATAAATGGATACTGAGATGCATAGTGTAGAAAGTTCAACGTAAATGCAGCCTCTACTAGCCACTTGCATTATAACTAATTTATCATTCATAATTCCATACGCAAATACGATTCTTCTTTTTTTATGTGGGGAAATATAAAAATTTGATAGATGTTGCAGTTTCTATACTCCCATAATATGCATTATTAGTATAATTATATTAAGCAAATGTGACTGATACAAGTGAACCTTACATGTACATTTTTTGTTTATTTTTTGTTTTTGTTTTTCAGAATAAAAGGTGGTCAAAAATTCAATCTAAACTGAAGAAATGGAAGAGCAAAGTCAAGAAGAGTGTAACTAAATTGACTAAATCACTTTGTTGTGTATGTATTGATTAAAGTTTACTATGTTTTCACATTTCAGAAACTGTTTACTATTGAGGTGATTTTGAATGAGCTACAATTTGCTTCCTTACTGGGAATTAATAAAATCTGGTGAAATGATTAAATTGAGTGCAAGTTTAGCTAACATGCCAAATAAAAAAATGCAAAACACTCGAGACCCTTTCACATCATTAAACATAGGAATGGTAATTGTGTGATATTCGCTACTAGTCATACAATTGCTAATAAATTAGAATAAAGTAACTGTTTGCAGGCTTTAATATTAAGAATACAGCAGGCTATATAACAGTTGCATGGAGTAATCACACGAAAGCTTCGCTAACTTTGATTGAATGTCCTAAGTTGCAAGAATTTAAAAAAAAAATGAGTCAGAGGGTTGGTAAACGTTATATCGAACTTCCGGTGCACACTACGGATGCTACCTTGCAGGTAGTTGCTGGTAGCCAATGAATGTCCTTCGCTAAGTTAGCGAAGATATTATGGACATTAAAGACATGTTACAAAGAAGCTGTAAGAAACAAACGTAAATGAAACATGATGAAATAGAGATTTTTTTTTAAACTGAACAATGAAACAAATGAAGGGTTTGTATAGTAATAGTTGAATAGTAAAACATATTGATAGCTCAGAAGTGAGGCATAAATGATGGAGACCAACGACAAAAGAAAATAAATCAGATACCGTATCTGGTGGAGGTATCTACTGGATCTTGACATATAGTGAAAGGGTTGACTCTGGGGGAAGGTTATGATTGTCTGTCAGTGACAGAAATAACACATGATGTGGAAGTTGGGGTTGCTATTTCACTAATGTATTGTCCTCCCTTACAGCCTTTATGGACATTAAAGACATGTATTGAAGAAGAAAATGAATTGAGACCAATGACAGGAAATATGTTGAGGTAAAGGGTTGTTTGTGAAATAGAGGCAATACAAATCAATGATTTAAAGATGGAAGTAATAGTGAAGAGGATATACAGGATAGTAGGAAAGGAGAAGGGAAAAGTACTGTAATAAGTATAAAGTCCTGTGTGACTAGGTATTGACATACTTATACATACAATTATAGTATTTTCACTAGTCCATGCTATTGTCATTTTTTGTACTATCATAATAGCACTGATGATGGGTCACTGAAGAGTGACTGAAACGTTCGCTAAATTAAAACTTAACATGGGCTAGTGAAAATACTATATAATTGTATCTATAAGTACTGTAATAAGTGTCAATAAAGGTAACATAGTAGAGGATATCCTGCGACTCAAGTATTGGATACATCTTGAGGCAATCAGTGATTAGCTTTATTGCAATCAAAAGTGCAATGTTAGATGAGGCAAAAGAAATGGAGTGTTTAGCTAGATGAAAAAAATTACAAGTCGGATTTGCTGAAATCAACAAGCAACAGTTTTTTCTTGCAGCGAAGTTAATAAAGAGCAATATAGTAATGTATTTTCACTGATCCTGAATACTTACAACGATGTTTCAATTTCAAGGCTGCTAGGGAGGACGGTATATTAGTGAGATAGCATCCACAAATTCCACATCATATGCTGTTTCCAAAGTAGCTAGCTATGATGTTGATAGCTATTTCTGTAAGTGGCTAAGTGATACTCTATGGCTACTACAAGTTGTAGTTTCAGAACATCAAGAGCTAAAAATCAGGTAGCTAGCTACCATATTTCGCGCGGGAATCAACTGAATCTTGATGTTGGTGAACTGTGACCTTACCAGTTGGCCTTAAAGAATAATGATAGTGATGAGTACAGTTGTCATGTCAAAATCTGTGCTAGCTAGCTATCACTGATATTTTTGAGAATATGAAAAGCAAATAATGTCCAAAACTGATTGATCTTCATCAGTTCATCACTTAGTGTCACTTTCAATTGCAGATCAGCAAGTATCTGCTTAAATATCCATTTCTACTTCCTCCAAATATCCTGCGTCTTAATTGATGCTGCTCGATTTAATAGATGGCATTTACCTCTCTCTCTTATTATAAGGCACTATCATCATACTTTCATCAATGTGATATTGATATTTCAAAAAATATCAAGATTTCAGAGATATGTGAAGTGAGGATGATACAAGTGTCGTGGATTTTAGTTCTTTTTTCACCAATGTCAACCTTTATCTCTATTTGTCTATAGCATCCTCACCTGGCTACCACAGTTCCACTCACATCTCCTCTTCTCTTAACTTTATGAACTCTATAACTGCAAACAAGTATCAAGGCACCAACTTGAATTGATCACTTTGTCATGATGTTGCAATTATTATGTCACACAGAGATGGGATTTAATTTGTGAACTATACAAGTGTATATTTATTTACTTTAGCTATCTGCAATTAGCTAATATATAATATAGTCATAGTGTTGTTTTGGTTTAGAGATTCCAGACTTAGCTACTTATAGTTATTCATACTAAACAAATATTGAATGCTTAGTTTGTTTTTTCCCAAATTCTCCCTGAAGAATTAGTTGGTTTTTAGTTATTCTTCAATATCATGTAGAAGATTTAGTTAGTTATTACTATCAACTGACTTAGTTTTAGTTAATTTATGTTGTCACTCAAATTCTTGAACAATGAGGGTCCAAGAAAGTAGTACAGATAGTTTTCCCAAATAACTTCAATAGAGCATATTTCTATGAAATCTTAGATATTATAAATAAAGTATGATATTTTTTAAATAGTTAGAATATTTACTCAAGGTGAATTGTTTACAACAAAAAAATTGCTTAGTTTATGTCATCCACTCTACTGGTAGTTTTAGTTATCATTGAATTCACAGTCTTCTAAAATATTTAGTTTCACGTGTTTTTTTTTCATGTTCTCTACCTCTTAGCTTTAGTTATTCTTACCAAAAGTAAAATACCCCAAAACTAAGGGGTTTTGGTTTTAGTTTTAGTTAACTAAAACAACACTATAGCCTATTCATTATTGGTGTCTATTGCAATAGCTAGCTACTGTACTTCAAGCAGCTACACTCCATAGCCTCAATAGACTACTCAAGATCTCATTAACAATTTTAAATGAGCAATTATATAGCTAAGTAACTTTAAAACAATAGTCCTTTTTATAACAAGAAAACTTGGGTGTGGTTTGAGCATCATCTCATCCTGGAAATTGTTCGAGCATCTCATTTAGTTCAATTTTTTTGCTCAATTTTCACAGTTAAAATATAATAATAATAATAATAATAATTATTATTATTATTATTATTATTATTATAATAATAATAATGACAAAAACAACAGCAACATTTGAGTTTTAAAAGCTAGAACATTGGTTGCAATACTCATCTACTTCATTGCTTCTAACTACTACATACAGCAATACTTCTGTAGGAACCACTGGTACAGGACCAAAACCATATATTTGTGAAGACTCTAGTTGGACAGTAACTAAAAAAAAAGCTCTTGATACTAATTACCTGCTAGTAAACTATTCATTGCCTACAGAGAGAAAAAATATTGCATGCTTGGCTCTAAAAATAGTTAAACTAAATGGAAAGGGATTGGAAAACTGATATAAAACTATATAACCAGCCTAGCATGCTAGAGTCGCAGTTATGGAAGTGCCAGGGATTGGGGAAGAGAGTTATGAAGATTTCTTTGAATCTCGGCGATATTTGAGACTGAAGACATCAATGTAGAATGAGGCACCGTTGTATGCTGCAGACGTCATGGCAACTGTTACTGCAAAGATGTTGAAGTATTGACTGCAATTAACACAAAGTAACATGGTAAATGACAGCAAAAGATATGGTAAATAATTTTTTTAATGTAAGGTTATTACACCAATAATAGTAATCAAGTTCTGATTATACTTAAATATTGCTGATGTAGTTTTGTAAAAAGACAGAGAGACTCTAAATCCTTCAGAGAGAGGCACTATTAACTTGCTGTATACGCCTAGAGGGCAGGGATATTTAGTGTCCCTCCAATTGGGTTGTTAGGAATAGTTAGTTATGTATAAAACTTGTGAGGCAATGGACTTCACCATCGATTGTATTGTTGGGAGAAGTAGCTATGTTCTAAATTAGTTAAGTGGTATTGCAAATTGTTACAATACCGTAGATACGGGTCGTTAAGTACCCTCGCTTACAACTCTAAACAGTAAGGAAATGGACGCTTAATAAGTGCTTAACAGCGAGTGGTATCCTAAAAACTGGGGCTGAGTCCAATTAGCAGTAGATAGAACAAGTGGAGCGCTTAATAAAAAGTGTTAAAAACCCGGGGGGAAAAAACAGCACACAGAAATACACTTAACAACCCAAATCTAAGATATTTGGTATCTCTCAGGTCCTAAGTAGCAAGCACCCTTGCTTCACCCAGGACACTACAGCTTAAGGGTGCTCGCACATAGCAACGCGCGTGCACTTTTTTCCGTGAATTTAACCACAGAAATGTGGCATACTGTTTCGTGGAATAGTACCTCGCGAATTGATAACGCGTTGTGGGGAGAGTTCCCGCGATCAGGATATTCTCTAACTATTCCCACGGCTTGGAAACCACGCGTGGTTTGCTGTAATAATTCTGCTGGTTTACTGTTACTCACTGTGTGGTTGCTGTCTCTGGAGACTGTGTGTGGTTGCTGTTGCTCAACCATGCCCAAGAGAATATCTGCCAAAAAGAAGCTGCAACTGGCTGAAGCCACCAAAAGGAGGAAACTGCTTTACACTTCAAGCACACAACTGTTGTTACGTTTTATCTCAACAAAACATATAACAAAAATATAGGGAAACAATTATTTTATGCTTGCACAACAAAATATACTTTGTTATAATACACCAAATAATAAAATTGCAGTAGTGGAGTTTCCTGAGCTTGATCTTGTAGCACCAAGGGCGATCGCTGAAGATGATGCTATGAACACCACCATGTCAGTGAGCACACTCACAGCTACAGAGTTACCCCAGCTTGCTGGAAGTGATGGTGGAAGTGTTACCTCTGTAGTTGAGGAGTCCAGCTTGGTGTCAACTTCAGCAATCCCTGCAATTGAGGACCTGAGCAGTTCAATATGTAAGTCATATGATTAAATGATAAAAAGGTGTAATGCTATTCTAGCCATAACTACCAATTAAAAAAATAATTTATTGACACACAAAATAAGCAAATAAATAAATAAATAACTATTTGATATAACACCATTGTGAGAAATGACAGGGAAAGTACGTGGGAGAATACATCGGAGAGGGCAGGGGTGATATCAAGGAAAATGACAAGGACATATATGCTGACCTAGAAGATGAGCATCAGCAGAATTTAGGAGGGGGCAGTGATGAAGCTGGTGATTCACCTGTAAATTGGTGATTCTCGTCCCCCCCCCTGGTTCTGTTTGATTGCGAGACAACTAGGTTGTGCATCTATGTTGATCACATCACGGACATCGCTGCCACAAAGTGATGAATCCTCCTATCACCCTCAATGATCCTACGTTCTAAGCCTTGTGAGAACTGGCCGAAATATTTCATCTGCTGGTAATAATGTACAGATATTTAACTAGTAAATTACAACTACATTTACAATGATTATTTGAAATCAATTCTATAATTATTAATTAAGATAATACTATCGATAAATTTATAATTAATATAGTTATCAAGGTTACTGGCATAACAAATAACATGCCAAGGCGTGAGAATCCTCTCTCAGTGGTGCTACCGCTATTCTTAGAGACCTCATCATCCTGGTAAAAATAATTGTATAAATTTTTTTTAAATGGAAAAAAATATTTCTGTCTCTGTCTATTAGTGCTAGTAGCTCACAATGGGTTTGCATTTGACTTCCCTATCCTTCTGGCTGAGGTGGAACAGAAAGCAGAACTGCAGCTGACCCTCTTTCATCAGCCAATATGCATTTCAGTGATACCCTTCCTTTGCTGAGGAAGTTACTTTACTACTACTGTAGCTAAAATTAGATAGTTACGTACATGCACTTATATATTAATTTGCTTTATAGCAGGATGGGGAAGTCATTTTACAAGGCTCACCTATAGGTTTGGAGAAACTCCACAAAAAAGTCACAGGAGATGAAGTTGCAGGCAAGGCACCTCTAAAATTAAATATAAAGCCTAATAATTATAGTTATTTGTATAAATTGTAGGAGCACACAGGGCCCTACCTGATGTATTGGCTATAGAGAGAGTCTTCAAGCACCAAGACATCAGACCACATTTGGCAGCTCTCTCCATTAGGTTCCATGAGCAGACTACGCTGTGGATACAGCAGAAGAGGATTTTCATGAGAGCAGCATCTCTGATCAAAGCCATTGGAAAGCCTACACTTACCTCTACACAGGCTAAGAAGCTAGACTCTCTGGGCTTCACATTCGACTCTCTGTCATTCCTTCGCCAGGAGTGAGGAGCAAGCCGCTTAGAGAGAAGCTGGCAAAGGCCATTCACAAGTCCCGCTAAAGTAGCCTCCCCTGCTGCTCCGCTGAGTCCGGGCTGGCTCCAGCAGTGCCGATTATCTGCTTCAGCTTTTTTTTTTCACGCCCGGTTCTTCTCAGAGGAGAATAAACAAAAGATTTCACCTCCTCCGTATACTAGGGCGGGGCTAAAATTGGGGCGGGGTGCATGGAATTAATGTTAGCGTAGTTTTAATTTCTGTTCTGTAAACTACTTTGGACTTTATCTTAGGAATGGGGAATGGAAATGACTTCAAATTTGGAACAGAGCTCAACCAGAGTCTAGTCAGCAAAATGTTCGATACAATTTCCAAAAAAAAATTTTTTTTCACAAAAAAAAAGATCTAATAGAGCGTGCAAAAGTCAATAAGTTAAAAGCAATATTGAATAAAGAAAAAATGGATCGAAGCTATTGTAGGCATCGGGTCGGAGAAGTAGTAGGCGAAGTATGGACGCTCTAGGTGCAGTACTGGCGAAGGAGTTTTAGCTTTTGTATGAGAAGGTAGAAGGGTCATATCTCTTGAAGCGGCCACTTGTTACTTCTGAATTCAGGTATGTAGACTTCTACGGTAGTAGTAAATAAGGTCCATCTGCAGAAAACGGTCTAAATACAACAGAAAAATAAGAATTCTTCCCTAGCAACCAGACTCAATTAACCGCGTGGGAGTTGCGTGGGAAGTGTGCGAGCACCCTTAAAGCCTTCAGGACCATAAAATGGGTACTTCTCTCTGAGGCTGCAACTAGCTGTCATATGTGACCGGCTATGAGAAAACCAACCGTTGTGACAAAATTAAAAAAAATTGATTTTATTCAGTAATCCTGTAGTTTTAACAGGTCAAAGGCGCTTAACGTTCGTTCTTTAGCTTGGAGCGTTTTAATGGGCTGTATAAACACACAGAAAGCCACACGATTAGCTCCGTCACAAAAATTAAACTCAAGAGAAAATTACGAGTGATTTCCATGCACGGACCGTTATACTATTACGAAAAATTACCTAATGTTAATAAGATTTTCCCGGGAAAGGTCGACCTCACGGCCCGAGTTATTGTGCGGAGTTATGGCTTACTGCTCGTCCAAAACTTCGTGAAAAAATGGGTGTGAACTTATAGAATAAACTTGCATTATGATATATTCTGTTAAATTGTTGTTAAATGAAGAGATTACTGCTGTAAATAATTTTGCAGGTACTTCTCCAAATAGATATATTTGTTCCGGCTTAGGTGGCCCTCGGATACTCTAATTTAACACTTTGTTCTTTGTTATATTCATGACAACCAGTTGGGTAACATAAAAAATGAATATTTTCATTTTTTATTCCTTTTCTGTAGAGACATTCCAGCAAGAATTGAATTTCTAAAGCACGTTAGACCAAAATATTCACTATTATGCCAGTATTAGTCTGCAAAGAGAAGAGCTAAAATTTAGGACTTTTCATATCTAACTATACTAGCCAGGGTTTCATTTAGGGGGGGGCGAAAGGGGGCATTTGCCCCCCCTTGGGTTCTAAATGCCCCCCCTTGGATTCTAAGTGCCCCCCACCCTTTTGAAAGAACCGATATTTATTAAGAGAAAAATGTAAACCAAATTAATAATAAACAATATTCACACAGCAATTCGTCTAGGTTTTTTGTTCCATACTGTAATAATGTCATTTAATTGTGTAGATGAGAGCGTCTCGGGTGTCTCCATGGCTATTTTCATCAAATAGGATAATTGTGATTGCCCAATTCGATTTCGAATTCGTGTTTTAATTAGTTTCATTTTGGAGAAGCTCCTTTCCACTGAAGCAGTGCTGACAGGGATAGATAGACATATGTTTGCCAGGGTGCTAATGTTTGGAAAAATTTCACTAAGCATATCACTTGTGGTGAGCTCTTTCAACTGCAAGTGCAGGTTACCTTTCGGCTTCTTCGATAAGTAGCTTCGAAATGTTTTCCACTCCTCTCGGGTTTCGCGGGAAATAAGAGCTTCTTTGGTGTATTCATCTCCACCAGCAGTCTTAGCAGGCAGCTCTGCACCATAGTGAGCTAATAGTACATCTATTAAGTCCTCACCATATGTATGGAAGTCAGAAGAGTCAGCAGCTGGCACTTTCTTCGGATCAAAGATGCCAAATGAGGAGACAATATCTTGTGAAATAAATCTGCTGGATATGTTTGCCTTCAGCATCCTGATAAACGGTTCAGCCACTTGTCCTTGGAATGTAGCAATGCTTTCCGTGGTTAACGTGATGTCAGTGACTTCTTCGATCTCATTCTTTGCATCCATCAGTTCTAATACCCAGTTAGCAGCAGGTAACATGGCATCATCAAGTGTATTGAGAGTGGCATCAACAAGAGGGGTGATAGCTGTCAAGTCTATTCTCTCAGTCTGGAGAGCTCTGCTCAACTTCGCCACTTGTGGCAGAACATAATCAAGGAGGTATATGGCCACTAAAGTTGAGGGCCTACATAAGGCTTTACTGATACCTAGAGCTTCAGGTGCATGTGTCTGCTCATAGATATTGTTTAGAGCAGTCACAATTGCACTGTAGCTAGCTTTGACTGCCTTCACACAGCGTTCATGGGACAGCCAGCGAGTATCTGATGGTTTCACAACTTTCAGCTCAGGTAAGTCAAGCACCTGCTGTACTGCTTTGAGACTCTCAGCTCGCTTAGGAGAATAGTGGAAAAATTTCCAGAGGGTGGTGAGTGTGATGTACACATGTTTTATCCCACTGGTAGCATTAGCTGCTTGAACGCATGCTAGCTGTAGCAAATGGCAATGGCAGTGTACGAAAAGTGCATGAGGTGAAATTTTCTTCAGGAGACTCTGCACACCATTGTGTTTCCCAGAGAAAGTAGCTGCTCCATCGAATCCCATACCCACCAGCTTGCTAATCTGTATGTTTTTATCTTTCATGAATTCAACAAGGGCAGAATAAATAGTCTTTGCATCAGTAGCTTTCAATGGAACTATATCCAAGAAGTGCTCAACAGGTTGACCGTCCATGTTCACCCAGCGGAAGAAAATTGAAAGCTCTTCTGTGGTCGTCACATCAGTGCACTCATCTGCCATTATGCTGAAATGGGAAGCTTGGCGAAGCCGTTTCAGTAAACATTCTTCAGCCCATAAGCCAACTGCCTCAACAAATTCAACAACAGCAACTTTAGATGTGTAGGTTGCATTTAATCTAGCTCTTTCAAGGAACCCCTTTAAATCTTCTGCACCACAACTTACGATTAGATCAATAAGTTCATCAAAATTTGTTGTGTGGGGAATGTGGCGACGAGCTAGAAAATGGGTGCAACGAATTAGAGCTTTAATGGCCATTCTGTTCTTCAACTTTTCCTCATCATTAATTTGTTGGAGTTGCTGAATGACTGACCCTTCTTGTAGTGCTGTAGCTGCAGCCATCTCTGCTTCACATGATAGGAGGTGAATATCACTCTTTGCATGAATTTTCATCTTCTCTATTGCCTTCTTCCAGTTCGTGAAAGGTTTTGAGATCCATGTTCCTCCTGTTCTTTGAAGAGAAATTCCTCTCTTCCTGCAAACCTTACAAAAAGCTCCTTGGAAATTTTTATCAAACATCAGCCAATTGAAGCTCTCTTCCCATTTTTTGTTGTATTTTCGACTGCTTGCAGTGATTTTCTTGCTTTTCTCATGTGTAGTTAATCTTTCCTTTGCATGCTTCTCATGGACAATTAATCTTTTCTTGGCAGGACTTGGCTCCAAAAACTCAGTATCAGATTGATTGCTGTCAATTTTATCTTCTGTGTCACTGCTACTTGAGTGGCCAGGTGACTTTGAAGAGCTTGCACCACAGAAGAAAGAGCGAATATCCATTTGAGACTATCTTAAGCTGTCAGGGACTACGAGTGCTTAGAGTTCTGGTTCTGGAAGTTGTAGAATCTGTATAGATCAAAACTCAACAACTGCTACGGTGAGCTGAGGGCTGGCCTTTTTATAGCCAGCCAGCAACCGTAAGTGTGAATCAACGTGTGATAAACCTAAGGGGAGGTGAGAGTCAGAGTTGAATAGTGTGTGAAAAGCATCTAAATAGTGAATGTCACAGTTGACTGAAAATTGCTAGACGGTGGAGGTGAAAATGAGTAGCTGAATTAACTTGTCAGGATCTGACATATGCAGACCTCATTAGATAAGATTATGTTTTTTTAATGTAGGACATAGGCCTTCCAATAATTCTATTTCACTCCCATGGTGACCAGTGCCGCCCGCCCCCCCTTACATTTTCAAAACTCTATTTTGCCCCCCCTTGCAAGAATGTCTGGATGAAACACTGCTAGCTAAAGCTAAATTTTGGACTCTCTCAGAATAACTACAGGGTTCAGTCCAAGTACACGGCTTAGTCACCTTCTAGTGACCGAATTCAGATCTTCAAACCCTGTACTATAAAATTATATTTCTGGGGGCAGATGCACAACAGTAAGCGTTCCAGCAAAATATCACTGCACTGGTTTCTTTTTTTCTTTTTTATTACAAGAGCCACAGCAACGTATGAACAAATAGGAACAATACATTAAATAATCAAGTTTAATTAAATGGAGAATTGAGAGCAGTTCAATGCCGAAATTCTTGGCTCTGACAGTCAAAGGATAAACTATTCATATGAAATCGTCATTTCTCATGTTACACATGCTTCAATGATTATCAATGCCATATCATCGATACTGTCAGTATTTATATCTTACGATTTCACCCTAATTACATTAAAACATATACAAAGTCTATAAGGTATTCTTAGTAGTTCCTAGATAGCCCATCATTCTGCCAGTGTGCTCAGCTAGCTTATAGAACATGAGTTATAGTAGAAATCAGATTCATAAACTGATTGCCGTGATCAAAAGAGGCTACACCTACACTCACTCTGTATATGTGACCGTCTACAGGAAAATCGGGCACAACGCGGCCCCGACGAAAAAAATTTTTTTTTGCACTTACACACTCCTCGGCAAGCAGATATTAAGCTCTCCAAGTTTTATCGCCGTAGCTTTAACCATTCCCGCTATATATCACCTAATCGTTCCCTTCGTTAGGCTTATTTAATACAATTTTAAGAACTAAATCGATCTTTTTGCGACGTCTACGCGTGCCGCGTTATGCCCGATTTTCCCATAGACGGTCACATATGAAGGAACAAGTAATCTAGCTTTCATTAACACATTGTTAAACTCTAGTACGGTTTACTTGCCTCTCAGAAAAATAGTCAAAGTTCACACACTTACTGGAAATAGCAGAAGTAGGCGAGGATTAAGAAGCCGAAGGTGTATATAAACTGCCACATTATAAACATCGGCTTAGCAAAGGTTGGACCAAACATGTAGAATATCTTGACCAGGAAACCTTTCTTTTTACTCAAGAATGTGAAGCTTGTGGCATACTTTTCTTCATTTACCTTCTTATAGCCTACTATATCAACCTAATGAACAGACAGCAAGAATGGACAAGATTTAATATTTTAGAGTAGTCACAAGGGGAGAGTAGTAAACAACAACAACAACAAAAATACAAATAAAAACACTAGTTCTACATACTTTATTTTACTAAATCACAACACAATATATTGGTTATATAACAAACAAGAATTTTTTCTCTACTGTTGCTATTCATTTAAATACTGTAGAACAATTTTAATACTATCAGCTAAATAGGGATGAACAAACATAGCAATACAGTAGTTCCCCTCTTGAGAGACCACCCTGTGGTTCCAGCAATAGCGGTCTTTCAAAAGGGGTGGTCTTTCACCAGGGGGAGGCAGAGTTTAAAAAAATATGCAATTTAACGTTCGACTGAATCTACCGTAAGGTGCACTTAAAATTACGAATTTTACTTCTATGTTAAATTCAATTCAATTAAAATTGTTTAATGAGTGTTGGGTACATAAATATAATTTGATTTCATTGTGGTTAGCTACTGTTTTACAAAAAAAATTAAATAATTTAGTCTGTTTCATACTTTGTGTTGATGTTTTTTCTACAGCCAATGCACTCTGACCAATGGAACTTAGTAGTTCTGAATTTTGGTGATGAAGGGAACAATCTCTTAATTCATTCAGGTAATGCATAGCAACTCCGGGAGTAATTACAGATGTTGACCTAGAACTGTCTTCATCTTCATCTGTGGACTCTAACACCTCTTCACTGGAACACAATGAAGAAACCAGATTGTCCTCCCAATTTTGTTCAATAGTCATATTTGTTGCTATAGTATCATCCATAGCACAATATTCTTCCTTGGTCATTCCATATTTCGCAATAAATTCATCAAAATCATGTTCTTCATTCTCGTCATCTTCAACTGGTACATGTACTGGTTGATCAGGAAACCCACTATTTATGAAGCACTTTTGAATGGAAATTTGTTTCACATTATCCCATGAATCCTAACCACATTATGGCATCAAGAACATTCACTTTTTTTGCAACTTGTGAGGCAGACGTAGCCTCATCCATGTGAAACAAAACATGGCGAACCAACGATTTTCTAAACAAAAGCTGTACATTCTGAATAATTCCAGCATCACAGGGCTGTAGCTTTGAGGTCGTGTTAGGTGGCAAAAACACTAATTTAATGTTGCTTAGAGTAACATCAGGATGAGCACTACAGTTATCAATAAAAAGTAAGATTGATCTATTCTCTGTCTTCATTTTACCATTCAGCTTATCTAACCATTGCTGGAATAAATCACTTGTCATCCATGCTTTTTTGTTTGAGGAATAAGTGACAGGAAGGCAAAGTGTGCTAGCCAATCCCTTGAAACACTGTGGCTTAGCACTGTGACCTATTACTAAGGGTGTCAACTTCTCGCCTACTGCTGAGCAGGCCAACAGCACAGTCATTCTCTCCTTTGACTTCTTACCACCTTTGCAATCATCACCTTTTGAGACTAGAGATCTTGAAGGTAGAGATCTATAAAAAAGGCCAGTTTCATCAGCATTAAAAATATCCTGTAGCTTATAACCAGCACACACTGAATCCAGCCGCTTGCTCCAGTCCTCCACTACAGACTTATCCACATCACCAGATTCACCTGACAAAATTGACATTCTTACATTATGCCTTGCCTGCCACCTAGCCAGCCACCCATTAGAATCTGTGAACTCTGAGTGACCAAGCTCTGCAGCATACATTAAAGCTTTCTCTTGGATCGTTTTACCGCTCACTGGTATATTCTTCGATCTAGCCCTAGTAAACCACTCCCACATAATCTTGTCCAGATCACAATAACCAGCAGTTCTGGGCTTGCAATATTTAACATTAGATCTCTCACCTTCTTCCCACCTCTTCATAATGTCTTCTTTCTCTTTTACTATTGTTTGTACTTGTGTTTTACCTACTCCAAATTCTGATGCAATAGCTCTGCAAGAAGTTCCACTGTCTACTTTCTTAATAACTGACACCCTCTCCTCCAAAGTAAGGACTTTCCTTTTTCTGCTCATCCTTAATAAAAAAGCAATCAAGAGAACCAAAAATAGCAGCTGCAACTAAACTAGTGCGCATGCGCATACATACTTCCCGCTAAAAGTGGTCGTTAACAGCTCTACTTAGCTGATCGCTGGTCGTGTTCGCGGGGTGGTCGTTTACCAGAGGTGATAAATACTGTAGTATGCTCTGTTCCCACAAATGACGGTCGCATAAAAGGGGTGGTCGCTTACCAGGGTGGTCTTTGAAGAGGGGGACTGCTGTACTAAATTTCAAAAATGGCACAGAACAGATAATACAGTAAAAAAAACCCTCCCATTTACAGCTGTATTACTGCATGAAATCTGACACTTTTTTGGCACCTTCTGTATGTGTGCGTGGTATTCACGTGTGGTGTGGTGCAAGTTTGTGTGGCATGTACACTTGTATATGTGCATGCTGTGTGTATGTGGTGTGCACACATGTATGTGAGTGTGACGTGTGTATGTATGGTGTATATGTGTGTGAATTTACTTCCCACTAAACCAGAAAATAGTACTTTACTTTATAAAAACTCAAATAAAATTGAATGTATTTATTGGCGAGCGAGCGTAGCGAGCGAGACACTCACAGGGGTAACACAATTGAAAATCGGGTGTTTGTTTATTTATATATATGGACGTATGTATGTCATTTTGTACTTTGACCCTCACGTTTTTGTGTTAGTTATGTGGTCGACCCCGTCCCAAATTGCACTAAACAGAATCCTCTGGTTTATCGATCAGTACCCGTATCACCCTAGAAATTGAATTGTTTACCGTTTTGAATTCTTTTCCGGGTGCAGTTAAAACTTGAAAACTTAAGGGACTTCAATTTTTATTCGAGTTAGTGGCGGTGGTAAGTCAATGCGCTCTATGTCATGGTTATAAGCCGTGCACAACAGTATTTACTTGAAAATACATTGTCCACTAGACTACCACGAAGGTAAGTCTGTGTAGGTGCATGTCCAGTTGTGTCAAAGCATTGTGTGTTACAACCACTACTTAGCTAAAGAATATCACAAAGAAAACTTTTAAATAACGTGTATTGTTTTGTTGTTGTTGTTTTTCCTTCAATTCAAGCAGTTGCAGAGAGTTGTTACTATGGTACTGAAATCCCTTTACCGTGTATGCGAAATAAAAAACTGGACCTTATTTTCAGTAGCTTCAGTGTTAGAAGTCAAAATCATTCATATAAAAATAGTATAGTCTTTAAGCTCGCTCGCCATTATATCATTTACATTCACAAATAAATTCAAAATGTTTATCCTCACATGAGTATTGAGAGAGAGAGAAAGGAGAGCTGAACACTAGATACTGCCCTTCATTAGCATACATTACTTATAGCACTTTCTTGCAAGTTGAAGTATATTTAGCCTCTTACAGTTTCTTGTAGCACATGTGTTACATTCAGCTGCACACTGGAATCTAAGGCACTAAGATAGAATTGCACTAGCTTAGGAATAGTGATGTTCTTTTAGTGGCTCTCTAAAAACGTTCTCTATGCATTGCTATGTGGTTAACTAAGTAACTCAATTTCAAGCATACAATGCTAGTTATTTTGCAAGGCCCAGAATATTGTCAATTTCATGTCGCCGCTCTTCAACTGCACCGGTAATACACAAAAATCATTCCGCAGACTTGAACGTACACAGTCTGGCTATTTTGCAATTCATCTCCATTCACTAGCTTTTTCTCCCTGTATATACAGTATGAACTATTCATGCTATTTGTCAAGCCCCAATGAACTTATTTCACATTACTTGATGGAGTCACCTTGACTGTTGCATGTTTTGTGATGTGTGCTCTTAGCAACATGTAAGTGTCTGTTGTGTGTTCAGTCATGTTGTGTATTAGTTACGTGTCTCTGTTATTTTTATGTACCTGAGAAGCAGAGGAAACCCACACTATTGATAAATCATTTTTAAATGACTTTGCTATTAATGAAAAAGCCATACAAGAGCCAGTGTGGGAGTCTGATCAAACCTTATGATAACAACATAGACGACGCAACCAAAGAGGAAACACACACACACACACACACACACACACACACACACACACACACACACAGACTTGGCTTGACAAATGGTGTGCATATACTAGTGGTGTGCTTGAGCACAAATGGCGAGCGAGCCTAAAACTACACAATTGTTATATGATTGATTTTAACTTCTAACACTCAAAGCTAACTAAAAATATGGTCGAGTTTTTAAATTACGTTTATACATAAAGGCATTTCAATGCCATAGTAACCCCTCCCCGCAACTGTTTGAATTGAAAAAATATATATAATAATACACATTATTTAAACGTTATCTTTGTGATATGCTTGAGCTAAGTAGTAGCTAAAACGCACAATACTTGCACACAACTGGACATACCTACACAAGATTTACCTTCGTGGGTTCTAGTGGACAATGAGTTCTCAAGTAAATACTGTTGCATGCAGCTATAATTATGACAAAGAGCGCATTGACTCATTGCCGCCACAAACTCAAATAGAAATAGAATTCCGGTATGTTTTCAAGTTTTAACAGCACCCGCAAAAGAATTCAAAACGATAAACAATTCAATTTCTAGGGTGATACGGGTAATGATTGCTAAACCTGAGGATTCTGTTTAGTGAAGTTTGGGATGGGGTCGACCACCGAACTAACACAAAAATATGTGAAGGTCAAAGTACAAATGACATACTTATGTCCCCCACATATATATAAACAAATATCCCTGATTTTCAATTGAGTTACCCCTGATAGTGTCTCGCTCGCTTCGCTCGCTAATAATTTAATAATCAACATACACACAAGTGTGAATTGAGTTGATCTACCATAAAAGTGATATAATTCCTACCTACACTCCAATGCTTATAATAATGTAAAGTAAAATATGTATTTTAAGAAGTTTCTGTAGACTTTCTCACCATAATAATATAGAAAAGTTGCCAGGCTACATAAGCAACTATTGGATAGCAGAAGATTTGCATGAAATCCACAGAAGTGTCACAAATAGATGGGTTATCCCGGTCATGATGATAGCACAGAGGAAACCCCTGGTCTAGGTCTCTAAACCTACAACAACAAGTATTACACTTAAAAACCTTATCCACAAACATACATTCTGACCTCTCTTTCTCTATACACACACACACACACACATATAGATACATAACACGCATGCATATGTAACCTGTAACCTTGACAGGCACCATAGAATCAATTCTGCTACAAGTGTATCACTTAGACTAGAATAGAAAGGAGATATACATCATACATACATAGATACATACATGCATACATACATGCGTGCATACATACATACATAGATACATGTATACATACATGCATACATACATGCATACATACATGTCTCTGCTACTTTTGTTGTTGTTTTTTTGTTGTTGTTGTTTTTTTTATTACCATCATGCCCCTAGCTGTTCAGATTAATGAGGTTTGGGATAAACAAGGTTTGGATTAGCAAGTCTACTGTACATATTTTCCCCTCACCATCTAATACACCACAAGGTGAGAGAGGGAGAGACGTGGATGAAGAGAGAAGTCATCTTATCATTGGAGTGAGGCACAAGAGAATTCTTCCACAGCACAATGGCACTCAGCACAGGCCCGTTGGCAAAGCTAAAGCAAACGGTGAAGAGAGCGCCCCTGATGTGGGAGGGGATAATTGCCTCGGGAAGCCACAGGTAAAGGAGGATGAGGACATTGGTGAAGTAGCAGAAGTCCAGCAGGAAGAACTGAAAGCGAAGCTTGTAGTAGGAGTAGCAGCGGTATGACAGCAATAGGACAGCTTTCTGGAGTGTGATGCATTGCAATATGATATTACATAATAGATAGAAGAGATGTCAGTGAGAGCTAAGCAAAATTACCACGTGTGAAACTTTGTATCAAAATAACAATACTTAATAATTCTTCACGCTAAAGTGTGCATTTCTACTGCACGGTGAACAAACTGACCAATTAAAATTTGGCTAGAAAATATATGTATCTAAGAAAGACATCTGACTTCCCTGGCAAACTACCCATTCCACAGTAAATCACTCACTAAAGGTCTTTTCCCACCAAAAACAACTCAAATAACCTGCCCAGTACGACCTTAACGTATAGCCCACGAATAGCAATGGACTGGCCAAAGTGGGGGCCAGCTATAGATGACTATTAGCCTACTGACTATGCTAGCTAAGCGAAACCCAACTCAACCAACAATACGCCAGAGCAGCTACTAACAAAGGATCCCACTACAATAAATAAGTTTAATTAAAATAGTGACTAGCAGACAGCTGAGCGCGCAGAGAGATAGAACAAAATTAAATGCAATAACAAAACTCAAGATCAAAAACTGGACAAAAAAGACACACAAAAAAAAAAGATAAGTTATAAGCATGGGCATGATGAGTGTACATAGAGAGCAAGGGAAAGGAAATTTAATCAATACAATTAAGGATGTGAATAGTGTTATTAGTGTAATAGAGTTAGTTCTGTCCTTTCCTACAACTGAGGATGAGCTAGCCAAGACACTTAATACTCCTGTCACCATCACAAATGAATTAAATATGTACTGTAGGTGGTAAAAATATTGATAGAAATATTCAAATCACTCTATTCAGATGTGGGTGTAGTATGTGCTGAAGCATCTTCTGTTAGAACTACTAGTTTCTAAATATTCGTAAACAAGTAAGCATGGCTGTAGTTGAGTTGTGTGTAACCAACTGATATTATAATAATTATAATACACTATACATGTGCACATGAATGTATATAAACATTTAAATTTGACAGTTTGACACAAAATGCTATTATAATTATGGGTACTGTTAGTTCAAAGACGAAACAACAAGCATTTGTCAAGCCTTGCTGACAAAAAAAAACATGATGCAAATATATTGAAGTGCAACAGATTAACTGTATTATTTAATATCCGGTCTAAAATTTTTATTCATCAGAAATAAAGTATCAGGCGTAAACACCCAAAGTTTCTATCTACAATCTCAATTATAGCATCGCTATTGTTATTTTAAATTTGGGGTTTTTTTTGCTTGTTCCTTTCCTTTTTTAACTCTTATACTGGCAAGAGATTCCCACTAACTTGTTCATTTTATCCAAGGATGGATAATATGGAAGTTTGTATTAGGTATAAAATATATACAGTTCTGACATCTACCTTATGAATATACAAGAACACCAATATGGACGACTGTAGCAACTGGAATCCAATTATCTGCTATAAAATGTACACATGAAACCTATCAGTAAAGTAACACATACAAACTCACATGTGTACACACACACACACTCCTAAAGCATACATGATTTAGTGAAAATTCAGCTAAACACAGTATGCTCTGCCGAACTTTAGACAATGCTTTAAAAAAAATTCTACTCGTCATAATTAGCTATCTCGATAGTTCAACTTATAATGTTTGCTGATTAAGGTTGGCAAAGACGTATCATATTTTTTGTCAAACATCATAGTAATCATGCTGCAAAAATTTAAACAAAGAAAAAACTGAATCTAATATATAATCTTGCTTTTCGACATAACTAGGGTCATTTCATGCTTGTATGCATGTAAGTATGTATGTATGTATGTATGTATGTATGTATGTAGGTAGGTAGGTAGGTAGGTATGTATGTAAGCATGCATGCATGTACAGAATCTCATACAAACACATGCACATACACACACTTTTTCACTCACCCAGGTGTGCCAAAGGTAGAAGTACTGAGGAACATACCCAACCAAAAAGCAAGTGAAAAATATGTTGAGACAAAACAGCTGTAAACACAAACAACACAATCAATAACAACAAGTACTTAGCATCCAATATCATAGAGACTTCCCACATCAATAATTTAACCAGTCTTGCATGTATGTGTGTGTGTATGTGTGCATGAATGTAGACACGAATAATGAACCCTCAGTGCATGTGCGTGAGAGGGTTACTGTAATCATTTTGTCTGTTTGTCTGTCATGCTCTGATTTTGGAGATTACTGACACTTAACAGTTGATTTAGGTATGAACTTACTCAGAACGATGATTTAAGTTGTGCTACGTTTTTAATTTCGGGCTAACTTGTGAGAAAACATGAAGCTGTCAGCTCCACATAGGTACTAGCCTTTGTGGGTAATATCCCCTGTTGTCACCTTGTAATAACATGAGCAAATAATTTCTTGCCGCCTGCGGTTGGGAAGTAACCGAGTGTTGGAAGTAGAGTTTCATGTTGAAAATATAATATACTGGTGAGTGTCTCTAGCCTGTTTAGCTTCTTCTCTTATGAATCTAAATATATCATTTTCATTGCTCGAGCTATATTTATATCTAAAATAGCCAGTAAATTATTCTTTTAGTCTGAGATGATTTTATAATAGATAGCTAGTGTATCGTAGTGCTGAGGGTTCGCAACTTTGCTGCTTCATTTAAAGTTACTTAGCAGGTATGCATGATTTAGGAAACAAGTGGTTTAATTTACAAAATAACCAAATATACCCACATCACTTGTAAATCTTCATGGTTTGAAAACATGGGAATCTATCTAATTGAGCCACCATTTCCTTCTTGTGGAAGGTGGAAAACCATTTAAATAGTCTCTATACATAAAGGAGTGCTGCAGTGGCATAGGAAGGGGCGGGGGAGGGGGATACGGGGGCTAGAGCCCCCTATAATTTTGGGAAACTATCTCACGAGGTGATTTCACACTTTACAGCCCCCCCCCCCCCTACCAAAACATTTTCCTACACCACTGGTACTGTATTATATATTATACATTTCTTCACTCACTGTGTAGGCTAGTTTGTCCTTGGTGGTGTTCTTCACTTCCAGTACCCTCTTAACGTCTTCAATCTCATACTCAATTCCTCCCAAATCAATGAAGTCAGTCTGTTCAGAGTCTGAAACAAACACTAAACAATGAAGACTACATATTATGTAAGCCAAGATTAACAGGAATTGGAATATTCAGTTCCATTATGACAAAAATTACTATAATATACTACACTTAATCCTTAACGCCTCTATCAGGGAACTAGTTCATTATAGCCCGACCACAGGAATAGCGACGGGGAAAGAGCACAGACTTCACACATACTTACGTTCTTCTCCATCATCCTGCCGTACTCCTCCACCGCGCCGCTCGTCCCCCATTTTCCCTGGCAACTAAAGTGGTTAGCCCCACCCAATATTTGCATTTTATACGGATGACTTGGGCGTGAATTCAATTAAAGGCGGTACGGGTCGGTATAAAATTTCAATGATAAAAATAATATGAGATGGCTTCCTCAAGAATAGAACGCTTTACATTTCTTGTTAGAGGAATTCAATAAGTTGTAAACCATGAAATATGGTTTGTAAGTCTTATGAACAATGAACATTTTTACATTTACCTACATTTCTTAATCTTGTGTGGCTAATTATATTTTCAGCACCAATAATAATATTATTTGTCCCAGCAAAAAGAGATTTTCCTAATTCAGAAACTTAATAGCTTAGCAACTAAAAAAAATGCTTAGCTTTACTCAGTTTTTCAGTTATGTTTTTAGATAGTATAAATTAATTGTCAAAAAATATTTTAATTCAGAAATTGCCTCCAACCATCCACTATAACTATGGCAAAGTCATGAAAAACATCTCCGACAGCATTCACACCTCTGCATAAATATCTACCACTATCCTTCTTTTTTAAATTTCTTAATGTAAGAGTGCCTTCAGTTGTTTCAGAAAAGTGTGTACTAGTCCATTTCACTGGACGAATGCTACCACATGATAAAGTCACTGAACTACCATGAGAAACTTCTACTCTGCTTGGTACCACCATTCCATTGACTATTTTATCCACTACAATCAGGTTACTAGATAGCCTATAAGATATGTTGTGATATTGGCCAATACAGGAGTAGAAACCAGAATCATCTGGACTTAAATTAGTCAAGGTGAGTTTATTTAAGTCTACTGTATATTTAGTGGCAATGGAAAGATTAGTAAATGGTAAATAGTAGGTTTCCTGAGGAGGAAAAAATATACCGCTGTACGACCAATTCTGTATGGAACCGCCACAGTATAGTGTTACTGAAGCATCCGCTGGTAACAATACTACCTCTGGTATAATGGCTAGGGGCCGAACTTCAATCTTACTCCAGTCCTTATAAATATTAAGTACAAAACTACAGTGATGTGAAATTAGGAAAAATATGACTTTTAAGTACATGATTTATCAACGGGAGAATAATCGTTTTAAAAGCATACACATTTCGTACTTTCCTTGCGCACGCGTCGAAATAATGGCGTTCGCAGTATTAGTTCTACCCCCCGAAAAAAAATCGTGAAAAGTTACTAGCTCGCGAGGACTCCATAATTGCAATTCATAAGCGGGACAAATGTGCAGCCATTTTGATCTTGTAGTAGCTATTTTGACCTGACTTTCAAATACATTATCATTCCTGATAAAGTTGTACTAGTTACAGTTACCCTGGATAAAAGAGTGACTAAGTAAGACCAAGTTTAGTCTCTCCCCGTGCAAATTCTTTTCCGGGGTAGTAAAATTGGAAGAGAATCTCACTGGAAGACCCCCCTGGAGTCAGTGGAATTTAAATTAGCGCAAAGAAGAGCATTATGCGCGCGAAGAGAAATTATAATAACTCCCTCGTTGGTAATGCCTAAAAACGTGACAACTCCACAGCAATAGGTAGACATATATCTGTGTGAGGTCAGGCAGCCGAAGGACCAAGCTGGCATCAAAGAACTTCTTTATTATATTTCATTGATAAGTGATATCGTACTAAAAATTAGCTGCAGTACTGTTTACTATAATATAAAGCCAGAATCAATAGGGTGTACCCCAAATAACAAAAGGAATATAGAAAATGTTAGATAGTGAGTGTCATGTGAAGAGAAATGTGGACTAACAATACACTATCGATTATGATGACTAAAGGCCAAACATTAATCTTACTCCAGTTTTTAACTAATAATGATGAATTGTAATCAGGACAAAAAAATGACTCCAAAGAGGCAATAATATAGTATTATTTTAAAAAGCTAGCTGGACATATTGGAAGGATCTCACCCCTGCAGTCGTCATGCACACTCATAGAAAGAACATGTGTCATCTGTCAAAGGCTGCAACTTACTAGTTTCATGAGCTACTGAAATTGAAAGTGTTGACACATTTAAGTTATTCGTTACACTCAAAACTAGGGAAGAGACAGACAAGCCAAAGCATGTAAATTCTTTGAGAAAATCATGGTAAAGAAACTTGATAACTAAACAATAACTGATTAAGAAATAGAATGAAGTTGGTACCACAAGCCGTGCAGTTACTTTATAGTTATTATGGTGGATAGCTATACAGCTGCGTTAAATACAGTTGCCTTGGATACAACTCCTCAGAAGTAATGAAGTCAATTTTGCTACAAACCCTCTTTGAGCAAGTTCTTTGAGTAGGTGAGGATGATTCAATTGGAATTTTTGTTGCTTCAAGACTGAGGATTGACTAAGTTTGAAGATGCAAAATATAAAAGGTCAGCTATGATTTAAAAGTATCATGTAACAAGAATTAAAAACAAAAACAAAAAAAAAAGCGTGCTCTAGTATATACGTACACTACAAACTGCCATTTAGAGTAAGTTAGACTTATGTATGAAATTTTTATAAGACTTAAAATGCTGCCCAGTAACTTTTTAGAGTTGCAATTAAGAGTAATAAATTTAAAAAAAAAAAAAAAAAAAAAAAAAAAAAAACTTTCCATTTTGAACACTGCATATAGTTAGCTAAATCCTCAATAAATGATGATTTGACACTACTAGTGATGGTTCCACTTGTATAATCTGAATGTAGTGAGAAGCAGCATGTGTATGGAGAGGAAGCCAGCAAACCACAATAATACTCATTTCTACTTCCATACCATTCATACCTGCTTCCTTATTAGCTACATTAACCACTTCATCTACAAGTTATAATGCAAACTACATGCAATGCAACAAAAAGTGTGAATGGAAGTGCTGGTTATAATCAGGGCTGGTTTATGTATAGCTACATATCTGTAGCAGTACAGTAATAAGCTGAATATTATTATTGCCACTATACAGGACACATAACTTGATATACTTTACATTTTGATTAATCTTTCGTATTTGCATCTTCACCAATATTGTTGTCCCATCTATACATATCTGGGAAACAAATTTTGGTGTGCCAAAGTTTAGCACAATATCTATATTATGTACTGGACAAGCACCATCAGAAAATGACTGAAAGGATTCATTAACATTGTGACTGTCAAGAAATTTTTTTTAAATGTTTGGTTAGTACAGTTATGTGACAGCAACTGAATTCATATTAATTAAACATAAAACAAATAAACAAAAACGATTGAAAAACAAAAAAAATTTAAAAAAGAGATGGAATAACAAGCATAGCTTCGTCGCCACCTTTCATCCCACCAAACTCTTCAGGAAGTTCATGAGAACGGATGTGTTCATGCAGTTCTTCATAGTTATCTCCATAGCTGTGAATTCTGCCCCTTAATTTTTGTTTCATGAAGGGTTTGATGACACTTAGCACAATACTCACGTACCAGGGCTGGTGCACTAAATGGATAGCTTTGAACCTGGCCGGAAAGGCATCCTGAAGTAGTTCAATAAGAATTCCTTTAGTTATCAGCTCAGACTGGGCTACATGGACCATGGACATTACAGAAGCTCCTGTGAAATCGTACACTATGGAGAAACCATTGACTTGGGTTTCTTCATCTTGAATTAGCTTGTCCAGAACAAGAAAAGTAGCGCGAAAGTTTTCTAAGAATGGATACATGGACGCATTCCAGTTTCTGGGGTAGACACACAGAACCTTGCTACCATCTTTTGCTCTTGCATCCAGCACTTTGAAGACTCCACTAACAAATACCTTTTCTACAGAATCATAGCTAAGGCCTTGAATCAAGTGGGCATGTCTATGCCTGAACATGTGATAGCTGACATAAAGCTGGAGTGCCTTCTCAACATTGAATTTCCTGGCTCTGAGAAACACCAAAAGGAACTTACCATCCGTGTTTGTGAAGATCAAGGCTTTTTCTTCAGCTGTGACTGGCTTCCACTGTAAAATTAGGTCTCTCAACTCTTGTACCACATCTTCTCTGGTTTCCGGATTTTCGTTGAGTTCGACGATTGCCTTTTCCAATGTTGTGCCAGTTATATGTGAAAGAAGCGCACCAGTATCCTCACCACTCGCTCTGCTGACACTAGAAACAGTGTCGTGATAGTCACTCGAGCAATCAGAATTTGCATCACCCATCGCCACTAGCTACCGTACCGGACTCCAGCAAAAACTGCCATCCGATCTTGAAGAAATTCTGATATTTCCTCCAGTCTGGAGCAGCATAGCCCAATTTGGTGATTAGCAACTCCAAAAGGACTGCTACTTAGCCCCTGCGGTTGCTAGGGCTCACAGGATAAACAGACACACTTTACCACATTACTACCGAGAAAATTATGCGTAGTGTATTAATTGCATTGAGTCAGTGCCATATCCGGCCAAACTTGCTTATCCCAACACTAGCAGTTGACAGTTGTGTGGTACTGAATCCCGAAAGGCGCCATTTAGCGGGAAGTAAGTGCACGAACTATAAAGCTATACTTACTCATTGCTAAGCTAAAATTTCAAGCAGGACTTTGTTGTCATGAGGATTGTCTGTGTAAACACACCCATCAGCACACAATTGTCTTCCCTATATTATGGTCTTTACCAAAACAAATTGTACTTCTCATACTACAGTATATGCTATTGAGAAAAACAGTCAAACTACAAGTGATCAGGAAATGTTCAACAGACAAAAAAAATTTTTTAATTGCAAATATACATAGAAATTACATGTATATAAAAAATGTATTAATTTATAGTCTTAAAAAACAAGATGGCTACAGTATAATTCAGTCTACAGATCTTCTCCCTTCACTCCAAGTTTCTTAGTATCATCTGGAGCATTCTGTACCCAGTCTGTCCAAGAACCCTGTGGGCAACCACATACACACACACACACACATAGAGTATATTGCAATCACTTCAAGTCTAGATAGGCATCCTCAGCGCTCAAACACACACAAGTAACAACTAGAGACAAAGACCATAACCTCTATTATATATTTCATTAATACGAGGTCGACACAGCTCTAGTTGTTGTTGTTGTTGTTTGTGTGTATGTTTGTGTGTGTGTGTGTATGTCACTAACAATTAAAAAGTTGCACTGTATACACATTAACCTCACCTATTTAAGTAATAACAAGGCTTTAAGTGAATAATAGCTTTTATTCAATAAAGTTCATGAACTTAAATAATCAGAGTACATCAACCTGCAACGAGTTCATTGTATTCTCTTGCATTTACTTACGTCATAGACTGGTATGGAGGAGAGGCCGAGCTGGTCGAGTCCTAGAGCTAGCATGCACGCCACCACAGCAGCACCGCATGTACCAATGATGGGACGACCCAAGTCCACGCCCACATCTTCAAATGCTAAATAACACAGACATACGGGGAAAGTAACACATTATTAAAGTATATGTGTGAGAGTGCACATGTATGTCGTGTGTGTGTGTGTGTAAGTGTGTGAGAGAGGTTGAATCCTTGATCATGTGTAGCTAGAAATAGTTTATACAGTGTGTATCCTAAGAAAAATAAATAGAAGCAGAAATTGAGAAAACGTCATTAGAATTGCTACTTTCATTGTAATTTGTATACATTTCACGGCACACTTCATATAACCTGTTCAATCAATGTGATGTTAGAGAGATAACCTTGACATTAATGGGAAAAGTATCAATCTTGTTCCCATATAACTATGCTGGCTCGCTTGTCATTTGTGCATAAGCATAGATTGTTGGTATGTGTACGTATAAGAATGTATAGACAGAAATTGTAAAACGTGGTCTCTCCAGATCTGATTAAAATAGCTAAAAATTGTATCACTCTTTTAGCAGCTTACAATGTAGACACATCCATTACCTCTGTTTGAAAAGTGGGTGTGGTCATAACGTATTAGAAATACTTAACACCAAGCAAATACGTACATAGCTTGCACTAATCTCCACATACAAACACATGTGCATATCACAAATGCACACGGACACATGCGCATGTGCGGGACAAACCCACCTTTCTTAATGCCATCCTTGTCTTTGAGGGTTTTAGTGTCTGGGTCAATGAGCGTACGGAAGAACGTGTTAGTGCTCCCGATCATGTGACCACTCCGCAGCTTAGGGTTGGGCTCTGGAGCTGTGCCATTGTAACGCCCTGGGGGACGTCCATCACACAACTGGGAAAACAACAACAACAACAAATCCCCTCTTAATGTTAACAATGTAAAACCCAAGTGTCTGTCCCTTTCTATACAATTGGTGTCAAAGTTCAGAGATGTATGTTCTCGCTTTAAATGGGAAGGAAATGGTAAGTGCAAATGAAGATATAGTGATACTTATAAAACACAAGACCGCATATATAGGAGTGAAAATATATACCAGAAAAATACCCAAAGCTATGTTTTAATTTCATAACTAAGTGTTCCAAACAAACGGTGTGTGATTAAAGATAACTTCTTATTAGTATATGTATAATATTAATAAAGAATTATGGAGCAATATCAGGGAATCAGTTAAATAAATTTCAAATTTTTGCCTGACAAAACTTGAGGTCTGAAATGATAACGAGCAAATACTAGTATACATGGAAACTGTTGAGTTATTGAAAAATGGGACCAGTAACATAAAAATAAAAAAAAATAAAAAAAAAGATATTAAAAAAAAAAATTCCTTTTTAGCCAGAACATTGTTTGATCCAAAAGGGGGGAACACCGGGACTTCCCCCTATGCTGAACCCCCCCTCCCCCCGCTTTTTTTACCCACAATTAATTTGATGTACTTGAAATGAATGGTTGACAAAAATGTTTTCCACAGTTACAATTGAATGTTTTGGTTTTGCTGTCCTGTGATATCCAAATATTCATACGGGCAGTGGGTGTAGGGGCCTGGATATTGCTCACAATTTTCACTGCTAAAAACCATCCATGTGTAGATTGCTACATGTGTGCACTCATCTCAAAGCATAGAGCCCCACCCTCTAACGCTAATGTTTCCTCCCCTAGCGAAAATTCCTGTATCAAACCAAACCTGGGAATTTAAAAATAGAGCCTGCTCACACAGGAAGGTAAAAATCTGGTCACAATTTTGACAAAGCTCTTCACATCAGTGACACAGGTTTACCCACATCACATACATGGTAAAAGGCCTTCAATTTCAGATATTTCCCACACTATTCAGTGTTCCCCTTACTTGTGCCGTCTTTTTGTCCAAGGCATCCTTGACTTGGTCCAAGTTGGATACCAAGGAGGGGTTGAAGGTTGCTTTGTAAGTAGCGGGTGTGACTTCCCCCTGAGGTCCAGTTGCCAAGGGATACCCCAGCTCCTTCCACTTGGGCAATCCTCCATCTACTACAGACACTTTCTCATGACCAAACACCTATATTAAAAAAAAAAAAAAAAAAAAAAATTGACTGAGCCTGAGTTCTGCCTGATTTCCTGTAAACGGTCATATATAATATGAGCTCCTCTGAAAGGCTACACTTTCTTCTTTAGTAACGTTAAATGGCACATACACTTCTGGCTAGTGTGTTGCTAAATGCATACTCCACTAGGGAATACACATTGACTTCAGTTAGGGAATACATTTGACTTCAGAATAAAGTTAAAAGGGGGACTACGTTTCGACTTTAGTGAGCTGCTCAACATTGCACTTAGGCTTGAAAGCTACAGGTAAAAAACCCCCATAAAATTCGAGCTAAGGGTTGTAGCTAATAGTAGCAATTTCTCATTAATATAAGACTAAAGTTTATGTAATTACTGGCTCATGGCTTCCTGCTGAAGTAAGGTCAGAGGACATCACCCAGCAGAAAGTCAAAACATTGGGTCTTTAGAAGAAAAAAAAACAAACATTGCATTTGACAAAATAATCAATAAAGATTGATCTTAGCTAATAGAACGCACAGTACATATTTATACTGAAAAATGGTCAGACATTCCTATACACTGTTAATTATACCCTTAGGTAATATGAAATATCAAGTACCACACCCACTTTCATGTCCAGTCACACCCACCTTGAACATCCACCAGCAACGTCCCACCGAGTAGAAGCCAAAATTGGGGTTGTTGTCATAGAGCACGACGTGGGAATCATTAGACACGCCCATCTAGAATAAGAAAACACCACTAAAACAACTGGCTTAAATCCACATACTCTGAGTGTATTGTTAAGTAGATTAAAGTTTCTAGTAAATACGCTTTACATAAACTATTCCTTACACAAGCCCTTCCTAAGCTAGTGAGGTAAGGGATCATCATCTTGCTTGCCAATGACAAGTCTGAAATCATTGACTATCAGAAACTCACAAATCTAACATACAGAATGAGAAAGTGTGAATATAAGCTAAGCATATTACCAGCTCTCTTGAGATCAGGGTTCCTAAACACAACAAATGCAAAAGGTTTCAAAGACTATCATTTCTGCCATAGGGTCAATTTAGCTCATATGCATGCATGCACGCACACAAACATATTCACAAAAATCTTCTAAACCACAGCCAGCCATCATTTAACTTCAAATTTCACTTACAAGAACTGCTACAACACACACACACACACACACACACACACACACTTCGTTTAAACCACAGTCTGCCACTTTTTCACACCCACTATTGGCCACACCCACCTCTCCCACTTGCTTGGCATACTGTTCTGCTGAAGGCAGTGTAAGGGGCAACTTGGACTCTCTGTCTGCCACCACGGCTATGTCAAATCTGACAGCACCCGGGATGTGTCCATCCATGTACTCCTGCTGGGCATCACGCTTCCACATGGGCATGTTCCAGTTACCTGTTGACATTGAACGTACATACATGTACATGCATTGATTCAGGACTTCAGGGATTTTCGCTAGTAGTGGGAGACATTGTGTATACTTAGCCACACCTATTTTTTAAACCGTTACTTTGATGCACATGTCTGTGTGCGAGTGTAGTGCTCCACACTTTTCAGTGTTTAAACTCACGCATGTAATCTTACTAGACTCGTTAAATTTAACTTTGGCAATTGCGTGTACATTAATGGACTCAACAACAGCCAATGTTGTTAATTAAAACTTAACGCGACGCTTTAATTAACAATATTGGCTTGGCTGTTAGAACAAGAAATTTGCTATTATTATAATTATTTCAGTCGAGAATGACTGAATCATTAAAGGACTTTTGTGGAAGAATTCTTAAGTGCACATAAGCGTTAACGATGAATTGAAATATGTGAGCGGGTCTGGGAAAAGGGACTTATGGCGCAAAAATTGAAATTGAGATATAGGCTCCGGAAGTAAGTCATCGGAAAAATTCTTTCTTTCTCCTATTTTTGTTTTTTGCAGAATTAGTCTTAGTGACCCTTACTCTATGTCTATGCCAAATTTCAAATGTCAAAACAACTTAAAAGACCCCAAGCGTGCCGTGGAAAGCAAGCTACGTTTTATTCTCTCTCGTTCTCGATTTACAATAAACGGGGAATGGGCGGAGTTTCAAAGAAGCAGCTAAAAAAACGGCATAGCTTTGAGACTATTGCATGCACTCTACAGCTTACCTCTGGCTGAAAATTTACCGCTACAGCGTATAGAGTAGCCAAGGATTCCGACAAGACAGGCCGTGAGACGCTTTGAAAACTAAAAAGAACTCTACGCAAACTTCGTTAGTCGCCGTTAAAAAGCGGCTGTACGATTTAATTGCGTACGCGGAGTACGCCGTTACGTATACGGAAACGTTAATTATACCAGAAGTGGAAATTCAATTTATGTTTTCTCGATTTCTAGTTCAATTGCTTTGCTGAAAACAGCCCAGTTCAACTGCCAGTTTCTCTGCACGTCGAAGGCTTTACCCTCCAGTATTTTAGCACTAAGTTGAGATAAATTGTAGCTTTTTATTAGCATAAAAAACTCAATTTTTTTGATTTGCTCCATAAGGTCCCTTTTCCTAGACCCACTCACATATATGTAGGTGTGTGCACACATTTGCAGTACATAGCAGTGGCGTAACAAGAGAGGGAGGAGGCTCTAAATTTCTCACATGAACATTTTTAAACCACAAAAAACATGCCCTTGGAGCCCCCCCCCCCCCCCCCTCCATCCCCCATACCAAAACATCTTCCTACGTAAGCCACTGCAGCACAAATCAAAGAGCACTCAAATTCCTTTCAATATGCTAGAAATACAATCTGTAAAACAATACGCTGACTAACAGCTAAATATGACTACTCTGCGACCTGGCATGTACTCTGAACTCTCAGTTTTTGAACCTATGCACTATCAAATTTTGAACTTATACATGTGTGTGTGGATTTCAGTGCAACATTATAAAAGCATATCCACACACATACCATAAAACTAACAAGCAACAAGCTCACTCTTACTCCCTAGAGAGTTAGACAGTGAACTATTATTACCCATTAATTTCCAATACTGTTTCTGGTATAGATCCATTTATTAAGATGCCTGATCACTTAGTTTGTCTTGGGTAGCCTGACTCTCTAACATACAACAGTAAAACTTATAGTCTCGCGTAGCCTGACCCTTTACCAATCGCTACGCGGGAAAAGGGTCTGGTAGACTGACATTGAGCAGTTTGTGCAGTTCCCTTCGCCAATTGGGGAGACCGCAAACAATAGTAGACGTAATATCCTGTGGCGTAAGACTGCTCGAACTTTTGCGCGTGTAGTATTTCTGTGCACAACTCTCCAACAGCGTATCAAAACTCTTCCTCTAGGTGATGCCATTAGTTATGCTAAGAAGTGACTTGGACTAGCCTTTTTTATATCTGCAGTTGGAAGTTTCGCTTAGCAGCAAGATACAGTTGTTGCTTTGTGCACGGGCCATTGTATATGCCATGGTACCTTAGGTTTTTGTCATGCTTAAAGGTGAATAATGCTAGGCAAGAATCAGTATCAAAGTGCCATTAATTTTTTTTAACCGGCAGCATTTCCCAGCATACCTTTGCACAAGTAACATTTCTTCATGGCAATGCAGAACGAACTCTGCCTACTGATCTGAACATTCACGCGCCTGAAAATATTTAACGATTTACACCCACACTAATTGAACCACAGTTAACCACTTGCTGACTAAGCAAGAACAAACTGCTCAATGTCAGTCGTCTACAGACCCTTTTCCCGCGCAGCGATTGGTAAAGGGTCTGGGGTACGCTAGACTAATGCAACAGTTGGGTTTAATTGCACTTAGGACTGCCTATAAACTAAATTGAGCAATAGACCAGAGCTGGCCAACTCATAGTTTGATACACCTTCTGGAAAGACAAGTGACTCGACACTATACTCCATGGAGCACCTGGAATTTAGCTCCTCAAATCGACAACCGAAACAAGTGTGCGCTCAAATAACATACCATCCAAAACGCGTATTTCTGGATTGCCATTGTCTAGTTGCTCCTTCAGCCACTGGCAAGACACCAAAGACGAAGACATCGCCAAACTAACAGTGCAGCAGCTACAACTCAGCAAGAATCAGCCAGTACTCTCAAAAAGGTGCACCGGTTCGCGCGGGTCAACTTGCTTTACATGTAACGCTTGGTCAACGGTTTTACTACATACAATTTCCGTCAGCGGCGTTTGACCACAGACTAAGTTCCAATAAAGCGAATTACCGTAAAGATTGACATTTAAAAATTGAAAACCGGATACATACTTTAAGGTGAGCTTCACAAATGAACAGGGTATGTCATAGAATAGCATCAGCTGCTGTTTACACAGGATATGCGAACCTAGACCTGTGAAAAGATATTGTTCCAAAGATCCATCCACATCATACAACCTTTTATAAATGTTTTAAGTTAGAGTCAATTGGGGTGTGAAGCATGGTGACCCCTCCCCCCTCCCTTTTTTTTTTTTTTTTGCTTCCATCACCCCTGACTATAATGCATTTTTTTGGATTTTGTTGGTTAAAAGTGAATTTTATTTTGCACCCAAGTGTAATCGTTTAATAATCATTTAAATCTTCTAGATCATTCAATAAATCCCCTGAAGTGATGCAAATGCTGAATCAGATCTCCACCTTGACCTATATATAGGCATGCAGTTTCCATCCTGTGCAGTGTTTACTAATGTCTATCTCTGCAGACAATACAACTGTACTATAAATACTACACAAACTTGTTCAATGCAGCGAATCTCTCCCTATTCCAAGTTTTCACGAGTGTAATAGTTAACTATGACTCAAAAGAGTGTTCTGTTAATTGTGCTGTTTTATATCAATGCTCTTCGTGTTCAGTCACAAGTTGATTTGACCAAAGAAAGAGAACAAACTGGATCTGCTGTTGTCTTCGCTACCATCTCAAGGATCACAGAATCTAATGTCTTCCCAGATGACAATAGACTACTTAGAAGGGTAGCCTTTGTTGAATCCAGAGATGGCTTGGATCCCAGCACTTACAGAGAAGGTTACTGTGGGGGGATATGGCAAGTAGATGAGGCAGTGCTTTTACAAACACAGAATGTCACTGCCAACCCACAGCTCAGTGCTGAAGGAGGTCTTTATGAAAGGCTGTTAGGAAGTTCTCTTCGCATTGACTGGGCAGCTGTGAGATGGGATGATCTCAAGATTCCACTTTTCTCTGGTTTGGCTGCCAGGATATTTTTTGATATTTCTCCTCTTGCCATTCCTCCCATTGGAAAGGTCAGGGAACAGGGAAAGTTTTGGAAGAGTTCAGGTTTCAACACCAATGATAATGACACAGTGGAGCGGTTTGTTAGGGAAGTTACTCTGTTAGAGTTAGAAGGTAAGTCTAAATATCCTCTTTTAGTTAGTAATAAGCATAAACAGCAAGATAATAGCTAGTATAATGAAGGACAAAATATACAAGTTACAACTGTTGTAAGTGAAATTTATTGAACAACTACCACGAGTATCAATTATAACTATATCGGGACTCACAACTGATAAAATATAATATGGTTTATTTCTAATAGAGTTTTGAGCAAAAAAAAAGTATATACAATGATCTCTTCTCTTATTTATTGTACTTTTACAGAATGTCCTAATCGTGGAATTGATCTGGCCTTCTTGCTGGACTCCTCTGGCAGTGTAGGCACCAAAAACTTTGAGCTAGAAAAGAGACTGGTGAATGACACAGTGAGTAGGTTTACAGTGGGGCCTGAAGGCACCCAGGTTGCTGTGGTTTCATATAGTGGATTTGCTATCATAAATTTTCACTTTAATAACTTCACTACAAGAGAAGAGGTCCAGACAGCTGTAGACAACGTTCAATTTTTTGATGTGGCTGGTAAGTTACTCTTTAATTAATGAGTTAGATTCTATAACTTTTCTTACATACTTGTTAAAAACACACATTTGTGAACTTGTAATGCTAACAAAAACTGTGAATACTTCTCACTGATTGGTCATTGAGAAGCTCAATACATAGTGATAAACTTTCCCCTCCCCATTAAACTAGTCAGAAGTTGGAATAGTATCCTTATATAGAGCTTACTGTACCTCCTATGTGGATTATTTTATAATCTATAGGAGTAAAACTAAATACATGATAATCTCTATATTTTGATAGTTGATTAAATTGCTCTATTAGGTTGTTAGCTAGCTATTAACTAATTAAGAAGATGCTAGCACAGTAGAAGCTATAGTAGTGGGCTATGACTTCAGCACTGCTACTACGCCCAGATAAATGGAACTCTATATTTGCATTTGTTAGAAGTCTAAATAATTGACAGGGCATGTCCAAGGACCCTATGAGACAGCTACGTAATAACCATTATCATACAGCTTATCTTCTCAGTGTCAGTGTTAATTTAATCTGATGACAATAGTTATGCAGCTGAGCAAACCACAAGAATCAAAACAGGAAGCTTTATGAAGAAAATTAAGAAGCCAAAGACACTATGCAACCCATAGAAATTTGCACACACATAAACACACATGTACACACACACATGAACGCATGCACCTCATGCACACACACACACATAGACACACGCATGCATGCGCACACACAATGCTGTAATAGTTTTGTTATTTCCTGTAGTATTCACTGCTCAGCACATAAGGACGAGCACAAACACAGCGGCAGGTCTTAACACCTTGAGGACGTCAGTGTTCACAGCACAGAATGGGGCGCGGCCTCCGCAGCTGGCTATTCCCCGTGTAGCCGTGGTTCTCTCAGACGGGCAATCAAACGTCAATGCATCTCGAACAATACCAGAAGCACTCAAACTGAGAGACAGTGGAGTGATAGTGTATTCCATTGGAGTAGGAAACAGAGTACATCTGTCAGAATTGCGGCAGATTGCCAGCTCTCCTGATCACGTGGTGTTGCTGGAGGACTTTGATGCGACTGAATTTGATGGCCTAAGAACTCGCATAACTGCTGAGACTTGCATAGGTAAGAAAATATAACTCATTTACTCTTGAAAAGCCTCAACATTTTAAATTCATTGTCAATAAAAATTTTTTTATATATCTTTGGAACTCTTAAAGGCTTCCAATTACAAGTCAGCAAAAGCATATTAAAAAAAAAAAATTGGCTTTACGTAATACTAAATGCAGGTTTTTATCTAGTGGGGGGGAGCTTGAATAAGAACCCCAACTTGAGTTAAATATAGACCCATTTCACCAAATATCTATGCAATAACTTTCTTTAAACGACGATGCACTTTATTTTTTAAATTACAGCATCTGTTCCGGTTCTCATCAATACGTCTCTGACTATTAAACTGGGGAAGCAACAAGTTTCGTTCTTCCAATTCGAAGTCCCCAGAGAGGGGATTTCCCTCAGCCTTCGTGGCATCCAGGGAAATATGGCTCTATATGCCTCTTACAGCACCAAAACACCCAACTCTGCATTGCATGACTACTCCATCGTGAACAATGGAGATATCTACATCAGCTCACAGGATGGCAATAATGGAAGATCGGCACGAAGAAAGAGAGACGACAATGCTGTGGCCGGTATGAATGTGACATTGTACACTTCAGTAGAAGGCATGGAGTTGAATAATGATTTTGTTATTTGGACAGCAGAAGGAGACACTATGAGAAGAAGTAAGATTGTTACTTTTATAACATCAAATTGTAGTTGTCTAATTAATATGGCAGGTCTTAACCTCATAGTAACTACAGCACAATGAAAATTCCGTACTGTGATTTATAATACAGACATCTGAAACTTGAATAGTAGTCTGAAGAGCGAAGATACTAATAGATGCTCAAAAAAAAAATAAGCGAACCATAAATTCACTATTATTGTTCCCCTCGTGCCTATATATTTCTTCAATTGAATGAGGTTCAAATAAAGTAAAAAAAAACAAAAAAAAACATGGTGGTCATGAAACTTCCCTCTAGTGATTGATACTCTGCCATTTGATTTCTTTATTATATGTTTTGTACATGTATAGGATTGAAATGGACATCCTCTGCAGCTAGCATGCAGTTCTACTCCATCCTCACTGTAGTTGGAATAATTATTGCACACTTCTGTTCATAATTCACACCTCTTCATGCATTTATTTATTTTGTGTACTTCTTTGCACTCTAGTCCGATCAACTGTCACCAGCACTGCTATTTATTTAGTGATCGTTAACTGCTCATTTTAATATTATTCTATTTAGTAAAATTAGCATATTGTTGTCTGTCAATATCACTTGTAAAGAATGTCCATGTTCCAAAAAAATGCATTCCCACATTTTAAAAATTATTATTTAATTTACAGGAGAGCTAAAGCATTGTAAGTCAAGTCTGAAACGGATGGCTCAAATATAACCAATGTAACTAATAATTATACAACAGACTAGAGTATAAAGGATTAGTGCAGTGGTTGACACAATCGATCAATCGGGACTTGTAACCAGAGAAAACATGTTATAGTAAAGTTAGGCTTAAGACAAACTTTTAAAGGCTACAACTATGGACACTCATAAACACATGTACACTAACCAGTAACAGATTAAACAAAAAAAACAACAACAACAAAAAAAAAAAAAAAAAAAAAAAAAAAAAAAAAAAGGACTGAAACTCACCCCCAAGCAGAGTTCCACTAATCTAAATGAAATAGTCTCTCCCCCCTCCCTTCTACACTAAAGAAAAATAATCAAACTAGATATAATTCTCACACTCACATTTTGTATACATATGGTGAAGCTAGCGAAGCACAGTAGTGTACCCTCTTCAAGCTTTCATTCAGACTCACCACCAGCCATTCATTCATTTATTCCAATAGTAACATATGTCTACTTGTTATCACAAATTTAAAAATAAAAAAAAGTTGTGTATTGGTGTGTTGCTATTGACAGCCAGGATAGATGTGCTAGGCATGTTATCATTGATACACAGTTTCAGACGACTGTACCCTCAGGGACTACGAGTCTGATGTCAGTGGACGTCCTGAATGCATCCAGCCACACCTTCTTATCGTAGTCTCCATTTGCCTGTAGAATGTGGGCGTGGCAGTTGCGACTGGAATCTGAGCACGATACTCGGAACAAATTCTTTAATCCTAATAAACAAATAATGGATCTTAATAACAGCAATACTTAGAAAGAATTCTTGAAGCTAAAACAACAACAACAACAACAACAACAAATCAACAACAAAACAAACAAACAAAAAAACAAAAACAAAACAACAACCAGTGCATCTCAAGACTCCACTATTGAAGAGTTCCAACTCTGCAATTGTTGACCGAAACATTGGTACCATAGCACATAACCATCAATAACAGACAATACACATCACTTCACTACTCCTTCGGTAGCTTCTGGATATGTCACATTTTAGAGACTAAGAAAAGGAGTAAGGTGGGTGACATTATTTAAAAAAGGGACATTTGAGCACAGTCTGGCTCTGCCACAAGCTGAGTGAGGTCTTAAATAGAGCTCAAAAGAGTACAGGTTATCCAGACAGGTAAGTAAACTATGGTAAGACCAGATTCATGATAGCAGATACGTACGTGTGCTTTGATTTATACAAGTTTCTGATATTGGATCCAGCTATAATTTAAACAAAGAATACCCTCTAATACGATAACGAGTTACAGTATTTCCTCAAAGAGGACGCACACAATTGACAAAACAAATACAACTACCAGCATTCAGGTCTTTTATAGTAGATGAATTGATCCACACTAGATACTCCCACCCACCACACCCACCAGGGGAACACTTAACCTAACTACGCAAGTAGAAGCATGGACAAACTTATACGGCATAAAAAATAAAATAAAATAAAATAAATCACAGAATTTTGATCACAAACCCCCCCCCCCCGACAGTATCTGTTCACTTTATGACTGTTATTGGAAAATTTGAAAAATAATATATTTAACCTGAACTGAAGTAATGTTTTCTAGAACAAAATTACTTACCTGAACTTGAGTTTGAAGTCTTGCTCTTGTGCCCCTTGAAGGAGCTTCCCCCCATCTCACTAGAGCCATCTCCTAAATCTTCCACAACTAGAGAACTGACTGGGATAGGTTCTCTGTACACCTACACATATCATATATCATACACACATTAATAGTAAACAACAACAACAACAACATAAAAAAAGCAGAACATTGTGGCTTGGTGTGCTCAAACACATATGTTTAGCAAGCTTATGGGGACCAGCTTGCTGGTTATATAACTATTTTGGCTAAATACTACAAAATTACTATTTTACAGGTTTCCACGAGTAATGATTGCTCCTTCTGTGACATATTAGGACAGCACACTTTTAACTAATAAGTATCAGTAGCTCTTGACAACATTCAGCCGACATTTTTGTTGTTGTTGAGAATATATACGGTGTAAGGGTAAAGGGTCTGCTGGTAGAATGCAGCATTACTTGGTATTCATTTCTGGACGTACATCCATGCTATTAAAAGTTTGAGTGTTGTGAATGAATGCACAGTGGCTCCTGGATCACAAGTGAACTGGTAAAGAGTATAGACTACTAAAGAGGTGGGCAATTATTAGAAGCATATACTGAAATAATCAAACAGATTTATGTCACTGAAAATTTATTGTTGAGTAGCCTGAGAGGACCAATAAAAAACAAACAAACTCTGTTTTGTTTGTTTGTTTAAATGTTTTTATTTTGTATTTTTAAGTACACGTAGTATGGAATAAAACAGAAAGGGAACATGTACATACATGTATGTACCAAATATAAACCCAATTTTCAATTGAACACTCCTAATGGTATCTCACACTCACTCCGCTTGCTTGTAATTAATTCTGCACTAAGTAAGCACTATGCACCGTTACAAGCATGCATAAATTAGTAAGAGATATTACAACTCCAAACCTTTGCAATATCTACCTGATATAGCAGAGTTCCAGTTCTACTGGATGGTCTTGTTAGAACTATAGCTTTGTTAAATAGAAACACATGCACTTTCTGCACAACAACAACAACAACAAAATAATGACAATACTTTGTTATTGAAATGCAGTCTTACTGTATTGTGTTTGGTACGAAGGATGCCACTACACAGAATGAATTCAGAGTCCTCTATTTCTGGACATTTCTAAAATAAAAAATATCAATGATTCAGTCACTCTCGGCTGAAATAATAATAATGTAAAATATCTCATTTTAACAGCCCATAATATTATGTAAAGTTATTGGGTTAAGTTTTAATTAACAATATTGGCAGTTAGAACGAGAAAATTTGCTATTTAAAAAAATTTAATGCTAAAAATAATTCATTCCCACCCACACATTTGTATACACACCTGATCGTCGTGGAGATACTCCAGACGAGATATGATATCCCTGCATTTAGCCATGCCAGTCCATCTGTCTATTTCCTTGATGAGAACATCCAAGGATGACATCTGATCACACACACACACACACACACACACACACACACACACACTAAACTCCTAGTGCAGAGTTTATGAGGTGCACATTACATACAATGACATACACATCGTCCTACGCATAATGAGCTAACTAGGCGCCCAAACCGAGGTCACATCAATCATTTGACAACTTTGCTTTTATGCCTACACCTTTACTGTGCAAATAGTCAAAGAATTGAGCCATGAGCAACAGAAAGAAAGAAAAAATGCAGAAGAAAAAAAAAAGTAGAGAGCAATAAATGAATAAATTTAAAAAAAAATGCAAAAAAAAATGCAGAGATTAAGCTGTGAGTGTGGTCTGAAAGGATGTTTCACCAGTGCAGGAGAAAGGCTCCAAAGAAATAAAATCACTACTTAATTTCTCAGTCCTGAATCAGAGGAGCAAGAGAAGTGCTCAGACATATTATGAAGGAGGAAGTTACAACAGAACCAGAAGCACGGGAGCTAAAGTCACTAGCAGAGTGAGAAAAAGAATACAAATAAAAGCACACATTGTGGTGATCTCCTCCATTATGTGTCCGATACAGTCTCATTTACTGCATTTGTAAGTAATAAAATTAATGGCTTGGCAGACTAATTTTGCCCCATGCACTACAGTACTTACAGCTTCGTCCAATAACTCTACATCGGGATGTCCAGCAGGGGTCTAAATACATACAAGCACACAGCTTTAGATTCTAGCTATAATTCATACAACAATTTCAGCCTCACCTTTTTCTTCACTTCTTTTAAAAGGATTGGGTATTTCATTATCCTAGAGCGTGGGGAATCCAAGAAGGTCCATAGGTCAAGTTTTCTAGAAAACTTGGAATCTAAGCACCTCTGAACAAATAAACAAACAATACTTAAAACAACAACAACAACAACAACAACCAAAGATTTAAAAAATTCTATTCTGAGGATAATACTGCAGTGGTGTATGACAGTTTGAACCTTAGACTCATCAATGCGACAGCATAATTGACATACACTCAACCCCCTCTTATCTGGACACCTCTATTACAGGCATGCCTCTTTACCGGGCACAAGTTAGTCACTCAATTAACCAATCTTACCGTGCGAAGTCGCTAAGTTGACGACCATTACCAATCACGGCAACGCAAGCCAGTTATTTAAAAAAAAAAAAAAGAAAAAAAAAGACTTATTGAAAAAAGGTTAGTTCAACGTGTAGTTGGAGAAAACTGTGTCTTTCCCTGAGTAATGGGCATTTCTGAGATACGGGCACCCTCAGGTCCCAAGGTGCCCAGATAAAAGGGGATTGAGTGTACTGCATAATAGTTCAACCACTGCACACATACGATTTTTAATTGGCTCTCTATTTGTAGTTCTAAATTTTGTCACTTGATGACAGCAATTGGTTGCCTGATGACCCCAACATGTGTAAAAGGGGTTTCCACTGACAAGTCCCTCCCCCTCCCCACTCTGACCTGCAGGAAGTCCTCGAAGGCGTGGTCCTGTCGTTTCACTTCTAGCACGTGCTTGGCAGTAGCCAGATTAGCACAATACTCAGTGTAGGGAGACAAATGGGCAATCTATCACACACACACACACACACACACACACTGAATACCAATATATATACATGTACCTATCAATTGTACTACAAAAATGGTAAAAGCAGAAAAAAGTCACTGCCTATGTATGTACCAATTTTAGGGTCCCACAGGGCCCAGTCTGTAGGTTCCGAGTGCAGCAAAGGGTGCACTTATAAGGATCTGAGGGACTACAGTATTTCACACCAGCTGAGCAAAATTAGAACAAGCAACTGTTCCCACAATCGATGATCTGACGAATTTTATACATACGTAGCTACCTTTCCTAACAACACAAAATCAAAATAAATGTTTTTTTATTTTTATTTATTTACGAAACCTTCATTGCTTTTTTTTCCATGATAAAAAGCTAAACAAAAACAATTCTTCCTGAAAAAGATTATGACCTTTACGATGACACTTGCCGCAAAATTTCATCAATTTCATAGAAATGAAAAAAAACCCACTGAAATTCTCTGTCCTCACTTTCAGTCAAGACTCTTTCTCAACAACTGAACTGGGGGGGGGGGGGGGGGGGTGCAAAACCATTTTCAGACATTGACCCCTTGAAATCCCTGAAATATTATCAAGCATAAATAGCTCACCCATTCCATGACCGTCTCTCCGATGGCGTCAATACAGTCACTATTGCACCTCAGCACCTCCAGACGAGACACCAAATCTACAGCACATGGATACAGTACATGAGGCGATGTGAGGGCAGACATGGGTACATGATATGCACGTTGTCTGTCACTAGCACACACACACACACACACACACACGAGTCCACGAGCTCTCAATGCATACATTGTGACCCCTGTTATTTCCTTACCCCAAGACAACTATAGGATACTACTTTGTTCTACATTATTGTATAAACAAATCAATCAGTCAATCAATAAATATATAATTTGAAGTTAGTAGCATTTACTATTGCCACACCCCTTTACCTTCATGCAGTGACAATATAGTCTGGATATTGCCAAATATCTTGCAGTGTTCCTCTTCTGTCACTAGATTCAACCGAAGAAGAGGATGATAGAATATCTGCGCGCACACACACACACACAGATGAAATTACGTTCTTTTACACTCCTCCCCTTGTATGTGTGAGTGTGTGTGTGTTAAGTCCTTTATACTTAGTTCTGCATTAACAATATAATGAACAAATTGTGCCATAGAGGAATATCTCACATTAATAACCATCTTCAAGTCTTCCACTATCTCTATCTCTGTCCGGTATATCGCATAGATAGCCTGGATACAAATACAATCAGAGGTCATGTCATCATAAGGCTTCTGTTACTATTATTTCATAAGCCTTAAAACTAAAATCTAATAATTGTACAGCATGAGAGCAAAATATCACTTCAATACAGTGTGACTACAATAGTGACTATAACACTAGTTCAATATTAATAATGGTACCACTTCACACAGCAACATACATGTACATGCACAGTACGAACCTCCTGTCTTTTTATGTCTTCCTTCGTAAAATGTTCCAATAGATTAGCCACACCTTCCAGCCCCACCCAGTTCTCCGGAAGGCGGGAGCGAACGGTGGAATTCTTCTTAGTGGAACCATACCCTCCAAGGCGGAGCGTTGGATTGTTCAAATCCGCCTTCCGTCTGGCGCTCTCGTGGCTCTTGGAGAGCTTGGGGGTACCAGGAGGTAAGCGATACTTGGAGGCAGGAGAGGCAGGGGGAGGCTCTTTAGAAAAACTCAGGGATCTCTGCACACAAAGAAACAGACATATACAATATGGCCACTGAGGAGAGGTGTGGGTGAAAGCCACCTCAAAACATGGAGTAGAAATACATAATCACAATGTTTCTGTCATTCTCCGCTGAAAAATTATAACAATAGCATAATTTTAATATGTTAATGTTCTTCAAAGTCAGCGACTAAAGATTTCTCTGATGCATTAGAGAGTTGGAGAGTTGATAAACAAACCAGGTACTGTAGTACATCAGTTGTTAACATGTACCTTTAGAGATCTTTTGAGAGGTGAGTCCATGATCTTGTTGGCAATGGAGGTAACCTTGGAAAGTGGTCTTCTCTTCTTCGAGGACGGTCCCTATAAAGAGAACGAAATGAGAATAAAATCTCTAGTACATACACTCATTCACTACATCTGTAACAGCATCATTAAATATTTTAGTAGTCATCCAGTTATTCCACCTTATTGTGAGCTAATAAAAAGTGTTTTTCAGTGAAGGTGTGGCTAGACAGCTCAGTCACACCCACTATCATCTCACCTTGCTAGGATTAAAGTCCTGGACGCTCATCGTGTCCAACTCTCTCGTACGCTTGCGCCTCCTGCCTCGTCGAAGCTCTCCAATCTATATATAGAACATACACAGAGGAAAGGGATGGCAGCAGGGGGGTGGGGCAGGGTGGGGGTGGGAGAGAGAGAGTGATACAAAAGACAGCAGAAACATTACAAAAATTGCAGCACAGAATTTTTTTACCCCAACTTTTTTAAAACTTTTTTTATTTATTTATTTTACACAAATCATCTATTCACTGAGTTATATCCACTAACTTACTGGTATCTAAGCAGACTCCCACCCGGGCTCTTGTAACTACTCGTTTCACCTCATTTAGGTCCACACTCACTTACCTGGCATTCCTCAGAAGTGCCTGCTAGTTCAGACAAACTCTCTGTCACAGACACACTGCTGGGAAATGAACTATACAAAAAATATAATGAAGAAGTACCATCTTAAAATGTCACATATAATACGGATTAAAAAAACCAAAAAAAACCACTGAATCAAAAAGTACTTGCTGGAGTACAATGGTGTCAAATAGCTTGAACTCAAACCAAGGAAAGTTGTTATGAATGCAAGAGAGCTAATTACAAGGGTAAGGCCCACTTGATGAGGTGGCCCTGCTTGATCACACGTACGCATAACTTGAGGAATCTAAACTCAAACTCCGTAATTACAACAGAATTTTTAGACACATGATTGGTCCTGCCTTTAGTGTCAATTGTTGAAACCTTTGTTTATTTACATGCTCATTAGCAACCAGGTCATTTACATCACCACCAAACATTTGTTTACTCTCCAAATGTGTGAAATATTTCCAGCATCATCACCACTTCCTGACATGTTAATAATAATAATGTACAGTAAAACACTTTCCTTTTATATGCTTCAGTACTAACGAACGAAACTCACCATAAACTCATTTGATCTAGCTGCCTCAAAGAAGGCGACGACGCACTTTTCTTTTTGGCGGATAGCAGGCAAACGTTTATGTCCGCTACATCCATTGGAAGAGAAGGCGAATCTAAACCGGCTTCCATGACTAAACGTGCAAAGAACCGACTTTAGCTGGGCCAATTCGTGTAGAAACAGAGTCAACACTATAAAGATGAGATAGACCAGTGAGTTTTTACAGTTCAAATTTACCCACACACTCCCTCCAAATTACACGCATGCTCATACCACGTAAATTTGAATATCTTCGCGATACTTTACCTGTCAGAAAAATGGCGTCGGCAATGTATTTAGAAAGTTTTCTGGAAAGTGAGGTGTAGTGCGTGTGGTGAATTCATTTTATTCTGATACGCTCTTTTAGGTATTGATAATCTCCCCCAAGAACTCAGAAGAAACTTTGCTGTTATGAGAGACCTCGACCAGAGGACAGAAGGTAGGTGGGTTGACCACGCCCCTTAGTTACTGTTTTTCTCGAAAACTAATCTGTTATTAAATTGAATTTACTACCAGAACAAATGCCTAGTCCATTAAATTTCTATGTGCACATGTTCAAGTTCCTGCTGTACTTATTTACTGTCAGGAAAATTCCTGTTTTGCTGGTAGTGTATTTCACATTAAAAATCCAATAGACTTGTTTCAATAAAACATTAGTTCACTTTTAAATATGTCCATTTCCACATGTAATAGTCACTTAGCTTTTCAATACATGAAGACGTAGGCATATACCTCTTGATTGATTCTTCAGTGGTACAGTAAACCGTATCAAGCAATAGCTATTAGCATGAGAGTGATGGTATGCATAGCGCCAGTCATAGGAAAATAGTGACTGTTTATTGATTTCTATGTAATTGTTTGCCACTTCTCATTATTATCTCTTTAAATAACCTGAACTATTCGTGGTAAACTAGAAATGATTTATAATCTATTGAGATCAGTGTATTTTACATATTAGATATTAAAGGCGATATAGAGCAAACTACCAAAGGCTACCGCAGCAATGTGTCTCGAATTAGTAAAGATGACAAAATGGTTCAATTGAGCAAGTTGCACGATATGTTTAAGAAGGCTCTGGAGCACAGTGACAACAAGGTGCAGATCGCCATGCAGATGTACGAGATGGTGAGTGAGTGGTTCATAAGTGGAGTCAGTGGGGTTAACATAGCAGAGAAAATAGTTCTACCTTGGAGGTGTTGTTGCTATTAGGGTTGCGTAATTCAATGTGTTTGGTTCAAGGTTACCAATACCAGTCAGGATCTACCACACATACACACACACACACACACACACTGCACTTAACCACACTCCCACATCATATGCATACCCTGGGATAGGAAGTAAACGGGCCATGCACATGAATTGTTACATGTGCATACACACATGCATACACACATGCATACCTACTTCACACATACACACACACACATACACTACACGCACGGACACACATACACATATACACATGGGGGGAAAAAGGAAAGAAAAGGGAAGAAACCAATTGACAGCAAAGTGACCAAATGAATCATAACACTGTTAAAGATCAGCCGGTACTAATGGATGCAAATCTAATAACAAGTTGGACACCCTTATGTGTGAAGCCTCAACATGAAACACCGTAATTCTTTTTATTACTTGATTACTTTCCTTTTTTTATTTTTTTTATTATTATTTATTTTTTATTTATTTATTTTTTTTACTCGTCTTCTTTCCCTTGATTGTTTAGGTTGACAAGTATATCCGGAAGTTGGATGCCGAGTTGTCCAGGTTTGAGCAGGAGCTACAGCTGAAGGACTCCATGGCCAGACGCACGTCTATGTCCTCCATATCTGACATGCAGTCAGCAGTGAAGCCGAGTGAGTGTGGGTGGGATGGACGTGTTGAAGAGTTTGTGAGTATGGTGGCAAGGAGAGAGAATGCCGACATACTAGATTCATCAGTTAGTACTGACAGTATGTTTGAATGATTGAAAATCTACATTCCTTGTAGCACATTTCAGGCCCAAGTAGATAAAAGTAAACCTCGGAACTTAACAATAGGCATTCTAACAAGCGCTTAAAAAAAAGTATTGGGTCACAGTTAAGCAGAAAGAAAACTAAGTGTAAGCAACAAACTTTAGAAGAATACAAGTATAGAACAAAACATCTAGTAGCAAGTGAAGAAAGGAAGTCCAAACACAAAAGTTAATAGAAAAAGAGGTAAACCAAATAAAACCAAAATGTTGCTTTTTTTGGTTAAAAAGAATATTACCTACATACATAATGTGTGTGGACAATAGTTGCTGGTGCTATTGATGATTTGTTAAGCTAGGTTGTACTTTTTAACTTTTGTTATGTAGTAGGTGGAATTGTTTATTTTCATCCTCAGGAGGACGAAAAAGATCGAATGGTCCTGGTGTTGAGGATTCCCGGGGAGTGTCTGGCAGTATGGGTGGTCCACCTGGTGCAGGAGCTAGTAAGAAGAGGAAGACCAGCTCTGTAGCAGAAGATGGCAGGTAAGGGTTATCAAATGGAAAAGTCCTAGGGAAAAAAAACGTGAAAAACTAATTGAATAGTACAATACTCATATAATTAGCCTCACTTACTTTTTTTTAAATTATTTTTTAAATGCATATAGACCTTCTCTATTTAGGCCCAGCTGTGTCTCGCTTTCGAAAAGAAGTATAGTACATGATCTCACAGAGTTCCTATTACAGTGACCTTAGACCTCGCAGTAATACTGCCTGTTGTCTGTCATATTGTTACCTGAATTTTATTTGTATACAGTGAAACCTCTCTACAAAGGCCACACCTATGGGGGCAGGTCTTATGACCCTTCTAGAGATTTGGTTGCTTTCAGAGGTTATTTTCTATAGTGGAAGGTCAATTTGTTCCATTCATGTTGGTTGCTGTTGATAATCATGTTTCCTTTCGGAGTTCCTTTGTAGAGAGGTTCTGCTTGTATTTAACGAGCAATTCTCCTCATGTTGTCACATTTCATTGTCTTCTCCACATTTAGTACTTATTTTCTGCATTTTGACTTCTTCTGTGTCTGGTTAATGTGTTTCTGTAAGTAGGCATGCTAGCCTCACAAGTCCTCCTCCTGTTACCATGGCAGCAGGCCCCTCCTCTGACGTGCTGGATATGCCGGTGGACCCCAACGAGCCTACCTACTGTTTCTGTCACCAAGTGTCATTTGGAGAGATGATCGGTTGTGACAATGCAGATGTGAGTTGTAAGGAAGTGTCATAGCATGGTATGTGTTTGTTTGTTGACATGTTTACTGTTGTTTGGAGGTGTGTGTGTGGGGGGGGAGGGAGGGGGGGAGGGGAGACTACCTAGATTACAAGCCTATATGAGAATTTATAGCTCCATACTAGTTAATTGGCAAGTGAGGTAGTGTTACAGGGGTAACACAAATGAAAATCGGGAATGTTTGTTTGTTTGTTAATATAATTGTTTGGACATACGTATGTCATTTTGTACTTTGACCTCTCTCGCCATTTGTGCTCAAGCACATCACTAGTATTCAGTAAAAATTCAACTTTAAGATAATGCACTGTATCAACTTTCAAAAGTCTCGGGGGGAGGGGTAGGTCTTACCAGACATCATATAATGACAAGTGCTAGTAAGGAATGTTAATATAGTTTGTGAATAGTTTTGTGGAAGGAAGAGACGTCCTTGTAAGGTGAAACCATTGCATAGTGCATGTTGACCATGGTGCATGGCATAGCACTTGCCCAACAATGCTCTGAGGGTATCCAATAACCTGTATTGTGTACTTGCTTATTTCAGTGGAATGCCATTGATATTCATAATCCCATGATGGAGTTGCTAAATCTATGCTATCATCTTTAGTTTTGCTGTTCCAGGTTGTTGTTTTTTGTTTGTTTGTTTTTTGTTGTTGTTTTTTATGCGGCATTTATTTATCACTTAGTGTGAATACAATTATGTTGGATGTTTTACGGTGATTGTAAACTTTATTACTACCGTACAACTTCATATATACATTTTTTCAGCATGCAATTTCAGGGAGATTGAATTGACTTTTATTTTTATTTTATTTTTTCTGAGGGGTTTGTCATTTCCAGGGAGGGGGAGGGGAGCAATTAAATATTTTACGCTCATGTCTATTTGTTGATGTTGTAGTGTCCCATAGAATGGTTCCACTTCCAGTGTGTTAATCTCACTGCTAAACCTAAGGGGAAATGGTAAGCTGGTCATTTTGAATGGCAGAGTATGTATAATGAATAATCTGACTACAATTATTGGTTGATGTTTGTATTTTAGGTATTGTCCCAAGTGTTGTCAAGACAGAGACAAGAGGAAGAAGTATTGTTGACTTATTATACATTATTTGATTATTTTTATGCCAGAGTCATTCATTCTTTCACTGATATTCAATTGTTTTGTTGTAATAATCTAATACTAACAGATTGGAGAAACAACTGACATGATCCCGTTACCTCTTAAAGAGGTAAAGGGTCGGCAACGTGAGAGACTACTGGATTACTTGAGACTATGTCACTCTACTTAGTTTTGTCAGCCATTATTTTGTGCTACGGATGCTATTTTCTGCTGAGGAGAAGGTCACTAATATCGAAAGGACGGATGGTACGCCCTATTCAGGAAATACTCGAGAACCCTGAAGAAATAAAGTTGAATCTTCACTTGATGCGCACTCCTCCGGTGTCTGGGTACTCCCTTAAGATACTTAGCCACCTCTATTACACGTATCTTGGAAAAATTGTGCTTTCCCGCTGGGTTCTAGCAAGTAGTAACCTGAATTTGTTTGCTAATTTGGTAATACCTGAACCACCATCTCTAACCCATTCCCAGCCTTCCCCTCCTGAAGGTGGCAGGTCAGTTGAGAACAGAAAGACCTTATTAGCATGGATGAAAAAGTTTGAAGGAAAAACTAGATTTTTAAATTCTATTTGTGATTTTTATTTTGCTTATGAATCTCAGAAAGTGACTCCACTCGATGTAGCACGTGCCATTTTGACTTGTATTGAGGAATCCAATGCCTCAGCAAAGCCGCTAAGAGCCATTACTAGCTGCAACCGTGAATTGGTACTCTCAATGGCAGAAGCATCGACGAGGAGGTGGAAGAATGGCTCTCAGCTTTCACTCCTGGATGGCATTCCGGTATCTATTAAAGAAGAATTTTGCATGGATTTGTACCCGTGTTTATGTGGCACTACATTTGTGCCTGAATTCATGAAGTCATCACCAGAATCCAGCTGGGTGAAGAAGCTATGTGAAAAGGGCGCTGTTATAATTGGGGTAACTAATATGCCTGAACTTGGAACTAATTCCATTGGAAATTCTGAAAACAGTCTGCACAAACAGCCTCGTAATCCCCACAATCCTGACTACTTTCCTGGCGGGAGTTCGTCCGGTTGTGCCGTTAGTGTAGCGTGCAATCTCTGTCCAGTGTCCCTGGGAGCTGATGGTGGAGGTGCCTGTCGTGTTCCTGCTGCCATTTGTGGCACTTGTACTCTTAAGACAACACATACTCATCCGGCAAGTGGTGGCGGTTGCTATGCTTCAGCATTTTCATTCTCCACAATTACGCCTATAACAAGCTCTGTTCTGGATACGGCCATAACTCTGGATGCTATTGGAAATAGCAATCCTGAAAAACATGTGATAAACATTGATTCTATTTTCTTAAATTTAGTAGATTTAGAATCTAAGTCTAGTTTGAACGGACTGACCGTTGGTATATATTGGGACTGGGTCAAGCAAGCAGATGAGGGAAGTGTGGCTGTGTTTCAGGAAGCAGTGGAGAAACTGGTTTCGCTCGGCGTTGTGATCAAGGACATAAAGATTCCTGAGCTTGAGAAAGTCAGAGTGGCTCATGTGATCACTTCAGTGGTGGAACTTTCAGCACTAATTAGTATGGATGTGGACAAGAGATACAACCAGCTTGGACCTTCAGCTGCAATGGTGGCATCACTAGGGCATTACTTCTCTGCTGTCGAGTCCATTAATGCAATGAAGCAACGGACAAGGACTATCGTAGCCTTAAAGGCAATCTTTGAACAAGTGGATATCATTGCAACTCCTACCGTTGGCTGCGCCATACCGAAGATTACATCCGAGTACCTTAGTGGTTACGGTATGCTGGATGGTGAGGTTTTAGGATTGTTGGAGATGTTCACCTTTCTGGCTAGCTTCTCGGGCATCCCAGCAGTGGCATTACCCATTGGAGTGAACAGCAGAGACAACAGCCTTCCTGTGGGCATCCAGCTAATGGCTCCTTGGTACTGTGATAGTAAACTGATATACTATGCTCACGTGATTGAAACTAGTGATTTGTTTCCACCTCTGAAGCCCCAGGTACTTTTTGATATTTTAAAGAAGGAATAAAATTGCTTATTTTTATTAGTTTTTTAATGATAATCCTAGTCAGTGTTTTTTATTTTTTATTAGTGGTTTGTATACTCCCACACTTTTTCCACTCCTTTCTGGTTTGTGAAAGAGTTTGATTGACTCCATACTATGTCACTGCTACATACTTTTTTAATATCACTAACCATCAAACATTCACCTCTTATTTTGTTAGTGCACTTTATGTAGTAGAACCTTTGAACTGAGAACATTATTTTACTAGAGACCAGACTTTCAAGCATTTTGCTTTAAAAGCTGTTTTCTGTTGGAGGGGGCAAGTGAAATGTCTGCTAAGTAGAGGCGATTTTCAGATTAGAGGGTTCACCATCACTGGCTCACTTCAGCGTGGTTAGGTGAAGCATGACACGCGTAATGCATGTGCTGAGCGGTGTTGGTAAAGGGTCGGGTATGCTACACTACTCAGGAGGTACCCAAGTGTGATTGGATGTTGAACTACACCATTTCATCATGCATCAGAAACTTCAAAGTACATGTATGTGTGCAATGTATGTTATATGGAAAATAGTCAAAGTTTAATGCTTGTACTGGAGCATGAGTGAAATCTATTATTTACACTAACCAGATTGAATACTTCAAAAGCTCGATTACCAACTCACTGTTTGCCAAAGTCTTGTTTTACTGATGTATTTGGCGCATATACTTGCTTGGTAAACCATGAAAGTACACTATCATCTGAGACCTGTCGAGTAATAATACATAATGTTGTAGTCAAACAAAAAAAATGATTCAGCTATTGTTTAACTACTCCCATCAGTTAATTAGATTTATATTAGATCAAAATACATGCCTTTGGAGTCAGTTTCCTCCCCCCACCCCCCTCCACCTCCCCTCCCTCACCACCACCATTGTATTCAATGATCTAATGAAACATAACCTGTGGAGTAGTGTTGAGAGTCGAGGTTTACTGCTGAATCAGCATGGCATTGCTCAGGCTCATGAAATAACTCACATTGTGCCAGCTATTTATTGTCCAAAATTTGCTGGCATAATAACCCTCATGACCAACCCCGCCCACACACAATTAGGAGTTGTGTAACAAAAGTACACATTTCATATGATTTGGGAATCCTAGAAAGCCGGACAGGTGTCTCGTTGATGATCGGTTGTGACAATGCGGATGTGAGTTGTAGGGAAGTATCATAGCATGTTACATGTTCGTTTGTCAATATGTTTGCTGTTGTTTGGAGGATTACGTCGGGAAATTATTATTGAGAACATTGTCTATGACATAGACCATCTTCTCAATAATAATTTCATTGTTATGGCTTACACCATACTAGGTTTCACACAATATTTTTCACTGAGAATGGGAGAGGGAGGGGGGGTTGGTTGGGAGGCAGTGCTGTTTTGGCCACACCCATTTGTTACTCAGACCGTTTTGATGTACTTGTACATGCCTATATGAGAGTATACTTCCACACTATATCAAATTTGTGGTCACATGTATGTTGCTACATGTTGGGGGAGGGATGCTCTCTAGCAGTTAAATGTTTTACGCTCATGTCTGTTGACTGACTGGTTTGGGGTTTGTATTTTAGGTATTGTCCCAAGTGTTCTCAAGACAGAGACTAGAGGAAGAAGTATTGCTGTCTTACACAGATCTTAATTATTTAATTACTTTTTTCAGTTAAAAATCTAACAGATTGGAGAAACTACTGACATGACGAGTTATGACAGTTTGGCGTACATATTGCTGTACGGTAAAAGATCGTCAATAATGTTACTTGGAAAGTGACGTCTAAACTGGGCGTTTTTTTAACGCGACCAATCCCTTTTTATGACTTTAATCAAATCATAGATAGATGATCAAATCTACTTGACAGGAATATGTCGCTCTACTTAGTTCTGTCAGCAGTTATTTTGTCCTACGGATGCTATTTTCTGCTGAGGAGAAGGTCACTAATATCGAAAGGACGGATGGTACGCCCTATTCAGGAAATACTCGAGAACCCTGAAGAAATAAAGTTGAATCTTCACTTGGTGCGCACTCCTCCGGTGTCTGGGTACTCCCTTAAGATACTTAGCCACCTCTATTACACATATCTTGGAAAAATTGTGCTTTCCCGCTGGGTTCTAGCAAGTAGTAACCTGAATTTGTTTGCTAATTTGGTAATCCCTGAACCACCATCTCTAACCCATTCCCAGCCTTCCCCTCCTGAAGGTGGCAGGTCAGTTGAGAACAGAAAGACCTTATTAGCATGGATGAAAAAGTTTGAAGGAAAAACTAGATTTTTAAATTCTATTTGTGATTTTTATTTTGCTTATGAATCTCAGAAAGTGACTCCACTCGATGTAGCACGTGCCATTTTGACTTGTATTGAGGAATCCAATGCCTCAGCAAAGCCGCTAAGAGCCATTACTAGCTGCAACCGTGAATTGGTACTCTCAATGGCAGAAGCATCGACGAGGAGGTGGAAGAATGGCTCTCAGCTTTCACTCCTGGATGGCATTCCGGTATCTATTAAAGAAGACTTTTGCATGGATTCATACCCATGTTTGTGCGGCACTACATTTGTGCCTGAATTCATGAAGTCATCACCAGAATCCAGCTGGGTGAAGAAGCTATGTGAAAAGGGCGCTGTTATAATTGGGGTAACTAATATGCCTGAATTTGGGACTAATTCCATTGGAAGTTCAGAAAACAGTCTGCACAAACAGCCTCGTAATCCCCACAATCCTGACCACTTTCCAGGCGGGAGTTCGTCGGGTTGTGCAGTTAGCGTAGCGTGTAATCTCTGTCCGGTGTCTCTGGGAGCTGATGGTGGAGGTTCCGGTCGTGTTCCTGCTGCCATTTGTGGCACTTGTACTCTCAAATCAACACATACTCATCCGGCAAGTGGTGGCGGTTCTTCAGCTTCAGCATTTTCATTCTCTGCTATTACGCCTATAACAAGCTCTGTTCTGGATACGGCCATAACTCTGGATGCTATTGGAAATAGCAATCCTGAAAAAGATGTGATAAACATTGATTCTATTTTCTTAAATTTAGTAGATTCAGAATCTAAGTCTAGTTTGAACGGACTGACCGTTGGTGTATATTGGGACTGGGTCAAGCAAGCAGACAAGAGAAGTGTGGCTGTGTTTCAGGAAGCAGTGGAGAAACTGGTTTCGCTCGGCGTTGTGATCAAGGACATAAAGATTCCTGAGCTTGAGGAAGTCAGAGTGGCTCATGTGATCACTTCAGTGGTGGAACTTTCAGCACTAATTAGTATGGATGTGGACAAAAGATACGACCAGCTTGGACCTTCAGCTGCAGTAGTGGCATCACTAGGGCATTGCTTCTCCGCCGTCGAGTCCATTAATGCAATGAAGCAACGGACAAGGACTATCGTAGCCTTAAAGGCAATCTTTGAACAAGTGGATATCATTGCAACTCCTACCGTTGGCTGCGCCATACCGAAAATTACATCCGAGTACCTTAGTGGTTACGGTATGCTGGATGGTGAGGTTATAGGATTGTTGGATATGTACACCTTTCTGGCTAGCTTCTCGGGCATCCCAGCAGTGACATTACCCATTGGAGTGAACAGCAAAGACAACAGCCTTCCTGTGGGCATCCAGCTAATGGCTCCTTGGTACTGTGATAGTAAACTGATAAGCTATGCTCACGTGATTGAAACTAGTGATTTGTTTCCACCTCTGAAGCCCCAGGTACTTTATAATATTTTAAAGAATGAATAGAATTGTCATATTTGTATTACTTTTTATTTATGATTATCCTGTTTTTTTATTTAGATTAGTTGTTTGTTTATTCCCACATTTCCCACTCTTTTCTGTTTTGTGATAACATTTGACTCCATACTATCTCACTGCTACATACCTTCTTTTTTTTAATTATCTCGCTCACCATCAAACATTCACCTATATTTTGTTAGTGCACTTTATGTAGTAGAACCTTTGAACTGAGAACAATTAGAGAGCAGGCTTTCATTTCACTAATATCATGCTTTAAAAAGGTGACTGCTGTTGGAGGGACAAGTGAAACGCCTGTTAAATAGAGGCAATTTGCACGTTAGAGCGGTCATTATCAGATGCTTGCTTCAGTGTAACTAAAACTAGGAGAAATACTGGTATATTGGAGCCAGACCCACATAGCACATGTGCTGAGGAGTGTGGTAAAGGGTTTGACTATGCTAGACTACTCAGAAGGTACCCAAGTATTGTGGCAGGATGTTGAACTACACCATTTCATCATACATCAGAAACTTATAAGTACATGTATGTGTCCAATTTATATTGCTTGGTTGTACTGGAGCAAGAGTGAAATCTATTATTTTTACTGACCAGATTGAATACTTCAAAAGCTGTATACATTACTAGCTTACTGTTTACTAAGCCTTGTTTTACTGATGTATATGGCATGTATACTTGCTTGAAGTGTACTGCTGGGTAAACCATGAAGTACACATCATCTGAAACCTGTGGTAATATTTATTAGGTATCTTTATCACTTCACAATTTCTTTCTCAGCCTTCTCTACACATTAGATAGTATTCTCTTTCTTTCACAGGCTTTTTTTAAAACAATACAGAATTTAAAATATTTGGTTGCCACCGGGAATCGAACCCAGGACCGCTTGCTAACGCACAAGCGCTAGCTCTGCCACTGAGCTACTACTACGGCCACCAGCCAGTGTACAAACGCTCCAATTTATACTGTTAAGGGGTACTGCTATGCTACAGTCTCACTCTCCCAGCAATAGTTCTCTTTTTTAAGGGACGGTGCCACCGGAAACCAAGCGCGAAACCGCAAATTGACTATGCATCTAAGGGTCTGTTTTTTTTTGTTGCTATGCTTCTGTTTTGCTTTTTCTGTGCACTGTGGGCTTACTTCAGGTGGAGGAATGAGCACTAACAGAGGACTCTAGCATACAAATTTGAAGAATGAATACCGTCTGGGACGGAGATACAGCTCTGCAGATTTTTGGTGTTAAAGTTAATTGATCAGTGTAGAAATTCAGTTTGCCCTCCCCTCCCCCTCCCTGCCCCCTCCCTCTCCCCCCCCCCCCCCCCCCCCCGCCACCCCCCCCCCCCCCCCCCCCCCCCCCCACCACCACCACCATGGTATTCAATGGGGTATTGTTATATAGCCTGCTGAGTAGTTTGAAGACTGAGAGTCAAGGTAAAGTTAAATAAATGAATCAGGGATATTGCTAGGCTCACTAAATAACTAAATAACTTATAATATCATTATACTACCCATTTATGCCAGCTATTTTTATCCAAAATTATGCTGGCATATTAAGCATTTGAAAGAGAGAGAATACATCTAATACATATGTTGTAGTCAAACAAGAAATGATTTAGCTGTTGTTTAAATACTCCATCAGTTAATTAGGTTTAAATTAGATGTTAGCTACATAGCCTGTGGAGTAGTGTGAAGACTGAGAGTCAAGGTTTTCTGATGATGCAGCGACATTGCTCATGCTCAGGCTCATGAAATAACTTGCAATATTATTATTATCCAAAATTATCCAAAATTATGCTGGCATAGTATACCCTCATGGCTGACCAACCCCCCCCTCCTCCTCTCCTCCTCCCATAATTAGCGTGTTGTGTAACAAAAGGTGCACATTTTATATGATTTGGAATCCTGGAAAGCAGGACAGGCAGTCTCATGTAGCCATAGCCACTTTGAAAGATCTGCATTTAGAAGCTATCAGAAGTTCCATTAATTAGTGAGGTATTTTTTTTATTGCTATGCCAACTGCCCATGGAAAATCTAATGTCAGGAAGATAGGAACAAGTCAAATACAGGTGAGCTCCAATCAATTTAGAATAACTCTTACTAGAATTTAAAAAGATTCATTCTGACAGAACTTGTGAACAAAATTCATTTGAGCATTTTTTTTTTCTATTGGAGAAAGCTATTTGCATGTAGCTAACTATGCTAAAGAGAAAAGTGGAAAGGCTAAGGCCATCATAATTCCATGTTAGTTTCTCTTTTTGCCACCTTTTATGGAGATTCTTTTATTCTGAGATGAATTTAAATTTAATCAAACAATTTTAATTCTATTTTCTAAAGCAATGGTTACACTCTAGGTCGCAGGTTTCAAGCAAATTTTTGTTTACAATGTCTACCTGGCAAATTAATGCAGTCACAATGTTTGAAAAATACATATAGGTCAGTATTGATAATACCTGGTAATGCCTGGCTAGTATAGCAGGCAAACTTGAGGCTATTATTTACTAGTTATACTTAACCCCAAACAACAACTTTAATAATGTGAAAGATAAGAAGTATTATGAAGAAACAGATTCTGAACAAGAAAGGAAGAAGAAAAAATAGAAGAAAATAGGTAAACAAAGAGAAAGAAGAAAAGGAGGATGAATAGGGAAAAAACACGAAAAGATAAAGAACAAAAAATGAAGAACATTAAGAATAAAAGAACAAAAAAAACAAATGAGGAGAAATACAAGAACATAAAGAATAATAAGAACAAGACGAAGAGGAAAAGGAGAAAATTAAGTAGAAAAAGTAAACAAGAAGAAGAAAAAAGAAGACACGCAAGCAGTATAAAAGAATAAGAAGGTGGATAAAAGACGAATAAGAATGGTAAAAAGAAAAAGAACATCAAAGAAAGTCAAATAAAGAGGAAAATGTGAAGATGAAGGAGAAGAAAAAAGGAAGAAACCAAAGATGAATGAGAAGGAGAAGAATAATAGAAAAAGAGATGGATAAGAAGAAGATAATAACAATGGCAGAAGAGGAAAAGGAGATCAAGAAGACAAAGAAGATGAAGAAAAATAAGAGCGAGAAGAATAAGAAATGAATAAGAAAAAGATAAGATGAAGAAGAACATGAAGAACAAGAAAGTGAAGAGAAATGATGGGATAAAGAAGAAGAAAAGGTAAGTGAAAAAAGTGAAAAAGAGGAATAACAAAAGAAGAAAAATAGGAACAAGAAAGAGATGAACAAAACTATACTATACTTCTATTAGACTTATGTGTTCTCCTTCAAGCACTACAATTGAATTTAAGTTTTTTGTATTACAGAGTACATACAAAAATTTAAATCTATTGTCTAATCATGCATGGATTACACCTATCATTTTATTGAAGTGTTAAAAAAGTTTTCTGTCCTACTCCACCCACAAAAAGTTTACTCCATTAGTTTAATATTTTATATATCTTATAATAAGCGCCAACTATTCCGCAGAATATAACCAGTTAAACTTTCAAATTCTAAATTGCCCCAATACATTTTTATCAAAAAATACACATTAATTTTTAATTATCTAATTTATATTATTATCTATACATTTGTATCTAACATTCGATAGGGGCAACTTCATTTCTCCTGCAATAAAATAAGATAATTATATGTAATGACAATAACTCCTTAATATTTCATTATTTACAGTGTAATAATACCAATTCATTTTTTCTTTAATAATCTAAATAGAACCATTACACCAGCTAATAAATTTTTGGTAAAATGCAGTGTGTTACCTAAAATTGTAGAATTCAAAATAAACTTTTTTAGGCATTGTCATCCTCATGGTATTATTGCATGTGCCTCAAACTATTTCATTTTTATTAGCCAGTTGTGCGCCCAACAGTTTATGTACTAGATACAGTATTTTTCTTAATGATAACATTTTACCTTATATTATTAGGGACTGCTCCATTATCCGAAAAGCTTCTATTACCAGATTCTTTGTCTGTCTGAGATATTTTCATCTTCTTGGTTTTACAGTATGCAATGATCATTATAATGCTAGCTATCATGAGTAATGTTCCTGTAACGAGTAGGGACGCTGCAATAATTATGTGAGGTCTCAGATTTATTGGTTTAGACTCTATCTTTCTATTTTTGAAATTGGGAAACCTTTTTCTCTCTTCTATCTTTCTATTTTTGAAATTGGGAAATCTTTCTGAAATGATTGAAATTAAAAACAAAACAGAGTGAATTTGTATACTTTACTTAATTGTGTTGGCATAAATATTTTTGGACTAGGCAATTCTGGTGCATATTGTAGGATATATTTTAGAACTTCGACGTAAAACCCATCTACTGTTATTACTGGTCCCTCTCTCAAACTTTGCTGTTTGGTGGAATCTAAAAAATGTGCGAAATAGAGATACTTTATGCTACAGTCATTATGTAGTTAACACATGATTTATATGTAGATGTGAATGCATTGGAATATAATACACTAATTGCAGGATTTCAATTTTTCTGAACCACATATAATTAACCAGATTTTCAATTAAAGTTTTGCAACAATTTTATATCATTTATTAAAGTATTCCAATTATATACAATATAAAATTATAAATTTTGAATGTGTTTCTCTTACCTGATTTCAGATAGTCTTTGGAGTCCTCCATTTGATGCTGAAAATCATTTGAAGTGTGTCTGACCTGATTGAATTGGAAACTCTGAGCTGTAGTCTCTATTGGTGGAGACAACCTTTCCTTCTCCACGTGTTGTTTTTCTTGTCTTTGACTCAAACTAAATATCTTTGTCTTAACTTTACTGTCACTTCAAGTTGCTTATTATTCTCCAGTTGTATATTGTTTTTACTGTATCTTGTTGCAGTGCTGTTTTGAAACATTTAATCTTTAACAATCATGTTTACACAGATAGCTGGAGAAATAATAACTATTGCTGCTAATAGTCACATTAATTTATTAAGCTCACCTAAATCATCTGGTGAAGAGCTTATTGATGAAGGAGTTACTTTTGAATCCATTGTTTTGTAAGCAGTGCTCTCTTGAGGTCTTTTATAATTATTCCTATACCTAAAGTTCATTTGTTGTTGTTAATATATCTTTGAATCTAGATTGACACTTTGTGATTTAGTTGTAATAGATTGAGACATCCATTTCTTGATCATGTTCTGATGTTCTTTCGTCTGAGTTGAAGGATGTGTTCTGGTTCCAAGGTTGTTGTCAATTTGGATATTTTGAATATGTGGCAATTTGTCCTTCACCTCAACTTGTGGGGGTGCTGTTTTACATAAATCCATAACATAATCTTATTGATGTTTAGTGTTCACCTTTGTATTCACTTAAACTACTTATTTTATTGACTTAAATAGAAATAATAGGTACCATAATGCAGCTAAAAGTAGTCAGATAATTTAGCTAGCAAATATTTCTTGTAAGGCCACAGCAGGGAAATTTCCTGTTTCTCATCCAGGAAGTAATAAAATTTTTATGCGGGCGGGCGCTAAAATTACAAAACACAGCTCTATAAACTTTACTCTGAACTGCACACGGTAATAGACTTCTCACTCAGCGCTCTGGTCCTAGATTACTACTTGCTGCTATCACTATGGTTCATATGGTGATTAACGAAGTATTTCGGATGTTATGAAGGAAGGAACCAGAGGCCCTCGTTTTGGTGGGAAGAAGCGAACTGCTACAGAAGCATTTAACCTGTAACTATTGTCTAAACCAATGCTACAAATACCATTTCATGAACATTATTTTTCACACTTTTCTTGTCTATATCATGATCAGTGAGGTTTTGTGTTTTTCTAAGTCAAAAAATAACAAATCAATGCGAAAAATGCCATATAATTTGTATTGTGTTTTTGTGTTGATGTTGGGGTGAAATTGTATGAGGGCGGTGGATGAGAAACAGGAAATTTTCCTGCCGTGGCCTAAACTCACTCAAGTTAGGTGATGATGTAGATTTCTGAACAAATTTTTTTATAAACATTATTCTCTTGATTTTGATCATCGTAGTTTCTGTTCAGAGAGTTTATCTGCTGTTGTGGAGAATTGTTTGACATTTGATTGCCATAATGACTGAGTGGTTTATCTGGGTCTGATTGAGATAATCCATCCCTGACAAACAATTCACGTGTTTTGTCCTTACTTGCATAAACCATAGTCTTTTTGTCCAAATTATTGTTACTACTAGCTAAGCGGAAAGATTTTATTTTCCTCAACTACAACAGATGCTGTTAGGTAATATTAATGAAATGTAATGCCTTGCGTCAACAATACATGAACTAGTGCTGTGCTTGATCACAACTATCAATCAAGCCTGCCTAGTTAGGTTACATAAAACTGCAGTATTGTTTCATATTATACATTAGCTGGGTTCATGCAAATACAGAGTAACTCTCTTACCTTAATTCCTCAATAGTAGTACCTTGTAGTGTTCAATTTAAGCCATTCTGACTACCTCAATTAGACAATAACCATCTATACTATTCATTCCATGCACTCACCCTGTATCACACAGCTCTCTATTATAGTGACCCCTTACCTAGTTAGCACACCCTTTACCACGCGCATGCCCCTCGTCATACACTTTAGTTAGAGCAGACATCTCTAGGCATCATATTGATTTATTATTGAGTTTGATTCGTGAATGAGAAGGTGCATTGCACTTAACTATGTCTGCTCTAACTCACTAGTGTATCTAGCTAGACAGTGCGCCTCACCAGCAGGAGTGCCGACTGGAGGTTAGGACGCTGCGGAGACCGATTTCCAATTAACGCCCACCCACCCGATGGCGACGAATTGTCCCAAAGCCGGCTGCCCCTTCACCGTAGCAGAGGGGACGGAGCCTGGGATGGCAGTAGCCCTCATGACAGGCCACATCTCGATGGACCACAGCCAGGCTGCCTCCTTCAAGCCCACCCAAATCCCCAGACCAGAGCTATCAGCCGGAGAGACCTCGAAAGGGTGGCAGTACTTCCTCAACCGCTGGAAAGAGTACTCACAGGCAGCCAACCTGACTGCCCCACATATCACCATCCAGCTGCTGGCATGCCTAGACCCCAAGCTCCGCCGGGACGTCACCATGAACGCCACCGGCCCCACGCCTCTCAGGGAATACGCCGAGCCAGACCTCCTGGCAGCCATCAAAGCTATGGCAGTGCAGGAGGAGAACAAGAGGGCAGCCAGAGTCACGCTCTCCAGGATGACTCAAGACAGGGGCGAAACCGTCAGGTCGTTCGTAGCCCGCCTGCGAGGCCAGGCCGAGGTGTGTCGATTCGACCGGAAGTGCACGAACTGTGCGACAGTCAACAGCCAGAGTGAGGACAGAGTGGCAGATCAGCTGTGTATCGGCCTCGCCGACCCCGACATCCAGGCGGACCTGTTGAAGGAGCCGGACAAAGACCAGACAGTCGAGGAGCTGATGCAGTTCATAATGGTGAGGGTCACAGGCAAACTGTCATTTACCACAATGACCACCCCACCCCAAGCTAGCAACAGCGCCATTGATGATGAGGCAGACCAGGGGGAGGCACTGCACAGTGGGTATAAGCGCCAGCAGCAACACCCACCACCCAAAGCCACGCCCCCCAAAACCAACCGGTTGACCACGCCCAAGCGGCCCTTAACCACGCCCACCCCACACCCGAACAGCAAAACAGCATGCTGCTTCTGCGGCCGCCAGGGCCACGGCACCAGAGCAAGGACAGCCATCAGGAGGACCCAATGTCCTGCATTTGGCAAGACATGCCAATCCTGCGGTCGCCCCAACCACACATCACAGATGTGCTGGCAGACGACAGAGCAAGAAAGCGCCATCCAGGAAGTGGTCAGCGACATGACGGAAGGCACCCTGCCACACCAGACCTGGGACCAGACATCCAAAACCTGGGTACAGCGCCGCTCACCACCCCAACCAACCCTCAATGTTGTCGTCTCCACCCATCGAACAGACTTCCAGACCCACGGGCAAACCCTCAGGAGAGAGCAACGAAACATTGCTACACGAGCCCTCGCCGACACCGGCTGCCAGAGTTGCTTGGCAGGCCCCACCCTCATGTGTGACCTCGACCTCAGAGCACAAGACCTCATCCCAACCTCCCTCACCATGAGCTCTGCCAGTGGCAACCCCATGCCCATCATGGGAGCCGCACTCACCAGAATCAGAGCTGCAGACACAGACAAGGAGACGAGGCAAATGGTATATTTTAGTCCCATAGCCACCAAGCTCTACCTCAGCATGTCAGCATGCAGCGACCTTGGACTAATCAATCTGGGCTTCCCACTGTGCCCACCAGCCCCACTGGCACAGATCAGAGACAGGCAGATCAACAAAGCCGCCCCACCCAAGGAGACGCTACCGGCAACAAGAAGCACCGGGACCAGCCCACCACAGACCAGGGCGGGACAGACAGACGGCGAGCAAATGGCCCCCCACCAACCCACAACCCCCACCAACCCACAACCCCCACCGCGGACCCCCACCACACCCCAACCTGCAGCCCGACCACCAATGGTCAACCAGCAGCGACCGTGCTCCTGCCCCACCAGATCCCCACCACCAGATCGGCCCACGACACTGCCATTCCCCGCTACAGAGGAAAACAGACAGAAGCTGGAGAAGTACCTCCTGGACTTCTACTCGTCCAGCGCATTCAATACATGTGAACACCAGCCTCTGCCTATGATGTCCGGCCCTCCTCTATCACTGAAGATCGACCCTAACGCTGCCCCCAAACCGTGCCACACACCCATCACCATACCTGTTCACTGGCAGGAGGAGGTGAAGGCAGGGCTGGACAGGGATGTCCGCCTCGGCGTGTTGGAAAAAGTCCCCCTGGGCACACCCGTCACTTGGTGCCACCGAATGGTGATCTGCACCAAGAAGAACGGGTCGCTCAGGAGGACCATAAACTTCCAACCCCTCAACCAACACGCCACCCGGGAGACCCACCACTGCCCGTCACCATTCCACCAGGCCAGAGCCATCCCACGACTGACGAAAAAAACGATCTTCGATGCATGGAATGGCTATCACTCCGTGGCCCTAGCCGAGGAGGACAGGCATTACACCACCTTTATTACACCCTGGGGACGGTACCGCTACCTCACAGCCCCGCAAGGCTACATCGCCTCGGGAGATGCCTACACGGCGCGGTACGACGCACTCATCACCAATGTATCCAACAAAACCAAGTGCATCGATGATGCCCTGCTGTGGGCAGATGACATCGAGGGCTCCTTCCATCAGGCAGTGGAGTGGCTGCACATTTGTGCCACGAATGGAATCACCCTGAACCCGGAGAAGTTCCGCTTTGCAGAAGACGAGGTGGAGTTCGCCGGGTTCACAATCACCCCCACAGAGGTCCGCCCTGCCAACAAGTTCACGGCGGCCATCAAGAAATTCCCCACCCCAACTAGCATTACTGACATCAGGGCATGGTTTGGTCTGGTCAACCAAATTTCCTACACCTTCGCCATGACGGCAACCATGCTCCCCTTCAGGGATCTCCTGAAGCCATCCACCCCCTTCCAATGGTCAGACCAGCTGACTGAGGCCTTCGCCACGTCCAAACAACACATATGCGAGAGCATCCAAGCGGGAGTTGAGATCTTTGACAAGGGGCGCCCCACCTGCCTGGCGACGGACTGGAGCAGGGACGGGATCGGCTTCTGGCTCACACAGAAACACTGCCAATGCCCGTCCCACGATCCTTTCTGTTGCCGGGATGGCTGGTGCGTCACCTTGGTCGGATCGAGATTTACTCACGCGGCAGAATCTCGATATGCCCCGGTGGAAGGGGAGGCCCTGGCCATAGCTGATGCACTCGACAGAGCCAGGCACTTTGTACTCGGGTGCCGGGACCTGACAGTGGCAGTGGACCACAAACCACTGCTAAAGCTGTTCGGGGACCGATGCCTGGAGGACATCCCGAATCCCCGCCTGAGGAATCTCAAAGAGAAGACCCTCAGGTACCGCTTCAGGATGGTATACATCCCAGGCACCAAAAACCTGACCAGCGACGCCCTATCACGTCACCCATCTGGGACAAGGACACCCACCAGACTCCACCTGCCAGATGACCTTACAGCCCCCAGCCCGAACTGCTCCACTCATACCCACGCAGACGACGACGGCCTCCCCACAGCCGTGTGCGCAGCCATCTCTGCCACCCCCATCAGCTGGGAACAGCTTCAGACAGCAACCACGGCAGACCAGTCCCTTCAGGACCTCATGCTGGTCATAGAAGCAGGACCACCCACCAAACGCAACTTGCTCCCAGTGGGGATACAGGCATACTTTCCCGTGATAACCGACCTCACCATAGTTGACGACGTGGTATGTCTGGGCAACCGCCTCGTCATCCCATCCTCCCTACGACTAGCATGCCTCGACACCCTGCACGCAGCACACCAAGGGACAAGCGGGATGACAGCCAGGGCGAAAGCATCCATATACTGGCCAGGCCTGACAGCAGACATCGCCGCCACAAGGAACAGTTGCAGCATTTGCAACGGGAATGCCCCCTCCCAACCTCACATGCCACCCACAACCCCAGAGGAGGCGGACCACCCGTTTGAGCACCTCCATGCAGACTTCTTCCACCATGAAGGATCCACCTACCTCGTGCTGGTGGATCGCTTCTCGGGATGGCCCATCGTATCGCAGGCAAGCAGCGGAGCCACAGGCCTCATACAGGTACTCAGGGAGACCTTTGCAACATTCGGCATCCCCGCTACCCTCACCACAGATGGAGGACCCGAATTCACTGCCCATGCAACAAGAGACCTGCTGACCAGCTGGGGGGTCCACCACCGGACTTCCTCGGCATATCACCCCCACGCGAACAACCGCGCCGAAACAGGGGTCAAAACTGTCAAGCGGCTTATCGCAGGGAACACCGACCCCGGGGGTACCCTGAAGTCAGCATTTTTCAAGGCCCTCCTGACCTACAGGAACTGCCCATGCCCAGACACACAGATGTCACCGGCTATGTGCCTCTTTGGCCGACCAATCAGAGACCTACTACCCACCCTCCCAACACAACTTCAACAGCCAACCCAGGACGGTACGACATGGCACGCGAGGCAGACAGCACTAAAGAAGCGCCAATCCCTGGGCAAGAAACGCTGGACAGAGCACGCCAAGGGCCTATCCCCCCTCAAACGCGGAGACAGAGTACTGGTGCAAAACCAGACAGGCCACCACCCAACCAAATGGGACAGCACAGGCGTTGTGGTCGAGGTCATGCAGTATCATCAGTATCAAGTCCGGATGGACAGCAACGGCAGACTAACCACTCGCAACCGCCAATACCTAAGGAGGCACACCATCCCTACCCCTCCACCAGACCACCCCCTACAGCGGCGCCTGCCCCAACCCCAGCCACCAGGGCTGCCCAGACCAACAGCACAACCAGCGACACCACCCCGACAAACATCACCAGGCACCCCGGTACCGCCACACAGCCACCCATTACCAGGCACCCCGGAACCACAACCCAGCCAACCATCACCAGGCAATCCAGCCCCACCACCCAGCCAACCATCACCAGGCACCCCAGCTGCACCAACTAGCCAACAATTACCAGGCACCCCGGAACCACCTCAACCAACCAGGGCCCACTCAACAACCCAGAGGCAGCCAACTACCACGCCGGCCACCACCCGCTCATACGCAGCCGTCGCAGGCACCCCCACCAGCCGACACAACCTACCACCACTAGCCCCCAATCAACTGGCCAAGATCCCACCAACACCTCCCACATCTACCAACCCCGACCAGACCCTACGTAGAAGTAAAAGGACCATAAAACCCCCACAGAGATACGGACGGGCTCTCTAACTTTTTTCAGCCCCCTGACGAAGGGCTTGGGGGGAGATAGACAATAACCATCTATACTATTCATTCCATGCACTCACCCTGTATCACACAGCTCTCTATTATAGTGACCCCTTACCTAGTTAGCACACCCTTTACCACGCGCATGCCCCTCGTCATACACTTTAGTTAGAGCAGACATCTCTAGGCATCATATTGATTTATTATTGAGTTTGATTCGTGAATGAGAAGGTGCATTGCACTTAACTATCAATTACCAGTAACTAGTCAACAAGCTTGCAGCTCCACCAAAAAAGAAACAACGATGACAATCGCCAGAGTTATTTTTGTAATTTGTGCAAACAAGTATGGAACTACATACTTACTACAGCTTCTCCTAAGTAACGGTGGCTTCCTTAGTATTAATATTTAGCCATTCTGACTACCAGTGGTACTTGACAAACAACTAGCGGCATTAAGCAGCTCCAATTATATAATGGCGTTAAAGACAAGTGTTTTGCAGAATTATCTCTCAATTTGAAGCCTAAAAGAAACACTTTCTTAATGATGTATCAGAAGAAAGTGGGATAAGCCAAAAAAGACATATTGTTAGGAGAAAAATACGGCACCCTCATGCATGATTAAGGAGCATACATACCATCCATACCTATTATATACTAGTGGTGTGCTTGAGCACAAAGGGTGAGCAAGCCTGTGCATAAATGAAACACTTCAAAAGAATCTATCAGTCAATTCTAAAAGTATAAGTACATAGCTGTTGATCTAGCTAAAATATACAGAACTATATTGTTACCTCATTTTCCTGAGTTAAACTAATATCTGTAGTCTCTTATACATGTGATTCTGAGTAACTGAATTACCAGTAGCTTTAGACAACAAGCACTCACAGCTACTAAAAAAGTTGAGTTTTTGTCAAGTATGTCTGGTAAAGGGTCTCAATACCATAGTAACCATTCGCCATAACATTTTGAAACTTGAAACAAGAGGTTCTAAAAATTAACTGCACAGTGTTGAGTTTAATAGTAAGTTTTTAGAACCTAAGTGCATCTTGTGGCATTCACAAACAACCTAAGACGAAGGAGTAAACATTTTAATTTCCTTGAATGATACGGGGTTTATTGTAAGTATGGGAAGGTGTAGATTATGAAGCCAGTTCAATAAAATGCAAAAACCTGGGTTTTTGCATTTTATTGAACTGGTTTTGTTTTTTGTCATTTTTAGTATTGTGTTTTTTCTGTTCTCACCTAAACGAATTATTTCTCTTATGGATAGTCTATTAGTATGCTCATTTTTATTGAGCAACAAACCTGTTCCTGAAGAATCCATTGAGTCTTGTTTGGCATAGTGACTAGGTGACTTAGTTTGTGGTTTTCGTTCTTCACCTAAACCAACGACTTTGGGCCTGTAATTTCTGTTAGTTGGCTGATGTATATTGTGTGATAGGAATGAACTTGAGGATGTATCAGATTGGGAGTCTGGAATAGCTTTCATGTCAGAAACAATATTTCCATTTACTACTTTGGATACTATTTTGCTGAGGAATGATTTGGAAGATAAAAGATTTTGCACATAGCAAGTTTAACGTGTCTTTCCACTTTGACCTTTAGCATAAAGGTTCCAAACATTAACATTGTGCTTGAATCTCAAATAGGTATTTAGTCAGTCATAGTTCACATGAAACATAGTATTTCCAGAGTCTACAGGCTTCCCGTTCACATACCACTGCAATAGTTGTTCCGGAAAACCTGCGTACTGGGCCAATATTGTGGTATAAATGGAATTTCCCAATTCTCCTGAACTAGTTCTGTTTAGTCTGGACTAACTGTATGTTTCAACAAGTGTATAAAATTTGGTAAACCTAAGGAATGGACAGTTAGACATATTGAACTTACCAGTTGTGATCAGCGTCTTCTGTAAAGATTTGGGTAGTCACATTTGTAGTGTAACTGTAAAACACTCTGTTAGCAACATTAAAGTGGTCAATAGTGACATTAGAAGACAAACAAATATGGAGACAGTCCGTTCCAAAAGTTATTGTCCATGTCTAATGTTGTGTTAATAAAAGTTAAGAGTTTAGCTGTTGGTGAAATACACTTCAACGTGACCTTTGCGTCGTACGGAACTTTCGGTAAATGGTTCAGAAACTTCTGAGGTATGTCGTCTACCTCTACTTGTAAGGATGCTAGTTGGCGAGCGAGCGTAGCGAGCGAGACACTTACAGGGGTAAAAATGAAAAAATCGGGGATGTTTATTTGTTGGCGAGCGAGCGTAGCGAGCGAGACACTTACAGGGGTAACACAATCGAAAATCGGGGATGTTTGTTTATTTATTTAGATATATGTATGGACGTACGTATGTCATTTTGTACTTTGACCCTCGCGTTTTAGTGTTAGTTTTGTTGTCGACCCCGTCCCAAATTGCACTAAACAGAATCCTCTGGTTTATCGATCAGTACCCGTATCACCCTAGAAATTGAATTGTTTACCGTTTTGAATTCTTTTGCGGGTGCAGTTACAACTTGAAAACTTAAGGGACTTCCATTTCTATTCGAGTTAGTGGCGGTGGTAAGTCAATGCGATCTTTGTCATGGTTATAAGCCGTGCGCAACAGTATTTACTTGAAAATACATTGTCCATTATACTACTGCGAAGGTAAGTCTGTGTAGGTGCATGTCCAGTTGTGTCAAAGCATTGTGTGTTACAACCACTATTAGCTAAAGAATATCACAAAGAAAACTTTTAAATAACGTGTATTGTTTTGTTGTTGTTTTTTTCCTTCCAAGCAGTTGCAGAGAGTTGTTACTATGGCACTGAAATCCCTTTACCATGTATGCTATATTTAAAAACTAGACCTTATTTTCAGTAGCTTCAGTGTTAGAAGTCAAAATCATTCATATAAAAATAGTATAGTCTTTAGGCTCACTTATGGGGCATTTCTAATGGTTGTATAGTACATCGTGTTTATTGGAAAAATTATATTTTTTTAAATAATCCAAGGGTTAATTTTTTTTACTTTCAAGTAATAAAATTGGTCTAAATAGCTTTAATTGTTTCCAATGAATTTTGAGGACTCGGGAAAATCTGTGGAATGTAGGGTTGTAAATGCATGTACTACAATGGGTGATGTTATTGAAACCAATTTTATTCTTACAGCAAAGCAGCCAGTTAGTACTACAAAAGTAGAACGATCTATAACTTCACTTCACTCCAAGAGAGCTGGTTAGTTTCCACTTTTTGAGAATATTAATTAATATTTGGTGCTTTTATAGTAGACTGAATATTAATATAATATTTTTTTTATTAAATATTGGCACTGATGTTAGCAGAAATATACTTTTCATACGGGTTATTGGGAACGTAATTATCGCACTCACTCTATATAAATATATATGTGTATGCACATGTACAATGCATTTGTACATGTGGGTTCTTACATTCTTTATTAATTACACTATTACATACTAGTAGGGTTTTTAGTACAAATGGCGAGTATGTGCATGGAAGAAATGAAAACAACAAGGTTCTAGAACATAACAAAAATGGCTTGATTTTACTCAAGTAATGTTGTAGCACCAGTTCAGGAAGGCGTCATGCATTCATCAGTCCATTATTTTCTAAAAGTTCAAGTATATGCCATTGACTATAGCTAGCTAAATACTGAATAGCTTTCTGTAACTTCTGTAGTATCTATTTATGAACTGTAACTCCTGTCAAATAGCACCCAGCTACTAAAAAAAGCAGTAGAGTTTAAAAAATGTTTGGTAAAGGGTCTTCAACACCATACTAACCACTTGCTGTGAAATCTCTTGTGACTTAACAAACACACACAAGCATATTGGTAATGAGTTGGTACAATACAGGATGAAATAACAACCGTGAAAGGTCGGTGAGTTATTTCACTATAGTGTGTCATTTTAAGCGACATGTAGCTACCTATAATGATACTGTGAAGATATCTAGGTGGTATATATATATATATATATATATATATATATATATTTATTGCAGCTTTGATATTTTTACGTGAATATTTCCGCATCACGCGAGCGTTCTGTATTCTCCCATATTGTACGGTTTATATTGTACGGTACACTACGCATGCGCGTAGCGAGTAAAATCAATGAAAATTGAATTGTAACCGGTTGAGAAAAAATACCAAGGCAGCAATAAATCACTTATCACACTCGTCGTACAATATGGGAATGATATTTTACTCTCACGCCACATTTTCACTCGCCTTTGGCTCGTGAAAATATTTTGCGTGCTCGTAAAATATTTTCCCATATTGTACTCTGACTCGTGCTATAAGTATTATATATATATATATATATATGAGAATGTATGACTTTACTAGAATATATATTCATTTATACCTGATTTTCAATTATGTATTCTAACACTGTCTTGCTAGCTCTCAAATTACATTTATATCTATCAGAGCTCTTATTATTGAAAATTGAATGCTTATGAGATTGGAGATAATTAATAATATGCTTGTGTGATGTAATGATGACTACAACATGTGTGCATTCATGAATAATTCATAAGTTGAGACAGGTTGGTAAATCGTAGTCATCAACTGAATGGGTAAAGCATCATCACCTTCAGTAGTGGGCGGGTGAAATCAGTGTGACAAAATATTCTACGGTGAAAATTCGAAAATATTCAAACAGCCTAAGTCAACATCATTAATAGAAGGACAGAAAACTGAGAAGCAGGAAAGATAGACAAAGAGGAGATGGAAACCCATGACATAAGAAGATAGAGGAAAGGAGAGGATAAGAAATGCTGAGATTGTTCAGGAAGAAAGAGAGCAGGAAAGGGAAATGGATATAACTAAATCAAGTGGTAGTAGAGGATAATAACAATGGATAAAATTACCGTATGCTACTGTATTCTTAATTTGTAACTGTTAGACCTCAAGTGGCATTGTGTGGTGGGATACTTGCTTGTCTATATAAGAATATGCTTGTCTGTTTGTAAATATGGTGATGACGACAATAGTGTGTGTTTTCATAATTAATAATTCATTAGCATAACCAGGCTGGTAAAGCATTGCTACAAGCATGGGTAAGCCATCATTTTTAGTATAAGACGATTAAGGAAATGATGACTTTTGTAGCTAAAATTAAGTGAAATTGGTAAGGTAAAGATAGCGAAAGTGGATAAAGATTTCAAAAGGGAAAGCATAGCTAATAGTTTCACAAATTGTAAGTCCACAATCATGGATTGAGGGACAGAGAGACAGAGAAACAGGAGAGGTAAACAAAGGAGGAGAATGTAATTCATGACTTAAGAACAAAGAGCTGAATGAAGGCTGAAAACATTTAGCAAGGAAGAGAGGAGAGGGAAACTGATGTAACTAAACTAAGTGGTAGAGCATAACAAGAATGGATAAAAATACCTTTTGCTGCTATATATTTCTAATATGAATATAATACACATCAAGCACCACGGTGAATGAGGTGATTGTCAAAAATGTTCAATAAAAGTTTCTTTTGCTTTCCTTCAGAAATTGTTACAGGTTAGGCAGCTTTGTCTGATTTTCTGTTGATTCTGTGACAACTTCAAGTGCTTCTTTTGTTGCGACGCATAATTTTTCTCTACAATTTTGTCATCAAATACTTGTTATTTGCTCTGTGGCTGCTTGAGCTCTGGTTATTATCAATATCACTGGTTGACTGTCTCCTTCCGATAATAAGTTGACGAAATATTTTAACTCGAGATTGTTGAGCTTAAACTGAGCGGAACTCTGGCTCAAGTCAGATCATTTTGTGTGAAGGCTGCTGTTCATGTGAGCTTCAAATGACCAATCTCAGTTTGAACTTCAGCCATGGGCTTACATTTATGCTGATCATTATCAAACCTGCTAACGATTTTGTATTCTCCACTCAATTGGTGATCATCTATCAATTCAATGACTAAGTGGATCTTGGAGTGTCTTCATAACCTATTATTTCCTTTTTCCCCCTAGGTCTTGCCCTGTCCATCCACTACTCTATAAAAATGCTAGGTCATTGAACTGAGTTGGGAAAAAGTGTAGAATTGCTAACCATAATACATCACCAATCATGTGTATAAGAAAAGCAGAAAGCAGGAGAACACAAGGGACAAGAAAAATAGAAACAGGTGAGAAAAAGCTGACTCATGTCACTACTTCAATGAAGATGTGAAAGAAAATGCACAATGGACAGAGATACTTGGGAACAAGAGAGGTAGAAAAAGGAGGAGTAGAAAATGTATGAGTTGAAAAGAGGAATAAGAAAAACTGGGATGGCTCAAGAAGAAAGAGAGTAGGAGAGGGAGTCCATGGATAAAAATATGTATGCTACTGCACTTCTAATTTGTACAAGTAAGTACATCAGGTGCCACTGTGTGGTGGGGTACTTGCTAGCTGTAAGCATAATTCCTTATTCAGTCAACTTTAATGATTAAATGTACTTAGTGTGGAATGTCACTATAACTCTCACCAAACTCTAAATAGCCAGTAGCTATTATTATTCTTTTGTTAATGTAATGTAGTTGAACGAAGCATTTTACGCTTGGAAAGGAGATTTGGATTTATAGTTAAAGATACCAAGGAAGAGATATTACATGATGAGCAGAAGCTCAGAGAACTTCCTGACCTCATTGAGTACGGACTACCACAGAGACTGAAGAGGTTAAGAAACTTCGTTATTCGCAGTTCTCTGACAAGAGCGTCTTTGACAAGAGACAACTTTGATACATTTTTTGAAGCTTTAGAACAATTGTGGAGTTTCATTGATTATGATTTGTTTATGAACTTGAAAATATTGAATTGATGAATAAAGTGGATGATTACACAGAAGAAGTCGAAAAATTTTGTGCGGAGACCACTATTTGTGATTTTATTCAAGTTTGGAAACCAAGATATGATGATCAAGATATACCACAAGAACTTCGCATGTGTGTGACAGAGTTATCATTGGACCTCGAGACCAGTACTGTGGAGGATCTAAAAAAGATACAACTTAAATTAAGATATTCCCTACCACAAGAATTAGCTCGGGCAGCATTTTATATATGCAATGTGAGGCCAGGATCAGTGACAGTGTCCTGGCTTGTTTGGGCGGAGTGTGTCTCAGATATGATGGACAGTTTAAATCTCCTAATGAAATCAAATTCCGAAATTATTTCAGAAATTCATTTATCATTCATGTCGTTAGACAATGTTATTTTATACTCCACCTACAATGAGCAGGTAATAGTGCATTTTGTATTAAAATAGACTTTTATTGAGAGTTTTTTGAGCAAGATACTCATGCTTGAACAAAATGGAGCCTACAATTTTAGTTTTGTAAACGAATGTGTAGCACCATAGTAGCACATGTGATAGAGTAACGAAATTAATGATAGTTCCTAGATAAAAGCAGGCAGCCTTAGGGCAATCCTTTTGATTGAAATGTTTGATTACATAGTCCATGCTTAACGATGCATATAATAGACTCTATATCAGTTTAGCACTGGAGGGATGTAAACATGTGTGGTGTGTTCTAGTTAGTTTATGACTCACATGCTGTAGTAGTGTTATTGGCCAAGTACTATCTATGGTCACCTCTGCTCAAGTCCATTGCTTAGCAACACATGAAGTTGAAGCATATCTCCCTTTTGATGTCATGTTTTAGTGCATTCTCTTAGTAATGTCAACAGCCCACAAGACTAGTATTTCCAAGCACTAGTTTTCTTGTGCCCTACTGTAGTAAGCAACACCCACTTGGACACTAAAGTCAAAATGTGTGCCTTATAAAGACATAAAAACATCAGGATATACTGCATTTTAGTGGCAACGAAGAGAAGAAGTGCCATATTAATTCAGTGCCATTTTTTAAACATCGTCAGTAATTTAAATATAAATTAAAGGCAGTTACAGTGGCCAAATTGCTTAAGAGCTTAAAATTCACTGATAAGAACCAAAACTGGACATAGTACAGTGAGCTAATTCATGTCTGAAATGTGGCAACATTACTTTAGAAACCCATTGACCCGCACATGCTGGGGTAAATAGTTCATGTTTGTCTTATACGTACGTATGTAGGTGTATGTGTGACAAAAAATGATTTTATGAATACACTTTATGTCAAACTTGAATTAACTATTGGTTTATGTAAATGTACACCTCTGCTACCACCTTTAAGGATAAATTTAAATAAAATGTAGCCATCATTGCTGATTTTTATTGGCCATACCTTTTGTTGTGCTCATTTATTTAAATACTTGAATTATTGACAATCCTTTTGTACTATTTCAATTCTAGTAAAAAGATAAGTGTGAGTGCAGTAGGTAGGTAGATAGATAGGTGTAGGTAGGTAGACAGGTCAATATGTAGCTTGGTGGGTGTACACTTTGAGATAAGTGTGAGTGCAGTCAGTAGGTAGGTAGATAGATAGGTATAGATAGGTAGGTGGGTCAATATGTAGCTTGGTGGGTGTACACTTTGACAATGGTATCAAAAAACAAAACAAAAGTACTCTTGAAAACTGCTTTAGTAACAAAGAAAAGTCCCATCTGCATCACTATAAGTGATATGCAATAAAACCTAAAACAAATTTTCAATAGCCCCTATCTGCTTCACTAATAAATTAATACATTGCTGATGTGAAGTTGAAAATGATAAAGTTTTGTAGCTTTTCATTTGTAGTTCTTTGAGGTCCTAATACAATTTAAAACAAATTTAGTTATGTTTCATTTATAGATGCTAAGTGCTATTGTAAAAGGAGAAGTACAAATTGTGGAGAAGATTTTGATAAAGAAGTGTGTAGATCCTAATTATATTCATCATGACTATAAGGTATGTTATGGTTTTATTTTTTTAATGATTACCTTAATATACAATGAAAAATTTATATAGATTATACGTGATGCATCAAATTTAGTGATAGCATGTCTCAATGGTGATGTACAAATAGTACAACTATTAATATGGCACGGCGCTAAAGTCAATTTTCTGTCACAACATGGAGTATCGCCATTGTATGCTGCTAGTTACAATGGACATACAGAAGCAGTGAGAGAACTCGTATCAAAAGGTGCTCAGATAGATCTTCAAGACGAGAATGGAGCATCACCATTGTATATTGCCAGTCAGTATGGACATACTGAAACAGTGAGAGAACTCATAGCAAAAGGTGGTCAGATAAATCTTCAAGACGAGGATGGAGTATCACCATTGTATGCTGCTAGTTATGATGGACATACTGAAACAGTGAGAGAACTCATAGCAAAAGGTGCTCAGATAGATCTGCAAAACAACAATGGAGCATCACCATTGTATATTGCCAGTCAGAATGGACATACTGAAACAGTGAGAGAACTCATAGCAAAAGGTGCTCAGATAGATCTACAAAACAAACATGGAGCATCACCATTGTCTATTGCCATTCAGTATGGACATACTGAAACAGTGAGAGAACTCATAGGAAAAGTTGCTCAGATAGATCTACAAACCAAAAATGGAGCATCACCATTGTTTATTGCCAGTCAGAATGGACATACTGAAACAGTGAGAGAACTCATAGCAAAAGGTGGTCAGATAAATCTTCAAGACGAGGATGGAGTATCACCATTGTATGCTGCTAGTTATAATGGACATACTGAAACAGTGAGAGAACTCATAGCAAAAGGTGCTCAGATAGATCTGCAAAACAACAATGGAGCATCACCATTGTATATTGCCAGTCAGAATGGACATACTGAAACAGTGAGAGAACTCATAGCAAAAGGTGCTCAGATAGATCTTCAAGACGAGAATAGAGTATCACCATTGTATGCTGCTAGTTATAATGGACATACTGAAACAGTGAGAGAACTCATAGGAAAAGTTGCTCAGATAGATCTACAAACCAAAAATGGAGCATCACCATTGTTTATTGCCAGTCAGAATGGACATACTGAAACAGTGAGAGAACTCATAGCAAAAGGTGGTCAGATAAATCTTCAAGACACGAGGATGGAGTATCACCATTGTATGCTGCTAGTTATAATGGACATACTGAAACAGTGAGAGAACTCATAGCAAAAGGTGCTCAGATAGATCTGCAAAACAACAATGGAGCATCACCATTGTATGTGGCTAGTCAGAATGGACATACTGAAACGGTGAGAGAACTCATAGCAAAAGGTGCTCAGATAGATCTGCAAAACAACAATGGAGTATCACCATTGTATATTGCCAGTCAGAATGGACATACTGAAACAGTGAGAGAACTCATAGCAAAAGGTGCTCAGATAGATCTACAAAACAAAAATGGAGCATCACCATTGTATATTTCCAGTCACAATGGACATACTGAAACAGTGAGAGAACTCATAGCAAAAGGTGCTCAGATAGATCTACAATACAAAAATGGAGCATCACCATTGCATATTGCCAGTCAGAATGGACATACTGAAACAGTGAGAGAACTCGTAGCAAAAGGTGCTCAGATAAATCTTCAAGACAAGGATGGAGTATCACCATTATATGCTGCTAGTTGTAATGGACATACTGAAACAGTGAGAGAACTCGTATCGAAAGGTGCTCAGATAGATCTACAAAACAAAAATGGAGCATCACCATTGTATATTGCCAGTCACAATGGACATACTGAAACAGTGAGAGAACTCATAGCAAAAGGTGCTCAGATAGATCTTCAACAAAACGATGGAGTATCACCATTGTATATTGCCAGTCAGAATGGACATACTGAAACAGTGAGAGAACTCATAGCAAAAGGTGCTCAGATAGATCTACAATACAAAAATGGAGCATCACCATTGTATATTGCCAGTCAAAATGGACATACTGAAACAGTGAGAGAACTCGTAGCAAAAGGTGCTCAGATAGATCTACAAAACAAACATGGAGCATCACCATTGTCTATTGCCAGTCAGTATGGACATACTGAAACAGTGAGAGAACTCGTAGCAAAAGGTGCTCAGATAAATCTTCAAGACAAGGATGGAGTGTCACCATTGCATGCTGCTAGTTATAATGGACATACTGAAACAGTGAGAGAACTCATAGCAAAAGGTGCTCAGATAGATCTGCAAAACAACAATGGAGCATCACCATTGTGTATTGCCAGTCAGAATGGACATACTGAAACAGTGATAGAACTCATACCAAAAGGTGCTCAGATAGATGTTCAAGACGAGGATGGAGTATCACCATTGTATATTGCCAGTCAGTATGGACATACTGAAACAGTGAGAGAACTCATAGCAAAAGGTGCTCAGATAGATCTGCAAAACAACAATGGAGCATCACCATTGTGTATTGCCAGTCAGAATGGACATACTGATACAGTGAAAGAACTCATAGCAAAAGGTGCTCAGATAGATCTACAAAAAAATAATGGAGCATCACCATTGTATATTGCCAGTCAGAATGGACATACTGAAGCAGTGAGAGAACTCATAGCAAAAGGTGCACAGATAAATCTTCAAGACAAGGATGGAGTGTCACCATTGTATGCTGCTAGTTATAATGGACATACTGAAACAGTGAGAGAACTCATAGCAAAAGGTGCTCAGATAGATCTGCAAAACAACAATGGAGCATCACCATTGTGTATTGCCAGTCAGAATGGACATACTGATACAGTGAAAGAACTCATAGCAAAAGGTGCTCAGATAGATCTACAAAAAAATAATGGAGCATCACCATTGTATATTGCCAGTCAGAATGGACATACTGAAGCAGTTAGAGAACTCATAGCAAAGGGTGTTAATGTAAATGTTCAAACGAATAGAGGATGGTCTCCATTAATGATAGCTTGCTCTGCTGGTCATTCAGATATTGTTAAAATATTTTTATTCAATAAAGCTGATCAAGATTTAGTTAATGAAGATGGATTATCAGCATTGTGGATTGCTCACTGGGAAGATCGTTGGTACATTTATAACTTGCTGATTATGCACAAGATCTTGTTATTAAATGAGAAAAGTAACTATAGTCATTCCATTTATGCAGCAGCAGAGGCATGTTAATGAACATCCAGTATCTAAATTTGATTCTTTATAATGCATATTACTAATTAAAATAACGTTTGCATAAAATAATATGCAGAAATTGTGAAGTTTATTAGATACTGATAGATTACATGGTTAGGTTGTGGAAACTATGTGGGTTCATGAGTATACATGTGGCATAATTACCTCATCTCTCAAAGACACTTGTTATGACATTGACACTCACAGCACACTCATATTATATTCTGTTACTTCTATTATCAGCTATTCACTAATAATGTACACTATAACATTCCATTCCCATACTTCTACTTTACACCTCTTGTTTTATGCCATGTCATTCTGTCACGCTTGTGCTGTTTGGCCCTTCTATATAAAGGCTGATCATTGTAGGTAAACTCTCAGTGTATGATCATGCTATTCAATGAATTCTTAATTACAGCAAAACTTAAACAGAATTGAGAGATCTGTCTTGGGAGCTGCTGTAAAGCTTTGAATAGCTAGATTAACTGTTGAGTTGTACACTCTGGTGGCAACCTACTCTGGTTGTTTCCCCACATCTGGTGTCCAGCGGTGGTCCAGTACTTTTCAGCATTGGATCAGTGGAATCATCATCGTTACCAAGAAGCTCTTCCATTCCTGGAGTTGGAAATTTGGAACTGCCCTCATCACATTTCTCCTGTGTCTACCTTCTACAAGAAGTTATTCCATTCCTGGAGTTGGAAATTTGGAACTGCCCTCATCACATTTCTCCTGTGTCTGCCTTCTACAAGAAGCTATTCCATTCCTGGAGTGTTGGAAATTGGAACTGCCCTCATCACATTTCTCCTGTGTCTACCTTCTTCAAGAAGCTCTCCATTCCTGGTGTTAGAAAGTGGATTGAGTTTGAATATTTCAAGATTTCGAACATTTTTCCCCCCCACTACTGTATCTCTCCATTCCAGATTGGAAATTGGTCAATATTTCTCTATATACTCTCTGAGGGAATTGTTTGGAGCAGCAGCAAAGCTACTGGATCTCAATCTCCCTCAGCAATATTTGGCAAGTTGTTATTTAAAGTTTGAATTGATTTCACTTCTCACTGGCTATAGTATCATTTACTCACTTTTTTCTGATACAGTGTCATTCCATCTTATTTTTGCTAATTTCATTCCTTTTTTAAATTTTTATTTTGAGTCAAGTCCACTTGTAACTTGGTTACTGCTGTCTTTGTACAGGCTATTTCTGTCTAGTTTTCGGTGTAGAGGCCCTTTCTCCCAAAACTTTATTTTCATCACTTGGGTCCAGTTCCACAGTTGTCAATAATGTCGTGGATGAATTTCAAACTGAGGATTCCATACAACCATTACCCAAAACCCCACCTGAAGCTAAACCAATTGATGATTCAGCTGAAGATTTAGCTGAGAAAGCAAAGCGTTTGAACATGGATATTTCAACTTGTGTTTTGCACAATTTAGCCCAGACATTATCATTACAACAACAAATTCAGCGTCAACCACATGTAGTTCCACTAACTCAAACAAGCCGAATTGACAAAAACTTCCTAAAATCCATTGGTGATATGAAACCTGGTGATGACATTTTTGTATTTTTACACAAGTTTGAATACAATATGAAAGCTTACAATGTTTCTCACTATGATTGGATTCTCTATTTGCCAAGCTTACTTCATGGTCCATACAGTGAAGCATATTACAATAACGTTACAGCTGACACAACTTTTCATACAACAATACCACCAACATCACCATGGCAACAAATACCCATCATCATCACCACCAGCTTCTCCACAGAAATCACAACCTTACAGAGATTTAAGTACAGTTACTTGCTTTAAGGGGCATATGTATCATCCATACATATACATGTATACTAGTGATGTGCTTGAGCACAAATGGCGAGTGAGCCTAAAACTACACTACTGTCTAATTTTAGCTTTTAACACTCTAGCTACTAAAAGGTCTTATTTTTAAATTACGGGTATATGGTAAAGGGGATACAACCCCATAGTAACCATTCCGGCAACTGTTTGAATTGAAAAACAAAACAAAAAACAACAACAAAAAACAAGTAATGTTATTTAAACATTTTCTTTTTGTTGTTAAGTAGTAGCTCTAACTCACAATACTTTCACACAACTGGACATACCTACACAAGACTTACCTTCACGGTTGGACTAATGGCCAATGAATTTCAAGTAAATACTGTTGCGTAGGGCGTACAACCAAGACAAATAGCACAATAACTTACTACTAGTAGTGAAACTCAGGTAACTTTTTAAGCTTTAACTATACCCGCAAACATTTCAAATCTGTATATAATTCAATTTCTAGGATGATACGGGTAATGATCGATAAACAGAGGATTCCGTTTAGTGAAGATTGGGGATATTTGTTGTTTGGACTTACACATGTCATTTTGTACTTTGACCCTCGTGTATTTGTGTTTGCTAGGAGATTGATCCTGTCCCTATACGCCACTAAACAGAATCCTTTGATTTATCGATCTTTACCTGTATCATTCAAGAAATTGAATTATTTACCACTTTGAATTCTTTGCGGGTGCAGCTAAACTTACAAACTTACCAGAGTTCATTTTGTATTTGAAAGGAAGTTTGTGCACTATTCGTCATAGTTACATGCCCTACGCAACAGTATTGGTCCTTACCTGAAAATCCATTGTCCAATAGTCTAAGAAAGAAGAAGTCTTGTGTTGGTATGTTCAGTAAACATGCAAGTGTGAAAGTGTTGTGCGTTACAGCTGCTGCTTAGTTAATTAGTACAGCGTAAACGTTTTAGTAGCAAATATATTATATAAGCTGCCTTTACACAGTTTTTTTTGTGGCTACTAAGACAGCAAGCATGACTTGGCTCAAACCTGTTTTGTATCTCCTCAGAAATGCCTGTTCTTGTTTAGTTCTGCAGTGAAACCCCTTTACCATAATGTACGTAATTAAAAAACTTGACGACCGTTTTTTGTCGTGGGAGTGTTAAAAAGTCAAAATTAATTCATATTTAATGTGTAAATGACCAATACAAGTTTAGGTTACACCACAATGTGGAGGGTGGTACGGTATGTACACAACCCAGGGCCAAAGGCCCGAGGATAGTGGAAATCCCGTACTGATCGAAAGGAGTGGTGCAACCGACTTGTACCACGGCTCTATGCTGTAGGAAATACACATTTGATTGGATGGTTTACTTATTCACCTCCTAGGAGGTGGGTATGAAATATATTCACCGTGAACTGAGCAATCTCATTGGACAGTTTGAATGTATGAAGTACTAAATTATATAAATATACCACTTGCACAGTAAAGATATTTTTTCTCCATACCCCAGCATGTTATGAAGCATTTAAATAGCTCAGTTTCAAGTCAAGTGGGAAAATGCATGATTACGCAAACAAAATATTAAATTTGACACCATGATCTTGTAAATTAAATTTTGCAATGTTTGACACATACAAAATGTTGTGAATATACTTTCATACTCACCAACTTTTGTATTTTCTTGAAAATTAAGAGTCCTTCCTTCTTTATATCTTTCACTTTCATTTCTTTCATTTTCTTTAATGGCACGATACTTTCCCTTTCAGATGGAGAAATCCTTTTGTAGCTCTGGCTTGCAGCCTTATTCAAAGATTGTATTCCATCTTGTCTTGCTATTCTACCAGCTATTATTCACAACAACACTGATCACAGAGAGAATCCACCACACTGCAATGCTACTCATTTATCTATTGAGTGGCCAGTATATAGTGGAATGGAATTACTTCCAAGTCAGATTACACTTAGTTTATGTGGTCAATAGATTTTATATGCGCAGCAAGGGAAACAAATGGAAATATTGAAAAAGGTGTGGACAAAAAAAAAAGGGTACAGCAAATTACTTATCACAATTGTAATATAATATGTGACCGTCTACAGGAAAACCGGGCACAACGCGGCACCCTTCGAAAAATTTTTTTTTGCACTTACGGAGTTGTCGGCGTCCAGATATTGAGCTCTCCGAAGTTTTATCGTCGTAGCTTAAGTCGTTCCCACTATAATAGACCTAACCGTTCCCTTCCGTCGGCTTGAAACAATACCTTTTTAAGAAATTGATCAATCTTTTCTCGATATTTACGCACGCCGCGTTGTGCCCGGTTTTCCTGTAGACGGTCACATATAGAGATATTTTACTAGGCTCATGAACAGACTGCATGCTCGTGAAATATTTTCATATTGTACTCTTACTTGTACAATAAGAGGAGAGAAAATTGTGAGCACACATAGGCATTGATGCTCAGTGGATAACATTAAATGTGATTCATTCAAATAATATGAATAAAAAAATTCCTATATGTAAATTTTTATGACCCACATTTACTTTGAACACACATGTTACAAAATGGATTTTAATGTTTATTGAATACATCTCAAACTCAAAATCTAGTACAAAACAATAATACCGTCACATACAAAAACCTCTAAATCTTAATCTATATAATAATACGCTTGTGTGTCAGTAATGACGACTACCGACGGTGTGTGTATTCATGAATAATTCATGAGCTTTGTAAGGTTCAGTAAAGCATTGTCACTTTATGCTAGGTAAAGTGTTGTCACATTAAATAGAACGTGCTGGTTATTTCTAAACAGCAGGTGAAAGGCAGCATAGTTTTCAAAAAGTACGGAAGAGAAGGTTAAAGATGATTAATTGTACTGAAAAGAGAATGGAATCGGCGAGGTAAGGCGGTGTAGGTTTAAAATGGAAGTTCATAAGCAGGAGAGATAGACAAAGGTAAAGGGGACTCCATGAGTTAAGAAGAAGAGCTGAAGATAGGAGAGGTGGGGTTAAAGAAAAGCTCATAGTTCAGAAAAAAGAGAGTTAGGATAGAAACTTATGTAACCTTAACCAATGGTAGAGAATGAGAACTGAGATAACTGAGCAAGATAAATTGTGCTACTGCATTCTTGTTTTGCAATACGTCAAGCGCCACTATGTGGCGGGGTACTTGCTAGTACTATCATGTTGTATTATAAGTGCACACTACCTTAAAATTAATTTCTTACCTTCACTCGCACTAAATGTCTTAAAATACTCATTCCACGATGTACTCCTCATTGGCTTAAAATATTGAGTTTCATCTACAGGTTTCAGGTTCCTCTGCCGGTAATTTTTCTTTTTTATCCATCCCTGCAAAAGCACAATAGCTTCAATGACTATTATATACAACTAGCTAGCTACATTACTCTATATTCTTCTGAATAACCCAGTTAATTAACAAGTTAGTATTTTGAAATCCTCCTTATAAAGTTTTATTACTACTACTATACTGATCAATTCCTTCAGCCAACTTGCTCAATTACCTTTACTTGAGTAATTGTAAGGGAACTTTCTGGCTAGGGCTGCCCTAGAAATAAGTGCGGAACATTCCTTTCGAATGCCATTCATTCCCCTACTATAATAAAAAAATTAGGGTGTCTTGTGAGCTGCAGTGAATTTCATA